>Ga0070740_10006712_pt1 | contig 9960 bp, 6 predicted proteins | sample Coa_R2_FD_67286 | JGI IMG/M metagenome (GOLD analysis project Ga0070740, IMG submission 67286) | Surface soil microbial communities from Centralia Pennsylvania, which are recovering from an underground coalmine fire - Coalmine... | ecosystem: Environmental > Terrestrial > Soil > Unclassified ... | reverse complement strand
AGCTCGTCTTTGCGCAGCTCCGGCACGCGCTGCACCAAATCGATTATGCTCGCAAACGGTCGCGCCGCGACGATGGCCTCCGCGGTTTCCTTCCGCACGCCGCGGACGTAGTTGAACCCCAGCCGGACGCGCAGTTGGGGGTCGATGCTGCACGCCCACTGCGACTCCTGAATATCCACGGGCAGAAAATGCAGCCCATGCCGCTGCGCATCTTTGACCAGCGTCGCGGGATGATAAAAGCCCATCGGCTGCTGGTTCAGAATTGACGCGGTGAACGCGGCCAAGTAGTGGCACTTCAGGTACGCGCTGGCGTAGGCGATCAGGGCGAAGCTGGCCGCGTGCGATTCGGGGAATCCATACAGCGCGAAGGAAGTGATGGATTGCACGATGCGGTCCTGCGTTTCCCCCACGATGCCGTTGGCCGTCATGCCCGCGCGCAGCTTGCCCTCGATTTCCCGCATGCGTTTTTCGGAGCGCTTGAAGCCCATGGCGCGGCGCAGCTCCTCGGCCTCGCCGCCGGTGAAATTCGCCGCAATCATCGCGATTCTCAAGAGCTGCTCCTGAAACAGAGGCACACCCAGCGTGCGCTTCAGCACGCCTTCGAGCGACGGATGCAGACACGCCGCCTCCTCGAACCCCTGCCGCCGGTTCAAATACGGATGCATCATCTTGCCGACGATCGGCCCCGGCCGGATGATCGCCACCTGCACCACGATGTCGTAAAATTTTTGGGGCTTCAGCCGGGGCAGGCAGGACATCTGCGCCCGGCTCTCCACCTGAAACATACCGATGGTGTCGGCTTTCTGCAAGGCTTCGTAAACGGCCGGATCGTCCGGCGGCAGATGCGCCAGATCGACTTCTTCGTGATAATGCTTGCGAATCAACTGGAGCGATTCTTCAAGCACCGCCATCATCCCGAGCCCCAGCAGATCGACTTTGATCAGGCCCAGGTCCGCGCAATCGTCCTTGTCCCACTGAATGACCACGCGTCCGGGCATGGTGGCGGGCTCCAGCGGCACCACCTGATCGAGATGTCCCTGGCAGATCACCATCCCGCCGGAATGCTGCCCGAGATGCCTCGGCAGATTCTGCGCGGCGACATATAGCGAAAGAAATTTCTGAATGCGAGGGTCGCGCAAATCGAAACCCGCCTGCTGAAACTGCTTCTGCGCGGTATCGTTGGGATCCTGCCAGCCCCAGCGCGAAACCAGCGAGGACAACTTCGCGAGCGCTTGGGGCTCGAAGCCCAACGCCTTGCCGATATCGCGCGCAGCGGAGCGGCCGCGGTAGGTGATGACGTTGGCGGTCATGCCCGCGCCCCGCTCGCCGTAGCGCTGGTACAGGTACTGGATCACGCGCTCGCGCTGATCGCCTGAAGGGAGGTCGAGATCGATGTCCGGCCACTCGCCGCGCTCTTCGGAGAGGAAGCGTTCGAACAGCAGTTCCAGCGCGACCGGGTCGACGGCGGTGATGCCCAGCGAATAACACACGGCGCTGTTGGCCGCCGAGCCCCGGCCCTGCACCAGGATGCCGTTTTTGCGGCAAAACTCGACGATGTCCCAGACGATCAGAAAATAACCGGCGAGATTCAATTTTTCGATCAGCGCCAGCTCTTTTTCGATCTGCTGCCGGGCCTTGTCGTAATACGGGCGATAGCGGCGGCGCGCGCCCTCCTCGGTCCGTTTGCGCAGCACCGAGTTCATGGTCTCTCCGGGCGCGACCGGATAGCGCGGAAATTCGTACCCCAGATCGGCGAGCGTGAAGTTCAGACGCCTGGAAAGCTCCGCAGTCCCGGCGATCGCTTGGGGAAGGTCGGAAAACAGCGCGGCCATTTCGGCGGGGGACTTGAGGTAGCGCTCAGCGTTGCGAGCCAGCCTGCGCCCGGCTTCCATCACCGTGGTTTTGTGGCGCACGGCGGTGAGGGCGTCGAACAGCTCGCGCTCTTCGCGGGTCGCGTGGCAGACGCCGTTGGTCGCCAGCAGCGGCAGTTTCATCGATCGGGCCAGATCGATTACGGCCTGGTTGCGGGCTTCCTCGTCGCGAAGGAAGTGGCGTTGCACTTCGGCGTAAACGCCGTTGCGGCCGTAGAGCCGGATCAGTTTTTCGAAGCGCGCGCGCGTAGGCGGACCTTCGCCGGTGAGGCAGACCAGGCCTTCGGCGTACTGCTCCAGCTCTTCCTGCGAAGCCGCGGCCTCACCCTTCGGCGCGCGGAGCTTCATGGAAGTGATCAGGCGGCACAGGTTCTGATAGCCGGTGCGATTTTCAGCGAGCAGGGGGTAGCGCCCGCCGTCTTCGCCGGTGATCTCCGCGCCCAGGTGGGCCTTCGCGCCGATCTTTTTCGCGGCCATGTAGAAGCGCGGCGCGCCGCACAGGTTGTCGCGATCCATCAGGGCCATGGCGCCGTGGTTCAGATCAGCGGCGCGCTGCACCAGGTCCTCGGGCAGGGAAGCGCCTTCCAGAAAGCTGAAGGCGGAGCGGACGTGGAAGTCGACAAACGTCAATCGTATGTCCCCTCCAGGAACCAGCGGCGGTCTCCTGCTGTGCGCACTACGCGGTACAACGCCCCGTCATTCAAGTAGACGTCGAACTCATCCCGATCCCATGCGTCCGGCCTCCACCAATCGCCGCTGGAACGCCACGGCCCGGCGATCTTCCGAATCCGCCGCCGCAAGGAATTGAGCTGGACCTCCCGCGGGGGGCGAAAATAGCGAAAGGCGAGGCAGGGAGCTTCTACTGGTCCCATACCCGGCCGGTGAGTATCCAACACTTTCGGATAGACCACGTTTTCAGTTCCGACCAGCGGGCGAATCTTGTCCAGCGTCGGCTCCAGCTTTTCGGGCTCGGGCGCGGCCAGGGTGAACAGGCCGTGCTGCACGCGCCGGGGGCTGGTGGGCTCCATTCGCAAGTGAATTTTTTCCACCGGTTCTTCCGGCGGAAGTTTTTCGAGCGAATGCTCCACCAGTTTGAGGAGAAATTTCACGTCGCGGGTGGGAAAGGGCAGCCGCAGCACACGCTCCTGGCGATTGAGCCGGAGGTACAGGGCTTGCGCCGCCAGCGATTGCGACTTCAACCGCGCCGACAAGCCGAACAGGAATCGGCCGATGAGAAACAGCAAAGGCTCGCGGAGCTTGAGGGGGAAGTCGAGTTCTGCCGATTCTTCGTAGACAGTTGCCGGAATTTCGGCACGCAGAGGGCGGGCCAGGACGCCGCGAGCGAGCTGTTGGAGCCGTGCGCCGCGCGGGCCCAGCCGGGCGATGAGGCCGTCCTCGGGCAGGCGAGAGAGAGCGGCGAGCGTCCGGATGCCCCAGAGATCTAAAGTCTGAAAAACCTCCGGATCGGACGGCAGGCAGTCGACTGGCAGGCAACCCAGAATCCGGCATTCGTCCCCTGGCGGGAGGAAGGTAAATCCCGGAAAATTCCGCGCGGCGAGAACGGCGGCCTCGATTGTGGCCGCGATGGCGCAGGCCTCATTCTGAACCGCGCCCTGAACCGCGGCTGTGAAAGAGCGGACCTGCCGGTCCGTCAGTTCAATGACCGCTGTGACCGTATCGACCTTCTCCACCCAGGGCGAAAAGGAGGCTGCCAGAGCCGCCGCCCGCGGCCCGTGAAAACAAGCGAACATACTTCAGACTGCCTTGCGAAGTAAGGAAAATTTTCCGGTGAACACCGGTTTTCGCGGCGCGAGCATGACTCGCTGCGCGGCGCAAGTTTTCGTCAGCGGTTTATCCGCGAGCACCAAAAAGACCGCCGGCGTAGGCTCCACCGCGCGCCGGAACCGGAACCAGGCGGTGGGCGGGATGCGGGCCAGTTCGCGTGTGGGAACCTCGATCAAGTCCAGGGCGATGACGCCGAATCCGCCTGCGTATAGCAGCAGGTCGGCCGCTTTTAAAGCGTGCTCCGCGTTGCCTTTACAGCGGATCCACAGGAGTTTTTCAAGCTTTGCCCCGGCGGCTTCCGCCGAACCGGGATCAAAGGAATCCAGGCAATCAATCAATGCGCAGGATTCGCCCCGGCCGGTGGAGGCGGCCAGCACCGCATGGAGTATGGCCGTGCGACCGCTGGATCGCGGGCCGATTATTTCACCGATGCGCCCGCGCGGGAAATCGCGGCCGGGAATCGACAGCAGTTCGGGAGGCGCCTCAAATCGCCACCCGAGAGGGAGTGCAGATGGCATGCTTCATTCCCTTGGTTATTCGCTTTTTATTCGCCATAAAAAGTATGCCTCTGCACGTCCTAGGTGTCAAGTGCTGATTCCCGGGCGCAGGAATCGGACACACCGCTGTATCGATCTACTTCACTTGCTGCGCGTCCCGCACCGGTTCTTCGTTCACCTTGGGGGAGGAAGAAACCATTTGCAGGAATAAGGAAAGAATCAACAAACCAGCAATCACTGCCCCGATCAACATTGCAGCCTCCGATACCTCTCTGTAGCTTCGTGGCTTTTTCGAGCACGTCAGATTCCATCATCTCGACGCTGTGTTCTCGCAAAAATTAGGTTGCTCCAAAGTATTTTTGGAACTACCCGGCAGTAAGCAGGTAAAATGACAAGCTGAGTGTTCACCCCGGGAGGGCTTCTCATGAAACTCAATCTGACATGGACGGCGTGCGCCGGAGCCGTGCTGCTGTTCGCCCAGGCGTTGGTGAGCCAAAGCGCTCCCGATCCCTGGAAGTCGTCCGAGTTGCTGGAACCGGCCGCGCTGGTGCAGAATCTCAAATCTTCCAAGCCTCCGGTGGTGATCGCCGTCGCGTTTCCGGTGCTGTATAACAATAAGCACCTGCCGCACGCGATCTTCGCGGGGCCCGGATCGAAGCCCGAGGGAATCGAGGCGCTCAGGAAAGAGGCGTGGAAGCTCTCCAAGGATGCCGACATCGTGCTCTATTGCGGCTGCTGCCCGATGGAAAAATGCCCCAACATCCGGCCGGCGTATTCGGCTCTTAAGGAAATGGGCTTCACCCGCATTCGAGTTCTGCATGTCCCGACCAGCATGGCGACGGACTGGTTCGATAAAGGATATCCGTCCGAGCTCGGCAGTGCGCTGAAATAGGCGGCCGCATCGCGGCCCCGCAGAGGTGGACATCCGCAGCCCTGTGCCGGGACGGAGGGGTATTAAATTTCAATCTCTTAGTCGCTCCCTGATATGCCGATCGGCTTTGCTTAAGCCGGGCGCTGTGGTATATACTTGCTCCCACGCGCTCTTTGGTGGGAATGAGCGCACATGAAAGGGGAGTGGTATGTCTTTTTCCATAAAATGCCTGGGCATTGCGCTGGCCGCCACGATTCTAAGCGTGCCTGCGCTTCGGGCGCAGAACGTGGCCGGATCGATTAGCGGAGTCGTACAGGATCCACAGGGTGCGGTGGTGCCTGGAGCGAAGGTCACGCTTACCAACGACGCTCAGGGCGCCGCCTCGGCGCGAACCGTGACCACCACACCGGAGGGAACCTTCGTGTTTTCCCCGGTGCTGGCGGGCAAATACACGATCAGCGTCGAAATGATGGGGTTCAAGAAATACACCCAGTCCGGAATCACGCTGGACGTCAGCGACCGGCTCGGGCTGCCGCCCATTGCGCTGGAAGTCGGCGCGACAGGCGAATCGGTCACGGTGGAAGCCAACGCGGTCCAGCTTCAGACCTTAAACGCCGAGCGGGCCGGCGTGGTCACGTCCTCGCAGGTGGTGGACATCGCGATCAACGGCCGCAACTATACCAGCCTGTTGAAGACGATTCCGGGCGTGGCGGCCGACGGCGGCACGGGCGACGTGAACGTCAACGGCGGCCGCACCATGCAGAACAACTTTACGCTCGACGGCCAGAACGTTACCGATATCGGAGTGAACCAGCAGTTCGCCTACCGCATCAGCATGGATGCAATCTCGGAGTTCAAGGTCTCCACCAACGCCCAGACGGCGGAATTCGGGCGGAATGACGGCGCGCAGATCCAGGTGGTCACCAAGAGCGGCACGAAGGATTTCCACGGCGACGGCTACTGGTTCAAGCGCGGCGAGTTCATGAACGCCAACACGTTCACCAATAACGTAGCCGGCATCGCGCGCCCGATCTACCGCTACATGGACGCCGGCTGGACTCTAGGCGGGCCGATCTACATTCCGAAGGTCTTCAACAAGAACAAGGAGAAGCTGTTCGGGTTCATGTCGCAGGAGTGGAACCACAACATCATTCCGGGCACGCTGCACCAGATTACGGTTCCAACGGCGGCGCAGCGCACCGGCGATTTTTCGAACACCTTCGATGCTTCGGGCACCTTCCAGAAGATCTACGATCCGCTGACGCGCTCTTCGGCCAATCCGCAGGGCACGCAATTTCCGGGCAACATTATTCCGCCGAACCGCTTCAGCCAGTACGGACCGTCGATTCTGAACTGGCTGCCGCTGCCCAACACCTTCGGGCAGCCGAGTTATAACTACCAGTCGCAGGTGCCCAGCAGCCAACCATCCTACGATCAGATCTATCGCGTGGATTACAACATGAGCGATAAATGGCGGTTTTTCGTACGCGGTCTGGACAGCAAGCAGACCCAGAACGTACCCTATGGCCGGGCCGACACGAGCAACAACCTGGCGCTCACGCCGTTTTACGCGCCGACCTATGGCTGGTCGATTACCGCCAACGCTGCGACGATTATCAACCCGACCCTGACCAACGAATTCCAGTTCGGCTACACCGTGAACGGCATCCCGGGCGACCCGCCCACGCCGGGCAGCCCGTACTACCGTTCCGTGTCTAACATCAATATTCCGCTGCTGTACCCGGCTGCGAACACCTCCGGAGTGATTCCGAATTTCTGGTTCGGCGGCGTGCCGACCGGAGCCGTGGGCTGCGGCCCCGGCACCGACGCGATGACCTGTTTTGCAGGCACGCCCTACAACAATCGCAATCCGGTGTGGAACTACATCGATAACGTGACCAAGGTGATCGGCAAGCACACCATCAAGGCGGGCTTTTACTACGAGTACGCCGTAAAGACCGAGAACGCCTTCAAGCCCTACAATGCGACTATCGACTTCGGCCGCGACCCCAACAATCCGGGCGACACCAACTGGGCGTTCTCCAACGCGCTGCTCGGCAGCTTCCTGAGCTACCAGCAGATCAACGCCGACCCGCTGCCCAGCTACCCGTACAAGAATTTCGAATTCTACGGCCAGGACACCTGGAAGGCGACCAGCAAGCTTACCATCAACTACGGCCTGCGGGTCAACTTCATTATTCCGTTTCATGACACGCTGGGGCTGATGTCGAATTTCGAATATTCGAAATTCAATCCGTCGCAAGCCGTGATCTTCTACCAGCCGACGATCGTAAATGGCGCCAAGGCCGCGCGGAACCCGTTGACGGGTGCGATTCTTCCCGCCGTCTATATCGGCGGCATCGTTCCCGGCGTCGGCAATATCAACAACGGCATGGTGCTCTCGGGCCAGGACGGCGAGCCGCTGGGCCTGATCGAGGACCGCGGCGCCCATTGGGGGCCTCGTCTGGGCATCGCCTATCAGATCGACAGCAAGACCGTGTTCCGCATGGGCGGCGGCATCTTCTTCGAGCGCGTGGCGACGTTCCCGATCGGGATCACGAGCAACTACACGACAAATCCTCCGTCCCTGCGAACGGCAACCGAATACTATGGCAACGTGGCCGATATCGCGACTTCCGCGGGAACCTTCTTCCCCACCGCGATCAACCGCCTTTCCTCCGACGGCCATGTTCCCACGGTGTACAACTACAACGCGGGAATCCAGCGCGAACTGCCGCTGAAGCTGTTCGCGGAGGTATCTTATGTCGGCTCCCAATCGCGGCATCTGTATCTGGCGCAGCCCTTCAACACGGTGCCTTTTGGCAGCGCGTGGCAAGCCTACACGCAGGACCCGACCACCACGCCGAAGTTCGACGGCACCACGAACCTGCCGGTCAACATGTATCGCCCGTATCCCGGCTACACCGCCGCCACGGACTACACCTGGGGAACCAACAACAACTACAATTCGCTGCAAGCTTCGCTGCAAAGGCGCGTCGGCCCGCTGCAAATCGGCGCCGCCTATACTTGGTCGAAGTCGCTGGGGGTGAACGTGGGGCATCCGACGAATAGCCGGATGGCGGGCTACGGCCCGACGCCGCAGGACCGCACGCAGTCCCTGGAATTCAACTACATTTACGATCTGCCGAATGTGGCTCGCAAGGGATTCCTGGACAACGCGGCGGCGAAAGCCGTCTTGAACGGCTGGCAGCTTTCGGGTTTGACCAGCATGGTCAGCGGCGCGCCGATCAATGTCACGTACTCGGTTTCCGGCGTCGGCCCGACGCTCCTCAATCGCGAGATCACGGGCAGCGAAGACATCGCGCCGCGAGTGGTCTTCACCTGCAATCCCAACCAATCGCGCAACGACCGGAACATCAACGCGTTCATTAACACCTCCTGCTTCGCTCCGGCGGCCAAAGGCAGCGTCGGACTCGATTCGGGCTACGATGCGATCCGCGGCCCGGGCCTCGAAAACTGGGATATGAGCCTGTTCAAGAACGTTTCAATCAAGGAGCGGGCGCGCTTCCAGCTTCGCCTGGAGGCCTTCAACGTGTTCAATCACACGGAATGGGGCACGATCAACAGCTCGATCGTTTTCAACTCCGCCGGCAAGATCATCAATTTGCCGACGCAATTGGGCGGCACCGGCGGCCGGTTCGGCTTCGGCGCGGAGAACAGTATCCGCGGCAATCTCGCCCGAGTGTTGCAGATCGGCGCGAAGTTCTACTTCTGAGCCTTTTCTAGTTCCTTCAGAAAATCGGACGCCACCTGGGCTACGGGCCGGTGGCGTCCGTCTACTTCGTAGTTCATCTCCTGCATCCTCTGATTAGTGAATTTCCCGGCGAGTTCCTGGAGCGCCTCGCGCAGGCCCGGGGTCCCGCGGAGCGTGTCCTGGCGGACCGCGATGCAGGCCTGGTACGACGGAAACGCGTGTTTGTCGTCCGCCAGGACCTTCAGATCCATCTTCGAGAGAAGCCCGTCGGTTGCATTGGCGGCGATCATGGTCACCTGACGCTGCGCGATCGCTTTGTAAAGCAGCCCCAGGTCCATGGTCTTCGGCGCGGCAGTCCACCTGAGATGATAGGCGGCTTCGAGCGCGGGCAATCCGTCGGCCCGTTGCTCGAATTCATATCCGACTCCGAGCGACCAGGTCTCGCGGGTGGCATCGCTCAGAGTCTGCAAATGCTTGGCGCGCGCATCGGAACCCGCCACGACCATGGCGAACGTGTCGTCGATGCCGAGCGGGTCCAGCCACTCGATCTGGAAATTGCGGGCGTACGCGGACCGCACCTGGGCGAAGGCCGCGGCGGGGTCGGCTGTGGCTGGCATTTTGAGAATCGCGGCCAGCGCTGTGCCGGTGTATTCCGGATAGAGGTCGATATCGCCCGCGCGTAGCCCTTCCTGCGCCAGCAGCGTGCCGCCCAGATTCAGCCGCCGCTCCACGCGTTTGTGCAGCCGATTCTCCAGGTGCTGCGCGATGATCTCGCCCAGCACGATCTGTTCAGTGAAATTTTTCGAACCGACGCGAATCGGATGGATCTTCGCAGAACAGCCCATCAACAACGACGCGAGGCCGATTACGCCCGCGATACTCTTCGCTCGATCCATCCCAATCCTCCCTCCGCCAACAGGGCCATCACTGCGGCCGGGATTGCGCCGGCGAGAATCTGCGCGGTATCCACCGAAGCTACTCCCCGAAAAATGAAGACGCCGAGCCCGCCGCCGCCCACCGCCGCGGCGATCGTCGCGGTGCCGATGGTGGTCACCGTCGCGACGCGAATGCCCGCGATGATGGTGCGCGCGGCCAGTGGCAACTGCACCTGGCCCAGAAGTTGCCTGTCCGTCATGCCCATGGCTACCGCGGCTTCGCAGACGGCGGCGTCCACCGTGGCGATTCCCACGAAGGTGTTGCGCAGGATCGGAAGCAGCGCGT
>Ga0070740_10006711_pt1 | contig 9960 bp, 7 predicted proteins | sample Coa_R2_FD_67286 | JGI IMG/M metagenome (GOLD analysis project Ga0070740, IMG submission 67286) | Surface soil microbial communities from Centralia Pennsylvania, which are recovering from an underground coalmine fire - Coalmine... | ecosystem: Environmental > Terrestrial > Soil > Unclassified ... | reverse complement strand
CGCCGACAAGATCGTCGCCCGCGCCTTCGAGTCGAGGGACTGCCGCAAGCGCCTGGGCCTGCTCTTCCGGCCCGGCGAGCGGCCCTCCCCCGAGCGGCTGCGCAAGGTCGTCGAGAATTTCGCCCGCCGGGCCTACCGCCGGCCCGTCACCGAAGCGGAAGTGACCCGCCTGCTCCGCTTCGTGGACCTGGCCGAGAAGCAGGGCGACGGCTGGGAGAAGGGCCTGCAGCTCACCTTCCAGGCCGTGCTCGTGTCGCCGAATTTCCTCTTCCGCGTGGAGCAGGAACCCGACCGCGACGCCCCCAACGGCGTCCGCCGGCTCAACGACTTCGAGCTGGCCAGCCGGCTGTCGTATTTCCTGTGGAGCACCATGCCGGATGAGGAGCTGTTCGCCCTCGCCGGCAAGGGCGAGCTGCGCCAGGGCGACAACCTCGAGCGCCAGGTGCGGCGGATGCTGAAGGACCCCAAGGCCCACGCCTTCGTCGAGAACTTCGCCGGCCAGTGGCTCCAGCTCCGCAACCTCAAGACCGCCGCCCCCGATCCCGGCACCTACCCCGCCTTCGACGACTCCTTGCGGGCGGCCATGCAGAAGGAAACCGAGTTGTTCTTCGAGGCGGTGCTGAAGGAGGACCGCAGCATCCTCGATTTCCTCGACGCCGACTTCACCTTCGTCAACGAGCGGCTGGCGAGGCACTACGGCATCGCGGGGGTGAAGGGCAACGAGTTCCGCCGGGTGCAGCTGCCGGACCGCCGCCGCGGCGGCGTGCTGACCCAGGCGAGCGTGCTGACCGTCACCTCGAACCCGACGCGGACGTCGCCGGTGAAGCGCGGCAAGTTCATCATGGAGAACATCCTCGGCACCCCGCCGCCGCCGCCGGCCCCCGACGCCGGCGAACTAAAGGAGGGCGGCGAATTGAAGGGAACGCTGCGGCAGCGGATGGAGCAGCACCGGGCCAACCCGAACTGCGCCGTCTGCCACCAGAAGATGGACCCGCTCGGCTTCGGCTTCGAGAATTTCGACGGCATCGGCAGCTGGCGGACGAAAGAGGGCAAGTTCGACATCGACCCGTCCGGCGTGCTGCCCGGCGGGGAGAAGTTTAACGGCCCGGCCGAGCTGAAGGCGGTCCTGAAGAAGATGGACGGGCAATTCCGCCGCTGCCTGACGGAAAAAATGTTGACCTACGCCCTCGGGCGTGGTCTGGAATATTACGACAAGTGTGTGGTGGACGATATCTCTGCTCAAGTGGCGAAGGACAACAACAAGCTCTCGCGGCTGGTGATCGAGGTCGTGCGCAGCGACCCGTTCCAGATGCGGCGGCGCTACAAGGGGGGCAGGTGACCATGTTTCGGCCCATTGACCGGCGGACCGTCCTGAAGGGGCTTGGCACGGCGGTGGCGCTGCCGTGGCTGGAAGCGATGCTGCCGGCGACGAGCCGGGCCGCGCTGGCCGCCCCCGCGGCCAGGGTGCCCAACCGGCTGGCGTTCTTCTACGTCCCCAACGGCGTCAACATGCAGGCGTGGACCCCGGCGGAGGAAGGGACGAACTTCGCCCTGCCGCCGCTCCTGGAGCCGCTCCGGCCGTACAAGGACGACCTGCTCGTCCTCAGCGGCCTGACCTGCGACAAGGCCCGGCCCAACGGCGACGGCCCCGGCGACCACGCCCGCGCCATGTCCGCTTACCTGACCGGCTGCCAGCCGCGCAAGACCGCCGGCGCCAACATCAAGGCCGGCGTCTCCGCCGACCAGCTGATCGCCCAGAAGATCGGCCACCTGACCCGCCTGCCGTCGCTGGAGATCGGCTGCGACCGCGGCCTGCAGGCCGGCAACTGCGACTCCGGCTACAGCTGCGCTTACTCGGCCAACCTGTCCTGGCGCAGCGAGGCCATGCCGATGCCCAAGGAGGTGGACCCCAAGCTGGTCTTCGAGCGCCTCTTCTCCGGCGGGTCGAAGGCCGAGGCCGGGGCCGCCGCCGCCCGCCGGGCACGCTACAACCAGAGCGTCCTCGACTTCGTTTTGGAGGACGCCGACCGCCTCCGCGGCAAGCTCGGCTCGGCCGACCAGCGCAAACTGGACGAGTACCTGTCCAGCGTCCGCGAGATCGAGATGCGCCTCTTCCGCGCCGGCCGGGAAAGCAGCGCCAAGGTAGAAGCTCCCAAGGGCGTAACTGTCCCCAGCGGCATCCCCAAGGAGTATGCCGAACACATCCGCCTGCTGGGTGATCTGCTGGTGCTGGCCTTCCAGGGCGACCTGACCCGCGTCAGCACCTTCGTCTTTGCCAACGAGGGCAGCAACCGCAGCTACCGCTTCATCAACGTGCCGGAGGGCCACCACGACCTGTCGCACCACGGCGGCAACAAGGACAAGCTCGAAAAGATCAAGAAGATCAACCTCTTCCACCTGACGCAATTTGCTTACGTCGTCGGCAAGCTGAAGGCGATCAAGGAAGGCGACGGCACGCTGCTGGACCACTGCATGCTGGTCTACGGCAGCGGCATCGGCGACGGCAACCGCCACAACCACGACCAGCTGCCGATCCTGGTGGCCGGCAAGGGCGGCGGCACCATCAAGACCGGCCGGCACGTCCGCTACCCGCGCCGGGCCGACACGCCGCTGACGAACCTGTACGTGTCGCTGGCCGAGCGGATGGGCGTCGCCCTGGAGCGGGTCGGCGACAGCAAGGGCAAACTGACCGACCTGGCGGGGTGAGAGCCGGGCCACGCGGCGCTTCTATCCAGGGCCGCGGCCGTGAGGGAGCGGGGTTGGCCAACCGCCCCCTCACGGCCGCGGCCCCGAAGCAATCTCACTGCTTCGCCGCCAGCGGCACGCAGATGATCTCCTTATCATTGCGGACGTACACGCTCCTGTTGGCGAAGGCCGGCATGACCCACACCACGGCCCGGCCCTTCGGCGTGGCCATCGTGTTCGTCGGCTCGATGAGCTTCGCCCGGTCGATCTCGTCGTACCCCTTCGGCGTCAGCCTGGCGATGATCAGCTCGCCCTTCTCGTTGAACAAGAAGAAGCGGTCGCCGTGGGCCACCAGGAAGGCGTTGCCCCAGCGGTCCGACTGGCCGGTCGTCGCCTTGCAGGTGGACCAGAGCCGCTCGCCCGTGTCGGCCTTGAGGCAGCGCAGCTCGCCGTAGCTGCACACGCCGTAGATGTAGCCGTCCTTGATGAACGGCGTCGGGATGATGCTGTGCAGGCCGTCGGTCAGCCGCGGCTGCTCGCTGTTGCTCTTGCCCTTCCACAGGACCGTGGCGGCCGGCTTTTCCCTGTCCAGCTTCAGCATCATCGGCCCGTTGTAGAACGAGGTGATGAACAGCAGGTCGCCCGCCTGGCGCGGCATCGGCACCGACAGGCCGGCCCGGAGGGGGAACTTCTGCGACCAGTAGACCTTGCCGGTTTCCGGGTCGAGCGAGTTGACGGCCTGCGGGTCCCAGATGATGAGCTGCCGCTTGCCGCCCGCCTCGATGATGACCGGCGGCGCGTAGCCCTGCTCCCGGCCCTCCAGCGCCCGCCACAGCTCCTTGCCCGTGTCCTTGTCGAAGGCGACGGCGATGCTGCCGCTGCCGCCGACCAGGCAGATCAGTTTCTTGCCGTCCACCAGCGGGCTGGCGGAGAAGCCCCACAGCTGCGGCGGGGCCTTGTAGTCCTTCATGAAGTTCTTGGACCAGAGGACCTTGCCCTTTTCGGCGTCGAGGCAGAAAAGGTCGCCCATCGCCCCGAGGGTGTAGACCTTGCCGCCGCTGACGGCCGGCGTCGTCCGCGGGCCGCCGGGGTAGCTGATGTCGTAGGTGCAGTCGTACTCGTGCTTCCACAGGACCTGGCCGGTCTTCTCGTCCAGGCACAGGACGCGCTCCTTGCCGGCCAGCTGGTCCCGGCTGAAGCCGCTGGCCGGCATCTTGACGCCCTCGTTGAGGACGAAGTCGGTGACGTAGACGCGGCCGTCGGCGACGGCGGGGCCGGCGTAGCCGTAGCCGACGGGGGTGCGCCAGCGGGCCTTCGGCCCACCCTCTGGGAACTTGTCGAGGATGCCGGTCTCCCGCCAGACGCTGTCGCGCTTCGGGCCGAGCCACTGCGGCCAGTCGTCGGCGCGGGCGGCGGACGGCACGGCCAGAGCCACGGCGGCGAGAAGGAACAGGCGGGCGGGGGATAGAACGGATCGCATTCCATGACCTCCGGACAATAACGGGTCAGTGGCGCGGTGCCGGGAGGGCGCCCGCCCTCCTATCCTAGCCGGGGCGACCCCGGACGGCCGCACGCCTGGGGCCGCCGGGCGGGCCATAAGGGGTGGGTGGCGAAGTGACTGCGCGAGCGCGCGGAGGAGCGGGAGTGAACAGCGACGGCGTCACTCAAGCCGCAGCCGCCACCACGCGACGACCGTGAAGCCGACGCCGAACGCCGCCAGCACGGCGCAGGCCGTTGCCACCAGCCCCAGGTTCGGCGACGAGCTGAGCAACAGTTGCGCGTAAGCGTCCAGCGCCCAGGCGTGCGGCGTCACCAGGCTCAGCTGCTTCGTCCACTCCGGCATGAAGTCGCGCGGCACCAGGCAGCCGCTCGCCAGCGCCAGCACCAGCGCCACCAGCCCGTATACTGCCACCTGCATTTCCGTCTTCGCCAGCGCCGCCACCAGCAGCGACATCCCCACCGCCGCCAGCGACGTGCAGCAGACCACCGCCAACAGCCAGGCGACCTGCCGCCACACCGGCCACGCCTCCGGCCCCCAGCGCAGGCCGAAGACGAGTTTTCCCGCCGCCATCAGGAAGATTCCCTGGGCCAGCGAGATCAAAAAGCACGGCAGCAGCTTGCCGAGCAGCACCTCGGTGCGCGTCAGCGGGGCGGCCCGCAGGCGCTTCAGCGTCCCCTGCCGCCGCTCGGAGACGAACATCCAGCCCATCGTCAGCACGAGGAAGAACGCGAAGCCCACGGTGTACGACGGCACCAGTACCTGGTAGCGGACGGTGCCGCGCTGGAGCAGCCCCGGCGGCGGCTCGGGCGACGGGGGGGCGCCACCGGGGGGCGGCGGCGAGCGCGTCAGCGCCGCCCACGTCTTGCCGGTCAGCTCGTACTTGGGGAACTGCTCGCGCAGGGCCCGCTGCACGCCGCTGCCCACCGCCTGCTTCTGCTCGGCCGTTTTCAGGACCGAGTTCAGCTTCACCGAAACGCCGAGGATGGGGACGTGAACGGTGTCGCCCAGCCGGTCGATGAACGCCGGCTCGCCGAGCTTCTCGAAGGCCCGGCCGATCATCCACGGCAGGATGACGCGGAGCATGGTCACCTGGGCGACCTGCTCGATGATCGCCGCCGCCGCCAGCTGGGTCTCGTCCCTGAGCAGCTCGGCGTCGATCTCCTTCAGCTTGACGCCGTCGCGGTAGAACGGGTTGATGAGGCCGGGGCCGCCGCCCTGCCCGTCGTCGCGGGCCAGGAACGAGCAGCGGGTGACGCGCTCGCTGAAGCGCGGCCCGAAGACCAGCACGGCGGGGCGCTTGCTGCTGCCGATGAGCTGCCGCGCCTCCCCCAGGCTGAGAACCTCGACGCGGATGCTGGCGGTTTCCTCCAGGTCGCGGCGGACCACCTCGGACCACTTGCCCTGCGGGAAGCGGGTGAGCGAGTTAGCGCTGGCCAGGGTGAGGGCCGCCAGCACGCCGCCGGGGCCGGGGGACACCGCGAACCAGCCCGCCGCCTCGCGGCAGGCCGACACCGGGTCGGTGTAGCCCTCGTCGAGGTCCACCAGGGAAACGCGCAGCCGGTCGTCGGGCTTCTCGAACAGCCCGCCCAGCGCGATGCCGAGGATGAGGATCAGCACCAGAGGCAGGCCGACCAGGATGCCCACCGAGCGCGGGTCGCGCACCAGCAGCCGCAGTTCCTTCTTCGCCAGGGTCCAGACGGCCATGACCTCACCTCGCGCTCACCGCGACGCCCCGCGGCTCGTCCCCGTCTTCGGGTCGAACGCCACCGCCTGCACCGTCGCGCCCGGCCCGGCCTTCACCACGTAGCCGACCTTCTTCAGGTCGTCCACCTCGGCCGCCGGCGTCCTCGCCTCCGCGGTGACCTCCAGGCCGCCCTCGGTGTGCTTCCGCGGCGCCGCCACCGCCTCCTCCAGCGTGGCCCCGCGGCCGACGAAGTTGGCGAGCACCTCGAAGACCGTGTTGGGGATGCGCCGCCCGCCGGTGGCGCCGACGGCCAGCACGGCGGCGCCGTCGCGCACCACCACCGTGGGACACATGTTGTGCAGCGGCCGCTTGCCCGGCCCGACGGAGTTCGGCCGCCCCGGCCGCGGGTCGAACCGCGACATGCCGTGGCCGAGGACCAACCCCAGCCCGTCCACCGTGACCCGGGCGCCGAACGCCTCGCCGTGGGTCAGCGTCAGCGCCACGAGGTTGCCCTCCGCGTCGGCCGCGCTCAGGTGGATGGTGCCGTCGGCGGGCCGCCCGTCCGTCTCCGCCCGCGCCGGCTTGCCCTCCTTCAGCGCCTTCTCGACGCGGGCCGCCAGCGCCTTGGCGTGCTTCGCCGACAGCAGCCGCCCGACCGGCACCTTCGCCTTCTCCGGGTCGCCGAGCCGCTTCAGCCGGTCGTCCCAGACCAGCCGCAGCGCCTCCAGCTTCATCCGCGCCGCCTTCACGTCGTCGGCCGGGCGCGACTCCCAGCCCAGCACCTTCAGGACGTGCAGCGCCTCCAGCACGGTCAGCCCGCCGGCCGTGAGCGGGGCGGTGCAGATCGTCTGCCCGCGCCAGGTCAGCGCGTACGGCTCGACCTCGCGGGCCTGGTAGGCTTTCAGGTCCTCGAAGGTGACGAGGCCGCCGTTCTTCCTGAACGCCGCGGCGACCCGCTTCGCCACGTCGCCGCGGTAGAACGACTCGACCGACTTGCGCTCGGCGAGCGTCTGCAGCAGGTCGGCCAGTTCGGGGTTCTTGAAGGTGCTGCCGGGCTGGAGCGGCTCGCCCTTGCGGAGGAGCAGGCGGGCCGAGGCGGGGTCCTTGAGCAGCCACGCCCGGGTCGATCTGGTGGCGGCGGCGACGGCCTTCGTGACCGGAAAGCCGTCGCGGGCGAACCGGATGGCCGGCTGGACGAGCTTGGCGAACGGCATGGTGCCGAAGCGGTCGAGGGCCAGTTGCAGGCCGGCGAGGGTGCCGGGGACGCCGGCCGCCAGCCAGCCGTAAGCGTTAACGCGATCCTTGACCTGGCCCTTGTCGTCGAGCGGGAACAGGTCGGGTTTGGCGGCGGCGGGGGCGGCCGAGTTGAAGTCGATGGCCGTCACCTTCTTGCCGCGGAGGGCGAGGACCATGTGGCCGCCGTAGCCGCCGATGCCGCAGGAGTAGACCGCGACGACGCCGGCGGTCAGGGCGGCGGCCACGACGGCATCGACGGCGTTGCCCCCCGCGGCCAGCACGTCGGCGCCGACCTGCGCCGCCTGGGGCTGGCCGACCACGCGGCCCCGGTCCCCCGTCTCGGCCGCCGGGAGCAAATCGCCCGCCAGCAGCAGGCCGCCCGCCACCCTCAGCACGTCGCGCCGGTGCCAGGTGTCGCTCATGCCACGCCCTCCCCTTGCTTGCCCAGCCGGCCGACGCCCGCGACCAGCCTCGCCAGCGCGTCCACGTCCCGGAACGCCTCATCCTGCACGGCCCCGCCCGCGCGGGTGCGGCCGAGGGCTCCCGCCCCGATGACTCCCTCCCCCGGGGCGTCGGCGTCGGGCAGGAGCCGGCGGAGCAGGTCGAGGTCGAAGTCGCACACGATCTGGCCGTGCCTGACGACCGGCAGAAAGAACGGGCAGGCGCCGTCGACCAAAACCGCGATCCGCTGTGCCATCTGCACCCGTAAGCCCGCCGACGAGGGGCTGGAGCAAGAGTTCAATTCGCTCGATGCCCAGCGGGAAGCGGGCGAGTCATTCGCGGAATGGCCCACTACGCCGCTCGCCACGACGTTGGAGGTCAGGCCCCTCAGCACCGGGCAGACTCAGTCGATGCACACCCGGTTTCAGGGGCCAACCGAGCTGACGCAGCCCTGCATCGAGAAATTGCCACGCTTCTGCCGGCAGCCGAGCCAACACTCGCTCCGCTTCACCCGGATCATCCGTCAGTGCCTGAACCAACTCGGGGGTCAGGTCAGTCCAGAAGTTTCCGCTTGAATCTTTGTTGGTGAACAATGCGACCATCGCAACACGGTCACCTTCTGTCAACCCGGCCAGCCTGACCAGCCAAGAGGGAATTTCAATAACCTTGATTGCCGGATAGAAGCCGTCCGAAGCAGAGAGATCTGCATAAATCGCGATGAGCCCCACTTTTTCATCGATGAGCTTGGCGGCACAGGGGAAACCATAGCGTGCGGTCTGCTCGGCACTAAGCCCCCACAACCACCAAAACAGGACGCCAAGAACACTCAGGCCCCAGACCCACCAGGCAGGATAAAAGATGCTGGCAATGAACGGACCGACCACCAGAAGTAGCGTGATGATGGGCAGAAGCGGGTTGGCGCGGGCATGTCGCCAACGGCGGAGCGGAAAATGGCAACTCCCTTGCGGCCGAAGGTGGTATAGACCGGGCAGGTCAGGGCGGTTCAACTCGGTCCAGTCCCGTTGGAGAGCCTGCCACTCCTCCTCAGGAATCCGACGAACAGCCCTGTCAACGGCCGACCGGTCGTCGGTTAGGCAGGGGGCGGCAAAAGCGTCAATGTCGGCCCAATAATTTAAACCGTCGAGCCGATAATATGTGGCTGCAGCGGGAAGGCGCGCGCCAACTGCCAGCGGCTGCATTCGGGTTCGTCCAAGCGGCTGTTCAATAACCTTAATCACTGGCCAAGAGTCAAGCCCAAAAGTCAGGTCTGCTCGAATAGCAATACGATACGGCTCAGTGTGGACGATCATAGCTGGACACAGATCGCCACCGTCGGCAATCACATAACGTTGAATCCAGAACAGGACCAGTATCAGCAACCAGGCGAATGCTGCAAGGGCAAACACCCAGTGCACTAGTAAGGCCAGAACGATCGACAACGCCGGGCCAACAAGATGCAGCGTTGTGAATAGCGGGAAACAGCGCCAATAACGAAAGAAGCTGAGGGATAAGAGCCCCGGGTTACTTGCCAGTGGGTTCATGTACCAGCGGGTGAGGGGTCTGATAGTGCCCGCTGGGCTTTCGCGTTCCTCATCCGAATTTCCCGGTCTCACCATCCGAGGTATCCTCCACAAACCCATGCTAGAGGCCGGAATATCTGCAGGCAAGATAGCACGCTCAGGAGTTATACTCGAAACGCATGAAACTGGCCCAATTGCCAACGGCTCACGGGACTCGTGATGTGCAGCCGGAAAACAGCTGCGCTGGAGAATCCTGGGCGCCACCTCACCTTTACGCCGGAAGCCCTCACCGCCATCCGCCACGACCGCTATCACCACCCCCACCCCCGCGTGCAACAGAAGATGGAGGCCTTGTGGCTCGAGGGCCAAGGTTGCACGCGCGAAGACAGCGCACGCCTCGCCGCCGTGCCCCGCCGCAGCGCCCAGCGCTACCTCGACGAATTTGCCGCCGCCGGCTTGCAACGGCCCCGCCGCTTGCCCCGGAAGGGCAAGGCCAACGAACTCGTGGCCCGCCAGGCCTCCCCGGAGGACTACTTCGTGAAGCATCCCCCGCCAGATCGCGGCGGCCGGCTTGCCGCGGCCGATCACGTTGGTGTCGGGCAACGCCCGCCACCGGCGGTGCGAGTTGGTCCAGTCGTTGGCGCGGTCGTTGGGCATCGAACTGCTGTTCTTGCCCAGCTATTCCCCGAAGCTGAACCTGATCGAGCGGCCCTGGGAGTTCCTGAGGAAGGGGTGTTTGGCCAGCCGCCCCCTGGCCGACCATGAAACGTTTGCTCCAACGGTGGGCGATTGCCCCAACCATTTGCAGACCAAGTACCAGGAGCAAATGAAGACCCTGTTGACGCTCAACTTCCAAACCTATGAGGATGAGCCAGTTTTAGCCGCGTGAAGTA
>Ga0070740_10006704_pt1 | contig 9966 bp, 8 predicted proteins | sample Coa_R2_FD_67286 | JGI IMG/M metagenome (GOLD analysis project Ga0070740, IMG submission 67286) | Surface soil microbial communities from Centralia Pennsylvania, which are recovering from an underground coalmine fire - Coalmine... | ecosystem: Environmental > Terrestrial > Soil > Unclassified ... | reverse complement strand
GAGTGCTCCTCCCTTGGCGGAAAGCAGACTCGCCTCTACTTTTTCGGGCTTAGTTCGTCGAAGCGCTTCTTGGCGTCCTGAAGCAGCGCGCTGCCGTCTCCCTGCTCCTGGAGCGAAATAAATTTCCAATAGGAATTCGCGGCGCCCGTGCTTTTGAGCCCTTCTTCCGCGCGGCCCAGGTAGTAATAGACGGGCGGAAAATAACCGTACGTAGGCGATTCATCCAAAAAGAGCGCCAGGGTTTCGCCGCGCCGGCCGAGACAGCGGTCAAACTCCGAATCGGCTTCCGTGAATGCGCCCGCTTCGAGATATGCCCGGCCCAGATCGAATCGCCCGATCCACGTGTCCAGCAGATTGACGGCATCGTTGAGGCTCTTGATCGCTGCGTTCTTGTCGCCCCGCTTGAGGAGAGAGTCTCCTTCAATGATTTTGGCGTAGGACTGAGGCTCGGCTTGAATTTCGGACGCCAGCCCCGCCGCAACCTTTTGCGCTTTGGCCAATTCCCCGGCCTCCACAAAAGTGCGCGCCGCGAGAAAGCGGATTTTCACCGCCTGGCTTGCGGCCAGCGATTTCTCCGCGGCAGCCAGCGCCGCTTGCATCTGTCCTTTTTGCATCTGCGCGTAGGCAAGAGCGGCGAACTTATCCGCAGCGCTGTCATTTCGATTCGCCGCCAAATCGGCAGCCGCTCCCTGCTCGAGAATTTTTATCGCCTCGGCAAAGCTCCCCTGGTACAGCTTCAAATCGGCGAGACCGGAAGCGGCCATGGTAGCGCCCTGCGCGCTGAGGCTTCCGAGCTTCTGGTAAGACTCCTCAGCTTGCGTCAACTGATCCTGGCCCAACTGCGCGAATGCCAGGGAGAGATACCCGTACTCGAACGATGGGAGCATCTGCTGCAGGCGGCGGGCTGCTTTTTCGCCGCCTTGAAAATCGCTTGCGTACGAGGAAAACAACGCCAGATTGGCCAATCCGGACGCGTTGGGGTGGATATTGACGTCCTGCTGCGTTTCCTCCACCGCTTTGGGCCAGTTTCGCAGCTGGCTGTAGCAATTCGCGAGATTCGTATGCCCGATGTTGTCGCTGGGGTATTTCTGAACCAGCTGCGAATACTCCTCGACGCATTTCTGCCAGTTGCTGCTGCTTAGATAATAGATGCCGCGAAGACGGTAGCGCTCGCGCTCCGTCATGTTGTCGATGTGCTGCATCGCCAGTTGCGCGTACTTCTCCGCTTCCGTCGGCCGGCCCATATTCCGATACGCGGCGGACATCCCGGAATAGGCGCGCGCAAAATTCGGATCCAGCCCCGCCGCTTTGCCGAAGGACTTCAGCGCATCCTCCATCTTGCCGGCGAATTGCTGTTCCATCGCAATGCCGTATTCGTGCACCGCTTCGAGATTCGCGGCGGAGAATCCGCCTTGCGCTTCCGCCAATTGCACCGATTCCGGCGTGGTGTCGCCAAGCGCCTTGCGGATCGGCGCAGCCAGCTTCGGAACGTCGGACAACAACTCGTCTTTGCTTCCGGCATTGATGCTGGCGCTGGCGAGATTCTTGCCGGTGACCGCGTCGATGGCGTTTACCGAAAGCTTGTAACCATCCCCGCGCGGCTCGAGTGAACCGGTCACGATGGCGCTCACGCCCTGGCTCACCGCCACCAGCCGCGCGGTCGCGTCATCCAGTGTGCTCGTGGGATTGGGGAGCTTGCCGGCAAGCTGCCGCGCACGGCCACGATTGAAGGCGTTGATGAAGCTGGCCCCTTCGAGTGCGACGTTGAACATCGGCTCGAGCGTGCCGTCGAACACAGAATTGCCGGTGCGATTCGCGAAGTCCGCCACGAGCACAGAAACCGGCGGATGCGCGGCTTTGGGCTTGCCCGGCCCCTTGAGCTTGAACGCTATCACGGCGCCGACGAGCAACACCGCCAGCGCCGCCGACGCCCACTTCCAATAAGCAGCCGTCCGGGGAGCAGGCAAAACGATCCTTGAACTGCCTGCCGCCGGCCCCAGCCAGATTTCCAACTGCTGCGCCATTTCGCCCGCACTGGCGAACCGCTTCCCCGGCTCGATCTCCAAAGCCTTCACGACGATGTCGCTCAGCGCCTGCGGGATGGCCGGATCCACGGCGATCGGCGGCGTGGCTTTTTCCTGCATGCGCTTCCAGAGCGTGGCGAGCGGCGTATCCGAGTGGTACGGCGACTTGCCGGTGAGCAGTTCGTAGAGAATCACGCCGAGAGAGAAAATGTCGGACTGCTGCGTCAGTTTTTCGCCGCGGGCCTGCTCCGGCGACATGTACTCCGGCGTGCCGATCAGCGCGCCCGTCTGCGTCATGCCCGGCAGATACGCGGAGCGCGCAATCCCGAAATCCATCACATAGACGCGCCCGCCTTCATCCAGCATGATGTTTTGCGGCTTCAGGTCCCGATGGATCACTCCTTCGGAGTGCGCCGCTTCGAGCGCGCGGCAAATCTGCAGCATGATGCGGGCGGCCTGATCCGGAGCGAGCTTGCCTCTTTCGAGCAGGAGGGAGCGCAGGTCCTGCCCCTCCACGTACTCCATCGTGATGAACTTGATCCCGTCGGCTTGCCCCAGATCGAAGATGCGAATTACGTTCTTGTGCGTCACCTGGCGCGCAAGAATCAGTTCCTGCTTGAAGCGCTTCAAAATTTCAGGATTTCTGGCGAGTTCCGGCCGGATGAGCTTGAGCGCGACCACGCGGTCGAGTTCCGTGTCGCGCGCCTTGTAAACGGCGCCCATTCCTCCCTGTCCGAGCAGCTTGAGGATTTCATACCGCCCCGCCAGCACGGAACCGACTTCCAGCGCTTCGCCAGCCGCCGAAGGCGGCGTTTTGGAACTCCCCGCAACGGTCCAGTCTTCGGGAGCCACCCCTTCATTCATCGTTTCTTCGGATACAGGAACAGGAAGCGGCGTGTGACACTTTGTGCAGCGGGATGCTGCATCCGGATTGGGTGTCGCACAGACTGGGCATTCCATGGACTAGAGAACAAACCTCCGCGTGCGTGCTCATTATGACGCTTGCAGATTTGAAAGCAAGCAATCCGGCGCGGAGCGCGAAGTGTTGCGCGCAAAGAGTCGTGTCGAAAGAATATGCCCCGTGGCAGTTGGCAGGAGCGCTCGGATCCGGCGCGGTCTGAAAAGGAACTCTGCTCCGCGAGCCCTGGTATCCGGCGGTGTATGCTGACAAGGGGAGCGCGGTTCATGAGACACACGCGAATCATCGTCACCCGCTACGGCGGGCGCGACGCCCTGCAGGTGGTTGAAGAGGAATGCCCCTAGCCGAAGCGCGGCGAAGTTCGGGTCAGAGTGTTGGCCGCAGGCGTCACCTTCCCCGAGATAATGATGAGGGAGGGCATTCATCCCGAGACGCCTCGCGTGCCCTTCACGCCGGGCTGGGATCTGGTTGGCGTGGTGGATCGGATCGGCAACGGTGTCTCCGGAAGTGAACTCGGTCAGACTATTGCCGCACTGCCAATCAGCGGCGCGTACGTTGAGTTTGCCTGCCTGCCGCAGCGCGAACTGGTCCCGGTGCCACTCGGCGTGGACGCCGCGGAAGCTGTTAGCCTCGTACTGAACTACGTCTAGGGAGTTTTGTGTTTTGCCTGTCCTACTTCATTTCGTTACACTGGTCAGTTCCGATTCGTTGAAAAAACGCGACAGGCATGACTAATCCCGCTCCCAACTTGCCGGTCCGGCCTCGGGTGCGCTTCGCTCCTTCGCCCACCGGGTATCTCCACGTCGGGGGTGCGCGCACCGCGCTCTTCAACTGGCTCTTCGCGCGGCGCCACGGCGGCGCCATGGTTCTGCGCATCGAGGACACCGACGCCGAACGTAACAAGCCCGAACTTGTCGAAGGGATCCTTTCCGGCCTGCGCTGGCTCGGAGTGGATTGGGACGAAGGTCCATACCACCAGTCCGAGCGCACCGCGCTGTACCATGCCGCGGCAAAGAAATGCCTGGCGGGCGGCAGCGCGTTCCTCTGCTACTGTCCGCCGGAGAAGTACGCGGGCGGAGACTATGCGCCGGAAAGCGGCGAGGCCACGCAGGTTCGGCGCATCGTGCGCTGCTCCTGCCGCGACGGCAAGCCCTCCACGCCGGGAACCAGGCCCGCCGTTCGCTTCAAGGTTCCGGCCGGCGCCACCACGAAATTCTTCGACGCCGTTTTCGGCGAGCGCGAATTTTCGAATGACGAAATCGAGGATTTCGTGCTGCTCCGCTCCGGCAAGGGTAACGACGAGTTCGGCCAGGCCATGTATCAGTTGAGCGTGGTCGTGGACGACATCGACATGCGCATCACCCACGTGATTCGCGGCGCCGACCATATCTCCAACACGCCGAAGCAGGTCCTGCTTTACCGCGCGCTCGGGGCCGAGCCGCCAATTTTCGCGCACGTACCTCTGATCCTCGGGCCGGACAAGTCGCGCCTCTCGAAGCGCCACGGCGCCACAGACGTCAACATGTACCGCGCCGAAGGTTTTCTCCCCGAAGCGTTCCGCAATTTCCTCGCGCTTCTCGGCTGGTCCGCCGGAGGCGATGAGGAGTTCCTGCGGACCAAGGACCTCATCCAAAAATTTTCGCTCGAGGGCGTGAGCCGCACCAACGCCGTCTTCGACCGCGCCAAGCTCGAATGGTTCAACACGCAGTATCTGCAAAAGCTCCCCATCGAGGACTTGCTGCCCGAAGTGGAAGCGGAGTTGAAGCGCAGCGGCCTCTGGAAAGACGAATGGGCCGCGGGCGCGGGCCGCGAATGGTTCTCGAAAACCGTCGATCTGCTTCGTCCGCGCATCCGCCTGCTGCCGGATTTTTCCTCCTGGTCGCGCGCTTTCTTCAGCGACGACTTCCCGCGCGATCCCGCCGCGAAGGAAAAATTCTGGAAGGATCCGAATCAGATTCAAGATCTGCTCGCCAAAACCGCGGACGCTCTCGCGGCGCTCCACGAGTGGAACCATGACGCCTGCGATCACGCCACGCGCGCCGTGGCGGAAGCCGCCGGCGTGAAAGCGGGCTTGCTCATCAACGCGGTTCGCGTGGCGATTGTCGGCCAGGCCGTCGCGCCGCCGCTTTTTGACACCATGGTCGTTCTCGGCCAGGAGCGCGTCGTCCGCCGCCTGCGCGACGCATTGAACGAACCAGGTTGATCCGTTGTTCGGGTCAGTTGTGGTGGATTTGCCGTTTCGGAATTGAAAGGCAATGTTCTCTTCGCGCCGAAATTTCTTGCGAACGCTGGGCGCTGCTGGCGCCGCCGCCTCGTTGCCTTCGCGCTTCCTGTCCGCGGCGCAAGCCAGCACGAACGAGGAATTGCAGGCGCGTCTTGCCGCCGATCCGCTTCGTCCGCAGTTCCATCTGCTGCCCGCGCGCAACTGGATGAACGATCCCGACGGCCCGATTTTCTGGAATGGCCGGTACCACATGTTCTTCCAGTACAACCCGAACGCCGCCGTTTGGGGAGACATGCACTGGGCCCACGCCGTCAGTCCGGACATGATTCATTGGAAGCATCTTCCCGTCGCACTCGCGCCCACTCCCGGCGGCTACGATGCCGACGGCTGCTTCACCGGCAGCGCAGTGGACGATAACGGCACCGCCACCTTCATCTACACCGGCGTCAAAAGTGTTCCCGCAACCGAAGCCACGCTTCGCGACGGCGTCCACAATTTCCGCGAAGTCCAGTGCCTGGCCACTTCGCACGATCCTCTCCTGCGCAGCTGGAAGAAACTTCCCCAGCCAATTCTGCAGCCGCCGAACGACCCGAAGCTCACCGGCTTTCGCGATCCCTGCCTCTGGCGCGACGGAAAAAGCTGGTACATGGGCATCGGCTCCGGCCAGAAGAGAGTAGGCGGACAGGTTTTGCTCTACAAATCCGAAGACCTGCGCCGCTGGCAATATCTGCATCCGCTTGCCTCCGGCAAATGGAACGGAATCCACTCCATCAATCCCGTGGATTCCGGCGAAATGTGGGAATGCCCGGACTTCTTTCCCCTCGGCGGCAAGCATCTGCTCTTCTACTCGACGGAACGAAACGTGTACTGGGAAACCGGCGAGCTCGATCCTAAAGAACTGGTTTTTCATCCGGAAAAGCGCGGGCTTCTCGATTACGGCGATTATTACGCGCCCAAAAGCCAGCTCGACGCAAACGGGAACCGAATCTTATGGGGCTGGATTCCCGAACAACGTCCGGATTTCGAGGCGGCGGGCTGGGCCGGCTGCATGTCGCTGCCGCGAATTCTCGGTTTGGGCAAGGATGGCGGCCTTGAAATGCGCTTTGCTCCCGCCACGCAAGCGTTGCGCGGGAAAGAATTTTCAGCGCCGGAAAAATCCGAATCCCCGGCGGACACTGCTGCCGGCTTCAGCTCGATCCGCATTCCGAGTGCATCCTTCGAGCTGCAATTCCAGGCTGCCGCGAATCCCTTTCACATGGAGATTACGGACGGAAAAGCGGCGCTGATTTCCATCAACTATTCTCCGGAGAGGACCGGCGCCGAATGCATCATCAACTTCCCACAAGTGCCCTTGCCGCCTCGCGAAGGACCCTTCACCTTTCACATCTTTGTGGATGGTTCCGTTGCCGAGGTCTGCATCAATCAGCGCATCGCGCTGACCACGCGCGTTTACCACGTCCCCGCCGGCCCGCTTCGCATCAGCGCTGCCGTGGCCGATAGTGGAACGATTTCCGCTTTCCGGATTTGGGAGGTGAAGCCCATCTCTCCCGACAGGCTTACGACGTAGCCGCACGCGGCAAGCAAGACGGCTAGTGGTTCGCGAAAACTTCGGGATGCGCGGGCTTGGCCGCGGACGCTTGCGCCGCCACGTTGACCTTCGCCGCCAGATTCAGCGTGACCGGAGGCAGGCACACTTCCTGGCTGCACGCCTGGTAACGCAGCTTCAGGGGAATCGTTTGCTCGCCCGTGGGCGCATCCGCCGCAACGCGCACCGGCACGCGCAAGATCGCCGTTCCTTCATAGACGTTCAGCGGCTCGGACTTGGAAAACGCGAACGTGCGCAGCTTTCCCTGCGGATAGGACACTTCTCCCGCTTGCAGCCCCGCGGGCATTTCGAGCTTCAAATCCGTCGGAATGAGATATTCGAGCGTGGGCTTGCGCGCGTTGATGTGATACCCCTTGCGGATATTCAGCACGACCGCCAGTTGAAATTCATGCCCGCGCGCCACCGGATCGAACGACGCGTACGCCGCGGGCGTCACGACTTCGCGCGCTGAAGGCACCTGCGCCGCTTCCTGTCCCACGATCGCCAGCAACAGGCAGAAAAGCGCCACGGTTCCAATCATGAAAATTCGCTTCATAGTTTCACTTCCGCGCCGAGCTGTTGTCCCACCACGCGGCTCATCACCGCGAACAGATCCTCGCCGGTTTTTTCCAGCACGAAGGCATTCCGCTCTTCCGACCAGCCGAGCTTGAAGCTTGTGGAAAGCGCCGAAATCCAGATTTCCCGCACCGGCGTATTCGGCGAAACCACGAACTTCGCCTCTTCCGGCTCTTCGAAGAGCACTTCCAGCTTGCCGCTTTCTCCTTCCACGTCGAAGCCGTGTTCGTCGCCGGCTTCGAGCAGCCGGCGCTTCAATTCTTCGAGCGCCGCGTCGCACTTTCTCTGAAATTCGCGTTCCTCGAGCATGGTTTGTTCTACAGCAGTCTTTCGATCTGCTTGGTGATTTCGTCCTCGCTGATGATGCCGGTGATGCGCTGGACGATTTTGCCGTCGCGCGAAATCAGCACGCTGGTCGGGTAGCCGAGCAGCCCGCCGAACTTGTCGGCCACGCTGTCGTTGCCGAGCAGGATCGGATAGTTCATCGGTAGCTTCTGGCCGTTGACGTCGAAGCGTTCTTTTTCAAGGAACGGCGCGACGACGGACTTGCCTTCGTCGTCCATGGCGACGCCCAAAACGGTGAAGCCTTTCGGGCCGTACTTGTCCTGCATGGCGATCAGCCAGGGAATTTCAATCCGACAGGGATCGCACCACGTGGCCCAGAAGTTCACGAGCACGACTTTGCCTTTGTAATCGGCAAGCGTAACGTCCTTGCCTTCCAGACTCTTCAGGGAAACTTCGGGAGCGGGCTTGCCGGCGGCGCTGGCTTCGGCGGTTTCATTGGCGCTGGCGACGCCGGGCTGCTGCAGGCGCGTTTTCTTGTCCACGTAGAAAACGACGGCCACCAAGACAACCACAATCGCAAGGATCAGTGCGGTTTTCTTCATTCGATTCCTCAAGGATCAGTATAGCCGCTTGGCGCGAGCGAGCCAAAATCGCCGAGCCTCCGCCGGCAGCTTCCGCGAATCATCTTCCGCCGGTGAGCGCGCGCTCCAGCCACAGCACGAAGTTGTTCAGGAAACTCAGCTTTCCGGCGAGCCAGGTCAGGCGGTTCACGAACACCAGCCCGCCCACAAAAAGCAGCAGCGCGCCGCTAAACAGTTCGACGGCGTGGAGATGCTTTCGGAAGCGCTGATAGAACTTGAGGAACTGGCCGATGCCGAGCGCCGTAAGCAGAAAGGGCACGGCCAGCCCAGCGGAGTAGATGGCGAGCAGCAGGACGCCGCGCGCAATGGTGTCGCTCGCGGCGGCCAGCGCGAGCACCGTCGCGAGGATCGGGCCGATGCACGGCGTCCAGCCGAACGCGAAGGCGAAGCCGAGCAGGAAACCGCTCCAGATGCCTGGCTGGGTGCTGGTGCTGCGCAGATGCACGTCGCGATTGAGCCAGCGCGCCATCGCCGGGCCCAGAAAGCCGATCACGGAAAGCGAGAAAAAGTGCACGGCGTCAAGACCCAGGAACAGCGGGCCGTGGTGAAACAGTGCGGCTGCGCCGAGTGCAACCAGAATCGCTCCAAGAACGATTCCCGTGCGAACGGTGAGCTTGGCCAGCACGCCCAGAAGATGCAGGCCGAAAAGAATGATCAGCGCGCCGGCGACGGGAGCCAGTTCCGTGCGGTGCTCACGCAGGAACGTCCCCACGGCGCTGGCGGAAGCGCCGAAAGAGACGAACACCACGGAGAAGCCGAGGACAAAGGAGAGCGCCGAAGCGAACAGGCTGCCGCGAGGCTGCTGTCCCTGGCGGAGTTGTTCGAGGCCGATGCCGGAGAGCATCGAGATATACCCGGGAACGAGCGGCAGAACGCACGGCGAGAGGAAAGAGACGAGTCCGGCGAGAAAGGCGGCGGCAAGCGAGACGTCAGCGTGCATGGTGCTCCATGGCCAAAAACAGATAGATGCAGCAAAGTAAGAATTGACGCACGGAATTTTTTCGCGGAAGCAAGCCCGTCAATTTTGCCACAAGAGGGGCATCCCTATCAGCCTCGCCGGCCCCGTGTGCGCTCGCCCCTCAATTTGCAATACGGCGGGGAAAAGGCGTCAGATGACGGATTTGGCTGGCGAAGCGGCGGAATGGCGTTTTCGCGCTGACCAGCTAATCGCTTGAAACGGCAGGGCTTGTCGTTCCCGCAAGTGGCAGGAGCGTTGCTCCTCCACGAAGAGTGAGATGACTCCCCGGCGGTGAGCGATGAGCTGGACACCGAACAAAGTTACGGCGATGCGGGTAGGGGTGGGGTTCGTGGCGGTGAGCCTCTTTGGGCACGGAATGTGGGCGAATCTTGCCGCGGTGATTCTGACCGTGGCGGCGATCGCGCTGGACGCGCTCGACGGCCACCTGGCGCGGCGGAAAAGAATGGAGACGCCGCTCGGCGCGCAAGTGGATATTCTCGGCGACCGGGTCATCGAGAACATCTACTTCACGTACTTTGCGGTGGTGGGGATGGTGTCGGTGTGGCTGCCGATTTTGTTTTTCGCGCGGGGAGCGGCGACGGATTTCCTGCGCGGGCTGGCCCTGAAGAGCGGGCGCGCGGGATGGGGCGCAAATTCCATGCTGCAAACGTGGTGGGGAAAGGCGCTGGTGGGTTCGCGCTGGAGCCGCGGGCTGTATGCGGCGATGAAGTGCGTGTGCTTCTGCTACCTGGGA
>Ga0070740_10006703_pt1 | contig 9967 bp, 13 predicted proteins | sample Coa_R2_FD_67286 | JGI IMG/M metagenome (GOLD analysis project Ga0070740, IMG submission 67286) | Surface soil microbial communities from Centralia Pennsylvania, which are recovering from an underground coalmine fire - Coalmine... | ecosystem: Environmental > Terrestrial > Soil > Unclassified ... | reverse complement strand
ATGAGCACGCTGCGCGCGAGATTGTGCAGTTTGCGGACTTGCGATGTCCGGCTCGCGAAGAGCGATTCGAAAAGCTGTACCGTCGTGGTCACGATGAGCGGCGCGTCCCAATTCTCCGACGCAAGACGCGAGCGCGCGGTTTCGTACTCGGGTCGCGGCCCAAGCGCGCTGTGATGCTCGAGGACGGCATCGTCGCCGAGCGCTTCGCGGAATACCCCGGCCGTCTGCTCGATAATGCTGGTGAAGGGGATGGCGTAGATCACGCGTCGCAGACCGTGGCGCGCCGCGTGGCCGAGCGCGAATGCGAGCGACGAGAGCGTCTTGCCGCCGCCGGTCGGCACGGTCAGCGAGAAGAGTCCGGGCGGCTGCTCCGCCGCGTTCCGGCAGGCGCGAAGCACATCCTGGCGCAAGCGATTGACGGGGCTCGGTGCCGCGCTCGCGGCGATCTGCGCAAGCTTCGCATCGAGCTTCGGACCGAGCGCGTTGAGGCTGGGCCAGATCTGCCGCGCCGACGTTCTCGCCGGATCGAAAAAACCTTCGCTGTCTAGGAAGTCGGCATCGAAGAGGGCCGACGCCAGCATGCGGGTCCACAGGCTGAAGTCGGCGCCGGAAAGCAAGGGGCGCGTCGGACCGGGGAGATCGAGAATCTGCTGCGGCGGATTCGCGGCGAGAGCGACTCGCAAATGATCCTCGTTGCGCAGCCGGTCTTTGATTCCATGGGCGCTGCCTTCGCCGACCCAATCGCCCAGACCGGCGTGGTGTCCAGCGATGCAATACGCGAGCAGACGGCCATAGCCTTGGCCGAACCGTTGCACCGCCCAGATGGCGCCCGCGGTCGAGTGATCGACCCGCTGGCGCGGTGCCGGCACGCCTTCGAGGTGTGCATCCCGATCGGCGCCCCGGATCATGGATTGGAAGCGCTCGGCATATTTGCCAAGGTCGTGCCAACAGCCGGCAAGCCGCGCCGCCTCGTCAGCCGCCCAATCCGCGGCAAAGCGCGCGGCGAGCGCCCCCGTACTCGTCAGATGCTCGGCGAGGTCGTGAGTGGCGCCGTCTTCACGGCGATGCGCGATCGGCGCGAAAGATTCTGCGCTGTCCGTTGCGTCTCCCCCCGTGAGGTCGCGCCCATCTCCCACGATGCAGAAACGTGCGGTCGTTGTCGAGGTCCTGACTGCGCCCCTGGGACAGCGCTAGTTCACGTCTGTGTCCGATGGCCGCGAATCTGCCGCTGCGTGATGGATGGACGACGATGGTGCTCGACCGGAGAAATCGAAAACCGCAGCAACATCAACGACTGATTCGCGTGCGAGCGTCTAGCGCTAGGCGAGCATTTCACCAACTGGCGCGAGCTTCGAGCGCCAAAAGTTGAGTCAAATCAACGGCCGCAAACCTCTACACTAAACTGCGCGGTCCAGAGCCGCGGAGAAACAGGGGCGAAGAGAGAACGGCAAGGCCATGAGCGCGGTAGCCGTAGTGGAGAGGTTTTCGCCGAAACCCACGCGGTTCCTGGGCTTTTGCTGGCTGCGAGCGCGGCAGAGAGCATGTCGGCAAACATTGAAGTGGCGGATGGGGAGGGATTCGAACCCTCGATACGGTTGCCCGTATGCCGGTTTTCAAGACCGGTGCCTTAAACCGCTCGGCCACCCATCCGTGCTTGGTGGATCAAGACCTTAGCTAATACCCCTTAGCGAACAAACTGCGAATTGGCCCCGCGTTGGACCCAAGTTGGACCCATTGAGCATCATGCGGACGTTCTCACTTTGCCATGTCGAGAAGGGCGGCGAAGTTCAAACCTGTGCGGCTTCCCGATTTCCGCATGCGGCCAGCCTGAAACGTTAGAAACGCAGCGAGGTTTTCTACTTGGGTGCGGTCAAGGACAAATTGCGTCGCCCCGACAACGAAGCCGAGTCCTAACTTTGAATCGGTGCGTCCGATGCTGACATCTAAACCCGGCTTTCCGAGACCATCATGCGTCGTCAGCTTTCCATCGCCGATCCAAAGCGAAAGATTGCAGCGACGCTCGCCTTTGGGAATGCGGGTCTTGGGGGCGGCTGCCTTGCGGATCATAGAACCCCCTTCGACAATCCGCCGATGACGGCCGCGGCGCTCGTATCTGCTTTCCGGGTCCGCTTGGCGTAGACGCGCAGCAGCACCGCGGGATCGTGGCCGGCTCGAGCTGCTACCACATGGACCGGCACGCCCGCGTCCAGTAGCAGCGTCTCGTGCGTGGCGCGGAGATCGTGGAACCGGAGCTTGGCGAAGCCGAGCTTCCGCGCCTTGCGGATGAACTCCTTGGTGACGTTGCGCGGATCCCGGGCGCGGGTGAAGTCCCAATCCTGGCCGGCGGCAGGCGGCGAGGGGAACACGAGCGCATCGGGCGGCAGCTTGACAAGCGATAGATCAATCGCGGCGCCGTCGGGCACGCCGGCCACGATCCGTTTGTGCTTCTCCTGTTCGCCGCGCAGGAGCTCCACAAGCCCATCATCGATCGCGATGCTGCGCCGGCCGCGCTCGGTTTTGGGTTCCTTGTACCGAAGCCCGTTCGCCTTCGTCTCTTCCAACGCGCGCGCTATCCGCAGCGTCTTGGTCGCAATATCCACATCGACCCAGCGGAGCGCCAAAATCTCGTTCCGGCGCGCGCCGGTGTACGCGGCCGTGGCGATGATCGGAAATAGGACCGATCCGCGGAAGCCGTTCAGCAATGCCGTAAGCTGCTCCTGCTCGAGCGCCTGGCCGGCGTCGCTGTCCCCGGGGGAAGGGGCTTCGGCTCGGCTGACGGGATTGTGCGGGATCAGGCTCTTTTGCTCGGCGGTGCGGAGGCAGGAGCCTAAGACCGTGTGGATATGATGGACCGTCCGCGGGCTTAGCCCCTTGCCGGCGAGCTTGCCGTAAAGCTCGTCAATCATCGTGGCCGTGATCGTTTGCAGCGGCTTATCGCCAAGGGTCGGGATGACGTGGAGCTTGAGCAGTTCAGAGTATCGCTCGAGCGTCCGGGCGTTGACCTTGCGGCCGCGCAGCGCCGTCCAACTCTCAACCCACGTTGCAAGCGTGGTCTTGTCGGGCGCGACGTGCTGCCCGTCATCGCCGCTCTTGAGAAGCCGGCGCAGCTCGCGTTTCGCTTCGGTAAGCGAGCCGTGGAACGTCTTTGTGTACCGCTGGCCGTTCACCCTATAGCGGAGCCGCCAGCGGTCCTTGCCGCGCTCGTCTATGCCGCCGTCACCGTGGCTGCGCTTCTTCGTCATGTTCTCGTCCTTTCGCTAATAGCCCCGCTTCACGCGGTCCACGATCGGACCTAGCAGAAGCCTTATGTGCGCTGACCGCTTCATGGTGTCGGAATAGGCTGTCCACGAGCCGTCATGGTTGAGCTTGTCCAAGGGAACGCCGTTCGGGTCCGCGCCGAAGATCTGATCTGCGGCGCCAAGCGCGATGGCTGAACCAAGTTGATCGGCCCGGCTTTTCCAGAAGCCGAGATCCTTTTGCGGAACCGGATCGCCCTTGGCGCACCAGATGTCGAGCAGTTCGGCAATCCCCCGCTTCACCTGCAAAGCTGTATACGGATCGTCGAACCAGCGGAGCGTCGCGGCTGACCTGTCCAGTGCCACACCGTTCGCCACATCTTCGACGTGTCGGACCAAATCCCCGACCATAAGCGCGAGTGCGTAATTCTCGTTTCCGCCGAACCGGTCGGGGAGGGGGTTGCGCCGGTTGCCCTTCAATTCGTCATCGAACGAGGCGCGAAGCCGTTCCTCTATTTCGGCGCGTAGGGGACGGCCACTTACCTTGGCCGCGCGCTCGAGCGCAGCCCGCAGCCGCGCGTCCATGCGGATCGAATAGGGCTGCGACGTGGCTTCCGCCCGCGGCGGCCGGCCCGGCCTACGTCCTGTCTGTTTTCTCGGCATTCGCTACGCTACCCGGTACAATTTTGTAGTCATAATGTCGCACGATATCACGGCGCGGGGCTACACGCAAGCACCAAACGGGAGTACCATCGCGCAATCAAAATCCGAGGTAACTTGCGATGACCAATTCACAGTGCGACGGCCGAGTGACTTTGACGGTTGAGGAAGCGGCGGCGAGGCTCGGCATTGGCCGCAATGCCGCTTATGTCGCCGCCAACAAAGGGCAGATCCCGGCCATTCGGATCGGCAAGCGGCTGCTCATTCCGCGCGCTGCGTTCGAGCGGCTGTTGGCCGGCGGCGAAGCTGCCTGATTCGTTTCGTATGCCGCGCGCGGTCAAGAAAAAGGCCGCCCCGAGTTGCGATCGGAAGCGGCCTTGAAGAAAGATGACGCCGTGAATGTACACGAAACGCGCCCGGAAGGGCAATTGGAAACCGTCGATCTGGCCGCGGCGGACGAAGCCTTGTCGGCCCTCCACGCGGCCGGCACGCCGCTTACGGTGATCGCCGACCGGCTCGGCACAACGCCCGATGAGCTCGGGCGGGTGCTACGGGAAGAAGCTACGGCGTCGGCCGCGCTGGCGGCCCGGCTGCGACACGTCATCGTGTTCGAGGAATTGCCCCCGCCCGCGCGGGAGCGGGCCGCCAGCACGCAAGTCGCCGAGCCGACGCATGACGGGGCGCCGGCCGGGGATGCGCCTGTAGCGCCTTCTCCTGAGGCGGAGCTGGTCTTAAAGCTCGCCGCGGAAGGCGCTCGGTTCCATCCGCTGCGCCCGAATGACAAGCGACCCGCATGGACCGGCTGGCCGGAACGCGCGGTGTCGGATCGCGAGGCGATCGCGGCATGGCTGCGCGACGGCCGAAACCTCGGATGGGCGCTTGACTGCCACCTTGTGGTCGACGTTGATGTGAGGGATGGGAAGCACGGCGAGGCGTCGCTCGCGGCGCTCGTTGCGGAGCATGGTGCGCTGCCCGACACGCTCACGATCCGCACCGCGAGCGGCGGCCGGCATTACATCTTCGCCACCGAGAAGCCCGTCGCCGGGCGAAACGGCGTGCGGCCAGGAATAGACCTGAAAGCCGCCGGCGGATATATCGTAGCCGCGGGCGCCGTGCTCGGGGGGAAGCCGTACATCGTAGAGCGCGGCTTGCCGATGGCGCCCGCGCCGCAATGGCTGCTCGAGCTCGTGGGGGAACAAAAACCCGCCGAGCGCGTCGCGCAGGATCCAATCCCCGGCACCTGGACCGACGCCACGCGCGCCGCGGTAATCCGATATCTCCGCGACGAAGCCGTGCCAGCCGTCGAAGGGCAACGCGGCGACGACACGACGCTGATGGTGTTGCGCCGAGCGAAAGACCTTGGCGTGCCCGACGTGGCGACCATGCGGGAGCTCTTCACGGAGCACTACAACGGCCGGTGCTTCCCGCCGTGGGATGACGCCGATATAGACCGGCTTTCCGCAAGTGCGTTCCGCAATGCCTCGAATCAGCCAGGGAGCGGGACGGCAATCGCCGATTTCGCACCCGCCCCGGAATTCCGCTCATTCGAGTGGTACACGCAGCAGGATTTCGGTCCCGACGAATGGCTCGTTGAAGGGCTAATTCCCGCGGGCGCCGTCATGCTGATCGTCGGGCGCCCCAAGGTGGGCAAGGGGCTGCTGGCGATGCAGCTCGGGATCTGTGTCGCAGGCGGCAAGAAATTGCTCGAGGCTTTCCCATGCAGCCAGCGTGCGGTGTTGCATATCAGCTTCGAAGAAGATGACAGGATGATCGCCGACCGAATCGCGAGCCTCGGCGGCGGCGAAAAGAGCCTGCCTATCCAGTTTGCCCTTACGTGGCCGCGGATCGGCAACGGCGGAATTGAGGCACTCGACGCCTACGTGACGAAGCACCCGGAGTGCGGCCTTGTGATCGTCGACCCATTCGCGGTCATCCGCGAGATACAGGGCAGCCGTGGCAGCGCCTACGATTTGGACTATGCGGCGATGCGACCGATCTTCGAATGGGCCAAGCGCCGCAAAATCACGGTCGTCATGGTTCACCACACCCGGAAGGCGCGCAGCGAGGATGATTGGCAGGATTCGACCAACGGCTCAACAGGCGTCATCGGCGCCGTGGACGGCGTGGTGCTGCTGACGGCGCAGCGAAACAGCCAGGACGGCCGGCTGCGGATCACGGGGCGCTTCAGAATGCACAAAGACGACATACCCATGACCAAGGACAGTGACGGCCGATGGGTGACGAAGGACGCGCAGCAACCGCGGACGGTCCAGGCGCTCATCCTCGAGGCGCTGCAAGCCGGGTTGACCACGCCGAGCGAGATTGCGGCCCGTGTCGATCGCAAGCGGCAGCACGTCCAGAACACGCTCGCCGAAATGCTGGCGCGCGGTCTAGTGACGAAGGTTGAACACGGGAAATGGAAAATTCGCGCCGTACACAGCGCCACAGATATTTTCGAGGAGTGAGCGCCATGCGCGACGACAGGGCTCTAATATGTCTGTGTGTCTTTCTTTCTCGGAATAATCCCCATGGAATTAGGATAGAAAGAAAGAAAGTGTATTTATATTATAGGCGGGGTGTGTCGCGCGCTGGCGGCAGCGTAAATAACCCCCAATGGCAGCGGGACGGTTTGGCGCCGCCGGCGATCGTGCGCGACGCCACCAGCGAATACCTCGGCGCCGAGGATGCGCTGGCAAGCTGGATAGACGAGTGTTGCGTGGCCGACCGGTCTAAGTGGTGCGGCGGCGCCGAGCTTTACGATAGCTGGCGCCATTGGGCCGAACGCAGCGGCGAGGTTGCCGGTTCCCGCAGGCGATTTACACAGAACCTCGAGGCTCGGGGCTTCCGTGCCGGCCGCGCGCCTGTGGGCGGCAAGGACGTGCGCAGCGTCATCGGGATCGCAATCAGGTCTGATTTTGAGGCGGCCCCGCTCGCAGGGCAGATCGAATGATGCGGAAATCTCGATTCCGTCACTTCCGTCACTTGTCTCTATATAGGACGTACGCGCGTCAACACACACCTACGCTCTATATAGGAGGAAGTGACGGAAGTGACGGAAACGGCCTTTGCGGCCTCCGCCTGGCCATAAACCCGCGACGCCGGGCGTGCGTAAACACGTTGGACGTGATCCGCAGCGGGCGACGCGGCGGCGCGTTGCAAGCGCTGAGCATCGCGATCGTCAAAACACCCCTGATACTCTCGCGATATAGGTAAGGGTTGCTGACCTATGCCATCTGAAAAACTGAAACCGCGTGAGGCGCGCTTTGTCGAAGGGATCTGCCGCGGGCTGGGCAAGAAGGATGCCGCGATCGCGGCCGGCTGCCCTCCGCAGTCTGCGCACGTTCGCGCGAGTGACATGCTTGACCGGCCGCGCGTGCTAAACGCGATCCGCGCGCAGGCCGAGAAAATGCTGAACACCAGCGTGATTCGAGCCGCGCAGATCCTCGAGGAGCTCGCGGAGAATGCGAAGTCCGAGGATGTGAAGCTGCGAGCCGCGCAAGCGCTGCTTGATCGCGGCGGGATGATGCTGGTCCGACAATCCGAAGTCCGCCACACGCTCGAAGATCGCCGATCGGATCAAGAGCTCATCGAAAACATCCGCCGCTTGCAAGCGCAGCTCGGGGTCGCCCCGGTCATCGACGTGACGCCCGAGCCGACTGTGCCAGCGTTGCCCGCGCCGGCCGCCAACATATTCGAGGATTGAGCGCGGTTTGGGTCCACCATTGGGTCCAAGCTGCGCGATGGCCGCACAAATCGCGCACAAGTGACTGATCCATCGCTATATCCTCGCCTCGCCCCCACCGGATTGTTACTTCGGCAACGCGCATCAAAAGGCGATCTTCCGGCTCCCGCCGCAAGCCGCGCGCCTGGCGATCACCCAAAAAATCTCGCGACCGGTTTCCCTCCTTGGCTCGACCGGGGGGGGTGGCGTACGGGGCACCCCCCGACTTCGAGGCGCCGATCGTGCGCGCGGGGCCTCGCTCTATATCGCGGAGCCAAAAAGGAAATAAAATTATTCGGGGTCGTGCGGACCGAATAATGCGCAAAACGCAATATGTAGGGAAGTACACATTGGCGGATTTCCGCCATTCTTCCGTACACATTTCCACGATTATTTCTGACGCGCGAGGCGTCCACAGTACAGACGGCCGGGTATCTTCCATTGTCGCGCAGTTCTGCTATACTGGGCCAATGAAAAGCCCATCCGAAGGTCCGAACACTTGAGCCTCAAATCCATTCTCCGTCCGCGATCCCTGGCCGACGACATCGCCCGGCTCGAGGCGCGCGTGAATGCCGCGGCGGCCGAGCTCGCCGAGGCGCAACGCGCCTACGGTGACGCGATCGGCAACACCGACCCCGAGGCTCCGTCTGCGCCGGCTGCGGTTAGCAAGGCGCGGCAGCGCGTGGTCGATGCCCGCGAGGATCTGGACGCGCTCCGGGTCGCCCTGGAGCGCGCCCGCGAGCGCCAAGCCGAAGCGGAGCGCGCCGAAGCCGAGGCTCGCGCCAAGCGCGAACAGGCCGAGCGGGCGGCGATCCGCAAAGCAGCTTTCGACCGGGCCGCGAAAGCGTGCGTGGCGTTCGAGCAAGCGCTTGCCGCCTTCGCGGCGGCCGCCCGGGAGACGGTCGAAGCCGAGCGCGCCTTGGCGCCTTACTTCAACGACGACTTCCCGCAGGTTTTCGCAAACGCGCTCATGGCGCTTCCGCTCATTGTTGGGAAGGGATTGCAGGAGTTCGTGCCGAGCTTCCGCAGCGGCGCCTCGCTCATGTTCGACGACAGCCGCGCGAAATGGGCGGCGCACGCACCGTCCCTTGTGCTCAAAGGCTGCGAGAAGCCATGAGCCATCTGCCGACATTCCTTCTCGCCTGGTCCAAGTGCGCGGCCGTTTTTGAAGGCCAATGTGCGGTGTTCGCGGCAACGACGTGTGGCGCCAAGCGAAAGGAAATCGACCAAGCGCGCGAACGCCTTGAAATGACGATTTCGACGCTGAGTGAAGGCCAACGTCGCGGCGTGCGGGAGATCGCGCACGCAATCCTCAAACTCGTGGAAGATCCCGATGCCTGAGAACAGCACCCCGCCGGCCGCCCCTGCCACGCCGACGCCCGCCGCGCCGCCTTCCGGTCCCGTGCTCGTGATCCCTTCGGCCCCGCCGCCGGCGCCGACGGTCACACCCCTCGCCTTGACGCCCGACCAGGCTGCGGCGCGTCAAGCGGCGCTCCAAAAAGACCCCGGTTTCATGGCCAAATGGGCGGCCGGCGACGCGGCTGCACGACAGGAAATGATGGACTTGACCGCGGCGCGCTATCCGGGCGTCGCCGAATTCGACGAAGGCGGCGGGATGCGCATTGTCGACGCGCCGAGCACCGCGGAAGCGACGCCGAATTATGACATCGCGATCCCGCAAGGCGCGACCGTCGAACAGGCACGGCAGGTGAATCAGCAAATTCACGAGATAGGCCAGACCCTCAAAATCGAGCGCGAGACGGTCAACGCTTTCGCCCGCGAGCTTTCGAACGCGAACCTCGCGCGGGCCGAAAGGGCGATGGACCCGCGGGAGATGGCGGAATTCGAAGGCAATCTTCGGCGCGCGCTCGGCCAAAACTACGACAAGCACGCTGACGCTGTGGAAGCAGCCCTTCGCCGACTTGGGCCGCGTGCCGAGTGGGTACGCCGAAGCATCCTCCAAGCGGGACCGCGGGTGGCGACGTGGGCTTGGCTGACCCTCGGGAACGCTGCAGGCGGCCGATGACGCCACGCCAACGCGCCTTTGTGGCAAACCTCGCCGCTGGCATGTGCGGTGCCGAAGCCGCGCGCCGCGCCGGTTACGCGCACGCCGCGCGGGCCGCGCATCGTCTGCGCCGCGATCCTGCCGTGCAAGCCGCGCTCGCCGTCGCCGCGGCGACGAAGGCCGAGACGCTTCAGCAGCTCGAGGAATGCCGCCGTGTGGCGATCGCGCATGGCGACGCTGGCGCTGCGGTGCGCGCCGTGGAGCTTCGAAGCCAGCTTGTGGGGCTTGTGGCATGAGCTCGCCCGACCTGAGCAAATTGCCGCCCGAGAAGCTACGCCAGCTCAA
>Ga0070740_10006702_pt1 | contig 9968 bp, 7 predicted proteins | sample Coa_R2_FD_67286 | JGI IMG/M metagenome (GOLD analysis project Ga0070740, IMG submission 67286) | Surface soil microbial communities from Centralia Pennsylvania, which are recovering from an underground coalmine fire - Coalmine... | ecosystem: Environmental > Terrestrial > Soil > Unclassified ... | reverse complement strand
CATCTGAAACCATGATGAGCGGCAAGGTAAATCGAAGTGATCATTTGACTTATGGCAAGTCGCGCGCTGCTTCACTGGAAGAAATAAAAAGCTTGATTGCTGCCTATGCAACAGCGGCAAGAAACGCAGTCGAGGCAGGTTTTGACGGTGTTGAAATTCATGGTGCAAATGGTTATCTGATCGATCAATTCTTGCATCATGACACCAATAAACGCGATGATAATTATGGCGGCAGTCCGGACAATATGGCGAGATTTGCATTGGAAGTCGTGAAAGCCTGTGGAGAGGTAATTGGGTACGAACGTGTAGGGTTACGATTATCACCCGGCGCTTACCTGAATGAAATCACTGGTGATGAACGTGATGCCAATACATTTCAGTATTTGCTTGAGCAGTTAAATCAACTGCCAATCGCCTATGTGCATACTGGTAATTTTAACGACCAACAGCAATTTAAAGAATTGCATGGTCTCAGCATGACCGCATTTATCCGCATGCATTACAAAGGTACGGTGATTGCATCGGGCAGTTATACAGCTGAGCGTGCTCAGGAAGGTATTGAGCAGGGTATGTTTGATCTGGTGGCAATTGGCAGGCCTTTTATTGCCAACCCTGATCTGATTACCCGGCTGCGGACCCATGCGGAATTGGTAAATTATGATGCCAGCATGCTGCGGACACTGTACTAGGGGTGACTGCATAATGATCATGGTGCGCCGGCCCAAGTACGCGCTTGCGAAAAGGTTGCCGGCGCGGCAGCCAACATCACTCAGGAAATGATGCGGAGTACCCGCCATCAACAATCAAATCGATTCCGGTAATATAGGATGCTTCATCGCTTGCCAGAAACAACGCTGCACTTCCGATATCCTCTGGCATGCCAATGCGTTTTAATGGAATTTTTACTTCTCTTCTTTTCAGGTAATCAGGATCATTTTTTAATCTGTCATCGAATATCGGTGTTCGGATATAACCGGGAGAAATACTGTTGACCCGGATTCCCTGATCCGCAAGATCGTAGGCGAAATTCTTTGCCAATTTTACAACCGCTGCCTTGGTGGAAGCATAGACACTGTGATTTTTGATGGTCAGTGTGGCGGCGCAAGAGGCAATCAAAATAATGGAGGCATTGGGCTGCAGGTAATCGAGTGCATATTTCACAGTAAAATAGGCACCGCGGTAGTTAATATCTACCATGTAATCAAATTTTTCTTCAGTTACTGCGCTGACATGTAATCTCTCGCCGACGCCAGAGTTCGCAGCCAGAACATCTATTTTTCCATAATGTGCCAATGTTTGCTGATATAGATTCTTCAAATCGCTGGTATTGGTAACATCACCCCGGATAGCCAGAATGTCATTTCCCATTTCTTTCCTGGCCTGGTCCAGTGTCTCCTGGTTGCGGCCAAAAATGACAACCCTGGCGCCTTCCTTATGAAAGTAACTGGCGATGCCTTTGCCAATGCCACTGTTGCCGCCGGTAACAACGGCGACTTTGTTTTCCAATCGCTTCATATTAAAAGCCTCAATGCTGTTTTTTTTCGAGCGCTGTATTGGTTCAGTTTCTCTGTGTTCTTGCGTAAAACTCGCATGCTTGAATCATGGATAGCGAATGGACGTCGACGTGTCCGTCAAAACGGCTTTTTGACGGACATGTCTTTGTCTGAGCGTGAAATCAGAATGGGATATCATCATCAAAATTATCCAGCGCAGGTGCTGCATCAGGAGCTGAGCTGGCTGGCGAGGATTTTTCATATGAGGAGGACTCGCTGGCACCGCTGCCCCCTTTACTGTCCAGCATCTGCATGCTGTCAGCAATGATTTCAGTGGTGTAGCGGTCTTGTCCGCTGGTTTTATCCTGCCATTTGCGTGTCTGCAGGCGGCCTTCTATATAAATCTTGGAACCTTTGCGCAGGTATTCACCGGCGATTTCCGCAAGCCGTTGATAGAATACAACGCGGTGCCATTCAGTGCGTTCCACATTTTCACCGCTTTGTTTGTCTTTCCATGATTCACTGGTTGCGATGGTGATATTCGCGACAGCTGTTCCGCTGGGGGTGTATCGTACTTCCGGGTCTTTCCCCAAATTCCCAATCAATATTACTTTATTAACACCACGTGCCATAAATCTTCTCCTATTATTAGTCCCGGACAGTATTTACCGGGAACCGAGTGTCTGGTTCTCAAAAAGTGTCAGTATCGCTTTGGTACAGGATACCTGAGTTGATCTGAACACTCTCACGTTATTCCGATTGTAGTTGTTCTTTGAGGCGAATGAAATCTGGATGTTGTAATGTTCCGCGTTCCATTTTCAGATATGCCATGCCATCCTCGGCGATAAAGACGACTTCCACCATGCCGGGAATAATTTGCAGTTTAGCGGCAATGGTATCCCATTCATGCTGCCGGGATGGATAGATACGCCACATTTGAGTGACAAGATACCGCGGCGGCTGCATGAGAAATGCGAGGGCTAGCCAGAAGAGAGCAAGGAAAACACAGAAAATGTACACGCCGGTGAAACCAGATTTTCCGTACAACCATCCACCAAGAACACCTCCCATAAAGATACCTAAAAATTGTGAGCATGAATAGATGCCTAGCGCACTTCCTTTGCGCGCAGCGGGAGCAGTACGTGAAATAAGCGACGGCAGGAAAGATTCGAGTAATGAAAAGCCGGCGAAAAAGAGGCAGATGCCAATTACGTTGAGCAGCAAGCTGGCATGTGCCATCCAGAGAAATAGTTCAGCGAGCGCGAGTGCCGTGATGCCGCCAAGGAAATAGGGTTTGAGCTGCTTCTTTCTTTCAGCCATGCCTATGCAAAAGAGGCTGATAATAAAAGCCGCCAGCAAAGTGGGAAGATAGATTTCCCATTGTCGATTGGCTTCCAGTCCAGCGAATTGTTTCAAGCTGATGGGAATGACAATGAAGCTGGCGGTAAAAATTGCGTGCAGAATAAATATGCCGCAATTTAATCTGGCAAGTTCGGGGTTCACCAGCAGTTTCAAAAATGATTTTAACTCAGGCTCGGTGTCCCGATGCCAGTTGACAGAAAGGGGAGTGGGAACTGAGATGGCAAGAATGAGAATGCCGAGCAATCCCATAGCCATGGAGATAAAAAACAGTTCATTCACGGGCATCCATCTGGTTAATACCGGGCCGATAAACATGGCAATCGAAAATGAAAAGCCGATACTGATGCCGGCAATAGCCATGGCTTTGGTGCGTTGATCTTCACGAGTCAGGTCGGCCATGAGCGCGAGGATAGTGCTGCCAACGGCGCCTATGCCTTGTAATGCCCGGCCGATGATCATGAAAGCGATGGAGTGCGCAAGACCAGCAATCAGGCTGCCGATGGCGAATATCAGCAGGCCGATGATAATAACAGGTTTGCGCCCATAGCGGTCCGAAAGTGTGCCGAAAGGGATTTGAAACAAAGCCTGTGATAACCCATAAATTCCCATGGACAACCCGATGAGTGCGGGGGTGGCGCCTTGCAGCTGGTTGGCATAAAGACTGAAAACAGGCAAAACCATAAACAGTCCTATCATGCGCAAGCCCATAATGGAAGACAGGCTCACAACAGCTCGCCGTTCTGCCGGAGTCATTTTTTCTGAGTGGGTCATGAGTAGCTCGTTTTATTGGGTCACTTGAGGCGACCTATTCTATATAAAAGTATGTATTGTGAGAAACAGCAGCCAGTTAAAGACGTGTCTGCCAAGTGTGGTGCAATTATTCCAATGAATCAATGATAGATCAATCGGTAATAATTTACTGACAATCACAGTGCTCGAATATTAGGCAAGTTAAAAGGTGTCACGATTCATAAGATTTCTTTAAGGATTGTCTGGTTATGATGCGCAAGGTTCATCACAAACGGAGGAAGGACGTCATGTGGGTAAGATTACTAACAGGATTCAAGGATATTCCTGCGCTAACACCGCGAAAGATGGTCGATGATCAATTGATCAGAGATATCGAGAGACTGGCCAATGAAGGGTCAAAAGAAGCGGACACTGATTTGCAGACAGAATTACGCAGATTGTTTACTGAACATGTTCCAAATGAAATTCCATCCTATTTGCAGCTTTCATTGCTGAATACATTAATGCGAAAAAACAGCTGGCCAGTACAGAATGCCGAAAGCCTTGCCTTGAATGACGCGGGTACGACCAAAGAACAATTGGTTGATCTTGTTTTTAAATCCGAGATACCAAAACAAACAAAAGTGAATGCAGCCTTGCAGGCGCTGTGCAAGGAAACATTTCTGGGCAGTATTCTGCATACACCGCGAAATTATTTAAAATCTCCTTCACTATCCGCCGGACGTTTGTCATCCCTTGCGGCAAAACTGGAGGATTTGGTCAATACTGGCGGAATCGAGGATATCGTTCTTTCTGGGGATACGATTGATGCACTGAAGGCTGAGTCGAGACGTAATCCCGCATTTGCAAATGAATTAAAAAGCTTTCCACATGTTTTCCTGATTGCGCAAGAGCATATAAGTCAGCCGAGACGAGGCTTTTTATTCGAGGCCTGGTTGCCGGGACAACAGGCAGCTGAAACTGTAAAAGAAGGTATCAGTTGCACTACCAGCAGATCCATCTAAATACTGGCTATTTAATGAAGGAAGGCAATCCATGCATGCAAGAAAGGCGATGACGATGGGTGATGTGCTCTTTAACCGAGGGCTTGAATTTTTCAAGGCTAATGATGCGGAAGGTGCGGTTAAAGTTCTCAGCCAGGCCATTGTCGAGGAACCCGGCGACAAGGAAGCCTTTTTTTTGCGTGGCCAGGCTTACCGCATTATGCGTGACTATCTCCGGGCAGAAGCTGATTTTGCTGTGGTGCTCAGGCTGGATCCAGCGCATGCCATGGCCCGGATGTGGCAGGCAAATGTTCAGCTTGATCTTGGCAAGGTAAAAGATGGCATAGCAATTTATACCGGGTTGATTGCCATGTATCGTCATCCTGCGACAGAGAGCCAGAAAGAAATTCTTGAAGCGGCGCTCTCCAATCGCGCTCATGCATACCGCATGCTGGGTCAAAAGCAGGAAGCTGGCGCTGATTTTGAGGAAGTGTTGAGGTTAAACCCTGGTAATTCCGTCGCGCTTACCGGTTATGCGGCTATCTGTCATGAAAGCGGCAGGGATGAGCTGGCTTTAAAATATTATACGAGTGTAATTGAATGCTTTCTGGATGAAGATGGCGAGCTTCCTGATTCATTGATCAGTCCAGAGCGGGTGACACGCGCGCTGAGAGGGCGGGGAATACTTTATTACCGCCAGGGAAGATTGCGCGAAGCAATCATTGATCTGGGTTTGGCAGCTGATCTTGACTGTCATGACGCACAATCTTTTTTGTTCCGCGGACTTGCTTATCTCAACCAGGGAAATTTGAAGCAGGCGGGGAAAGATTTTGATTTGGCATGCATTCTGGATTCAGGCAAGGCCATGCCATTTATTTATCAGGCCTATTTCTATACCTTGATGGGAAATCCTCTCCAGACAGTCAGGCTGCTGGATAATCTGGCTTTCCTGAATGGCAGAATTCCGCTTCTCTATCTGTTTCGTGCGATTGCCCAGGAGGCGCTGGGTCAACCAGGTCCTGCGAAAAGTGATTATATTAGAGCATGGAATTGCAAGAGTCCTTTTACCAGTACCAAGCTTTATTGCGGACTGCGGCTGCTGGGTATGGGGATTCCTGCTCAGGACCTCGCATTGGTGGCGAGAATTCAGGAAATGGCTGCGGTTACCCTGAGATCTGCTGAAGATATATGCATACTCACGCTGGCCCAGCTAGTGACGGGGCAGCATGATGCGGCGAAGACAAGTTGTCAGCAGCTGCTCAATTCATTTTTGCCTGCGGCCATCCCATTGTTTCTGCGGCGGGATTATATTGAGATGCTGTCAAGTCCATGTGCCTGGCCGGTATTGAGATCGATACAGATTTCGGCTCCCCTGATTGAAGAGTACAAAGATCAGCTGGTGGATATGATCAAATGTACTGCAGACCCACAATTACAAATCAATGCTGCCTTGCAGGGACTTTGCCGGGAAACTGTGTTTGGCCGCATATTGTATACTCCCCGAAATGGCGGGCATCCTTCTGTCCGTTCGGGACGCCTGGAAATATTGGCGGCGTATCTCGAAGAAAATATCGACAAAGCAGGTGCTCTGGTTCCCCTGTCAGAGGCGACTGTACGCGCGCTGAAACACGAATCGAGCATGACTCCGTCATTCAAAACCGATTTAGCCAAGAAATACCCGCGTCTTTATGCAGCGATTGGTACGCATCTGGGTAGGGCGGCGCAGTCAATTCTGACACCGGGCCTGTTTTCATTTACTCCGGCACTGGCCGGCAGACCAGCTGTAGAAAACCCGTCTATCCAGTCAGACTGCGGCAATCGCTTTATAGTATCATTGTAGTCATATGTTTATATTCTGACGGATTGTCAGATTAGACATTCGCATCTTGATGTGTAATGGGTATAATATAGCCCTTTTTCTGAAAATTGCCGACTATGAAACAAATTCGAATCCGTGGTGCCCGTACCCATAATCTTAAAAACCTGAATGTTGACATGCCGCGTGACAAGCTGATCGTCATTACGGGCTTGTCTGGCTCCGGCAAGTCTTCGCTTGCGTTTGACACGCTTTACGCTGAAGGCCAGCGCCGCTATGTTGAATCACTATCGTCTTATGCACGGCAGTTTTTATCGATGATGGAAAAGCCGGATGTGGACCACATCGAAGGTTTGTCGCCGGCGATATCAATCGAGCAGAAATCCACCTCGCATAATCCGCGTTCAACGGTAGGCACGATTACCGAAATTCATGATTATTTGCGTCTTTTATTCGCGAAAGTCGGTCAGCCGCGCTGCCCGGAGCATGGCAATATTCTGGAAGCGCAAACGATTTCGCAAATGGTGGATACCGTTCTTGCCATGCCGGCAGACACGAAAGTCATGATTCTTGCGCCAGTGGTGCGTGAGCGTAAGGGAGAACATGTGGAATTGCTGCAGGAATTACGCGGTCAGGGATTTGTGCGTGCACGAATTGATAACGAAATGTATGAGCTTGACCAGCCGCCCAAACTGGATTTACGCAAAAAGCATACGATTGAAGTAGTGATTGACCGTATCAAGGTCCGTGACGATTTGCGTTTGCGCCTTGCAGAATCATTTGAGACAGCGTTGCGCCTTGCCGATGGCATCGCGGCTGTCGGGCTGATGGATGAACCTAAAAAGAGCCCGCGTGTGTTTTCATCAAAATTTGCCTGTCCGGATTGCGGCTACAGTTTGCCGGAATTATCACCGCGGCTGTTCTCATTCAACAGCCCCGTGGGTGCCTGTGCTGAATGCGATGGATTGGGGATCAAGGAAATATTCGATGCAGCCCTGGTGGTGAATCCCGATCTCAGTCTTGCGGATGGCGCCATTCGTGGGTGGGACAGACGAAATGTATATTATCATCAACTGCTCACGTCATTGGCCAAGCATTACAAATTTGATCTGGAGATACCATTCAAGCGTTTGCCCAAAAAAGTTCAGAATGTTTTATTGTATGGGGGTGGCGAGCCTATCCGGTTTCAGTACAAGGATGAAGACGGGTATTCATACACCAAGACCAATGCGTTTGAAGGCGTGCTGCCTAACCTGGAGCGCCGTTATCACGAAACAGAATCTGAATTTGTACGTGAGGAGCTACGCAAGTATATTGCCGTGCGCACCTGTGAGGAATGCGGCGGCGCGCGTTTGAATAAAGCGGCTCGCAATGTGTTCATTACAGATAAAAACCTGCCGGAAACTGCATCATGGGCGGTAGACAAGACAAAAGCGTTTTTCGAAAAGCTGCATTTGCCCGGGTATCGCGGCGAAATCGCGGAAAAAATCATCAAGGAAATAACCAGCCGCCTGAGCTTTCTGGTGGATGTCGGTCTTGACTACATCAGTCTGGACCGCAGTGCAGAAACATTGTCGGGCGGTGAGGCGCAGCGTATCCGGCTGGCCAGCCAGATAGGCTCCGGGCTGGTTGGTGTCATGTACATTCTGGATGAACCTTCCATTGGCCTGCATCAGCGTGATAACGAAAGACTGCTGCGTACCCTGCTGCATTTGCGTGATCTCGGCAATACGGTGATTGTTGTTGAGCATGATGAAGACGCCATTATGAGTGCTGATCATGTTCTTGATCTTGGTCCAGGCGCGGGTGTGCATGGTGGTCATGTTGTTGCAGAAGGTAAGCCTGAAGAAATCATGCGTGAACCTGGCTCGCTGACAGGACAGTACTTGTCAGGCAAGCGCAAAATCGAAATACCCAAAGAACGCATGCCTGTGAACCACGACAAGCAGATTATTCTGCGCGGTGCAAAAGGCAATAATCTGAAATCAATCGATGTGGAAATACCCATTGGATTGATGACTTGTATCACGGGCGTGTCCGGATCAGGCAAATCAACCCTGATTAACGATACGCTTGCGCCGGTTGCCTGCCGCGCACTCAATGATGCTGCAGGGGGTGAGCCTGCCGAGCATGAAAGTATCGAAGGCCTTGAATATCTGGACAAGGTAGTCATAGTTGACCAGAGTCCTATCGGACGCACTCCCCGGTCCAATCCGGCGACTTATACAGGATTGTTTACCGCGATTCGTGATTTGTTTGCGGGTACGCAGGAATCGCGTTCACGAGGCTATCATCCGGGCCGATTCAGCTTCAATGTCAAGGGCGGCCGTTGTGAAGCCTGTCAGGGTGAGGGGGTCATCAAGGTGGAAATGCATTTCCTTGCGGATGTGTATGTCACCTGCGACGTATGTCAGGGTAAGCGTTACAATCGTGAAACACTGGAAATTCTTTTCAAGGGCAAAACCATCCATCAGGTGCTTGAAATGACGGTTGAGGAGGCAAGGGAATTTTTCGACGCCATTCCCATGGTGGCGCGAAAACTGCAGACCTTGCTGGATGTTGGGCTGTCATATATTTCTCTGGGGCAGAGTGCAACAACCTTGTCGGGCGGTGAGGCCCAGCGCATCAAACTGGCAAAGGAATTATCCAGAAAGGATACGGGACGTGTACTGTATCTGCTGGATGAGCCAACGACCGGATTGCATTTTTATGATATTGAACAGTTGTTACGAGTCCTGCACAGATTGCGTGATCAGGGCAATACTGTTGTCATCATTGAGCATAATCTGGATGTGATTAAAACAGCCGACTGGATCATTGATCTCGGTCCTGAGGGGGGAGAGAAAGGAGGCAGGATTGTTGTAACTGGTACGCCGGAAGCGGTCGCGAAACACAAAGATTCCTATACAGGCGCATTTTTGCGCAAACTGATGTCGGGGAAATAAACAATTCAAATCTGACTGAGTGACTGTCGTTCGATGTGTGCTGCTGTTGTTCTGATGTGTGCTGCTGTTGTTCTGATGCGTGCTGCTGTTGTTCTGATGCGTGCTGCTGTTGTTCTGATGCGTGCTGCTGTCATCCCCGCGAAGGCGGGGATCCATAACGATTCATCATTCAGGAAACAACTGCGAAATGAAATTTTTAAACCACTACGTTGGTAAATTCAATTTTTTGAGATATAATAAAACCATTATTGTCAATTAAGCGTTTTATTTAATCAATTATTTCTTGTTTCATATCAGTGTATCGATAAATCCACTGAGTTAACCAAAGTTTCCACCAAATCAGGATGGCAACTTGCCCGGTAAATTGTGACGTTAATTTATTTTATTTATTAATCAATAACATATGATCGATATCCGATGTGGCGTCACTGAAAAAGAAGAAATTTTGAAAATAAATTCAAAATGCTGTTGACAAGGAAATGAGATCGCGTAGAATGCGCCATCTCAAGCGGTAACAAGTTCTTTAACAAGATGAAAGAGTGATATATGTGCGCGCTTACCTGAGCAATTCATGCGAAGGAGAATTTGCGAGTGCGGATGAGAATTCGTACGAGCATAA
>Ga0070740_10006699_pt1 | contig 9973 bp, 11 predicted proteins | sample Coa_R2_FD_67286 | JGI IMG/M metagenome (GOLD analysis project Ga0070740, IMG submission 67286) | Surface soil microbial communities from Centralia Pennsylvania, which are recovering from an underground coalmine fire - Coalmine... | ecosystem: Environmental > Terrestrial > Soil > Unclassified ... | reverse complement strand
AAGCGCAGTATCTCGTCGCGCTTGAACCAGGGCAAACGGGCGGGTTTGCCGTCACGCATCGCGCGCACGCCGCGGCCCGCTTGGAATTTTCCAATTGCCGTCGCGGCGATGCCGGCCGTGGCGAGTGCGTCGATAAGGCGTGCCGTACGCCTGGGACTGACCGCGATCAGCAACGCGCCCGAACTGGTGAGCCCGAGCGGGTCGATACCCATGACGCGGCAGAGGTCGCGCGTGATTTCCAGCACCGGTATGCGGTCCAGTTCGACCCTTGCGCACAGCCCGGCCGCGTAAGCCATTTCATGGATCGCCGCGCCGACGCCGCCCTCCGTCGGATCGTGCATCGCATGCGCACCGGCGTCGGCCGCGATCAGGCCTGCGCGCAGCACCGAGGTGCCCGGAAATACTTCCAGGCGCTGCGCCGCGCGCAGCGCCGCCCGGCCCAGCGCCCGTTGGATTTGCCGTGCCCGGTCGTGGGCGAGGATCACGCTGCCCTCGATGCCCGCCGCGCCCGCCATCACCAGGATATCGCCGACCCGCGCGCCGCCGGTCGATAGCAGCCGGCGCGCCGAAACGAACCCTAGCATGTTACCCACCAGCACCGGGCGGGTCACGGCGGCGGTGACCTCGGTATGCCCACCGGTTATGGTCACGCCCAGTTTTTTTGCCGCCGAGCGCAAGTCGCGGAAGTGCTGCGCGACCTCCCTCGCCGTCGTCCCTGGCGGAAAGAATGCCGCAACCTGCAGGTAGCGAGGATGCGCGCCACGCGTGGCCAGGTCATTGGCGTTGACCTGCAAGAGCAATTCGGCCGCGCGATGGGTGGTAAATGTGATGGGGTCGGTTTTGGCAATCAGGTATCGATTGCCCTGCAATCGAATTGCGGCCGCATCTTCGCCCATCGCCGGACCCAGCTTGACGCTCGTATCGCGATTGCGCAGCGTGCGTAGCAGCTTGACCATCAGCGCCGGCGGCAGCTTGCCCGCGGTGAATCCACCCCTCGGCTTCATCGCGCCGTATGTTATCCGCATCCGCTCGACGGGAGAAACTGGCTGCACCGCAGGGCGCTCCTGTGGCAAATAGAAGCACATCCTGATTCCGAATGGGGCATCAAGGCACGCCGTCAGGCCAATTCGTCTGCCGCCGGGTCGGCATGAAGACTGCTCAGTGCTCAAACCAGGGATTTTGACCGGTAATGGAAGGCCGAGACATGACCACCGACGCGCAGCGCACGCAGGAACTACGCCGCATCCTGGAACACGAACGCACCCTTGCCCTTGAGCGGGTGCGGGAGCTACGGGCCGAGCAGGAAGAAGACGTTGTAACGCCGCCCGCCGACGAACTTGATACGGCGCGTTCGCTGGCCGACGTCGAGACTCACGCAACACTGATCGAACAGCTCGAGCAGCGGCTTAAGGCCATCGACCTCGCATTTAACCGCCTGGAACAGGGGCAGTATGGCATCTGCGCGGAATGCGGTAAGCAGATTGCGCTCGAGCGGCTGAAGACCCTACCATTCGCGTCCTATTGTCAGCCCTGTCAGGAAGCGCGCAATCACCTGGCGCATCCCAGCAAGGAATGGATCGAGGAACCGTTGATCCATCGCTGGGACCCGCCCGAGGAGATGAAGATTACCACCGAATCGCCGCGTGATGAGTCGTCCCCCGGGCCCGAAGAGTTGGCGATCGAGATCGTTACGGAAGATCAACTCTCAACCCGGACCGCCCGCCGGGCAAAAAAGCGCGCGAAAGATCGGGCGAAATAACCGCGTACACCGACGACAAGTATTTTTCCGTTCCTTGTTCAAGGCGAACGGCCCGGCCGTGGCAGCAAGATGTTGAGAAAGTAGGATTCTGGGAGTTTACCAAGCAGGTGGTCCTCAACACCCTGCATAAAAACGGTTTTTTCCTTAATCTTCTCTCCCTCTGGCAGAGGAGGCAGGCTGTGAAAATCCCTTTTCAACAGCCTGCCAAGCCCGCTTTTATACCCGTCAGCCTCTCGTCTATGAACTGACGGGAGAGGCACGTCCATTAGCGTCAGTTACCGGCTTACGTGGAGGATCTGCCGGCTTCCGACCAGATTTTCTTCAGGTCTTTGGGCAGTTGGCTGAAAATATCCCAGGCCTCACCTTCGTGGCCGGTAGGACTTTGGAGGGCCGCCTGTAGGACCTTGAACACCGCCCGGGTGGCACGTTGCGCTTCTTCAGCGGGAAGGCTGGCCAGGATGCCGACACGCCTGAAAAATTCCCGCTCGCGGAAACGGGTTGCGCTTGGCTCAGAGCAACCCGAGGGCCGGAAACGTTTGAGCCTGGCAGGAAGCTGGGCGTCCAAATGCGCTGCCTGTTTGCCAGTCAGACGCGAACGCAAGACCCAAAGTACGGCAGACGTAACGACTTGCGCCCCCTCCTTGTCAACCTCAAGCCGCTGCCCAACCTCGCGAAAAAATGCCGTGTCGTCCACGCTTAGCTCCCTGTGTGGTGCTCGGCAACATCGGCGCAGGACTCAGTAGCACCCGGCGCATCGGCGGCGTCAGGCAAGGCATGCGTACACAACCACACATCTTCGCGAAGCGACGCAAATAAGAGGCCATCTACGGCGAGCGCAACTCCAAGGGAAAATCGGTTCGACCCCGGGATGGAATGCCCCCTGCCGGAGAACAAGATGTTTCCTACGGGGTCAGCAAGACGGCATCGGCGGCCTTATGGCCAACGTCGCCGGCGTTTTTGCTTCGGGCACGGATCGTGAATCGAGTAGGGCAAAAATGGGAGAGAAATCCCTATGAAAGTGGCTGAATTGATGACGCGCGACGTCAAGAGCTGTTCCGCGCAGGATTTCCTCCACACTGCCGCCAGGATCATGTGGGAGAATGACTGCGGCTGCGTCCCGATTGTGGACCGCGAGGGTCAAGTCGTCGGCATCATCACCGATCGCGACGTCTGCATGGCAGCCTACACGCAGGGCGCTCCACTCCATCAAATCCGCATCGATTCCGTGATGGCGACCAAGGTTGCCACCTGCAGTCCGGACGATGACATAGCCGACGCCGAGGAACTGATGCGCCAGTACAAGGTGCATCGCCTGCCGGTGGTCGACGCGCAGGGCAAGCTGGTCGGCATCCTGTCGCTGTCCAACATCGTGCTGGAGGCCGAACGTCAACGCAAAGCCCAGCGCGGCACAAGGCGCGCCGCCGAACTGGTGGAGACCCTTGGCGCGCTGTGCGAGCCGCGCTCCCATGTGGAATCCCATCTGGCTTTTGGCCCCGAACCGGGCGAGACGGAATTCCGGCCGACGCCGCCGCCCAAGCGCGGACACCTGCATAAGCCGCATCTGCACAGCGGCAGTTAGCTCCGGAGTGTCAGTCGGCGACAGCCCGTGGGTTCAAATCCGAGGTGGTTGATTCCTTCGGACGCAGGTCGATGGCTCAAACGGTGTCAGACGATGGTCGACCTGAGGAAACGCCAGATGGTGTTGGAGCGCTTCGCTGGCCCATGTTTTGCTCCACTATCTTGCAGTCCATTTGGAGGTAAACACCATGCCTGAGAGAGGACTTGTTCCATGGCGGCCGTTCCGCGAACTGGAGCGCTGGGCGAGAAGCTTTCCCAGTTTTTTTGACGACCTGGAATGGCCCCCGATGTTCGAGCGCGGTGATCATGCTCCGGCGATCGAGAGCTTCGTCAAGAACGGCAACCTGGTCGTTCGGGCCGACATGCCCGGCATCGATCCCAAGGACATCGACATCAGCGTGCTCGGCAATGTGCTCACCATCAAGGGTAACCGCAAGGAGGAAAAGGAAGTAAAGGAGGAAGACTATTTCCGGCGCGAACTCTCCTACGGCGCCTTCGAGCGGCGCATGACTTTGCCCGAGGGCACCAACACCGACAAGGTCGAGGCCCATTTCAAAAACGGCGTGGTCGAGGTCGTGATGCCGATGTCCAAGGAGGCGCAAGCCAAAAAGATTCCGATTCAGGTCGAAGCCAAAAAGTAGGCCGGCGAATCGCCAGCCGTTTGAACCCAAACATCAGTTGATGAGCACAGGGCAGTACCTGGTCTAAGCAAACGTCGGCCTTCAGCCGCCGAGCGATTCGCGGCGAATCGCTCGGCGGCCCGAACCCAGTTTGCGGCCGCGGACCGGGTCTGCAGCCGCAGGCAACAAATACGCGGCCGCCTTTTCTGTTCCCTCTCTCACATTTAGTTGTGGCAGATGGCGGTGAGGGCTGTGGTATCCTTGTAGCACCGACAACTGATTGGGTTAGGGCTGCATTCGCGGCGGTACGTTCTTATCCGACGCGGCGGACCGAAAAAGGCCGTCACGGCGCAAGCAATTTTTACCGTCAAGGAGATGTTCGATGGCTACGTATGTGATGTTGACCCGGCTATCGCCCGAAGCTCTTACGCGTCCCGAAGCGGTAAAGGATCTCAACAAGCGGGTTGAAGACCGTATTCGCAAGGAATGTCCCGGAGTCAAATGGGTGAGCAATTATGCCGTATTGGGGCCTTGCGATTACCTGGACATCTTCGAAGCGCCCGACGCCGACACCGCCACCAAGGTTGCCTTGTTGGTGCGCTCCTTGGGCCATGCCACTACGGAGACCTGGATTGCCACGCCATGGGAGCGCTTCCTGTCGCTGGCGGAGAGCCTGAAGTAGCCGCTCCGCCTCACCATCGGCGGAACGGATGCGCGACCAGGTTGGCGTTGAAGTAGCGCGGGTCGTGCGTTACTTCCTCGCCGACCCAATCCGGAAGCGTGATCGCCTGATCCTCGCGCTGAAGCTCGACCTCGGCGATGATAAGCCCGGCGTTTTCGCCCTCGAATTCATCCACCTCCCACACCAGTCCGCCGTGCGCGACGCGGTAGCGGGTCTTTTCGATCAGCGGCCGTTCACACAACCGGTCGAGGATCTCGTTGGCGTCGGCCAGCGGGATCTCGTATTCATACTCCGCCCTGGTGGCGCCGACCGTGACGCCCTTGATGGTCAGGTAGGCTTTGTCGCCCGCGGTGCGCACCCGCACGGTGCGTTCCGTGACTGTGCTCAGATAACCCTGGCGGTAACGTATGCCGTTGTCGGGCCGGCGCCAGGACTCGGCCTTGACCAGGAATTTGCGTTCGATTTCCTGTCCCATAATTTGCTGCCACCGCAGGCTGCGTCGCTACCGGCCCAGCACCTGCTTGATCGCGCGGACGTAGCTGATGTTCGGCGCGCCATCGATTCCCAGCGCCCGGATCAGTTGCACCACCGCCTGCGCCTCGATCGATTCGACGGCCACGGTTTCGCGGGCCACGCCGCCGATCATGGTCGACGCAAATTCCGCCTGGCAGCCGTCCACGCTGAACTGCACACGGTGCTTGCACACCTTGACGACCGCGATCTGCGGATGCGTTCCAACCACCTCATTGAGAAGCTCGTCGATTGCGTACTGCGGCCGCGATAGCGGCGGCGCGGCAAGTTCAAGGCGTGGAAAAAGCTGGACCGCGACCTGCGACTGAGTCAGCGGGAATTCCGCCTTTAGCACCGGCTGCCACTGTTCCAGTTCCCGATACGTGCCCACCAGCAGCTTGATATCCATCAGATGGTTGCGGATTTTGGCGTTGCATCGGTCGCTGTGCGCAGAAACAAGGTAGGTCTCCTCGCTGCTTTCGGTCCGCGACACCGCGCCGCGCTGCGCAAGCCTGTCGCGCAGGTGGCCCAGCGCTTGCCCCCATACCCGGAATTCATAACGCGGCGTGATCTCCGCCATCGGTCTGCTCGTTGTGCATCATAATCTGCCGTGGCAGGCGGCGGCAAACCAGCCTTTGCTTGTGGCAACGGGTCGATGCAGCCCGCCCCGTCAGGCGGCGCTTGTGCTAGATTGCGCATGCGGGACGGCGCCCGCTTCATATCCGTACACGGAGGACCGATGATGTCAGCGGAGAACGAAAGGATCGTAACCGAACTCCTCAACGCCTGGTCCCGGTTGGACTTTAACGCGGCGGCTGAACTGGTTGCGGATTCCTTCGTCTATCAACCCGATCCGTCGGCTAAACGGATCGATGGCAAGGCGGCGGTGCTGGCCGAATGGCAAAGCTACCTCAAGTTCATGAAATCCTACGAGTTCAAGATCTGTCACATGCTCAGTGCGGGCGACGTGGTGATGATGGAGCGGACGGAATGGGTGGGCACCAAGCGGGGCAAGGTCGAGCTGCCCATCATGGGAGTCTTCGAGCTGGCCGGCGGCAAACTCACCGCATGGCGCGATTACTGGGACACTAAAATGGCCGCCCCGCCCGCCCCGACCTCCTCAAGTCCGCACGCCTGAAATCACCCCGCGCTGGTTCGCAAGGAGGTTGCACGATGGAATACCGTACGCTGGGCAGGACGGGGCTACGTGTTTCGGAGGTCGGCTTTGGCGCGATGACGATCGGCGGCGAGGCGTTCGGTCCCACCGATGATGCGCAGTCGCTCAAGGCGCTGCATCATGCGCTGGACCTCGGCATGAATTTTATCGACACGGCCGACGCTTACGGGCGCGGCCACAGCGAGGAACTGATCGCGCAGGTGCTGAAGACGCGCCGCACGGAGGTGGTGCTCGCCACCAAGGGCGGCAATCAGTTCACAGTCCGCCAGGGGCTGCGCAACTTCGATCCGGCCTATATCGCCGGCGCCCTGGAGCACAGCTTGCGGCGGCTCCAGACCGACACCATCGATCTCTACCAGCTCCACAATCCGCCGGCGGAAGTGATGCGCCGGGGCGAGATCTTCGAGCTGATGGACCGCGTCAAACGCGAAGGCAAGATTCGCTACTACGGAGTATCGCTGGAGAACGCTGCCGACGGCATCACGGCGCTCCAAACCGGCAAGCCCGACACGCTGCAGGTCGTCTACAACATCCTGCATCAGGATCCCGAAGCGGAACTTTTTCCGCTGGCGCTCAGAGACAACGTCGGCATCATCGCGCGCGTCCCGCTGGAGCGCGGCGTGCTGTCGGGGCGCTTCAGCGGTGCGCAGCCGTTTGCCCCCGGCGACTTCCGCGCCCGCATGTTCTCGGAGCGGGAACTGGTGGCGCTTAACGCCGCGGCCGGCAAGCTCGGCTTCCTGCTCAGGGGCGACGTGCCCAATCTGGCGCAGGCGGCGTTGCGCTTCGTACTGAGCCATCCCGCAGTGTCGTCGGTGATTCCCGGCATTCGCACTGCCGCGCAGGTCGACGACAACGCCGCCGCCAGCGGCAAGCGCCTGCCCGAAGAGGATCTGGCGCGCCTGCGCGAACTCTACCGCAGCGATTTTCGAGCAATCGCGTTCCATTAGCCCGCTCAAGCCGCCCGGTCCTGCTTGTCGGCCGCGGCGGTTTTGTGGCAAGAAGGCGTAGGCCCGGCCTTGACGTCGATTGGCGCGCCCAAGCAAATTGGCGGCGCACGGCTGCCGCAGCACTCCAACCGCCGGAGGAACGTTCAATGCAAGTGATGTTTTTCACCGAGCGCGGCTACTATCCCATCCCCGAAGATGAGGTCATAAAAAGGCGCAGTTTCTTCGGCCTGTCCAACAAGTACTTCGACGCCGAGCAGGGCTCGCGGCTGCTCAACGAATACCTCGACGACAAGATCTACTGCGAGGAACTGGGCTTTGACGGCGTGGCGCTCAACGAGCACCACGGTACGCCCTACTGCCTGGGCGCGGTGATGGACGTCGAGGCGGCGGTGCTGGCGCGCGCCACGCAGCGCGTCAAGATTGTGCTGATCGGCAATCCGCTGCCGGTGGTGTCAAATCCGCTGCGGCTGGCGGAGGAAGTTGCGATGATCGACCTGATCTCGCACGGACGCCTGGTGCCGGGCATCATCCGCGGCACCGGCTGCGAACAGATCTTCAACAACGCCAATCCCGCCCACAACCGCGAACTGTTCGACGAAGCCCACGACCTGATGATCAAGGCTTGGACGGTGCCGGGGCCGTTTCGCTTCGAGGGCAAGCATTTCAACTACCGCTTCGTCAATCCCTGGGTGCTGCCGCTGCAAAAACCCCATCCGCCCATCTGGGTGCCGGGCGTGATCAGCCCCGAGACCGTGGCCTGGTCGGCGCGCCGGCGCTACACTTACGTGGCGCTGTCGACGCGGCTGGAGCCGACGCTGGATTTGTGGAATCTCTACGTCAAGACTGCGGCGCAAGAGGGCTACCAGGCCGGGCCGGAAAATTTCGTCTACATGCAGCCGGTATTCTGCGCCGAAACCGAAGCGCAGGCGGAAGATTACGGCAGGCGCTTCCTGTACGGCGGCGGTTTCGCCTTCTTCGGGCGCAGCGAGTGGATGTTTCCGCCGGGCTACAACTCCAAGGCCGCCATCCGCCGCATGGCCGACCTGGCCACCCAGAACACCAACATCTGGGGCGCGGCCGAGGGCGGCGCGCAGTCCAATGCGGCCGATGATGAGCTGCGGATGGCGATGGGTCGCGACCCGCAAAACGACGCCGAGGTCGAGCTGGTCAAGAAGGCCGTGTACGCGCGCTACCCGGAGCTGCTCAGGAGCAAGCAGATGATCGCGGGTACTCCCAAATCGGTGCTGGTCAATCTGCGCCATCTGCTGCGTGTGCTGCAGCCGGGCGTGCTGATCCTGCGCATCGACGGCCCCATGACGCGCGAGGAGCGGCGCTCATGTATCCGGCTTTTGGGCCAGGAGGTGGTGCCGGCGCTGCGCGAGATCGGCCGTGAGATGGGACTGGTCGATCCCTTCACCTGCAAGCCGGGCAGCCGTCCGCTGGCCGCCGGCGTCAAGCCGGTACCGGTCGGAGACCCGGGCGCGCTGAAGGACCTCTACGCTGCGTAGAGATTAAAGACAATTTGAATTGGTGGAAGGTTTTATGGACCAAGGCCCGGCCGCGCCGCCGCGCGGTGTCTTTGCGGCGGCCCTGACGCCGCTTGACCGCGCCCTTGAACCCGATATCGCCCTGTTCGTCTCGCACTGCCGATGGCTGCTGGAGCGCGGATGCGACGGCGTGGTGCCGATCGGTACCACCGGCGAGGGCAACTCCCGGTCGGTCCGCCAGCGCCGGGCGTTGCTCGACGCGATCGCTGGAGCGGGAATCCCGCCGAACCGCTTCATCATCGGCACCGGTTCATGCGCACTGGCCGACGCCGTGGAGCTGACGCGCGCGGCGGTTGCGGCGGGCACTGCCGGCGTGCTGGTGCTGCCGCCGTTTTATTACAAAGAACCCTCCGAGGAAGGACTGGTGCGGTTTTTCTCGGAACTGATCGAACGGGTCGGCGATGCGCGCCTGCGGCTTTACCTGTATCACTTTCCGCAGCTTTCGACGGTGCCGATCACGACGGGCCTGATCAAGCGGCTGCTGGCAGCATACCCGCGCACAGTCGCCGGATTGAAGGACAGCTCGGGCGACTGGTCCTATTCGGCGGGGCTGCTCGCACAGTTTCCCGGCTTTGGGGTCTTTTCCGGGAGCGAGGGATTCCTGCTTGCCAACCTGCGCGCCGGCGGTATGGGCTGCATCTCGGCCAACGTCAACGTGACGGCGCCGTTGGCGCGCAAGGTCTTTCTGTCCTGGCGCGACGCGCAGGCCGAGCGGCTGCAAAAGGATCTGGACCAGGCGCGTCAGGTGCTGGACAAATACCCGTTACCCGCCGCGCTCAAGCACGTGATGGCTGCAATCAGCGGCAATCCCGGATGGAATCACATCCTGCCGCCCAACCAACCGCTGTCCGACGAACAGGGCCGCCAGTTGATGGCGGCTTTGGCCGCGCTGCCAGCGATGGGGGAAATCCTGCGCCGGCCCGGCTAAGCGCGGCCTGGTAGGCCAACGATTCGGAGTGGCGGCAGCCCGGCGTGCGGGCCGCACAGAAAAGGCGGGCGGCGCAATTTGGAACTGCACCGCCCGTTTGGGTTGAACTGTTTACTTCCGCAATTTCACTGCATGACCTGCAACAGTCCCGCGGGCGTGCCCCAGCGCGAATAGTCGCGGAAGGTGGGCGGCACGTCACGCCCCCAATGCGCGATCTGCCAGGCC
>Ga0070740_10006698_pt1 | contig 9975 bp, 6 predicted proteins | sample Coa_R2_FD_67286 | JGI IMG/M metagenome (GOLD analysis project Ga0070740, IMG submission 67286) | Surface soil microbial communities from Centralia Pennsylvania, which are recovering from an underground coalmine fire - Coalmine... | ecosystem: Environmental > Terrestrial > Soil > Unclassified ... | reverse complement strand
AAGGCAAAACCGAAAGCGGCCCGGCCGGCAAATCGTTGCGGTATCCCCCCGGGACGTGATACGGCCATTGCACGCCCGGCACATCGGGAAATTTGATTTCGCTGTGCGGGATTGCCGTCCCGTCAGCCAGCCTGGGATGCAGACTCGCGGGTGGATCGATGCCTTTTCTGACCCAGCGATCCAAGCCGATTAAAAGGGCTCTCATGGCCCAGCGATAATCCAGTGGATCAACGCGTTGCTGCTGCGCTTCGCTTTCCGCCGGTGGCCACGATCCGGAGCCGTGTTTGGCTCCAGCAAGCATGAAAATTCTTACGTTTGGCGGATCGGGCAAATCCTCGTGCCCATCCATCGAGATTGCCCGAAGCAAGGATACGCGACCCCGGTCGTAGGCTTCCGATTCGGTATCCACGAGAAAAATGTTCGGCTCGAGTCCGGCGGGGATACGAACTCCCAGGCCGTCGCGCTTGCCCGTGACTGGATCGGTCGTTATCTCATAGCGAATCGGGAATTTCGTTTGGGTGTATGAGCCTAATTCATCTGGCTGCGCCCAGCGCTCATTAAAGCTGCCCAGCGACGTGCCGGCGACGTGAACGAAAAGTGCATCGACGGCTTTCCGCCCCTGTTCATCAATCGTGAATCCTTGATAAATCATTTGCCGCTGCCAGCGGCCGACTTGCGAGGCGCCATAGGTGTAGACATATTTGCCGCGCACAATGGCATTGGGGTCGTACTTGACAGCGGATGCAAAATCGCGGATTGCGGCGAAACCCACGCCGGCGACAGGCGGATTTTTCGATTGGTAGGTAACCTGGTAAACCATCCCAGGCTTGAACCCGCCTTTTAGGGCCAGCCAGCTCGGATCGGGCACGGCCCGGCCATTCTCCATTCGTGCGAATTGCCAATCCTTACGTGGAACGAGGCGCGGCGCAGAAACGAGCGCGGGCCTCTCCGTAAGTCGATAAGTGGGATCATTCAGGTCGAGCGGCGGATAGACGGGTCCAAAATATTCGCCTGAAGCGTAGTTGTACGAATCCACCAGCTGATTGGGGATAAACCAGGGGCCCGGAGTAATCCAGCCGATGATGGGTTTGCCGTTGTCGGTCGCAACCGGCGGCTCGAGGAGGATAAGGCCTTTCTTCTTGGGAACATCAAATTCCCAGCCGACCGACACCAGCGTATAGCCTTCACGCATCAGAAGTCCGTCGCCGAACTCGTCCTCAGTCGTTGGGTCCAGTGATGCTTTGGCGCGATCGAACGTGCTTAATAATCCTTTGCCGCCGCGATTGGGAATATCGAGCAAGATCACGCCATTCGCTTTAGCTAGATCTTTTGGCCGCAAAATGAACAGGTCGGCGGAAAATTCCACGCGCCCCTGAGCGTTACGCGGCGCTTTCTCCAAATCGGCGATGATCCTGTTGCGCGGATTTTTGGGGTCAAGCGCGAAATAGATTTTGCCATTCAGCTTTTCGTATGCGCCGACGGTTCCGAAGGTCTTGCCGTCGAGCACATCCTGTCGGCTGGAGATTTCCACGCGGGTGACTTCCGCCCGGGCAACGCAAGCGGCAGACAGCAACGCGCAGCTCAGCAGAAAAATCCCCTTCAGAATCCGAATTTGCCGTTTCATCGCGGCTCCCTTCGGCGGTGGCTTAGGAGTGAATGGGTTCGTTGTACTCTCCGGCCGTGGGTTTTGCAAGGCTCCTCTGCGCGACAGACGCGCTTTCGACCCTGGGTCGGCCAGCAAGCCCAGGTTCCCAGGAATTACAAAGTTTTAAGCTTTTCTTAATGTAAGAAGAATAAAGTCTGGCGCGATTTCTTCCTTTTCCTGAATAGCCGGGGACTTATCCGGGAGCTTTTTCTCTGAAGCGCGCGGAAGTACTGGGGAAGAGGTGTCTTACGGATTTTTTCGACTATTTTGCTGCTGTAACGCGCCTGGTGGGCCGGATTCGGTCTTCTTCGCTTCCGGACTTGTTGCATCTCGTCTTGATCATTTGTCCTTCTCTACGTGTGCTTAGGGAGAGCTGGAGAGTGGTGCTCGTTCAAAACTGAGAGGGTAAGTCACAGGAGGTGTGTCACCTATGAGGAAAAGGGTCAATCTGCTTTTCCGTAGTCCGCTGTTTTTTGGTCTGCTATTCGCTCTTGCGTTCTGGACACCGATTCAATTGAGAGCCCAGGTCGCCGGAGCAACTCTATCGGGTACCATCACTGATCCGCAAGGGGGAGCTATTCCCAACGCGAAGGTCTCCGCACGAAATGTGGCAACAGGTGTTTCTACCGACACCATGACCAACGCAGCCGGCGCCTATACGATCGTAAACCTCATTCCGGGGGACTATGACGTCAGCATATCTGCCCAAGGCTTCAACACATTAGCCACGAAAGTGACGCTGACCGTAGGGGCGAAACAGGAACTGAGCACCCCGCTACAAGTCGGCCAAGTCACTCAGGAAGTTCAAGTCAGCGGCGTGGCGCCAATCGTGGAAACGACCAACTCGACTCTTAGCGGCGAAGTGCAAGGCACGCAGATCGTACAGTTACCCTTGAACGGGCGCGACTGGGCATCGCTGGCGACGCTGCAACCTGGCGTAGCTTCCGTACGGCCTCACGAAGCTGTCGATGCACCCGGTGGATCGACGCGCGGTTTGGGCATGCAGATGACGGTGGATGGCAATCGCCCACAGCAGAACGCCTATCGGCTGAATGGTGTGATCATCAATGATTATTCGAATGCAGGCCCTGGGAACGTTCTGGGCTTTAATACGGGGGTGGACGCCATCCAGGAGTTCTCGGTTCTGACCAGCAACTACTCAGCCGAGTACGGTTTTACATCCGGAGGCGTAATCAATGCCATCACGAAATCCGGCACGAACACCCTCCACGGGAGCGCTTACGAATTCGTGCGCAACAGTGCCTTCGACGCGGCGAATTTCTTTGAGAACGCCAATGGCGAGGCCAAAGGCAACTTCGTTCGCAACCAGTTTGGCGCCTCGGCGGGATGGAAAGTATTGAAGGACCGGTTTTTCTTGTTTGGAGACTACGAAGGGCTGCGCCAGTCGAAGGCCGTGCCCCAACTGGCTCAGAGCCTCTCGGCAAATGCACGACTGGGGATCATCAACGATGCAAATGGCAATGCACCTGGCACCGTGCCGACGAATCCCGTGCTTACGGGCCCCTGCCCCTCCCCTAACATGACGAATCTAGCTCCTGGAAGGGCGTCGGTATGCGTTGATAACAACATCGAAAAGATCATAAATCCCGCGGGAAGCCCTGCGGGCGGCCTTGAGCCGCTCCCAAATGGCGCGCTGCTGGGACCGGATTTCAATATCGGCCCGTATGCAACCGACGGCATACAAAAAGTCACGGCGAACTATGGCACGGTTCGCGGCGACGTCAGGATTTCGGATAAAGACAGCCTGGACGCGAGTTGGTATCGCGAGCCTTCCACTTGGGATAAACCGGATAGGTTCAACCAGGCAATTAGCGGCTTCCAGGTTCCTCATTACGCCTATACGCTGGAGGAGAACCACATCTTCAGCGCATCAATGGTCAATACCCTGCGATTGGGATACAGCAGGTCAGACTTGCTGAGCCCGGCGATTTCGACCTCGAACCCTTTGGCCACTGACAAAACCATAGGCATGCTGCCCGGCTGTACGGCGCCGGGTGTCAGCGTAGGTTCAGGCGGCTTATCGGTGAATAGCGCGACGGCAACCAGTTTCGGTGGTTTTACCGGCGCTTCCGGGTTCAGTGCGAGAACTGGGATTGTCGAGGTGTTCGACGATGTCGCGCGCACCATACGCACCCACAGCTTGAAGTTCGGCTTCATGTATCTCGATCATCACGACAATTGGCTAAACGGGCCGGCCGGATGCGGTGGCAGCGCCTCGTTTTCTTCAATTCAGAACTTCCTCGAAAACATACCAAGCAAGGTGCGAATGCCGCAGATTCCGCCTTTTACGCCTGGGAACACCGTGCACCACTACCGCGAGTCGATTTATGCCGGGTACGTGCAGGACGATTGGAAAGTGCTTTCTAATCTGACGCTAAACCTTGGGTTGCGCTACGAAATAGGAACCATCCCGACCGAGACGCAGGACAAAATCAATCAGCTGGAGAATATCTGGCAAAATCCCGGCACAACCTGCGTCGCCGATGCGCAGGGTCTGGCGGTGTGTCCGGGGTTCTACCACCAAACGTTTCAAAGCAACCCAACTGCCAAGAACTTTGAACCTCGAATCGGTTTTGCCTGGGACCCATTTCACACAGGCAAGACTTCGATTCGCGGCGGGATCGGGCTGTTTGACGTTCTGCCGTTGCCGTACATGTTCGCGCTCAATTCACTGCAAGTCTCTCCTAACGGGACTGAAGTTGATTTGAGCAATCCCGGTCAGGGGACCTATCCATTCGGATTTGCCGCACTCGCTATCGGCAAGTCGCCGAAGGCTACCGGAAGGTGGGGCTACAACACTCCCGACCCGAAGCGCAATTACGTCACACAGTGGAATCTGAACGTTCAGAGGGAGATCACACGGAGCACTTCCGTGACGCTGGCCTACGCCGGTTCGCGCGGCTATCACAACCCCTTCCAAACCGACGAACTCAATACAGTTATGCCTTATAGGACTTCGGCCGGCTGGCTATTTCCGAATCCCATCGGCAGCGGATGCCTGACGGCAAAGGCGCCGGGCTCCCCTGTGTGCGGACTGACGGATGTCGCCCTAGGGCTTCCCGCCACCTTCAGTACAGATCCCACCGGCATCGTTCCCGGCTTACTGATTAACCCGCAAACTGCGTTAATCCAGTCGACTACTTTCGATGCCGCTTCCTGGTATAACTCGCTGCAGATCGGCGTGGATAAGCGCCTGTCTCACGGCTTCCAGTTGGGAGGATCGTTTACCTGGGCCAGATCTATTGATACCTCTTCCAGCAGCTTTGCCGGAGACAACTACTCCAATAACATTACGCCGACAATCCCATGGTGGGACCAGAGCATCACCAAAGGGCCGTCGGATTTTAGTGTCGCCCGCAACCTGGTCATTAACGGTTTATGGCAGATTCCAACGGGTGCATTGGCTGGCCCGCTCACGTGGATCGCCAAAGGCTGGGGACTCGGGGGCATTTTCGAAGCAAGCGATGGGACGCCTCTGTGGGTGCTCGATGGTATCGAGGGAGATCCCATGGGACAGCTCAACGGCGAACCGATGGCCATTCCGGATTATGTTTCCGGCTGCGGCGTAACCAATACGTCATCGGGACGGCACGGAGCGCTGCAATACATTAATCCGAATTGCTTCATCAATGCCGTCGCGCCGAGCGCTGCGTTTTTTAATGCAGCACCTCCGTTCGGATGTGATCCGAATCCGCCCATTGGCCCCAAAGGACCGGAATCTCTGGCGGCAGCCGGACTTCCACCGCTCACCTGCTTCAACTTGCTCGGCAATCTCGGTCGCAACACGGTGATTGGCCCAGGATTGCTGAATCTGGACTTCTCGGCCGTGAAGGATACCTACGTCAGAAAAATTTCGGAATCGTTCGATGTCCAATTTCGAGCTGAGTTCTTCAACGTGCTGAATCGCGCGAACTTTGCACCGCCGGACGCGAGCAACCTTGAAGCGCTTGACTCGACGGGTAGAACACCTCCGAATTTCGGCGTTCTGACCACGACACTGCCGTCAGCTCCCGAACGGCAGATTCAGTTTGCGTTGAAGCTGATTTGGTGAAAATCCGAGGGAATGGAGCCGAGGGATTTCCCTGCCTGGCTCCTTTCCCTGCAGCCTGTATGCCGGATTGGAAGTATCGCGGAACTTCGGGACGAAGCATATTGCAATTTGGCACGTCCGATATGCATTTCCAAGGAGGGGCGAAGATGAAGCGTTCTGTACTGTTGTGTTCTTTGTTATTGCTTGGCGTGCTTGGTGCGGGCGTGGTGCGCGTGCAGGCGCAATTCGGAAATAGCCCGGAAGCACAGGCCGCCAGAGAAAAACAGCTTGCATTGGAAAAGACGGTTCCTCAGTTGAACATTACCGAGGAGCATCTCACCCTCGTTAGTCCGGGTCATACCGTCGGCGAGACCGAAGGAGTTGCGAAGAACTCCAAAGGTCACCTGTTTGTTTATTCGCGGACAGGTACAGGGGGCAGCGCGCGCGGTGGCACGGCCGCAGAGTTGTTTGAATTCGATCAAAACCTGAAGTTTGTAAAGTTGTGGGGTCCAGACAATTACGCCGCTTCGTTTGCGCATGCCGTGCGGGTGGACAAGTACGACAACGTCTGGATGGTTGACGAAGGCTCAGGCATGATCGTGAAGTTCGATCCCAATGGCAACGTGAAGATGACCCTGGGACGCAAGCCCGAAGCCATCGATTACCTCGAGCGCTTTGTCGAGCGCGATGAAAAAATCACCGACCGGCACCCGGTGGGGAACATGGGTACTTTCAACCGCGAAACCGACATTGCCTGGGACGCTGAGGACAACATGTACGTGAGCGACGGCTACGGCAATTCGCGCATTGTGAAGATCAGCAAGGATGGAGTGTGGCTCAAAGCTGTCGGAACCTACGGCAATGGCCAGGACCAGTTCAACACGCCGCACGGAATCGCCGTGGATAAAGAAACAGGCCTGGTGTACGTCGCCGATCGCGGCAACCTGCGGATTCAAGTTTACGACACAAATCTCAACTACAAGAAGACCATCACCGGCGTGGCCATGCCCTGGAGCGTTCAAGTCACCCCCAAATACATTTACAGCGGAGACGGCACAGGCAAGATCTACCAACTTGACCACAACGGCAAGCTGCTCGGCTGGGCTCAGACCGGCCTCGGAATGGGACAGACCGGCTGCATCATTCACTCGCTCCACGCCGAAGGCGACAATGTCCTCTACCGAGGGTCCTGCTCCGAATGGGACGTGGAGAAAATCACAATCAAATCAGGTTCGTAGAATCGGCCATGGTTCGTTCGGGTTCTGCGCAGTCCAACTTTGCTTGGATTGCGCGGAACACTTTGATCACGCCCGATTAGAGCCGGCCCGTAGTTCCGGCACGTTTCATCATCGACTTTAGCGGCATTGAGGGCGGTGTGGGGGGCTCTGGGGGTAGGGGTGGTCCTATTCACGAACCGGAACGGGAACCCGTACTCGCTCGGGAAAGTGAAAGAATACGGACTGTGGCCGGCGCAGAATGCGGCGGGAATTCCACGGACGGGATTACACGCATTTCGCCGGGCACATGGCAGCGAGTTATTGCAATCGGGTGCATCTCCGGGCATGGTGCAACGGCAACTCCGGCACAGCGACGCGCGGGTGACGCTGGAGCACTACAGTCGGGTTGTCGGAGATACGCAGCGATCCGCGGCTAACGGCCTGGCCGATCTGATCAAACAGCACATACACGAAGTCCAATTGGAGTCAAACAGCTGATTTTGGAGTCAGAGGAATCGTAAGTGCTTTACTTCTCGAGTTGCTGGAGCGGGCGATGGGAATCGAACCCACGTCCGCGGCTTGGGAAGCCGCTATTCTACCATTGAACCACGCCCGCTCGAGTTTACCCTATCAAACCTCTCGCGATTTCGGCAAGTGTGCGTCTGCCAACACGCGCTACGTCCTTCACGATCACGGCTGGGAGCATCGATTGCTCGAAGCTTTAAACAAGCGTCACCGCGAATCATGCTACGCTGTGCGGCTACTTTGCTCTAAGTAAGGCGCTTAGGAGGGCGAGAGTGGCCTATAAAGATTTGCGGGCATTCATAAAACGGTTGGAATCGGAAGGTGAACTGAAGCGTATCTCCGCCGAGATCGATCCCGTATTGGAGATCACCGAAATTACCCAGAGGGTGACGCGGTCCGGTGGTCCGGCCTTGCTTTTTGAACGCCCTAAAGGATCTCGAGTCCCGCTCTTGATCAACCTGCTTGGCAGTGAGCGCCGCATTAACCTGGCGCTCGAAAGCGAATCGTTGGATGACGTTGCCGGCCGCATTCGCAGCTTTCTCGATATGCAAGCTCCGCAAGGGCTGTTGGACAAGATCAAGATGTTGCCGAAGCTGGCCGAGCTCGGTGCTTTTTTTCCGAGGACCGTTAAAACGGGATCGTGCAAGGAAGTTGTGCGCCGCGACGGATTCTCGCTTTTCGATTTTCCCATTCTGCAGTGCTGGCCCAAAGATGCGGGCCGTTTCATCACCTGGCCGTTGGTCATCACCGCAAATCCGGAAACCGGAAAAAGGAATGTGGGTGTATATCGCATGCAAGTGTTCGATGAAAAAACGACGGGCATGCATTGGCAAACCCAAAAACATGGAGCGGAGCATTTCCGGCGAGCTCGCGCCGGCAACCGTGCGGGCCGCATCGACGTCGCCGTAGCCATCGGAGGAGATCCGATTACATGCCTTGCCGGTATATTGCCCATTCCCCCTGATTTGGACGAGATGATGTTCGCCGGCTTCCTGAGGCGCGAGCCTGTGGAGATGGTGGCTTGCGAGACCTGCGCTTTAGAAGTGCCGGCGCACTCAGAGATCGTGCTGGAAGGATACGTAGACCTTTCGGAGATGCGCGTCGAGGGGCCCTTCGGCGATCACACCGGATTTTATTCCCTGGAAGGCGAGTATCCCGTTTTTCACGTCACCTGCATAACACACCGTCGAGATCCGCTTTACCTCACCACCATCGTAGGTCCTCCTCCTCAGGAAGATTTCTATATGGGGCATGCCGTAGAACGCATTTTTTTGCCCGTCATGAAGATGCAATATCCCGAGATCATCGATGTGGCCATGCCGGCCGAGGGAATTTTCCACAATCTCATGGTCGTGGCTATTCGCAAGTCGTATCCGGGGCACGCCCGCAAGATAATGAATGCGATTTGGTCGCTGGGACAGGCTATGTTTACGAAAGTGGTCATCATCGTCGACCATGACGTTAACGTGCAGAACTGGCGCGAGGTCGCGTGGAAGACCTTGTGCGCGATCGATCCGGAGCGCGATATACAATTCGTGCTCGGGCCGGTGGATACACTGGACCACGCCGCCCGCCGACAGGATTTCGGGTCGAAAATGGGTATAGATGCCACCAGAAAATGGCCAAGTGAAGGCTTCCAGAGGTCCTGGCCGGATGAGATCACGATGAATGAGGCAACGAAACAACGTGTAAATGCCCTTTGGAGGGAGCTGGGGCTGGACACGCGCGGCTAAAAGGTGGATAGCTGACGCTGCGGAATTAACCACAACATATAGCGGTACTAGTGGTTTTGAGACTCAACCTGTGGAGTTTTCTCACCTCGCTGTTTTCTAATACGCCACAAAGTTTTGAGCAACGGCACGCACCCGTTTTCTTGACACCCGCCGCAGCCGGGTGCCACAGTCGCGCATGACGGCGCTTCTTGCGGGCATGAGCAGGGAGGGCCGGGTGGCTGGGGTGGCGGACCCCTCGTCTCCGCCCAAGGGGTAGCCAGCAGCGAATGCGCGAATCAAGAGAAGTCATGAACCTGCGCCAAGCTTCGCATTACCTGGGGGTCTCGCCCGATACCCTCTACCGCTACATCTGCACCGGATTGGTTCCTGCTTTCAAGTTGGGCAGCAGGTGGAAATTCCGCAAGTCGGTGTTGGACCGTTGGATGGAAGAGAAGATGCGGCAATCTCAGGGCAGGCGGCACTAATGGCCAAGCGAAGCACTCCTTTCGCGGAAAGGCTGGGCGATGTTCGGCACGCCTAAACAGAAACCGCTCGTGGGACTCGATATCGGTTCGAGTTCCATCAAGTCGGTCGAGCTCAAGAGCACAAAGCACGGTTACGAATTGGTGAGCTTCGGACTGGAGCCGCTGGCGCAAGATACCGTGGTTGACGGCGCCATTATGGACGCCCCGCTCGTCGCCGGAGCCATCGGAACGATTTTCGACCGTCAGGAGATCAAAACGCGATCGGTGGCGACGGCGGTGTCGGGACACTCGGTAATCGTCAAGCCCGTGACTTTGCCGGTGATGACCGACGAGGAGTTGT
>Ga0070740_10006697_pt1 | contig 9976 bp, 8 predicted proteins | sample Coa_R2_FD_67286 | JGI IMG/M metagenome (GOLD analysis project Ga0070740, IMG submission 67286) | Surface soil microbial communities from Centralia Pennsylvania, which are recovering from an underground coalmine fire - Coalmine... | ecosystem: Environmental > Terrestrial > Soil > Unclassified ... | reverse complement strand
CGCCAGCATGTTATAGCCACCGAAGACACGCACGCCCCTCACATCCTCGCCATGCTCGGCGACGCGGATGAGCGTTTTCGCGACATCCTCTCCCATCGCGACCGACCAGCTCACGGTCAGATTCAAATCTGCCACCGGCCCTTCCAGCAGTCGGTCGGTAAGCTCGCGCAGGTAATATCTGGCTTCATAAAGCGCCATCTCTCTCAGTTCAGGCTCAAGCCCCTGTTTCTCGCCGGGCGTTGGCACTTTCACGACCCGCGTGAGATGTAGCCCCCCACGCGCTGGCGCGGCAATAGCTGCTGTCAGGGTAGCTGCTGGAACCAGCGCCTCTTCAGCCAGGCGGGAGCCATCCAGCGCCACGACAGTGGTGAAGGAATAGAAGGGGCGAGAGGCATCTGGATAGGCGCCGGTTGGTTGCTCGCAGCCCTCGCGTAATGCCAGCACGGGAACCGGGCTATGGCGGATCACTTCCTGCGTCACGCTACCCAGCATCCAGCGTCTGAACCCCGTCGCTCCGTGACTGCACATCACAACCAGGTCGGCCTGTAGAGTGCGTATCGCGTCAAGAATGGATGTCGCCGGTCTATTTGTCAGAATATGTTTTGTGACCTTAATGTCGGCCAGCATCGATGCCCCGGCAACACCGTTCAGGTACGCTTCCACCTCCTTCAGTTCCGCGTCCATGGCTTCTTCCATCAACGGCGCCGATCCCATCGTATACCATGCAGCCTCTATCGTTGAAGGGATGGCCCTTACCAGCATGAGTATGCCATGCGTCGCGCGCGCGATCTGTGCCGCGACGGGCAGTGCGCGTTCCGAGCAGGCAGAGCCATCAAGTGGCACCAGAATCTGCTGAAACATGACAGAACTCCTTTCTTTCCCGACCGGCGGTATCGACGACCGGGATACTCCGTCTCTGTGCAGAGCATATGCCACTTTTCTCTCAAGGAAATCACAGTGGAACGCCTTTTTCTCACAATCACGACACAGCCTGCGGACAAACATATGCTTCTCGCACCAATGCGCACACCTCGCAGCAGAACGCTTCCTGCTGCGGGGTGTGCGTGTTGCTTATCGGGCGAACCAATCCCTTCACCGGGGTGGGTGGAGATCAGACCAGCCCCTGTGGTACGATGTGCCAGTATGCTCGATTGAAGAGGTGTTTCTCCATGTGGTAATACTGGCTGGGCCGGGGGGGATGAGGTGGATGTTCGTAGTTGAACACCAGCTGCGTAGCCCGGTTCCCGCCCGTCTCCAGGAAACACATCACCTCTCCATCATAGGTTGCCTCGCCATGTTCTGGCTCTTCCCCACGCACCTCGGCAATCAGACGCCGGGCCAGCACCCTGGCCTCGAAGTGGGCAGCCGAACCACTCTTGGACACGGGCAGGTCGGTGGCATCACCCAGGGCATAGATGTGGCTCTGGCCTTTGACTGCTAAGGTCGCGCGGTCCGTTGGCAGCCAGCCCTGCTCGTCGCCCAGACCCGAATCCTCAATGACCTTCGCGCCGCGATGCGGGGGTATCAGCACCAGCAGATCATAGGGTATCTCCTCCCCTTCCAGCGATGAGATAACCTTGCGCTGCGTATCTACCGCTTCTGTATTGAAGAAGACGGTGTATTTGATATCGCGCTCCTCCAGGAGGGGAGTGGCTACCTCGGCCACACTCTCGATGGGGAAGACGCGGGGCAGGGGGTAGAGGTAGTGCAGCTCAGTTCGCTCGCGCAGTCCCCGTTTGCGCAGCCACTCCTCCAGCAGGAAGGCAAACTCCAGCGGCGCCGGTGGGCAGCGATAAGGGATGCCGCCCACCGTGATCACGATGCGCCCACCCTCGAAGCGATGCAGCGCCTCCCGCAGATGGATAGCTGCCTGCGCGCTGTAAAAGTGGTGCCACCGGCCCTCGCCTTCGACCAGGCCGGGTAGGTCTGTCGGCTCCAGGCGCGCCCCGGTCGCCAGCACAAGGTAGTCGTAGGGATAGGTCGCCTCGCTGGCTCCGCCCGTTCCTACGATCTCGTCTTTGCCAGGAGCATGGCGGACGTGCAGTTCGCGGTTGTGCGTATCGATACGCTGCACTTCGCCGGTCACCAGATGCACATGGTTATTCAGCAGGCTCCGTTCCGGGCGGATCAACTGGTCGCTGTCTGCTTCCATCTGGTTAAAGGGCAGGTAGAGCCAGCCGGGCATGTAGGCATGCAAGCCCGTGCTGTCGATCAGGGTGATTTCCGCCTCCTGCCGGTGCAGGGAACGCGCCAGCAGGTTGGCGACAATCGTTCCTCCGACCCCGCCTCCCACAACGAGTATATGTTGGGGCATGCTCTTTCCTCCTCCTGACTGCTAATGGGTCTTGCGCGCAACGAAGCGGGTATAGCCTTGCGCGGGAAAAGCGCCGAGAAATTCGTGTCTCGCCTTCTGAATCCAGGCCGGAATATCTTTGGCCGAGCCGGGATCGCTGGAGAGAACAGCCAGCGTTCCCCCGACCGGAAGCGCCTTCATGCCTCGAATGAGTTCCATCAGCGGCCCCGGGCAGAAGCTGCCGCGCGCGTCAATCTCTTTATCAACGGTGATTTCAGTTTGTTCTGGCATCACTCTTAACTCCTTTTTTGTACGCCGGAAGGGATGACCGCTCAGATCACCTCTTTCGGCGGAAAGCATAATCAGATGAACAGTGTAATGCGCCCCTCTTTGGCGCGTTCGACGAAGGTAGCTACGCCGGTGACGTCATCCACGATTGGCTCCATGTCCTCCAGCTTCATGCCGAAGAGTTCCATGGTCATGCTGCATGCGTAGATTTTCACCTCTCCGACCTCTTTCGCGCCCTTGAAGTTGTCCATCCATGAGGGAACCTTCTTCGCCATCATTTGCTCCATCATGACCGGGGCATACTCCTCGAAATCTTTGCTGACGCGCATGTTGGTCTTGTAGTTGTCCTTGCGGAAAGCCTCCAGGCCCCAGGTGGTGAGAAAGACTTCGACTTCCATGCCCATAGCTGCGGCCCCGGTAGTCAGGATAGAAGCGGCCATCAGTTTATCGACCGTTCCCGAAAAGACGATCAACGACATTCGTTCTTCCATCATAGTTCTCCTGTGTGTTCTCGACTTGATCCCGCCTGAAAACAGGCGGGATAGTTACCATACGGTTGCTCTTTTCTCTTTTCCGGCCCTGGCGTGACAGGCGAGCTTTCAGGAAGCAGAGAGAGGAACAGCCGGTGTCTCCGCATCCTCAATAATGCGGTAGGTATGGGTAAGGTGGGCAACCTTGCCAAGCATGGCTCCGGCCCCACAATAACGCTGCTCAGAGAGCTGGATGGCGCGGGCCACCGCTTCTGGCTGGATGTGATGTCCGGTGACGATATGTTCGACGGTAATCTCCTCAAACACCATCGGATGTTCTTCAGCGCGTTTCCCGCTGACGCGAACTTCATAGGCCGTCACCTCCTGGCGCTTCTTGCGCAGAATTGAGATGACATCCATGCCGGTGCAGCCCGAAAGGCCAACCAGCAGTAGTTCCATAGGCCGAAAGCCGCTATCCCGCCCTCCATCGCGGATTGCGGCATCCAGCGAGACAGTATGACCAGAACCAGCCTGGCCCTCAAAGTGCATGCCGGTGAGAAGCGTGGCTCGCGCCGTCATTATTTCTGCCATGAGTATCTCCTTTCATTCAGTGAATGAATGTTTTTTTTGCCTGTCTATGCCGCAGTATAGAAGCGTGATCTCACCGGATAATCACAGTAAGGGGCTGTAGCCTCACAGACCAATCACACTTTGTATGGGGCGATTGTGACCATGGAACGTGAACCGGAATAGTTCCTCTACCCCCCACCGGCGAGAAGCGCCTCAGCGGGGAATGTGAAGCAACTGTGACCTGTCAGCCCTCCTTCGTGACGCTGTTGTGATATGTGTCTGCGATACTCTGCTGAGGAGGCGCGATACCTGTTGCTCGTTGCCTTCTGTTGAAGACATCGCAAAGCGAGAATATCAAGAGAGAAGAGGCGGCGATGAAAGAGATGGAAAACCTGCTCGAAAGAGCAGCCGATAAGAAGCCGGTCGCGGCAGAGAGTTCTCTGGTCGCACTGGTAGAAGAACGAGCAAAGCCGGAGAACGCTGGAGAGGCGTTTGCGCATACTCCCTGGTACCGACAGCTCTGGGGCGCGCTCAGGCGCTATCCACTGCCACTGGGCGCACTCGTCCTCTTGCTGGTCAGCTTGCTGCTGTGGGTGAGCGGACGTAGCGATCTTGCCGACTGGACGTTGCTCGCCATCGTCCTGCTGGGCGGGGTGCCACTGCTCTGGAAAACGGTGCAGCATGTGATCCACCGCGAGTTCAGTGTGGACTTCATCGCCATCCTGGCCATCAGCGGCTCACTTGTGCTGGGAGAATACCTGGCAGGTGCCATCATTGTCTTGATGCTTTCGGGAGGTGAGGCACTGGAGGCCTACGCGCTGCGACGCGCGCGCCGCTCCCTCTCGGCACTGGCCGAGCGGGCGCCGCGTACCGCGCACATCTGGCGCGGGAAACAACTCGTCGATGTAGCAGCGGAGGAGATCGAGGTCGGCATGCAGGTGGTTGTCAAGCCGGGCGAGTTGATCCCGGTCGACGGCACGGTCGTCGATGGTTCCTCGGATGTCAGCGAGGCGGATTTGACGGGCGAGCCTCTTCCTGTGCGCAAGATGGCCGGGATGCAGGTGCTTTCGGGCAGTGTTAGCCTGGATGGCGTGCTGGAAATCCAGGCCAGCAAGCGCAGCGCCGAAAGCCAGTACGCGCAGATTGTGCGCCTGGTGCAGGAAGCGCAAGAGCAGAAGGCTCCCATTCACCGACTGGCCGACCGCTACAGTGTGGTCTTCACCGCCATTTCCCTTGCCATCGCTGCTGCCGCGTGGGCGATCTCAGGCGATAGCGTCTATGCGCTTGCGGTGCTGGTAGTTGCTACCCCCTGCCCGTTGATTCTTGCCACCCCTATTGCCATCATGTCCGGCGTTGATCTGGCCGCGCGCAATGGCATCATTGTCAAAAGCGGGGGAGCTATCGAGCAATTTGGCGAGGTCGATGTCGTCGTCTTTGATAAGACAGGGACGCTCACACTCGGCGTTCCAAAAGTGACCGCGCTGGTGCCGCGCGTGAGGGCTGTCGGCGTTGTAGGAGAGGCGGATAACGCCGACTATGACGAAGAAACGCTCTTGCGCCTGGCTGCCTCGGTTGAGCAGTTCTCCGCTCACATCCTGGCGAAGGCGGTGGTAGAGGCTGCGCAGCGACGGATGCTTCCCCTCAGCACGGTAAGGGCGTTTGAAGAGAGCTTCGGGAAGGGAGTGCAGGGGCTGGTTTCATTGCCTCCCTCGCGGTCGGGAGAGCAAGGGCGGGAGGTGCAGGTAGCTGTGGGGAACCGCACTTTCATGGCTCACCTGAATATTCCCATTCCGACCGTTCTGTTGAGCGAACGGCAGCAGCGTGTCGAACGGGGGCAAATTGGCAGTTTTATCGCCGTAGACGGCGAGGTGGAAGGGCTGATCGTGCTGGAAGATGTGCCGCGTGAGGAGCTGGCGCAGCTGGTGCCACGCCTGAAGGAAGCGGGCATCAAAGAAGTGGTTCTGCTGACAGGTGATAGCGACGTGGTAGCGCAGCAGGTCGGGCAGGCTGCCCGGGTTGACCGCATTGTCGCGCGCTGCCTGCCGGAAGAGAAGGTGAAGGTGGTGCGGGAATTGCTCCGGCAGGGTCACCGCGTGCTGATGGTTGGTGATGGCGTCAATGATGCGCCCGCGCTGGCGACGGCTTCGCTGGGTCTGGCGCTGGGGACGCAGGGATTGACGGCAGCCGCCAGCGCGGCCGATGCTGTCTTACTCTCGGCGGATATTCACCGTGTTGTGACCGGGGTGCGCATTGGCAGGCACGTCATGCGTATCGCCAGGCAGGGAATCTGGATAGGAATAGGTATGAGCCTGATCGCTATGGCCTTCGCCGCCTGGGGCTGGATTCCTCCGGCTGCCGGAGCCATTTTACAGGAAGGCATCGATGTCGTCGTCATTCTGAACGCCTTGAGGGCGGGCAGGATGTAGGGCCGATTCTGAAAAACGGAATCGGCCCCTCTGTAGCCCCTCGCAGCCTCTTTTGTTGCGCTATGTGAGAATGTCGTCCACTTCACGACGAGGGGTGGGTGGCACGCGCGAGGCATAGCCGAGCCGCAGCACGATTTGCGGAAAATCTGCCTTGCCCAGCAGGTCGCGTAACGCCTGTCGTTGTGCCGCTACCTCCGTTGGCTGGCTGAAGAAGGAGGCCCAGATACCGGCGAGACGGGCGTGCAGCAGGATGTTTTCGAGGGCCAGACCCGCCTCCAACCAGTCAAACCAGTCGTCATTCACGGTGGAAAGCACCGCCAGCACAGGAGGTTTGACGGCTCGGCGCTGCGCTTCATGCTCCCCCTCAGAAGTCTCTATCAGCGTGTGTAAAGGAGGCATGCCGAGATAGGCGGTTGTATCGGCCCTGCCCAGCGCATAGGCTGGAATGCCATCGGGGCTGTTGCTCTCGCTGGTGTGAACCCACTGTGCCAGTTCATGGCGAAATCCAGGATCGGTCCACAGGGACTGATCCGCGTTGAGTATCAGTTGTGCGAGGGTTGCTCGCTGCTGCTCATCCCACATCACGTGCAGATAGGTTCCTGCCTCCCCGGCCACCCGTTCCAGTTCCCTGAGCAGGGCAACCGGCACAGCACGTCTGCTGAAGGCGCGCCGGTTCGTGTGCCGCTGCATGATGGCAAAAAACAGCTTTCGCTCCTCCCCGCCTGCTTGCTCACCTTGTTCGACCGTCAGGCGAGCAAGCAGCCTGTTCTCGCCTGTACTGGTCGGCATCTCTAACATCCAGGAGAAGCCAAAGTAGCGCAGCGCGACCAGCAGATTGGCCAGCGCCGCTCCGCAGCTCATAATCAACTCCCGCCCACTGGCATCCACCGTCGAGAGAATTCTTGTCTGATCGGCATAGAGTTCAATTATGTTGCGTTCAACATGAAACAGCCAGGGCTGGGTGTTATGCTTTGAAGGGGCCAGGATAGCATAATTGAGCAGGAAACGCAATTGTGCCTCTATCGACTCTCTCGCCGGGAAATCTCGCTCTGAAATCTTCCAGGGATCCGAAGGACCATGCTCCATTTTGAGTTCCTTTCTCGCCATCTATCATTCCAACATGCCAGTGATGCTGTGAGTATTCTCAGTTATCTGCTATGAACAAAGTCTACGACCTGCATCTCACAAACGCATCACATACTCCGTAGCGGGAGGTCACAGATCGATCACAGTCCATCTGGAATGCTGGCGGTGAACTTTGTGATGTGTTTGTGATGTTCTGGCATGAAACTGTGAGAGGCAAAACGGGGCTGGTGGGGTATACTTCAAATACAGGTGTAATCTGGTTGGCTAACACAGGGGATGAACTATTTCCGGGAGGAGGTACACGATGACGCAAACCGCATCAGCTCTCTCGGCTGATGAAAAACGATGGCGCATGGTTAATGCGACGATGCGCAAAAATGGCTATGCCCCCGATGCGCTTATAGAAACGCTGCACACAGTGCAGAATGCCTACGGCTATCTTGATGCCACCACACTGCGCGCCGTTGCCCGTGACCTGCACCTGCCCCTGAGCAAAGTCTACGGCGTGGCAACCTTCTATCACGCTTTCACGCTCAAACCGGAAGGGCGGCATCGCTGTATCCTGTGCCAGGGAACTGCCTGCTATATCAAGGGCAGTCAGGCGATCCTGCAAGCGGTGACAGGGACTTACTACGTTGCCCCCGGCGAAACGACGGAGGATGGTGCGCTCTCGCTGCTGACGGCCCGCTGCCTGGGGGCGTGCAGTCTGGCCCCTGCCGCTATTCTGGATGAAGAGGTTGTCGGCAACCTGACGCCTGAAGGGACAGTAGCTGCGCTGGAAGGATTAACGAAATCATGATACATTTGCAGGGACTTACACCGGATGACTTGCCCCGTATTGCCCGGGCCGAAAACGCTGCCGCCGCTCACTTTGAGCATACGATCCATGTCTGTGTCGCGGCTGGCTGTCTCTCGCTGCATAGCGACCAGGTGCAGAAGAAGCTGGAACACGCGCTTGCGGATCAGGGGCTGAAACAGTGTCGCGTCAAGGGCGTTGGCTGCATGGGGCTGTGCAGGTCGGGGCCGCTTGTCTCCCTGCGCCCGCAGGGAACGCTCTATCAGGCTGTCACGCCCGATGATGCGCCTGCCATTGTGGAAAGCCTGGACGGCGCGCCCCTTGAGCGGCTTGTCTGCCCGACAGACCGGCCATTCTTCACAAAGCAGACCAGGATTGTGCTGGCAAACTCAGGCGAGATTGACCCTGAGCGGCTAGAAGATGCCATCGCCGTCGGCGGCTATCAGCAATTAGCGCATGTATTGAATGACCTGACATCTGCCCAGGTTATCGATCAGATTGCCCGCAGCGGCCTGCGTGGACGGGGGGGCGCGGGCTACCCCACCGGCTTGAAATGGGGAACCGTTGCCAAAGCCGGTGGCCCGCGCAAATTCGTCATTTGCAACGCCGATGAGGGCGACCCCGGCGCGTTTATGGATCGCAGCGTGCTGGAAAGCGACCCCCATCGAGTGCTGGAAGGCATGGCCATAGCCGGTTATGCCATCGGGGCCGAAGAGGCATATATTTACATTCGCGCGGAATATCCCCTTGCCATCAAGCGGCTGCAAACGGCCATTCGGCAGGCAGAGCGAGCGCAATTGCTGGGCAGGAATATTCTGGGAACGTCTTTCAGTTTCCACATTCACCTTCGCCTGGGTGCCGGTGCCTATGTGTGCGGCGAGGAGACCGCGCTCATCGCCAGTATCGAGGGCAAGCGCGGCCAGCCGCGCCCGCGCCCGCCCTACCCGGCGGAAAGCGGACTGTGGAAAGCTCCGACCCTGATTAATAATGTGGAGACCTTCGCCAATATTGCTCCCATTATCGCCAACGGACCCGAATGGTTCGCCGCCATTGGCACCGAACGCAGCAAAGGCACCAAAGTCTTCGCGCTCGCCGGCAAGATTGCCAATACCGGCCTGATCGAGGTGCCGATGGGAACATCACTGCGCACGATTATCAATGATATCGGTGAGGGCATCGCCGGAGGTCATCGTTTCAAGGCTGTGCAGACCGGCGGGCCGAGCGGCGGCTGCATTCCCGCTGAGTACCTGGACACGCCCGTTGATTACGAATCGCTTACTTCTATGGGATCGATTATGGGATCGGGCGGCATGATTGTGATGGATGAGTATTCATGTATGGTCGATGTGGCTCGCTACTTCATGGAGTTCAGCATGTCTGAATCGTGCGGCAAATGCGTGCCATGTCGGGTTGGCACGGCGGAGATGTATGAGCTGCTCTCGCGCATCGTGCAGGGGCGAGCAACGATGGCGGATATGGAGTTATTGCAGGAGTTGTGTGATGTGGTCAAACATAGCAGCCTGTGTGGCCTGGGGCAATCGGCGCCCAATCCCACGCTCAGCATGATCCGCTATTTCAAGGATGAATTTCTGGCGCATATTGCCGACCATGTTTGCCCGGCAGGTCAATGCCAGTTCGAGGCGCAACCGGTAGAGCAGGAGGTGCAGCGATGATAACGCAGGTGCGGGTAAAGACGCTGGTCATCGATGGGCGTGATGTCAGCGCCCGCGAAACCGAGACGATTCTGGAGGCGGCGCAGGAAGAGGGCATATTTATCCCGACCATGTGTCGTTTAGAGGGTCTGTCCGCGGTTGGCGCCTGTCGCCTCTGTCTGGTTGAAGTGAAGGGCGTCAGCAAGCTTTTACCGGCATGTGTCACCAGGGTTGAAGAGGGCATGGAAGTTTCCACGCGCTCGCAGCGGCTCGATCACTACCGGCGCATGATCCTCGAGTTGTTGTTTGCTGAAGGCAACCATATCTGCTCTGTCTGTGTCGCCAACGGGCATTGTGAACTGCAATCGATGGCGCAGCGACTGGGCATGGATCAT
>Ga0070740_10006689_pt1 | contig 9989 bp, 11 predicted proteins | sample Coa_R2_FD_67286 | JGI IMG/M metagenome (GOLD analysis project Ga0070740, IMG submission 67286) | Surface soil microbial communities from Centralia Pennsylvania, which are recovering from an underground coalmine fire - Coalmine... | ecosystem: Environmental > Terrestrial > Soil > Unclassified ... | reverse complement strand
GCTCTCGCCGCGGCGGGACGTGCACATCAGCGTGCCGCTGAGCCGCGAGGAGCTGGAGCGGCTGCGCCAGAAGGCCCGCGAGGCCGGCGCCGAGAGCGTGGCCAGTTTTGTGCGGACTAAAACCTTACGGGAGCACGCATGAGCACAGCAACCAGGACCAAGCCGGCGGCAGACCCGGCGCAGAGAGCCGAGGAAGAGATAGCCGCCGCGACAGAGGCACTGGCCGGCCTACGGGCTGAAAGCGCCGGCCTGCACGACCGTTACCAAGCGGCGCTGGACGCGGGCGACGAATCGGAGATGGCCGCAATCGAGGCGCGGCAGGCGCAGATCAAGAGGCTGACCCTGATCGCCGAGCGCCGCATCCTACTGGCCCAAGTGGCGTTGGCGGAAGCGCGGGCGGCACAGGCCACGGCGGACATGACAGCCGCGTACGAGGCGGTTCAGCGCGCGGCAGAGGCCGAACAGGCGGCGCGTGCCCGCTCTGTCGAGCGGCGCCGGGCAGAAGTCGAGAGCCGTGCGCTGTACGCGTCCCAGTTCGAAGAGGCGGTACGCGCGGACACGTTGGATGCCACCTTTGAGCGGGAGCGACTTCAGCGCTACGCCACCGGCTTGCGCGAGACCGCGAACGGGTTGCGGCTAGAGGCGGATCGGGCACAGGCGCAGGTAGAGGTGCACAAGCGCAAGACCGGGCCGGGTGAGTAGCCATGGCCGCGCCGTCCTGGATTCCCTTCCTACCCCCAACTGGCCAGCTCGGTTCCATCGCCTTCAACCGGGAGCGCAACAGAGAGTTCGTCGAGAACTTCAAGCGGCGGGTCTACCAGAAGCACATCCCCATAAACGCCGAGCATCAGCCCAAGCTTAGTGGCGCCTGCGGTTACATCGCAGACATGCGGTTGAACCCCGATGGCAGCGCCGATGCATTGATGGACTGGACTGAGCGCGGCCGGAGGCTCGTGGAGGACGGCGCCTTCAAATACGTGAGTCCCGAGCTCTATCCCACGTGGACAGACCCGGCGACGGGGCGGACGTTCAACAACGTCATCATCGGCGGCGCCTTGACCAACAGGCCCCGATTCAAGTCACTATGCATAGACCAGGAGAAGAGAATGCCCACCGTAACGTACACCGAGGCCGAAGAGCTGATTAGGCGGGCCGCGACCGATCCCGAAGCGTACGCCGAGTACTTGGAGCGCCGGGACCAGATAGACCACGCGCTCATGGAGCCGGCCGAGAGCATGCAGGCGTCCGAGCCAGCCTATGTGCCCGGCAAAGGCTTCACCGATGCCGCCAACGACCAGATCGACCAGGCCGCACGGCGCATCATGGCCAGTGAGAGCGTGGGCTACCCGAAGGCGGTCGAGCTGGCCCTCCAGCGCGATCCGGGCCTGTACGACGGCGTGGCGGCGGGCTACGAGGTCAAGAGTGCCGCCATGGCCCAGGGATTCCCCGCCCAGGAATCCCGCCAGTTCTCCTACAGCCCGTACCGGGATGGCGCGAACGGCACTCGTGTCAGCACACCGGCCGGCGTCGCGGCGGTCAGGCGCGGGCGCGACCTGGAAGACGAGATCAACACCGCGCTCGACGACATCGCCCGGCAGTACCCGCTGTCGCCACGTGTCTTTCAGCTCGCTAAGCTCTTCGACTCTGATAAATCCCTGCGGCGCCGGGCAGTCGCCGCGTGTCACTCTAGTTAGTAGCGGGAGACGGGGCGTGGCGAGCACCCGACCGATCTATGCGGGTTGGGTCGACATAGCCCACCCGTCTCCTGTCCAAGGGCGGCGTTTGGGGTCCTGGCGCCGCTCTCGGGGCTGGGCCGGGCCGCCGGTGGGGGGGTCCTTCTTCTGGGGCGCCTCGAGACCCACCGGCGGCCCGGCTTCCATTCTGTGAGGTATCACCATGACGCGCACGTGCACCGTCTGCACCCATCGCGACCGCGAGACCATCGAGAAAGCCCTGGTGGCCGGCGAGGCCGTGCGGGCGATTGCGTCACGTTATGTCACGTTAAGCCACGCGTCCGTGCAGCGCCACAAGGACGAGCATCTCCCCGAGACGCTGCTCAAGGCCCGGCAGGCGCAGGACGTGGCCCGCGCCGATACCCTGCTCGACCAAGTGCGCCGCCTGCAAGAGAAGGCCCTGGGCATCCTGGACGCGGCCGAGGCCGCGGGCGACTTGCGCGCGGCATTGGGCGCCATCCGGGAGGCGCGCGGCAACCTGGAGTTGCTGGCCAAACTCGTCGGCGAGCTCGACGAGCGCCCGACCGTGGCCCTGGTCACGGCGCCCGAGTGGCTACGGGTGCGCTCTGTCCTGCTCGCGGCACTGGCGCCCTACCCGGATGCCCGCATCGCCGTGGCGGAGCGCCTGGGCGCGCTGGGAGCCGCCGATGGCCACTAGCATCGCCCTGGACTTGGCCACGGCGTTGGACCCGTGCCTGCTGGCCCGAAAGTGCGGGCTGGAGCCCGATCCGTGGCAACGGCGGGTGCTGCGTAGCGCCGCCCCGCGCGTGCTCTTGAACATCACGCGCCAGGGCGGCAAGAGCACGACCACGGCCCTGCTGGGCTTGCACAGCGCCCTCTACACGCCCGACATGCTGGTGCTCATGGTCTCGCCCAGCCTGAGACAGTCGGGGGAGATCTTCCGCAAGGCGCTGGCCATGTACCGGCAGTTGGGGCGGCCGGTGCCCAGCGAGAGCGAGACGGCCCTCACGCTCACCCTGGCCAACGGCAGCAGGATCGTGTCATTGCCGGGCAGCGACGACGGGACGATCCGCGGGTACTCGGGGGTGGGCCTGCTGATCCTCGACGAGGCCAGCCGGGTCAGCGACGCCATCTACAACGCCGTGGTGCCCATGATCGCCGTCAGCGGGGGCCGCGTCCTGGCCCTGTCCACGCCGTGGGGCAAGCGGGGCTGGTGGTACGAGGCGTGGATCGGCGAGGAGGAGTGGGAGCGCTACGCGGTGCCGGCGGAGCAGTGCCCGCGGATCTCGCCGGAGTTCCTGGCCGGCGAGCGGCGGCGCCTGGCCCCGGCGCTCTACCTGCAAGAGTATGGGTGCACCTTCGCCGACACCATAGACCAGATGTTCACCTACGACGTGGTGATGGGCGCCATCACCCCCGACGTGCAGCCGCTATTCGGAGTCGCGTAATGGATAACTTCGTCATGGGCCTCGACTTGGGCCAGAGCCAGGACTTCACGGCCATCAGCATCATCGAGTGCATCCCGCCGGAGAGCGGCAAGGCGGAGGAGACGCGGTACCACCTGCGCCACCTGGAGCGCCCGCCGCTGGGCACGCTCTACCCCGCCATCGTCGAGCGGGTCAAGCAGCTGCTCGACACGCCGCCGCTGGGACCGCGGACGACGCTGGTCGCCGATCAGACGGGATGCGGCCGGCCCGTCATCGACATGTTCCGGGTCGCGGGCCTGAAGCCCTACGCCATCACCATCCACGGCGGCGACACCATCACCTACGAGGGCCGCGCGGCGCGGGTGCCCAAGCGGGACCTCATCGGGCAACTGGTGGCGCTCTTCCAGTCCGGGCACTTCAAGATGGCCAGCACCCTGCCCCTGGCCCCCGTGATCAAGGACGAGCTCTTGAACTTCAAGATGAAGATCAACATCGCCACCGGGGCGGACACCTTCGAGAGTTGGCGGGAGCGGGACCACGACGATTGCGTGCTCTCCATCGCCCTGGCCACGTGGAAAGCCCAGCGGGATCGCCGGCAGGCCGCGCCCAAGGTGGCGCCCGCGGCCATGTACAGCCCCAGCAAGCATCGGGGCATCGCGGAGAACACCGGACCGGTCGAGAACCCGCACGGCGAGATCGGCGAGGCCACGCGCCGGCGCCACGCCGAGCAAGCGGCCCAGATGGCCGCGGCCTTGCGCCAATCGGGGGCCCGCACTGCCACCCCGCTCTACCGGCCCAGCCGCCACCGCGTCTAGCATGCCCCACCACTGCCCTGTTTGCACCCACTCCCAGCGCCCCGCTATCGACGAGGCACTACAAGCCGGCGAGCGCATGGGCGCGCTGGCCGATAGCTACGGGCTCTCGGTGCGGCAGATCCGCGCCCACACCCGCTGCACGAACCCACAACGCCCCCTAACCCCGCCGGCGGCAGCCCATCCCGGACCGGCCAAGCCGCCAGGCGCGCTGTAAGGCCCGTACAGCGATTTGGGCTTCAATCGGGCCGGCAGGCCACGTTTGCCACGACGGCGCCCCCTGGCCGGCTACATCCAGCCACGCGGGCCACGGCGTACGATATGTGGCTGGATTGCGCCGAATACCGCGACATTGAGACAGCCATTGGCGTGCCGAAGAGCACTGTTGAAGATTGGGTGTCCGAAAAGCGCAAATCCGCGGATTTCGGACACCCACCGCCATCCCGCCAACACTGTGACCGATTGGCTTGGCGAAAAGCGCAGTTCTGCGGATTTCGCCAACGCCCCCGCATCCCGGCAGCACTTCGACATCCCGGTCATGGCTGGTAGAAAAGCGCAAATCCGCGGAAATCTACCAGCCACCGCCATCCCGCCAGCACTGTTGAAGATTGGCTGTCGGATTTTCGCAGTTCCGCGGATTTCCGACAGTCCCCCGCCAGCCCGCCAGCGCTGTGCGCACGCGGATCAACGAAAAGCGCGAGTCTGCAGAATTCGTTGATGCCCAGCGCCTCGCCCACCTTGTCGCGGGCTTGTCCCTTCGCCCGTTCAGGCAATATTGCCTGAACGGTTTCAGATTCGAGCAGCGCGGCGGCTTGCTGGCCAAGCGCCTCACTGGTCACGGCTTGTGCCTTCGCACCTTCAGGCAATATTGCCTGAAGGTCGGCAATTTCGGCCTGTGATGGTCGGGTGCCCGCGAGTTCGATCTGCCGCCGCTTCGCCCGCTCCGCCTCCACCTCCAGCAAAGCCGCCGCTTCCCGGCCCAGCTGCTCGTTGGTCTTGGCGCGCTGCCGGTTGGACTCGACGAGCGGGTGTAGAAGGCACAGAGAGAGCCGGTCACGCGGTCGGGCAGGTCAGGTGTAACATTTGTTCCACCTGCCACGTCCCTAACCACGGTCACGTGGCCGGGCAGGTCAGGTGATAAATTCTTATCACCTCGCAGATCGCGCACGGCGCTCGGGCAGGTCAGGTGGTAAGAATTTACCACCTCGCGGGTCAACTGATGCAATTGCATCACCTCGCAGATCGCGCACGGCGGTCGGGTGGTCCACGTGCAGAGAGCCCGGCAAGCGGACCTGCCGGGCTCTCGGGTGGGCGCGTGTGCGTGCGTTAGGCGCTGGTCTCGTTGAGCAGCGCCGTCAAGAGATCGCGTAGGGCAACCAAGTCCTGGCGCATCAAGCTGATGAGCGCGCCTCGGACGTCCTGGTTACCGGTGGCCTGCGCTTCCAAAAGCAGCCGGGCATCTCGCGCATCGAGCGCCCAGCGCGGCGCCGCCCACGCGGCCGCGATGTCGGCGAGCAGTTCGGCGACCTGCCCGAGCCGGCCGATGGCGTGGGCTTGCTCGTCGACGCCGGCCCCACGCGGCAGGCGCCATGCGCTGATCCACTCTTGCAGCACCCGCACGAGCCTTTCAGGCCGCTCGCTCAGGATTTCCGCGAGATCGTTGCCGTCTACTATATCCGCTATCGCGTTGTCTTCCCATTCGAGATCGCCGGGTGGGTCTAACGGGCTGGGCTGGTCTTCGTGGTGTAGTCTAAAGGTTGTCATTGCTCTGTCCTTTCTAAACAAAACGGGTGAAAGGCGCGGGGCCGGGGCAACCCCGCGCCGGGGGACGCATCAGACGGCCATCACCTCCTCTCGCGCCTCTTCCGCCAAGCCGTCGGCCCAGCCGCAGCCATAGTTGGACAGCGCCACCTCGACGGCGCTCAGCAGCCGGTACCGGGCCGTGTCGCCCGCAACGAGCGCGCGGACGGCGGCCACGCGGCACCGGCGAGCGGCTTTGTCACACACACTTGGCACTTCCGCCATGGGTGGGTCGGTCAGCAACAGAACGTCTGCGCTGCGCAGATCGCTACGCTCGACACTGACGCACAGCAGGTGGTCAGCGCCGCCGTGCCGCACGGTAACGGCGACGCTGTCCGTGCTCTCCAGGATCGAGCGCGCGATGCTGATGCGCGGCGGGGCAAGGTGTACACTGGGGGTGGGCGCGTTTGCAAGGGTCATCTCAACGTGTCTCCTTCTCGTGCTGGGGCCGGCTCGTGTGGGTCAGACACGAGCCGGCCGTTTCGTTTCTAGGCGCCGAACGCCTCTTGGAGGCCGGCGCCGCAATGGATGACGGTGGCCGGCGCAGCCTCGACCTTCTGCGCCTTGAAATCGAACGGAGGGACGGGCAGGCCGGCGAACGCCTCGGCGAGCGCGCGGAACTCGGCGCGCCCGGCCTCGCGCCGCCGGCAGATGTCGATCTCCATGGCCGCCTTGACGTGCCAGCATCGGCGGCCACGGCTGCCGGCGGGGCAGGTGCACGTGTGATCGACGGTGTCGACGATGTAGTACGTGTTGGGGTCGGTCGCGCTCTGCACCCGGAACAGGCCGTGCGTGCCCAGGCGGCGCACATGCGGCTTGTACTGAGCGCGGCTCACGGTCGGGGTGTAGGGCTTGCGGGTCTTGCTGGTCGGGCGGGTGGTGGCTTGTTGCATCTCTGAATCCTCCTTACACCTACTATTATAGCACTTCATTGAAGTGAAATACAAGTATATGAAAGTACTAAAATTGAGATTCCGCGCCTAAACCTGCTATACTTAGGGGGTAAGGCACGCTGTATAGTTAAGGAAGGGAATATGACCACAAGTGCCGTGCTTGACAGGGCTAGGGAAGCTATCGACATGCCTGAGGAGAAAGACAGCAAGCGGGGACCTCAGATATCCGTGCAGTTTCGTCTTGAGGACCTGAACGACTTACGCGCTGTTGCCGAGGAGACAGACACGCCTATCGCCACGCTCATCCGTCAGTGGACGCTTGAGCGCTTGCGGCAGGTCAAGCCACGTGAGCATGGGATGAGCCAGTAGTGGAACGCCTGATCTACCGGCTACTCAGCCTGCTCAACTGGTGTAAGGCTGCCCGCCGTGGCCCTGGTGCCCTGCTACGGCGTTATGGGCGCATCCAGGGGTACCGGGCCGTCAACCGGGCATTCGGTCCGCCACGGCGGCGTAGGCGCCCGTAGGAGCACAAACGGGCCGGGGCAAGCCTGTCGCGCACCACCCCGGCCCACACGACAACCTGTAGAGGGAGGATTATCGTGTCGGTTCATTCTACCACGCACTACAACGCGTCTGTGCGCGGCGTCGCGGCCAGCGAGGCGCTAGCCCTCTATGGCCGGGTGAGCGGCGACGAACAGGAGAAGCAGGCGACCATCGACAGCCAACTATCCGAGATGCGCGCCGCCGTGGCGGCTTGTGGCGGGCGTATCGTCGAGGAATACCTGGATAATCCGTACACCGGCACCGTCGCCCACAGGCCCGCCCTGGACCGCCTGATGAAGGATGCCGGCAAGGGCTTCACCCACCTGCTCATTCACGCTCCTGACCGGCTAGCCCGCGGCAAGCCCTATCTGCGCGCCATGCTGGAGGATGAACTACGGTCCAAAGGTATCACCTTCGCCTACCTCAATTACGAGGTCGAGGATTCGCCCGAGGGTCGCGCCAAGGACGGTATGACCAGCGTCTTTGCCGAATGGGAGCGCGAGAAGATCATGGAGCGTACCCGACGGGGCATGCGTGAGAAGCGCCTAAATGGGCACATCTGGCGCGCGGCGTCGGATCGCGGCCGTCCCTACGGTTGGCGCTACATCAAGGCGCCCGAGGGGGAGAAGCACGGGCGCCTTGAGCACCACCCGGAGGAGGCCCCCATCGTCGCGTGGATGTTCGCCCAGGTCCTCGACGGATGGTCGGCCCATCGCCTAACGGTCGAGCTGAATCGGCGCGGACTGCGCACCACCATGGGCAACACCTGGTCTCGCAGCACCGTACTGCGTGTGCTACACAACCCCATCCATACGGGCTGTGTGCCAGATACCCGCTACCAAGTGCGGCCCCCGGCTGTTCCGCAAAGCACCTACCGCAAGAGGCAGAAGTCCGTCGCCGTGGAGCGCCCGCGCGAGGACTGGACGCTGATCGCACTGGCCGCCGGCGGCCTGGTCAGCCAGGAGACGTTCGACCAGGTACAGGCCCGGTTACGAGGCAACAAGCGCCGCACGAGCCGCCAGAATAAGGCGTCGTATCCCTTAAGCCTGCTGTGTACGTGCATGGCCCCGCGGCGCGATGACCCAAGCCGGATCTGCGGCGCCACCCTCACGGGTTACCAGCGCACGAAGGGGGACCTACGCGTCTACCGATGCCACCGCACCTACTACACGGCGGACGTTTCCGGCGACTGCAAGAACCGCATCGCGGCCGATGCCCTGGAAGCCTGGGTCTGGGAGCAAGTCAAGAACGTCATCCACCATCCCGAGGAGCTATTCGCCGAACTGGCCGAGCGCGAACGCAACGCGGACAGCCGGCGGGCAGATTGCCGTCGCGAGATAGTGGCCGCCAGGGCCGCCCTGGACGCGGCGCAGCAGCGCCTCGACAAACTGGTGCTCCGCAACGCCGCGGGCGCCATCGACGACGAGACCTTCGACCGTCTGCAGCCGACACTCGTGCTGGAGCGCGACCAGGCCCGCGAACGCGTCCAGGAAGCCGAACACGCCTTGCAACAGGTCCAGGACTCGCCGACGAGCCGCCTGGGCGACATCACGGCATTCTGCCGCGCCCTCTCCGACCGCCTGGACGAGATCGAGCAGCCGGGCCACGAGGCCGAGAGGGAGGCGCTGATCCGCGCCCTGGTGGTCCGCATCGAGGTCGGAGACATCGAGCCACAGGCCAACCCTCCCACCAGGAGGCCCCTGACCAGGAAGGCAGTGAAGCGGGTCCGGCTCGAGGGCATCCTCCCCGCTATCAGCGCAGTTGGTGAGGTCTCGATGCCAGCTTGTCCGGATTGGCGACGGTATGAATGGTCTGTATGCGATCGCCCACCACTTCGATGGTCAGCACGCTGTACGGTTGCCCGTCGATCTCGGCGATGATGCCGGGCCGGCCATTCACCGGCGCAATGCGCACCGCCAGGCCTGGCGGTGCCTTGGCCAGAGCGGCCAGGGCGCCGCGTGCGACATTCCTGGCGCCGTGGATGGGATGCAGAGCGGCCTGGACCTTACCGCCTCCGTCCGCCCACAGCGTCACGTCGTCGGCCAGCAGGCCGAGCAGAGCGTCCATATCTCCATTGGTGGAGGCCTGCACAAAGCGGCGCAGCAGGCGCTCCTGCTGGTCGGGCGAGGCATCGAAGCGCGGGCGGCGTTCCTCCACGCGCTTCCGCGCGCGCCCACCGATCTGCCGGCAGTTGGCCTCACTCTTGCCGATGATCGTCGCGATCTCGGCGTACGAATAGCCGAAGACGTCGTGCAGCAGGAAGACGGCCCGCTCTTGCGGCGTCAGCGTCTCCAGCAGCACTAGAAAGGCCATCGACAGCGACTCGGCCAACGCGGGCGCATTGCTCACCTCCGGCGCCTGGTCGGTCACCAACGGCTCGGGCAACCAGGGGCCGACGTACTGCTCGCGCCGCATGCGCGCCGAGCGCAGATGGTCGATGCACAGGCGCGTCACCACCGTGGTGAGGTAGGCACGGGGCTCCTCAACCGTCGCGCCCTCCACCTGCTGCCAGCGCAAATATGCTTCTTGCACGATATCCTCCGCGTCCATCACGCTGCCCAGCATGCGATAGGCCAGGCCGAACAGCATGGGACGATGGGTCGTGAAGACGTCTACTCCGGCCATGAGCTGCTTTCCTTTCTCACCATGCTCTACACGGAGGACGAGACAGCGCGGCGTTATGTGACACTATCCCGGCGATAAGGGTTCGTCAATAAATAACCATTTCTACGACGCGCTCCGCGGCCGAATCGTGTAGTTCCACTCGCCGTGGAAGGCGTGCCGCTCGAGGCATAGGGTGGCCATCTCCGCGTCCGTGAC
>Ga0070740_10006684_pt1 | contig 9993 bp, 10 predicted proteins | sample Coa_R2_FD_67286 | JGI IMG/M metagenome (GOLD analysis project Ga0070740, IMG submission 67286) | Surface soil microbial communities from Centralia Pennsylvania, which are recovering from an underground coalmine fire - Coalmine... | ecosystem: Environmental > Terrestrial > Soil > Unclassified ... | reverse complement strand
GTCGTCCAGCGAGATCGCGCCTTTGGCCCCCTCACGCTCCAGCTGGCGCACCGCGTCAGCCGAAACATCGTGGACGACGCATTGATGGCCGCCGCGCATGAGCCGGCGCACCATGTTGGCCCCCATGCGCCCCAGTCCGATCATTCCTATCTGCATCTGCTCCTGCTCCAGTTCAGGCCGCCGCCACGCGGCAGCGCATCGTCTGTGATGAATCCTGCGGGATGCGGCATGCCCGTCCCGCACAAATAGACTTATTCCAGTATGATCCTGCTCCTTTTGCTTCGGCCCTCGCAAGACGCGAAGCCGGCGCACTGGCTCAGCTACTCACAGGAGAATTCCTGTGTCAGGCGGGCGGCGGCCGCATGAATGAGCCCCAGGGTCAGGGAACGAACATCAGGCCGATCATGATGGCCGGGACAATCCAATCCGTCCACTTCGATTGCTGATGAGCCTGATACGCCTGAATCTGATCGTTGGTCATGTAGCGCTGAAGTTCCGGCGAGAGATTCTGCGCCGTTGATCGGTCTGACACGCTCGCCGGCGGCTCCGCCTGTGGTTGCGAGTTGCCCATGGCCAGCAGTTCCGGCCGCACGACAATGCGATTGGCAATCGGCACGGTGGGGTCGTTGATGACCCGGCGCGCCCGATCCTCGGCATCGAGCTTGCCCTGCGGCGTCGCCACATAGCCGTATAACGTCAACTGCCGTCCTGATTGGGTTGCCTGGTCCGCCGCCATCGACGCGCCCACCAGCGGCAGGTTGTGAGCCTTCAAATAATCCGTAATCACGCGGCTCTGGCCGAGGAGGTCCACCGGCAGGATCGGCAGCGAAGGATTGCGGGAAGCGAGGCCAGGTGCGTTCAACGCGGCCGGCGGTGCGGCGGAAGCAATCGAGGGCGAACCGGAAACAGTACTGCAGGCCGCCAGATACAGCGCCGCCATGACGCATAGAGCGGCCAGTCCGATTCCGTTGTGCTCCATAACTCCCCCGGCGAGTTCAGGAGAAAGTGTCTCTCGCAGGAATCATCATAGTGGAATCGCGGCGCGGCAACGAGATGGAATGAGCCGGATTGAGGGTCCCGCTGCTGAAAAGCAGCAGCGGGACGCCTTGCGTTGGAGAACTTTCCGCGTCAATTCTGACCTGTAGCCCGGCTCTCAGTTGCCGGCTCTGCTTTCCCGCCGCAGATGCGCACAATGATTCACTTGCGATCAAGGCCGAAAGGCTGCGGAGCATAGCCGTGAATGCCTCAACCGTCCTATATGTGGCTATTGCGACTATCTGATTGATCGATCAAAACAACACGTCGAGCAGCGCGCGCATTCTCCGTTGCAGGGTCATACGGTGCAGGACCTGCTGGGTGGCCAGCCGCTTGAGCAGCATGGCGTCGATTTTGGCGCTCAGGATGGAACGGTCGCCGTCGTCGTCGAACAGGGCGAGCGCGGCTTCAGTGCCGAACAACTGCTGAAGTTGATTGGCCCGTCCCACCGAAGTGAAGACTTTATCAACCGATCGCGAAACCTGCCCAATCTGCCGCTGCATGAACCGATCGTTCAAACGGAGCTGTTCGAGCGCGTTCATGTCGGCGATGATGCCGCTGATGTTTTCCGCCACACCATCGGAAAAGCTCTCCCCGCCGGTTGACATAAAGGCGCGCTGGTTGATCCTCAGCTGATCCAGGTCGTCCACGATATCGTCGACATGCTCGATCACCACGAAGCCGCCGGTAACCGACTTATCGATGGCGCCGACGCTGCGATGGAGCACGAAGCGGAAACAGAGTGCCAGGCATATCAGCACCAGGACAAGACCCGCCGCCACCTTGACCGTCGTGGAATCTTCCACTGAAGAGAGATCCATGCTTGACCGAAGCGGAAGTGTAGACGCGGCTCTGACTGACGCCTTACATCTGACTAACGCCTTATAGTTAAAGATAACTTTACGCGCGGCTGGGTCAAACCGATTCCCCGGCGCGGCTGACGAAAGGCCATCTTCAGCCGCGCAGCAGGCTGGTTGCGACGTAAATTGCGAGCATCCCGACCGCGGTGGCCACACCCACCAGCGGTGAATCGTGCTCGCGCGCTTCCGGCAGCAGGTCGGAAGCGCCGATATACAGGAATGAGCCGGCGAAGAAGGCGAGCAGCCATGGCAGCAGGCCGGCTTGAAGATTGAATGGCAGCGTCAGCAGCGCTCCCAACACCGGCATGAACATGTCGATCGCCAGCCAGAAGGTGGCGCGCTGCAGCGGATTGCCGTGCGCCAGTACCACCGTGACCGTGTTGAGCCCGTCGCTGAGGTCGTGGGAAATCACGCCCAGCGCAATCAACAGACCGACCCCGAAGTTGGCCTGAAAGCCGACTCCAATAGCCACTCCGTCCAAAAAGCTGTGCACGGCCAGCCCCGCCGCCGTCCACTCCCCCAGTTCCTGCTCATGCGAGGCGACCGCATGCGCATGCTCGCGCGGCCGATGCATCGCGGTGTAGCGCTCCAGTCCGAAGAAGGCCAAAAAGCCCAGCGCCGCCACCGGCATGTAAGCGGCGCCGTGCTCCAGGCTGAAGATTTCCGGCAGAATGTCAAACAGCGCGACGCCCAAAACCGCCCCAGAGCTGAATCCCAGCAGCAGATGGAGCCGGTCGCGCAAGCGGATCGCGGCCAAACCGCCCAGCCCGGTCGAAAACAGCGTCAAACCGGCAAACATCACAGGCACCAGTCGCATGGCGCCCTCGACATTATCGGGTTGAACCCGGTCAAGCGAACGGCATGCAATTCAGTCCGTGGTTTTTCCGGCCACCGTGGGATTGACCACGTTCTCGGGCCGGCCCGCGGCATAGCTCAGCACCTGGTCGAAGCAGGCCTTGAGGATGTAATGAAGCTGATCGCGCTCGACGTACCCCAGATGGGGCGTGCATACGACGTTGTCCATCCCCAGCAGCGGATAATCGGGCGGCGCCGGTTCTTCTTCGAACACGTCCACCGCAGCCATGGCGGGACGCCCGCTGCGCAGCGCCCGCTCCAATGCGCCCGGCTCGATTATCCCGGCGCGGCTGGTGTTGACCAGCACCGCCGTCGGCTTCATCCGCGCCAGGTCGGCGGCGGTGACAATCCCGCGCGTTTCTGCAACCAGGGGAATATGCAGCGAGACGACGTCGGACTCGGCGAACAGCGCCTCCCTGGAAGAAGCGACTTCAACGCCGTCGGCGCGGGCACGCGCCCTGGACGCATCGCGTCCCCAGGCCAGCACTTTCATGCCGAACGCCCTGCCATAGCCGGCCACCACGCCTCCGATCAGTCCGTAGGCATAGACGCCCAGGGTTTTGCCGCGCAGCCCTACCCCGACCGGGAGGGCCTGCCATCGCCCGGCTTTCAGCGCCGCCGCCTCCTGCGGTATGTTGCGCATCGCCGCGATGATCAGCCCCCAGGTAAACTCGGCGGTGGCATAGGACGGCACCCCTGCGCCCATCCGCGAACAAACAATCACCCCGCGGCGCGTACAGGCTTCCACGTCGATGTGCGGGTAGGGACCCACATTGCTGATCATCCTGAGCCGCGCCAGGCGATCCAGCAAAGGCGCCCGGACCGGCGTGCGCTCGCGGATCAGCACCAGCGCTTCGGTGTCCTCAAGGCGCCGCGCCAGAACCTCGATGTCTTTGGTGTGATCGTGCCAGATCTCGACATCGTGGCCGGCCAGTGAAGCGAAACACGGCATCCCTCTCACCGCATCCTGATAGTCGTCCAGAATCGTGATTTTCATAATCCGCAGAGCCTCTCACCGGGCGCGAGTTTTGATTCATAGCCTGACTGGCGGTCAGATTGTGAATCGCGTATGGATCGGCTGCAAGCGCGCGACGCATATTGAGATTTCAGCCGGAGGAACGCCATGATCAAAGTGATTGGCCTTATCAGGCGCAAAGCGGGCGTCAGCCGCGAGGAATTCCTGCGTCACTGGAAGGACGTGCACGGCCCGCTGGTGATGAGTATCCCGGAACTGGCCCGCCATATCCGCAAATACGTCCAGGTGCACGCCGTCACGATCCCCGAACTGCAAGCCCGGGAGCGCTACCAACAGGCTGCGCTGCCGATGGAATACGACGGCGCCGTGGAAATGTGGTTCGACGATGCGGCGGAGATGCAGAAGGCGTTCGGCGTGCTGGCCGATCCGGTCATCTGCAAGCGGCTGCGCGAGGACGAAGACAGCTTCATCGACAACAGCAACAGCCTCTCAGTGATGGTGGGCGAGGATTTTACGATCTACGAAAGAAAGTAGCGGCCGTTCGCCGCGGTCCGGCTAACGGCAGCCGCAGCCGCCGCCGCAGCAGGCGCGCGGTGCCGCTCCCGCCTGGGGAGCACTGTCGCCCGCGCCGCTGGCGGCGAACACCGACATCTCCCGGGCCAGCTTACTGCCGCCGCACGACGGGCATTGCACCTCCGGATCAGAGCGCATCACCAGCGCTTCGAACGAGGTCCGGCAGGTTTCACATTGATATTCGTAGATGGGCATGACGGTTGACCCCTACTCCTCGTCGATCGGCTGCGCGTATTCGACCAGCACGCCGCGGGTCGCCTTGGGATGGAGAAAACAGATCATCCCGGCCAGACCCTTGCGCGGATGCTGATCGATAAGGGCCAATCCCTTGTTGCGGGCGCCCTCCAGTTCGCGGGCGACGTCGTCGGTTTCGAAGCATAGATGATGCAACCCGCCGCCGCGCCGCGCCAGGAACTTGCCCACCGCGTTGTCGGGGCTGAGCGGCTCGAGCAGCTCGATTTCGCTGCCGCCGGCCTTCAGCAGCGCAGCTTTTACCCCCTGCTCCTCGATGGTGGCGCTTTTGGTGAACTCCAGCCCCAGGGCGTCGCGCCAGAACCGGTAGGCGTCCTCGAGGTTGGGTACGACGACTCCGATATGGTGAATCCGTTTAAGCATCGGTCTTTTCTGTCTATGAATCTAATCTATCGCCGGGTGCGCGGCAAATCCGCACCTTGGAATTGTGCGGCGATGGCGGTAAAAGTAGCCGATGTTCGCCGCGACAAATCCGCTGTCCGGTTTGAGGGAGATCAGAACGCGATGCCAATCAGCGAAATCCATCACGTCGCCATCAATGTTTCCGACCTCGAGCGCTCGGTCGCCTTTTATCGCGACGCGCTTGGTTTTCGTAAAGTGCTGGACATGAAAGCCGGCGGCCCCGCCAACGCGCGGATGCTGCGTCTGCCGGTCAAGGACCTCAGGATTCATTCGATCATGATGACCCAGGGATCCAGCACGGTGGGCGAGATCGAGCTGATGCAGGTTGAGCCGCGCCGCGATACGCCTACCGCGCCCAAGCGTCCCGACGATCTGGGCATGTGGGTGATCTCCTTCGAAGTCAAAGGCGAGCCGCTGGCCGAAGTGGTCAAACGCCTGCATCAAATGGGGGTGAAATTCTTCTCCGATATCGAGGAAATCGACCTGGAAGGCTACGCGCCGATGAAGGCGGTGCTGTTCGAGGACCCCGACGGCAACCTGCTCGAGCTGGTGCAGTTGCCCACCAAGGAAGAATACCTGCGCCTCAAACGCGAACGCGAAGCTCAGGCCCAGGCCAAATAGAATCCCTCGGTCGGACTGCCTGTGGGCTTGACGGCCCACGCGCCTATAGTCGCTGCGAAAAGTGATGCGGCCGCTCTGCCGCAGCCGCTTCGGACGACGCGAATGGCCCGCGGTCCGCGGCGGCCGCGATTTCGCCCCGCCGGACATCCGTCCGGGGAGTCCATGCAGTCCGTTCGGAGCTGATGCGGGACGCGCGCGCCGATTTACGGCGCGCGCTTTAACCCGCCAGCGGAATTGACTACCGCATGATCGTGCTCAGTCCGGACGGCGTCGCCCAGCGGTTGTAGTCACGATATTCGCCGGGCACGTCGCCGGCGAACCAGGAGCGGATCCAGGTGACCGATTCGTGCTCATCCTGGAAATCGACCATGTTGTAGATGCCCGCGGTGGTGCCGGAACCGAATGCCATTTCGCCGGACTCCGGAATACGCGTGATCTTGTAGAAATTCTCGTAGAATTTCCAGAACTTCATATCCCGGTCATATAAATCGAGCCACACCGGTCCGACTTGTTCCTTGTCCAGGTAGATTACGCGATCGCCATAGCAATAGCCCTGGTTGAGCGACGGCACGCGCCGGTTGTCGAATATGTACATATCGCGCAACTGCCATTTGACCGTGGATGGTTTTGGAAGCATGGTCGGCAGCCACACGTTTTTGGCGTCCAGATAGCTGTCATCGGTGAATACCGCGGCCAGAAATTTCCTGGTTCCCAGATAGCGCGAGCGGAACAGCGGCGGCTGCACGTTCATGCCGTTGCGGAAATCGTCATTGGTAAAATCGCCGCCGGCAAACGGCGCGCAGCGCGCCGCGGCCGACAACCGCAACGAGCGCCGCAGCGAGGGAACGAAGACATAGTTCTCCGCGACCCGCGCCGGGTCGTCGTAAAACACCTGAAGCACGGTAGTATATTTCGACTGCTCGGGCGCCATTACCTCGCAGTTCTCGGTCAAATAGATATCTTCGAATCCCGGAATAGTAATCGGTTTGCCCGGATCGCTGATGTGATTGGTCTTGAAGTGCACGCACGTGGTCGAGTTCTCGGTCTGGCTCAGGAACCGGTCATAATACAACGCTTTTACGTTAATCGCGCTGGTGTACGGCTGATAGTCGTAGTAATTGTCGTACAGCAATTCAACGCCGGCCTGCGGACCCTCGGGATTCGGAAAGGGGAGACCAGCCTTATAGCCCTTCACCGTATAGCCCCCGGTTGGAAGCTGCACGAGCTGCACCTGCCGGCTGTATTTCTCGGTGTCGTCGCGGTATTTCCTTGGCAGCGGGTAGGATGCCGTTGGGCCTATCACCATTTCGAAATCGGCCGGCGCTTTGAACGGCGATTTGCCTTCGAGCAGAAGCTGCATACCCAACGGCATGAACTTGCGGTAGGTCTGCCAGTTCTGGAGCGTGATGCGGGTTCCGGGCGGGATAGTGTCGTTGGGACCTCCGCCCGCGTTACGATAGAAATTCTCGTCAAAGCGAGGCAATGTCTCGTTTTGCGCCATTGCCGCACCAGAAGCGCCAATTAGCGCCAGACAGACCAGTCCACATACTCGCGCTTTCCAGGACATGCTGTTAACCTCCCCGGCGGGTGTCGCCTCCCATTGTCGGCGCGCCTGTTCAGGCCATAAGCGGCTTGCGCCGCTGGCAGTGACGCGCTCATTGCATTGGCCCACAAGCTCAATCAGCGTGATCGCATATCAACCACGGGGTTTGAACAGTTGTCAAGAAAAATTACATCGCGGCAAAACAATCTTTCAGCGTTGAAGCACGGTTGAAGCTTGTCTCCTGATGGACACCTAAGGGCCTTATTGGGCATGACAGGGAACTCTGGGCGCTTGAAAGTGCGTTATGTTCGTAAAAAATGCCGGATAAAACCCAACAGGGGCCGGGCGGGGCGAAGCGAAATTCGGGGTTGATGCAAACAGACGGCTATTGTTTCCTGCACGGCGCCTGTGCGAGAAGGCTTCGCAGGGGAACCTGCTGGGGATCTTGCATGAGCAGCAGCCCGGAGGAGTTGAGATGACGCAGCATGACCGTCAGGGTTGGCTGGTAGTGGGAAGCGTGGCCGCTACAAACTTCGTGGTGATGGGCCCGAGCATCGGCACCATCGGCATCTTCTTCACCCCCCTGATCAAGCAGTTCGGCTGGAGCCGGGAGCAGGTTTCGATGATGGCGACGGCGTTTCTGTTCGCGATGGGTGTGGTCAATCCGTTGGTCGGCTGGCTGCTCGACCGCATCCCGGCGCGCATCCCGATGAGCATCGGCGCGGCGGCGGCGGGTGCGGCCTTCCTGCTGGCCAGCCGGGTCAATTCGCTGGGAGCGCTGATCGCGTGCTATGCGCTGATCGGACTGGGAGTCGGCGCTTCCACCATCACGCCCGGCCTGATCGTGGCGGCCAACTGGTTCAGCGGCCAGCGCGGACTGGCAATCGGCATCACCATCGCGGGCGCCGGTCTGGGCGGCTGCGTCCTGCCGCCGCTGGTGTCCCATCTGATCGCGCTGTACGGATGGCGCGCGACGATGGTGTGCATCGGCGTGCCGATGTTCGTGCTGGCGCTGCCGCTGATCCTCCTGATCATCCGCACGCGTCCCGAGGGGGCGGGCAGCGAGGAACAGGCCGCCGCCGCGTCCGGGCTGGAGCTGGGTGCGGCGCTGCGCGCCCTGCCCTTCTGGCTGCTCGTCGCGATGCAGTTGGGATTCACGGTTGCGTTCGCCGGCGCTTACTTCCACATGGTCCCGTTTCTGATCGGGACCGGCTATTCCGCGCAAACCGCGGCGTTCATTTTCGGCGCCCAAGCCGCGGTTTCACTGCCCGGCTACCTGGTGCTCGGAACTCTGGCGGATCGCTTCGGGGCCAAGCCGGTTCTGGCCGGCGCCCTGGTGGTGCAGGCGGTCAGCATGATGCTGTTGCTGGCGATCGCGGGCCATTATTTCACCACCGGCCTGACCGTCATTTTCGTCGTGACCTATGGACTGACGGTCGGGTCGGGGACGGCGTTGGGCGCCGTGTTGCTGGCCGAGGCGCTGGGCTTGCGCAGCTACGGCGCGTTGTCGGGAATCATCGGGCTGATTGCCACGGTCGGCTCCGCCGTCGGTCCGGTCATCGCCGGGCATATCTACGACACGACGGCGAGCTACAGCGCGGCGTTCGAGTTGTGCGCGGCGCTGATGCTGGCGGCGGCGGTGTTCGCGTCGCTGGTCTATCCGGCCGAGGGACACGACGTGGCGTCGGCGATGGCGCTGCGCGCACGCCACTGAGGGTCGGTTGCGACAATTGAGCCGGCTGCCGCCCGCGTCTAAACTCGACGCCATCCTCGATGCTTGCCGCAATACAGACAGCGCGCGCAGGGCTGAGCCAGTTGCTGGATGAGCAATCGCGGCCCGTTCCCTTCCGGTTGGAGACTGTCGAAAAACTACGTGGTACAGGCTTCCAACCTGTGATCTGCCTGGGATACCAAATACCCGGAGTGAGAATCACAGGCTGGAAGCCTCTGCCGCCTGGGAAAATTTCACGCTTGCGAGATGGACAGGTTTGATAGTCGTAAAATCGACAGTCTCGGTTAACGAGGGCAAATCGTCCAGGCGGGATGACGGCATTTGAGCGCCAGCCCGAGTAAGCCCCGGATTTCGCGCCCGCTCCAGGCGAAGCAGGACTCCGCCGGCTGGCGGCAGGCGCTTGCGGTTTATGCCCAGCGCCGGGTGCTGTTGATCCTGCCGCTGGGCTTCGCCAGCGGCCTGCCCCTGCTGCTGACCTTTTCGACCCTGTCCGCATGGCTGGCAACCGCCGGAGTGGCGCGCAGCGCGATCGGCGCGTTCGCGCTGGCCGGGACACCCTACGCGCTGAAATTTCTGTGGTCGCCGCTGATCGACCGCTTACCACCGCCGCTGCCGCTGGGCCGGCGGCGCGGATGGGCGGTTTCGATCCAGATTGCCTTGATTGCCGCCACGCTCGGTTTGGGTTCGTGCGATCCCAAAACCCAGCTCGGCCTGGTGGCCGCGCTGGCGCTGCTGGTGGCCTTTCTTTCGGCCAGCCAGGACATCGTAATCGACGCCTATCGGGTCGAGATCCTGGCCGAGGAACAACAGGGTCCGGGCGCGGGCATGATTCAGACTGGATACCGCCTGGCGATGCTGGTTTCAGGCGCCGGCGCCTTGATTATTGCCGAGCGCGCCGGCTGGTTCGCCGCGTATGCCGTGATGGCCGCCCTGCTGGCGGTTGGGATGGCGGTATTCCTCTTCGGACCCGAACCCGAGGTCGGCGATGAGTCACCACCAGCGGCGGACAGCGGATGGTGGGACAACCTGAGCCAATGGTTCGCCACGGCAGTGGCGGGACCGTTTGTGGACTTCATGCTGCGCCCGCGCTGGGCCGCGATATTGCTCTTCATCGTGGGCTACAAACTGGGCGAGGCGATGGCGG
>Ga0070740_10006682_pt1 | contig 9995 bp, 8 predicted proteins | sample Coa_R2_FD_67286 | JGI IMG/M metagenome (GOLD analysis project Ga0070740, IMG submission 67286) | Surface soil microbial communities from Centralia Pennsylvania, which are recovering from an underground coalmine fire - Coalmine... | ecosystem: Environmental > Terrestrial > Soil > Unclassified ... | reverse complement strand
TTCACCTGGCAGGGATACCAGGCCGGCCTTCCTTTTCCCAATCCCACCGAACCGAATATGGCCGCCAAGATCATGTACAACACCTGGGCGGGTTACTATCAACCTTTCGTGCTCCACGAGTTCAGCCATAACTGGGAGACCGACAGTTTCGGCAACGTCACCCCGGAGGATACCGACGACAGTTTCTACCGCCTGATGCATCTGAGCGACCCTCCCTACGCGATGAACCTTCCCGATGCCGACGGCAATATCAATGCCAATCGCTTCATCCAGTTGACGCCCGAGCAGGCTAAATATACCACCGCGCTGGAATTGATTTCAGACGATCCCTCCCGGCTCACCGAGGAGTATGTATTTCTGCCCAGCCTGCGCCGCTCGCTACGGCTGTCCACCGCGTCGCGCTGCACGCCAATCCTCGGCACCGACTATCTGGCGGACGACACGGACTGGAAGCCGGCGTTCTTCAAGCCCGAGTATTATGGAGAGAAGAAACTGCTGTGGGCGTTCGCCGATGACAAGACCGCCTACATCGAGGCGTCAGCCAGGGGTTACGTAGGCGGAGATTACAAGCCGGGCGGTGCGTTTCCGGGATGGCCGAAACCCGGTTACAATCACTGGGAGGTACGCAAGACCTATATCATTAACATGAAACCCGTTCCCGCGCTTGGCCGCGGCTACTGTTACTCGGAGCGCATCTTTTATACCGACGCTCAGACCTGGTACAGCGCAGGCAACCTGGAAAACTACGATCGCAACCATAAGCTCTACCATACTACCTGGGGAATAATCGGGCCGATCAATTACCGCGGTGAGCGCACGGTGATGCCCCGTTCGTTCGCCTTTTCGGAAGCGACGGATTGGCAGAACAATCATGCGTCGCCCGATATCGGCTACGATCTGACCATGGACGCCGACGTCCCGGGTCAGTATAGAGAAGCCGGGGTCTATACTCCGGGTGGACTGGATAGAGTAATGAAATGACGGCCGGCGCCGGGTCGGCCTGACGGGTCTGAGACGGAAATAAATCAAACAGAGGGCGGGCGGGTCTTGGTTGTGCCCCCTAGGTATCAGCGATGGATCAGGATGATCTGAATTTGACCAATCAACTGTTCTTTGCGCAGGGCGACCCGCATTCGGTCTGGAAGCGGCTGCGGCGCGAGGACCCCGTGCATTGGACGGTGAGCAACCTAAGCCGCGGCTTCTGGTCGGTGACCAAGCTGGAGGACGTGCAGGCGGTTTACCGCGACAACGTCGGCTTCCGCTCTGGCTCCGGCCTGCCCAGCAGTCCGGAGATGGAGCAGTTTGACGCGGACCCGCAAAAGGGCGCGCGCGACAAGTCGCTGGTCTCCAGCAACCCGCCCATCCACACTCCCCTGCGCAAGGCCTTTGTCGGGCCGTTTTTGCAGCGCGCGATTGCCCGCTACGAGGAGCCCGGACGCAAGCTGGTGGCCGAAATCATCGACGACGTGCTGCCCCGCGGTCAGTGCGACTTCGTGATGGACGTCGCGGCCAGACTGCCGATGGCGATCATCTGCGACATGATGCAGATTCCCCGCTCCGACTGGGCGCAGATGTTCCGCTGGGCCAACATGGCGATGGCCGCCGAAGATCCCGAGTACCAGATCGAAGGCGGTGCGACGGTGACCAAGGACACCGGCTACAAGGGCATCTTCGATTATTGCCTGCGCCTGGCGCTCAAGCGCCGCGGCAATCCCGGCAACGATCTGCTCAGCCTGATCGCCAACGTCGAGGTGATGGGACGGCGGCTGACCGAGGAGGAGATCGGACACAACGGCTTCATGTTCGTGATCGGCGGGCTGGAGACCACGCGCAACTCGACCTCGGGGGGCGTGGCGGAGTTGATCAGAAATCCCGATCAGATGCGGCTGCTGCGGGAAAATCGGGCGCTGATGCGCAGCGCGATCGAGGAGATCGTGCGCTGGACCAGCCCCATCGTTCAGCTCATGCGGGTGGCGACGCGCGACAGTGAACTGCGCGGGCGCAAGATCAGAGAGGGCGATTGGGTGGTGGTGTGGAACGCTTCGGCCAATCGCGACGAGGACGCCTTCGAGGATCCTTACCGCTTCGATATCACCCGCTGGCCCAACGATCACGTCGGCTTCGGCTACGGTCCGCATTTCTGTCTGGGCGCCCATCTGGCGCGGCTGCAGATGCGGCTGATGCTCAATGAGGTGCTCGACCGCATGCCCGATATCGAGTTGACCGGGCCGGTGGAGCGCGTCGCCTCCAACCTGATCGGCGGCTACAAGCGCATGCCGGTAAAGTTCACCCCGCGCCGTGCGGCCGCCTGACCGAGGCCGCTGATGGTTCACTGGCGATATTTCATCAGCCGCCGGCCCGATCTGAGCCGCGAGCAGTTCTTCACGTACTGGCGCAAGCGCCATCCGCGTGCCGTCACCGAGCCGATTGCGCAAATCAAGCGTTATGTGCAAAGCCACGGTCTGCTCGATCCGCCCGGCGACTCGCCCTATGAGGGAATCGCCGAATTGTGGACCGAAACGCTCGACGATCTGCGCGCGCTGCTCGCCTCGCCGCAGATGGCAACCCTAATCAAAGACGAACTCAACTTCATCGACCGCGAGCACGTCGAATACCTGACCACCAACGACATCGTGGTGCTGGACGGGCCGCGCAAACCGGGCATGGTCAAGGGGGTGTGGCCCAACAAGCGCAAGGCCGGGATGTCGGTGGCCGAGTACCGACGCTACTGGGCGGAGGTGCATGCGCCGATGGCGTTGAAGCTGCCCGGGCTGCGCCGCTACGAGCGCAGCGAGACACTGGACGAACTGTATCAGTTGGCCGAGCCGCGATGGGACGGCGTGGCGCAACTGTGGTTCGACGACGTCGAAGCGGCGCGGCGCTTTTTGCAGTCCGAGGAATTCATCGACGGTACCTGGGCCGACGGCGAGAAGTTCGTCTCCTCGGTCAGCACGTTCTGGGCGCAGGAGCATCTGTTGATCTGGCCCCGGTAGGCGCAGATGGGGCGGGCAGCGGATGCCTTGGCGGTTGGACATGGAAATCGCAATCGGGTTTACTGAAGGGTGCCGCAAGGGAGGACAGCCATGCGCAAATACAATGTGATCTCGGGCGACGGCCACGTGGAAGTGCCGATCGACTTTGCCAGCCGGGTGCCGGCCAAGTTCAAGGATGTGGTGCCAAAACTAATCCGGCGCGAGGATGGCACCGAGTACTGGCAGATGGGCGAATTTACCCGCGAGAACATCGGCAACCTCTACTGCGACCTGCGGTTCGACCAGTACACTCCGCGCAACACCCAGCGTTATCACTTCGATGACGGCACCTGCCGCCCCGGCACCGGGGATGCGGTGCAGCGGCTGCGCGAGCAGGACCAGGATGGGATCGACGCCGAGGTGTTGTTCCTGCCGATTTTCGGTCCCGGCCTGATGCGCAAATTGCTCCCCAAGCACAAGGACGCCTACCTGGCCTGCGTCCAGGCCTACAACACGTTCCTTGCCAAAGAATACTGCGCGGTTGCACCCGACCGCCTGATTGGCTGCGCGATGGTGCCGGAGAGCGGCGTGGACGATGCGATTGCGGAGATGCAGCGCTGCCGTGCGATGGGCCTGCGCGCAGTGTGCCCCACCATGTGGCCCAACGGCGGCCCGGATCCCAAACCCGAGGTGGATGACCGCTTCTGGGCCGCTTTGCTCGACGCCGACATGAAGCTGTCGCCGCACGTCAATTTCGGCGGACCGATTGCGTTCTCCGAATCGCCCACCATCGAGATGATCCTGTCGGGCAATGGCGCCACCACCGCCACTGGCGGCACCATCGGGCGGCTGATTTTGCATGGTACCTTCGACCGCTTCCCCAAATTGCGCATCTACTTTCCCGAAACACAGTGCTCATGGCTGATTCACGCGCTTAACACCCGGCTGGACGAAGTCTATCTGCGCTGGCACAAATTTTACGAACTGAAGTTCAAGAAGCTGCCCAGTGAGTATTGGCGTGAGCACTGCATGTTCGGCTTCATCATCGACCACACGGCGATGAAGTTGCGCGACTACATCGGCACCGACATCATGGCATGGGGCTCCGATTTCCCCCACAGCATGGCTACCTATCCGGTCAGCCGCGAAATGATTGACGACATGTTTGAGGGCGTGGGCGAAGCCGATCGCCGCAAGGTGCTGGTGGACAATATGGTCAAGTTCTACGGCCTTGACCCCAACCGCGACCTGACCCCGACTCCTTAAGTTCTTCGCACCTGGTGACACAAGGGCGCGCCTGCCGGATTCCGGCGGGCGCGCCCTTTATGGAGACTGTTATGCCCAGCCTTTCGGTGGAAATAAAAAACACCAAAAACCCCACCAGCACTCGCAGCTTTCGGACGCTGGCCGGCGTTGAGCAGCTTTACTACGCGTTGCTGCTGACCGCCGACCCGGCGCGCGCCTCCGACGCACAAACCTGGCGCTCCTGGCATCAACTCGGGTTTCACATGAGCCTCAAGAATCCTCCCCCCGCCGTACGCGAGGGCGAGCGCATAAGGGTTACGCTGGACGTCTCGGTCGAACCCGACATGGTGATCAACGTCGAGGGCGGCGAGCCGCGCGCGATTGCCGCCCTGCGCTCGCTGCTGGAGAAGATCGACGCGGCGCGGGCCCGGCGCGGGCCCGAGAGCGAAGCGGCGCGGCTTGCGGCGGTCAAGGCCGACGCTGCGGTTGCGGCGGCCCTGATCACGCCGCTGCACAACGCGCTCAACGCCACCGGCTGCGCACTTGCGGTGCCCGATTTTGACTTCGCGATCGATCGCGCGCTGACCGTGCTGGCCCATCCCGAGGTAACCGCGATCACAGTGCGATAATCGGTTGATGAAACAAAATAATGGCGGGGCGCGCGTCCCCGCCAGCGCTGGCTGAGCAAGCACCCGTTGCCCCGGGTGTCTTTATAAAAAGTCAGTAGTGGCGCGAGAAAAAAATGCTCGCGCGTGTTCCACCGCCAGAACGCCTGTCCTACCGCTCCTGCGGATTGATCCACCTGAGCCGGAAATAAGTTCGTGGGCGCCCGTATCGCGGCGTCGGGCGCGATGGCCTAACGGCGGCGCGGCGGCGGTGTGCCCTGCTCCCAAAGCGGATTGAGCTTGTAGCTGTTGATCTTCCATCCCTGCGCCGTGCGCACGAACTTGAAAGTGTAATAACCGCCCATGTCGTAGGGCTCCTTGTCCTGGGCGTCGTCGGGCCGGTAGTGGCGCGCATACAGATAGGCGACGCATTGCGCGCGATCGCCTTCGACCTTGATGGTCAGATTGGACATATAGTGCTGCGTGCGGTTCCACGGGCTCAACGTACGCTCGGCCACGCGCCGCCAACGCTCCAGCGGGAATTGCTGCGGCGCCGGTGTAGCCAGCGCGGTTGCGGTCATGTCGGCCTCCATCGGGTCGGTAAAGCAACTCCCAAACAGCATCCAGTCCTTGTTGTCCACGCCGGTTGCGTAGCGGTGAACCACCTCGCTGATTTCGATTCGATCGCACAGTTCGCGCAGCCTGTCGTTGTCCATAAATCACCTGTTTCTCTGCGGTCTCCCCGCTTGTTGGCGGCCTACGCTTCGCCCTTCGCCTGCCTTCTCGCGCAGGTTCATGCTGCCTGTCAATCGCTGGCCAGCGCGGCGGTCTTCCAATTGACGGCTCGCAGCCATCAGGCTACAGCTTCAGGCGTACAGCCACGAAGCGTTAGACCGGAGTGTGCGGCAATGGCGGTGACAATCGAGCGAATCGGCAACACGGTGGATCAGATCGGCGAGGGTCCGGTATGGGACGTCGGCGAGGGCGCGCTTTACCGAATCGATGCGGAGCGGGGCGAAATCTTCCGCCTCCAGCCCGCCGACGGCAGCGTCCGCTCCTGGAAGGTCGAGGGGCGTCATATCGGGTCCTTTGCGCTGCGCCGGGGCGGCGGCGCCGTGCTCGCGACCAATCACGGATTGGAGTTGTTCGATTTCGACTCCGGCAAGCTTACGATGATCGCCTACCCTGAAGGCAAGCTGCCGCATACGCGCTTTAACGACGGCAAGGTCGATTCCCGCGGCCGATTCGTGGTGGGTGAAATCAACCTCAAGGGCGAAGCGGTGGGGCGATTCTACCGGCTGGACGCCGACTTGAAGTGGACCCGGCTGGGCGAGGGGGTGGCATGTTTCAACGGGCCGTGTTTCAGTCCCGACGGCCGCACCCTCTACTATTCCGACACTACTGCCGACACAATCTTCGCCTGCGATTACGACCCCGAAACTGGCCGCGCCTCCAATCGGCGTGTCTTCGCCAAAACCACCGAACTGGGCGGCAGTCCCGACGGCTGCACGGTGGACGCGCAAGGCCGGGTGTGGCCGGCGCTGGTCAGGGCGGGCCAGGTGGGATGCTTCGCGCCCGACGGCCGGCTGGAACGGGTAATCAAGGTTCCGCCCAAGCATGTTTCCGCCACCATGTTCGGCGGCCCGAATCTCGACGAACTGTATATCACCTCGATCGGCAGCGCGTTGGGCGGGATGTTGCAGACCAATGAGGCTGACGGCGGGCTGTACGTGATCCGCGGATTGGGGGTCAAGGGCAAGCCGGAGCCGCGCTTTGCCGGCTGAGGGAGGTCTATGATGGAACTTGACCTGACGCCGCGCGACGATTTCTACAAACAGTACGGTCCGTGGGCGGTGATTGCGGGCGGCTCTGAGGGAGTTGGGGCAGCCTTCGCCCGCAAGATCGCCGCGCATGGAATCAAGCCCTTCCTCATCGCGCGCAAGCCTGAACCACTGGTCGCACTTTCAAAGTCGATCACTGCGGAAAGCCAGGTCGAGGTGCGCGCCGCACCGCTGGATCTGACCGTCGCGGCCGAGGTGGAGGAGGTCAAGGCTCTGACCGCTGGTCTGGAGGTGGGGCTGTTCATCTATAATGCGGGCCTGGAGGGCGGCCACGGATTGTTTGTCGACCGTCCGCTGGAGGCGGCGTTGCAAATCATCCGCCTCAATGTGCTCGGGCCCACCATCCTCGCCCATCATTTCGGCGCTGCGATGCGTCAGCGCGGGCGCGGCGGCATCATCCTGGTCGGGTCTCTCGGGGGATGCGCGGGCGGCGCCAATGTGGCCGCCTACTCCGCCTCCAAGGCCTTTGAGCAGATGCTGGGGGAAGGGCTTTGGTACGAACTGAGGCCCTTTGGCGTCGACGTCCTCAGCTACGTGATCGGAAATACCAGGACACCGGCCATCGTCCGCCACGGCACGCGCCTGGAGGAATCCGGCTACTTCGTCATGGAACCCGAGGATGTTGCCCAGGAGGGTCTCGATCACATTAAGGATGGACCCACATGGTTTGCCGGGGAGACCAATCGCGATTTTGCCAAGGCGCTGTGCACTGCGGACCGGCGCGCCGCCACTGAATTGATGAGCATGGCGACCTCCTCGGTCAAGCCCATCCATTAGCGTGCGGCCCGTTGCTGCCGGCTCAGCCGCGCCATCGATTGCCCCATCGGTCCAGGCACGCAACTTCGTCCAGCGCACGGCGCTTGACCGGTCCGTGTCCGAACCCCTCCTGTGGGAAGCCGATGGGCAGCATCGCGTAAGTCATGAACCCGGCGGGCAGCTCCAGTGCCGCGCGCACCTCGTCGTTGTAGTAGGCGTGGATCGTGGTGAGTACCGAGCCCAGGCCCAGGGCGCGGCAGGCGAGCAGCATGTTTTGCACCGCCGGATAGATGCTGGCGCCTGAAATCAGCGGCCGGGCTGCGGCAACCCTGGCGGCAGCTTCAGCGGGCGGCTGATGGCGGGTGGCAGGCGCGATCAAGCCGGCGATGATTATCACCGGAACCTCGTGCAGATGGTTGGCCAGATGATCGGCCGCGCCCATCATCCTGGCATAGCCGGCCTGAGTTTGATGCGGCGCCGGTCCGCGGTCGCGATACATGACCGACATCATCGCGAACGCCTTGCGGTAGATTTCCGCGACTCGCCGGCGTTGCGCCGGGTCTTTGACTACCACGAACGCCCAGTTTTGCTGGTTGCTGGCCGAAGGAGCCCTGATCGCGGCGTCCAGAATGCGGGTGATGAGATGGTCGGGTACCGGATCCGGTTTGAAGCGGCGCAGCGCGCGGGCGGTATGTATCGCTTCGAACAATCCGATTTCACTCATGTTTCATCCTCCGCCAACCCGGCTTTCCAGGGACTGCGCGATCCTTTTGCCGGCCCATCCTAGCGTATCGGTCTTCGGGCCGTAAGAGCGCAATCGGCCCGTGTAAGCGGCCACCGGGCCAGCCGAAAGGGTGCGTTGCCCAAGTGCAGCTCTTCAATTTGCTTCGGTTTCGACCCCGGCTATGGAAGTATGATGACGCACGGCTCCGCGACCATGCAAATAGTGCATGGTCAGGCATGAAACTCTTGCAGCAGATCGTGTATTTGCCGCATGATTTCCTGTCAAGAATCGCTTGATAAGTGCAGGTTTGTAGGTATACTTCTAGGTTTTGAAGCTAACTGCATTTTCCATGAAGTTATAGGCTGTGGATAAAACTTATTAATTCTATGTCACAATTACAAAACGTTTTATTCATTACTTATACTCTATAGGCGAGTGTTTGGGTTTGCAGGCGCGGCCGCTCAGTCTCACGCTTCAGATTTGCCGGGTCCTCCGTATGTACCCGCTCTGCGATTCTTCCGCCTCACCCGGCAGCCGCGGCACCGCGCACCGCGGTGAAAAAGTGAATTTGCCAGGCGTTTGTGTGGGTAGCTGCCCACGGCAGATGCCGGACCTGGAAAGACGTTTGGAGATGGAAGAGCGGATATCCGCGGTCGGCGTTCGCGCCGACTCTTGGTCCGGCCGATGCTCTTCCTGATGCTGGACTGAAAAAAATTACCCGGCGCGGGCGTTGGCCGCCCGCACCGGGGTTCACCTGACGTGCCCGAGCACTACGGACACAATCGAGGCTGGCAATCTCAATTGTCGCTTTGTGGTCGCGGCCCGTCAAGGGAGAGAAACCGGGCCCACCTAAGGCAATTATGGTGTTACGCTCCTCAAACCAACCCGGAGCCTGGTTCGCTTCGGGTTGGATTGGGGAATTACGGTACTGGCCGAATAGCAGATAGCCATCCGCAACCAGTAAGTACTCAACACTGGTTGCGGGTGCACAGGGCGATTGCAATTTCGGTCCTGGCCCTGAGGCCGGCGCTGTGATGGTGCTTCAGCTACGGCGCGGCCGCTTTTATCCCACCCGCCGTGGTGTCGGGTCCATTTTGCCCGCGCCGGATCCCGGCTGGCTTTAATCAAGAGTCCTGCTCAGGCGCATTTCCCCTCCTTCTTAGCCTGCTGATGTGAGGCCGTTCTTCCGCCCCGGACTTGGACGGCAGTAATTTCTACATTGGACCTTTTGCAGGGGACCGTGCAGATCCTGCATCGGGCCAATCGAAAACCGGCGGATTTTCTAGCCCTTTCATCGTGGCACTGCTCTTGCGGAGGGTTGCGGCGGTCGTGAACTCGTTGGTTCAGGCCGTCCTGTTCGGCCTTTGATGGTCCAAAAGCGCAGCTGTTTTTGGAGGGCGAATGATTCCGGGCGCGTCGGTTCGGCTCACAGATGGTTTGCTGAAAGCAAGTCTTGGCGTCGTGCTTGCCGCGGTGTTGCTGGCCGGATGCGCGAGCACGGCTGAACGCGGCGATCTGGTCGCAAGCGCCGCGGCACGCAAGAGCACCTGTCCGCCAGCCGCGATGCTGGCGGCGCAGGAGGCCGAACAGGGCAACTATATCATCAGGCCCGGCGACGAATTGCAGCTCGACTTCTATCTCAACCCGGAATTCAACCGCGACGTCACGGTGCGTCCCGACGGAAATGTCAGCCTCGATCTGGTCGGCTCGCTGCCCGCCGCCGGTCTGACGCCGGAGCAGTTTGCGCAACGGCTCGATCAGGCCTATCGCCGCGAGCTGCGCAATCCGGGCGCGGCCGTGCACGTCAAGAACAGCCCGACGTGGCGGGTCTATGTGCAAGGGCAGGTGGCTC
>Ga0070740_10006675_pt1 | contig 10005 bp, 4 predicted proteins | sample Coa_R2_FD_67286 | JGI IMG/M metagenome (GOLD analysis project Ga0070740, IMG submission 67286) | Surface soil microbial communities from Centralia Pennsylvania, which are recovering from an underground coalmine fire - Coalmine... | ecosystem: Environmental > Terrestrial > Soil > Unclassified ... | reverse complement strand
ATAGAGTGCGATTTCTTCGCGCATCGTACCTTGGAACTTCGAAGCTTTTTCCGGAAGTTCGGATGCCGTCGCGTGCCTGAAGCTTACTACGATTACCTGCGGCACGCGGGAGAGAGCGAACAGGCCCGACGACGAGGGTTGTACGCAAAATTTCCCGATGAGGCCGAGAGAGCAAGCGAGGAAGCGTGGCTGGCGGTGTTAGGAAAGGAGGACCCCTTGAGGGTCCACGCCCGAATCGTTCAAGCTCTGGGCAATACGGCTGATTGGGTGTTGATCGGTGGGCCCCCGTGCCAGGCCTATTCGCTGGTTGGCCGCGCAAGAAATCGAGGAAATCCGAAGTACATCGCCGCGAAAGATCCGCGGCAAACGTTGTACTTGGAGTACATACAAGTACTGGCTGATCATCTTCCGTCTGTCTTCGTAATGGAGAATGTTAAGGGTTTGCTGTCAGCTACCCTTGATGATCAGCTGATCTTCGAGAAAATTGTCGAGGACCTCCAGTCACCCTGCACGGCTCTAGCCCGCGCTGGCCGGCGAGTGCTCTCTCGCACCCGGGGCCGCGAAGTTCCGCGCAGATACCACGTCGTCTCCTTGGTGGACCGAACCCTTTCCGATGATCAAGACCTCCGGCGCTTCGTGGTGCGAATGGAAAATCACGGGATCCCTCAGACGCGGCACAGAGTCATTCTTCTAGGCGTTCGAGAAGACCTCTATCCCCTCAGGATCGGGGTCCTCCCCAATCACACTCGGGTGGCCTCCGCTGACGTGATTGATGGCTTGCCTCGACTCCGCAGCGGATTGTCACGTCAAGATGACAATTTTGATGCATGGCTCGAAGTACTGCTGAAGCTTTTTGAACGAGCTTGGTATGCAAAGCTAGCCTCCGCGGACGGAAACCTCCACGCCGAATTTATACGAACGCGGACTAGATTGCGGCAACCGCGAAGCGATCGAGGTGCCGAATTCATCCATTGCGAGCCTGCCTGCGACTACGAACCGACTTGGTTTCTAGACAAACGCATGGGCGGCATCTGCAATCACAGTGCCCGAGCGCACATCGCCGAGGACTTGGGACGTTACCTGTACGCGTCCTGCTTTGCAAAAGCATTTGGGCACTCACCTACGTTACGCGAGTTTCCCCACGAACTCCTGCCGCGCCACCAGAATGCTCGATATGCCTTGGAAGGCAATCTGTTCGCCGACAGGTTTCGAGTCCAAATGCGGGACCGGCCTGCAACCACGATAACCAGCCATATAGCGAAAGACGGTCATTACTACATTCATTACGACCCCGCTCAATGCAGAAGCCTCACCGTTCGTGAAGCCGCAAGGATTCAGACGTTCCCGGACAATTATTTCTTTTGCGGACCCAGAACATCCCAATATGTCCAAGTCGGCAACGCCGTACCACCGTTGCTCGCTGCTCAGATCGCGGAAATCGTTAAGGCCATTTTTGTGGGGGCGGGACTCGCCAGCCGGCATGGATAGGCTCTCAAAGGAACGGCGAAGCTGGAACATGTCCCGCATCCAGGGCCGAGACACAATGCCCGAGCGAGCGGTCTGTTCCGGCGTGCGTCGCGCGGGCGTTAGGTTCCGAATGCACGCGCGGGAACTACCCGGCCGGCCAGATATCGTACTTCCTGAGTTACATACAGCCATATTTGTGCATGGATGCTTCTGGCATCGGCACCCGCGGTGCAAGTTCGCCTATACGCCGAAGAGCCGGATCGAATTCTGGCGGAAAAAATTTGCCGAGAACGTCGCGCGCGACCGGCGTGCGAGTCGAGCTCTGCGTCAATCCGGATGGCATGTCCTAAACATCTGGGAATGTAAGACGATGGACCAAGTGCAGCTGTTTAGGCGTATCAGCAGAGAGATATCGCGTCTAAAAGGTCGCGCCTATCGGAGAACAAGCTGAAGCGCGCGTCGTCGGGGACCGCTTTATCATACCAACTGAAAGACCATGGACCCGGTTACCTTCGAGAAGGCCGCCGAACAGATTGGGCGTCGTTTGACGCCTGCTATGATCAGAACAGCCCTCAAAGACTGGCACTCAAGTCGTCGCGGCAAAGGAGTGGAAAGGATCGTCGCTGAAACAGAAAACACCGGCCGGCTCCTTCGGACCCGCGTCGACGATGGAGACCTCGCATCTTTTCTGCTCGACGTTGCGGGACTAGACGTCCTATCGATACAGTCGCTGAGATATTGCCTGGCGCTTCACGCTTCGCCTGGAGAGCTCGACGCCCTTCACGACTTTCCGGGAGCTGCCCGCGCCCGAGGAGTCACACCCGAGAGCTTGGCCCGTTGCGTCTCGGAGAGAAAATGGCATCCGGGAAAGCGATGGGCGCGACATTTCGTTGATGTCTTGGGGTTCCCCCCGGAGCTTTCAGGACTACCGGGCTCCCCGAAGAATCCGGATTTCGAGGACGTACAGCCGCACGTCAAACTTCCTGAATTGGAAGACTTTCAGACGGACCTCCGAAATCAAGTGCTCGACCTGCTGTCTTCTCCGCCGGGTCAGAACCGGGCGGTGCTGACTTTGCCGACCGGCGCGGGCAAAACGCGGACGACGGTCGAAGCGCTGATCGACTGGTGGCTACGAGACAGAGAAGGCGATTTCATAGTCTGGATCGCCCAGAGCGAAGAACTTTGTGAGCAGGCGGTACAGGCCTTCAGGGAGGTCTGGATCGACCGGGGTGACAGAGGTGTCAGGGACACGATGAGGGTGTATCGCTTCTGGGGTGCTGGCCGGATCATTCCGGATGAGAGCGGTGCCGATGGCGTCATCGTTGCCACGATCGACAAACTCGATGAGACATTACGGGAAGGCAGCCCACGTCGGGGCGAACTTCTTAGGATCGTCCCCGGTGTAAGAGTCATCGTCGTGGACGAGGCGCACCGTGCTGAAGCGCCGAGCTACCGAAAGGTATTGGAAGACTTCAACGTAAAGTTTGCGTCTCAAGGAAGGTCGGCCGTTGCCGTTTTGGGGCTCACTGCCACACCTCTGCGAAGTCAACAGCGCGAGACCATTCAACTCGCACGGCGGTTTTATAACCGACTCCTCCGGCCGCAGAACCTTCCAGCTGACCCCGAGGAACTTGTCTCCGCCTTGAGATCGAGACAAGTCCTCTCATATCCAACCCATCGGCTCCTTCCGACTGGCCGCCCTATCTGCCTTACGCAGAAACAGGAAGAGTACCTTCAGTCGTGGAACGAATTTCCTCCTGAACTGCTGACACAGTTGGGCGAGGAGAGGAACCGAAATCGCTTACTTCTAGAGTGTGTCAGCGCTCTGGATCCAAGTTGGCCGATCCTTTTTTTTGGCTGCACCGTTCAGCACGCTGAAGCGATGGCCGTTCTTCTTCGCCGGCGCGGAATATCAGCTGCTGTCATCACGGCCGACACACGAGAAGCCACCCGCCGCCAACTGGTTCAAGCGTTCAAGGCTGGTGAGATCCGTGTGCTGTGCAACTATGGCGTGCTGACGACGGGCTTTGACGCCCCCAAGGTACGCGCAGTAGTTGTGAGCCGCCCGACCACTAGTCGGGTTCTCTACGACCAAATGATCGGCCGGGGCATGCGAGGAGCGCGGTTCGGTGGGACCCAAGATTGCCTCGTGGTGGATGTCGACGACAATCTGATTCACTTTGGCGGCGGCCGTCTTGCAACAGCTGCTACGCAATATGATGAGTACTGGTCCAATCGGAGTTGAGCCTAACGCCGTTGGTCTTTCGACGATTTGGCACGCTCGCAGGCCCTCTCGAGCATATCGATCCTAACCGCTACGACCTCGGCACTCGGACCTCTGACAACCACCGCCATCTCATGATTCGAGACCATGCCATGGAAACTCAGATTTGCTGAACCTACGAGGGCTGCCCGTCGATCGACAACAGCAATCTTAGCGTGCAGTTGACCGTACTTCGTTTGAGTACCGAAGCTGAACAATCTCCAACGTTCACCGAAATTGCTAGCCGTTTCGACGAGAAAGTCTTGAACCTCCTTTGGTTGGCTCCGCAGCTCGTTGAGAATGATAGTCACCCGTACTCCTTGGCTCGCTATCTCCCGCATTTCGGTCAGTAGGTCGAGGCTTCCCGTAGTAACTGCATACGCACAGATCTGAATTTCGCGTTTGGCCGACCGAACAAGCGCATGCATTTCCTGTTCGACTGAGGGTACACCGGAGCCGAGCCACGCCAGCCCCGTTACAGCCAGCGACACATGATCGAACTTCCGGGCTGCATCCGCCAGTCCTTCCACGAGTGCCTGCTGCAAGTCGTGGGGTGATTCGCGGAGACCTGTGGTGACATCCGAGATTAGCCGTCCAACTGCGGGGCCTTGGCTCTCACCTGAGGTCGCTCCCTGTCGCTCTGCCGACCTTGCTATTTCTTGCAGCGCCGCCGCGATTCTGAGCATCGTTGCGTCTAATTAAGGCTGGTTCTCAAGCAGAAGACCGCGATCAAGATGAATGTTCCGTAGCTCGCACGAGGTTTCTGACGACAGCAAACATGAGTAGCACGCGGAGCCGTTTACTCCGTTGGGTGCTGCCTCTTCGCACAGTGGGTCGTTTGAGCATCTGGACAAGTCGCTGAGACCCAGTTGCAGTAAGCGGTCGAACATGGGTGCCAATGCAATCATTCCGCCAAGTGTGCCGTCTCCACCCGGTTGAGCGGTGTACAACAGCAATCCACCGCGCACACTCCCGTCTGGGTCTAGCCGAATGTACACACGCTCTCGTACCGCTGCAGACGAGTAACCAGAGTCCACGGAAAGTGAGCGTAAGAGCCGGTGAGAAAGTGTGTGCCACCAGACGTGGACTGGATGTAGGGAGAGGTCTGAAGAATTTTGGCGTATGTAGGAGGCGGTCCACGCCTCTGACCGTTCGCCCTCGAGACTGAGCTCTTGATCCTCCAAGTCCACGAACAAGCCTTCTCCGAAGAGTTCCACTCCCGGATACCAAGCTCGCCCGGCCCACTGAAAAGATGATGGGATGACCGGCGAGTTGCTCGGGTCTAGGCGGCGATAGCCGAGCTGAACCGTTACCATGCGAAGACGGTTGACGGGCGCCACTCTGAAGGTGCAACTCCTTCCCGGCCCTTCAAAACGACGGACTTCGGCGGCGCGAACCTCGAACAGTGGGGGCACTCCCACCTGCGAGGAAGGAACTGGAGGAACCCCATTGGCCGCAGCGAACCTTAGCGAATCGAACTCCTCATCCTTAAGAGCACGAGGTTGACCTGTCGCTTGCGACATAACATCCGCCAAGGCATCTCTTATCTGAGCCCACGGCTGCTCCTGAAGGAACGTGGATACCGCAGCTGGGAAGTTGGGAATAGATGCAACTGCTTGCCGGAAACGGCCCTCGTCAAGCATCCCCATCTGTTGCAGCACTCCGCACGCCGCGACTATGCGGCTGTCTTGCAGCACGTTGTGAAGCCTCGAAGACAGCGGCGGAATTGTTAGTGCAGACATTACGGTCGAAATGCGAACGTTAGCGGCACCTCTCTGTACAATGCGTGCAGGGGAATTGCAGGCCGACTGTGGTGGTCGGGGTCCTCGTTCTGGATAACGCTCGGAACATCGCCAGCTACGAGAATACACTAATCCGAAGTTCGTTTGCGCGCGGCATTGCGGGCATCGCAGTTCAACATTCCGCAGCGATCCCCCTCCTCCGAGCCAGAGGTAGAACCCTGGCTGACCAGCGCAAACCGCTCCATTGTGTATTACGAAGTCCCAATCCACATCGTCCAAATGGCCGGTCTCACAGATCCTGATGAACCTGATCGCTTCTCGCCCCGCCTTTTCCCGCGCCTCTCGGACTCCGCGGGAACTGGGACATTGGGGGCACGAACCCCGGGCAAAGTACAACACGCCATGCGTAACGCACAGTGACCAGTACGGAAGCGCCTCGGTTGGGTAGAGTGCAAACTCCTGCTCTCTTCCAAGTTCGGCATTAGTGGGTAAGCGGACGATGCCGGCGCCATTGATCGCCGGGTCTCTTGTTAGCCGCGCATCCCTTATCTCGAAGTCTTGAACGTTGAGACCGTGGTCCAAGAACACCCTGTCAACGGAGTGCAGCACTACCGGACCGGATGGGGTTTCAAGAATACTCCCAGGACCGTATGTGGTTATGAACTGAGAGGGCCTGATCTGTTGGTTTATCACTGCCGGCCTCTGAACGTTGTGGTGGACTCGACCTCGCGAAGCGAATTGGGAGCATTCTCGTAAGCGACCGGCAGGCCTCGGGTCTCGTGCATCAAGTCTCCAAGCACAACTTCTCTCGAAGGCACGACAAACACGGACGGTTCGTGGTACAGAAGCCGGGCCCCCGCAAGGGCGGCTAGTTGGGCCCAACGCGCAATTTCCGATTGCTGCTCTGCACCGACGACTCCAGCTTGAGGACGACGGCCCACGGGTTGCGACGAGGCGCGCGACTCAAACGTCTGTGCAAGCAACCGCACTTCCGGGAGTGTCTGTCCAACACTCATTTGGTTGGCGCTGCAGCGCCAACCACCCTGAAGCCTCTGTTGAACATGCCAAGGAAGCGTAACGGAGATTGGACCTGAAGCGCTTACGAGCTGTCGAGCTTGGCGAAGAATCGCGACTGAGACAGGGCCCAGCGCGGTATCCCGCGCTCTGGGAGAAAATGGATTTACGGTAATCGGTTCCACGTGTCGGTACAACTCGCGGTGATAGCCTACAAAAAATTCATAGTGGCTCAGATCCCGCGGCCATGATGCGCGATAAAAGGTTACCACCAGACCTCCTCGTTCCCTGCCCACACGGCCCGTTGCCTGTATATACGCGGACGACGTTTTGGGCTGTCCACTAACCACCATCAATCCCAACCGCGCAACGTCGACACCAGTCCCAAACATGGAGGTAGACACCACTGCATTGATGGCTCTGCCCCCGATCGCCCGCTCCATCAGGCGTTCCAGCATCGCTGGCAACGCTAACGAATCAGCCCTGCTCGACAACTCCAACGGCTCGTCGTCGGCTAGTTCGCGCGGAGATGACGACGTAAAAGCCATCCGCTCTCTTACGTCTTGCCCGAGGAGAGCAACGGCCGCGGACAAGTCTTTGATGGCGTTGAAATAACCAACTACCGTCCAGAACCCGTCTAGCTCCATCAAGTTAGCGCCGCTCGTTGAACGTTCAAACACGTGCTGAAGCAGTCGCGACCAAATTCTAACAGCGGGAGTCTGGGCGCCACGCCCCGGCGCACAGATGCCCAAGTACAGCCGACCTGCGGGAGCGGAATCAAGCGCATGAGCTTCCCCCGTCCGTGAAAAGTAGTTGTCTTCAATGTCAAGGCCCGGAGGGGGAAACTGCGCGAGCGTTCTGTCATAAAGCGATCGGACTTGGTCCGTCGCATTTCGGACCGTAGCACTCGACGCGATATACTTCAGGCGATGCGGAACGCCGTTGACAAAGCGCGAGCCGAGGGTCTCGATGGCTGTTTCGAACAACCCCACCATGCTTCCTAACGGGCCCTCGATAAGATGCAGTTCGTCCTGCAGAATCAGATCGGGCGGAAGAAAAGTCCTGACCCGTATCGGCCGTACGCCGGGCGGGTGGTCCGTCGGATTTTGCGGCAGTGACCTAGTCGGCGGTGAACCGGCTCTGTAATAGCCATGGCGGTCGCAATAGTGATCCACATTGCCGAAAAGAGTGCCCGCGCGGGGTTCAAACGACAGCCGTGCGAATTTATCGACGGTCGCGACGACCATAGTGGGGCATTGATGATAGACTTGCTCGTCTACCGTCAGTGCGGGAATTGGAATGCGCGATGATTTACCCGGCGCAGCCTGGAAGGCCGGTTGTACGTGTGCGGGCCCTGCAGGGGTCTCTTCGGCCCAGCTCCTCTGAACATTTAGCTCACAATGCGGATTCGGACAGTAGATCTCGAAATCAACATCGTTCATCCGACCGCCTTGGAACCTTGCTGCTCGGAGGAAGTAGCCGGGACGGGACCCTCGCGCGTTCACCATCCGAGAACGCGGTCCTATTGCCGGCAATACGACGTTTCTACACCAATTATCGACCTCAGCCGGAGTCGCGCGTCTCGCGGGCAAAAACCTGATTGCTAAGGAATAGTAATTTCCGCCCAACTGAGGAACCAAGCTCACCGAATTCACCCTGAAAAGGGGCTCCCGACGCGATCCGCCTCCGCTCTGAGAGGACTGTGGCGGGCCGGAAAAGGAGGCCGCCTCCAGCGATCCACTAACGCCACTCGCTTCAAGCGTCAGATGGAGCGTGCACTCCTGCCCTCCGGCGAGGCCGTCCGAAGGGATCGCCAAGGTTGCCGCGCAGGACGGACAGGTCAACACTTGCGCCGGTTCGCCTTCTCCCTCGGCGCCTTGCAATATGGAGAGAGCGCCGCGAATCGTTTCCGGGCGCCCGTTCCGCAGGAACGTGAAATCAAACAAGGAGTTCGGCGTTACGTTTCCACCCACCCACAGTCCTATCGAGAATCGAACAGTACCCCAAAGGTCGTTCGTGCGATTCGGACAAGCCTTTGGCCGCCAGCCGGTGAACCCGTTGATTGCGTCCACTCTGAGAAGCTCACATGCCGTCATCAGCGCGACAGCACGGCGAAATTGCTGAATGGTCAACAAACGCAGAGTATATCTCGAAATGATTGACACGCCCCCTCCGCTCTCCCCCTCGCTACGCCGCGCTCTCAACCGCCTGAGCGCGAACGCGAACGCCGCCAGACCGAGATACGCTTCGGTTTTCCCTCCGCCTGTTGGAACCCACAGGAGGTCACACAATGTCCTGTCGGCCGATTCGGGGAGTGCAATGCCCTCGATGTTGACGAGTTGAAAAGCCAGCTGAAAGGGTCGCCAAGGGTTGACTCTGCCACGGCTCCATCGAGATTGCACAGCTATCGCCCTATTGGCAAAGCAAAAGGCCAGCCTCACATCCTCATCAGCGCAGAGAAGCTCTAACCCCGATCTCATGCGTCGCAGCGCGTCATCGCATTCTCTCAGATGCGATTCTCCGACTGCGCGTTGTGGGACAGCGAGGGCTGCCGCCTCACCTCGCCTTTGAGAGATCCATCCAGCGTAACCATCGACCAGAGGGCCGATTGCTTGCCGCCATTCCGTCGCAGTCCACAGTTCGGCCAGCACATCCGGGTCAAAAGCACCGCCCCCGTGCGCCTCTGTAGCGCCAAGCTCGGGAGTTCTAATCAAGTAGCATGGAACCAGTTCCGTTCTCGCATCCGCCGGCGAGAATTCTTCCACCACCTCTCGGCCCAATACCGAGCCGTCTGACCAGGCAAATGGCGGAACTTCGGGCCGTTCAGTGTCGAATGGTGCCTCTGGATCAACTTCCCGCCATACGGCCGCACACAAATGTCCGCGCGCGTACGCTCGTCTTCGTGAGTACAAAAGCGCAAGAGATGAGGCTTCCGTGTCGCCCCCTGCAGGGTCATCGTCCAAAGGCACGAGACGACAACCTTCTCGCACTCGAATCCGAAGCTGAGGTTGATAGATATGGTGAGCGGCTTCGTATCTGTCGCCGCGGGTCTCGTTCACCAGGAAAATAGAGACGCGACGACGGTTTCTTATGAGTGAGCACCTGACGTCGATCGAGATACGACGCTCGCCGTCCTCGCATACCACCTCTTGCCGGCTACGCGGTTGGGTGCAGTCGACGTTTCTCCATAGGTGACCATACGGCTTTCTTTGCCAAACTCCTGGCGAGCTTTGCGAATAAACCCCCCATGTGGCGCATACATCGACCTCAGCTCGGTCACCCTCGACGGTGACCGACAGACCGATTGAGCACGGACGCGATCGCGGATCAAGTGATGGCGATTGGGCGATGCCGCTCGTAGGACCGACGCCCAGCGGCGATGCTGGCGCACCAGCATCACTCTGGTCATCAGCAGACTCGTCGCCGGCTCCGAGAAGATCTCCCGACGCGTCGATTTCTTCGGCCGGATCAGCATCACGAGGTGCCAAGACCCCCGTGATATATTCATCCAGCGGACTC
>Ga0070740_10006674_pt1 | contig 10006 bp, 7 predicted proteins | sample Coa_R2_FD_67286 | JGI IMG/M metagenome (GOLD analysis project Ga0070740, IMG submission 67286) | Surface soil microbial communities from Centralia Pennsylvania, which are recovering from an underground coalmine fire - Coalmine... | ecosystem: Environmental > Terrestrial > Soil > Unclassified ... | reverse complement strand
GTCACCGCCGCGCCGTTGCCGTCGATTTCGCAATCGGGCGTCGCCGGCCGCACTCGGGCAACTTTGCCGCCCTCTACGCGAAGGAACAGGTTCAGCGTACGCGGCGGCTCGAGCGTGATCGCCTTTTTCGTTCCGTCGTGATCGCTCCAGCACACGCTTCGGCCGCCCGCGACCATCGGAACCGACCAACCGATCCACGCCGGCGAGCTCTGCGCTGAAGCGACCGAGTTGACCGTCTGCGCAAGGCTGCCCGTCACCGCGCGCGTCTGAACCTGCGCATTCTGAATTCGCGGCTGCGCCAGGCACGCAGCCGCGGCAAAGATCGCGATTACAATTCGCCCGCTCATTTGTTGAGAATCTCCATCATGTAATCGGTGGCTTCCTTCGACTTCATATGCGCCAGCCGCGACACCAGCTCACGCTTCAATCCCGGATCCTGCTCCTTGCGCGCCAGCTCGATCAGCGGCTTCGCGTCCTGCTGGATAAAGAGCGCGTTGATGATCTCGCGTTTGATACCCGGGTCCGATTCCGAACCGTACATTGCGATGAGCGCATTTTTCGTGTTGTCGGTTCGCATGGCGCCTACCAGGCGAATCGCCTCGCGCCGCAGATCCGGGTCTTTCTCGCTTTTCGCGGCGTCGATCAACTGGTCCGCCGAGCGGGCGATCATCATGCCGCGCAGCGCCGCGCGCTTGACGGCCGGGTCCGATGTGGATTTATAGACGTCCACGAGCGCCTGCGTATTCTCACGCCCGTAGATCCCCAGAAATTCGACCGCCTTGAGCTGCACATCCGGATTGCCCGCGCCCTTGGCCAGACTGATCAGCGTGTTTCGCGCGCTCGGATCGTGGCTCTGCGCTAGTACGAACATCGCGCGCTCTTTCACTCGCGGCGTAGCCTTCGGGTCGCGCAGGACCTTCTCAACCAGCGGAATCGCCCTTGATGGATCCGAGTTCATGATGCTGTTCAGCGCCAGCAGCTTCAGATCCTCGTCGCCTTCGGCATCCGGCGAAACCGGCTGTCCGGCGGCCTGCCGCACCTCCACCGCGAGCGCCTTGGCGTCATTCAGCCAGCGGCTCTGCGGATAAGCCTTCTGCAACTCAGCAAGCGTCGCCTGCGCCTGGTCGCGGCGGCCGAGCTTGTTCTGCGCGTACGCCTTCCAGTAATACGCGCCATCGGCTCGCGACCCCTTGTTTTCGATGACCTGGTCGAAATAGCCGATCGCCCGCTCATAATCGCGTTTCTCGATTGCGTTCGTCCCCCGCCGGTACAGATCGCCGCTCCGCTGCTCGGACCGGTCGCGTTCCTCGCGCGCCCGCTCGGCGGCTTCGCGGCCCCGATCCTGTGCGAGCAATTCCCATCCGGGCGTTTGCGCATATGCCGGCGCCCATAGCGCCGTAAGCGCAAGAATCCATGTCGTTTTCACGTTCATCTCCCTGATCAGTTCGTAGTCATCATCGGGCGGTCCGCGCGCTGTTCGACTTTTGAAGCGAATACGCGGACCTTGAACAAAATGCCCTCATCCTGAATCCGCCGGCGCAGTTGTTCAAGCTGTCCGGCCGTCACGTCAGATGGACCGTTGGCTACGTCCAGCAGCACGCGCTCGAGCTCTTCGAGCACGCTGGCCGTCGCTGTGTCGCCGGTGCTCGCCGCCGTCATGCGGTACAGCCGGTTCGATTCCACCAGGTCGTGCGCCGCGCTCTGCTCGTAGCTGATATCGAGCCGGCCTTTTCCCGGCGCGCCCGCATTCGCGAGCTCGGCAAGCACCATCTGCGATCTCTCGAGATGATCCCCCACCGCGACCAGCAGCACCCGCTCCCGCGCCTGCCTGTTATCGGCCGTCTGCGCCGGCCGCGGCGGCGCCTGATGCCGCCCCGCCACGAACGCGAGCACGATCACTGCGGCCATTCCCGCTGCAAGCGCCCAATTACGGAATCCCTGGCCTGTCCACCACCGCGTACGCGCTCCCCGCCCGATGCCCGGCTCAATCCGCCGCCACACGTGCGCGCCGTATTCGCCGTTGCGTTCCGGCACGGGCAGGCTGTCGACCGTGTTCAACACCCGCTGCAGCGTCCGGTACTCGGCGCGGCACGATTCGCACTCGGCCAGGCGGCCCTGAACATCGCTCGCCTCGCCGTAGTAGTGCAGGATCAACTCCTCCTCGGATATGTGTTTGTGCTCGCTCATACCGTCACCACCGGTTCCAATGCCTTGCGCAGCTTCTGAACCGCACGGAAGATGCTGTGCTTCGCCGCGTTCCCGCCGACCCCCAGCATCCCGCTGATCTCTTCAATCGAAAGCCCCTCGAAATGCCGCAACACGAACGCCGTGCGCTCCTGCTGGCTCAACTCTGCCATCGCCGCCGTCAGTCGCTGCTGGACTTCGCCGCTCAGCGCCAGCCGGTCCGGACCAGGGTCCGCGGCCGGCATCACCTGCAGCACCTCCGCGTCGTCGTGATCTCGCGACCGCTTGCGCGACCGGATCAGGTCCAGCGAGCAGTTCGCGGCGATCCGGTACAGCCACGTCCCGAAGCTCGAGCGCGATTCATAGCGATTGAGCTGCCGGTAAGCGCGCAGGAACGTCTCCTGCACGATGTCTTCGGCGTCCTGTTCATTGCCGGTCATACGAAACGCGAGGCGGAAGACACTGCGGCTATGCTTTTCAACGAGTTGGCGAAAGCCATCGTTATCGCCGGCTCGGGCTCGGGCGACTGCTACGTCGTCCATCTCGTCCATCCAGCCCTTTAGACTGCCCGATTATCGTGCGGTTAGGTTTCGGTAAAATAGAGCCGTCCCCCATGAAATTCGGCGTCGTAGTGTTTCCCGGCAGCAATTGCGACCACGACGCGTGGTACGCCCTCTCGCACAATCTCGGCCAGCCCGTCACAATGATCTGGCACGATTCGGCTTCGCTTGGCGATGTCGACGCCGTGATCCTGCCCGGCGGCTTTTCGTATGGCGATTACCTCCGCTGCGGCGCGATCGCCAAGTTCTCGCCCGTGATGGCCGCGGTGAAGCGTTTTGCCGCGGACGGCGGTCTCGTGCTCGGCATCTGCAATGGTTTCCAGATCCTGGTGGAAACCGGGCTGCTTCCCGGCGCGCTGCTGCGCAATCGCAACCTCAAGTTTATCTGCCGCGAGCTGGCGATCCGCGTCGAGACCACGAACTCGCCATTCACTGCCGCGGCGCAAAAGGGCCAGGCGCTCCGCATCCCGATTGCGCATGGCGAAGGCTGCTACTTTGCGGAGGACTATATTCTCGATCAGCTGGAAGCCGAGGATCGCATCGCGCTGCGCTATCTCGAAAATGTCAACGGCTCGGCGCGGGCCATCGCAGGCGTGCTGAATGAAGGGCGCAACGTGATGGGCATGATGCCGCACCCGGAACGCGCCGCCGATCCGCTGATGGGATCCACCGACGGCCGCGTAATCCTCGAATCCATGGCGCAGGCGCTCGCGACCGCCGCCCGCTAGAATGACCGCTCTCACTCCCGACCTGATCGCGGCGCACCAGCTTACGCCGGAGGAATACGACAAAATCGTCTCGCTGCTCGGCCGCGAGCCGACCTACACCGAGCTTGGCATCTTCAGCGTGATGTGGAGCGAGCACTGCTCCTATAAGAGTTCGCGCCTGCATTTGAAGAAGCTGCCGACGCGCGGCCAGCGCGTGCTGGTGGGCCCGGGCGAGAACGCCGGCATCATCGACATCGGCGACGGCTACGCCATCGCATTTAAGATCGAGTCTCACAATCATCCCAGCTTCATTGAGCCGTTTCAGGGCGCCGCCACCGGCGTCGGCGGCATCTTGCGCGACATTTTCACCATGGGCGCGCGCCCCATCGCCGTGATGGACGCGCTGCGTTTCGGGCCCCTGGACGATCCGGAGACCGGGGCGCGCAACCGCCGCATTGTGGAAGGCGTGGTCTCCGGCATCGCGCACTATGGCAACTGCTTCGGCGTGCCCACCGTCGGCGGCGAGTGCGTGTTCGAGCAGTGCTACAGCGGCAACCCGCTGGTGAACGTGTTCGCGCTGGGCCTGTTCAAGCAGGATGAGATCTTTTACGGGCGCGCTTCGGGCGTCGGCAATCCGGTGATCTACGTGGGGGCGAAGACCGGGCGCGACGGCGTGCACGGGGCCACGATGGCGTCGGCCGAGTTCACCGAGGAGGCCAAACAGAAGCGTCCCAACGTTCAGGTCGGCGATCCGTTCCTCGAAAAACTGCTGCTGGAAGCGTGCCTGGAAGCCATGAAAACGGGCGCGATCGTGGGCATTCAGGACATGGGCGCGGCGGGGCTGACCTGTTCGACCTGCGAGATGGGCAGCCGCGCCGGCACCGGCATCGAGATCGATCTGCAATACGTGCCGCAGCGCGAGTCGGGCATGACGCCGTACGAGATCATGCTGTCGGAATCGCAGGAACGGATGCTGCTGGTGGCGGCCAAGGGGCGCGAAGAGGAAGTGTTCCGCGTATTCCGCAAATGGGGGCTGGACGCGGCGACCATCGGTCATGTCACTGGCGACGGGATGCTGCGCGTCAAGGATCACGGCAAGGTGGTCGCCGAGATTCCGAACCGCGCGCTGGCCGAGGAAGCGCCGCTATATGACCGCCCGTACACGACGCCGTTGCGGACGGCGCCGCTCGAGGCTCCCGAGTTCGAATGCTCCGATCCGGGCGGCGATCTGCTGCGGCTGCTCGCCTCAGGCGATCTCTGCTCCAAGCGCTGGATCTGGGAGCAATACGACTACATGGTGCGGACGAACACGACGCAAGGTCCGGGAGGCGACGCCGCCGTGGTGCGCATCAAAGAAACGGGGACCTCGGTGGCCATGTCGCTGGACGGCAACGGGCGGTATTGCGCGCTGGACCCGCGGCAAGGAGCGAAGCTGATTGTGGCCGAATGCTGCCGCAATCTCTCGACGGTCGGAGCGGCGCCGGTTGCGGCCACCAACAATCTGAACTTTGGAAATCCGGAGCGGCCGGAGATCATGGCGCAACTGGTGGAGGCGATTGAAGGCATGGCCGAGGCTTGCGCGTTCTTTGAGACGCCGATCACGGGCGGCAACGTGAGTTTGTACAACGAGACGCTGGGCGAGGCGATCTTCCCGACGCCGGTGATCGGCATAGTGGGTCTGATGCAGAGCGGGCGGCCGGCGACGGCGCCCTTCAAGAACGCCGGCCGGGCGATCCTGCTGCTGGGGGGGTTCGGCCGGCCGGACCTGCGGCAGTTCGGCGGGACGCAGTACGCCAAGCAGATCCTGCGGCAGATGTGGGGCGCTCCGCCGGAGCTCGATATGGATTACGAGAAGCGCGTGCAGCAGGCTATTCGCGAGATCATCGCCAAAGGACTGGCCGAATCGGCGCACGATCTTTCCGACGGCGGCCTGGCGGTGGCGCTCGCCGAGTGCACCTTCGGGGGCGTGGGGGCGAAGATCGAGCTGGACTGGGATATCCGGCCGGAGCTGCTGCTGTTTCACGAAGGTCCGAGCCGCATTCTGGTTTCAACGCCGGATGCCGACGAGGTGAAGAAGATCGCGGTGTTTTACGGGGTCGAAGCTCCGCGGATCGGCGTTACAATGAGAGAGCGATTGCAGATCCGTAACGGTCCGACCACGCTCGTCGATTGCGCTCTCGACATTCTCCGCGAGACCTGGGACCAGGAGTTCGAACAGCTTCTCCATCCGGAACATGCCTGACGGGTTCCACGAGGAGTGCGGCGTCGTGGCCATTTACGGCCACCCGGAGGCGGCGAACCTCGCCTACCTGGCCCTATATGCGCTGCAGCATCGTGGGCAAGAGAGCGCGGGCATCGCGACCAGCGACGGGCGCGAACTGCACTGCTACAAGTCGATGGGCCATGTGGCGGATATTTTCACGCCGCCCGTGCTGGCCGAACTGCCCGGCGAGACGGCGATCGGGCACACGCGCTACTCGACGGCCGGCGATACGGTCCTGCTGAACGCGCAGCCGTTCATGGTCTCTTGCAACAAGGGGCGGATCGCCGTGGCGCACAACGGCAACATCACGAACGCGGCCGAACTGCGGCGGGAGCTGGAGCATGAGGGATCGATCTTCCAGGCCTCGAGCGACACGGAGGTGATCCTGCACCTGGTGGCGCGGTCGCGCGAGCGGGCGCTGGCGGGCGCGCTGCGCGATGCGCTGTTGCAACTCGAGGGCGCCTTTTCTCTCGTTTTTCTGTCGCAGGATCGCGTCATCGTGGCGCGCGATCCCCACGGATTTCGTCCCCTCGCTCTCGGACAGATGGAGCTGTCCGGACATCGCAAGACGTACGTGTTCGCGTCGGAGACGTGCGCGTTTGACCTGATTGGGGCGACCTATCTCAACGATGTGGAGCCCGGAGAGATGGTGATGGTGGGGCCGGAGGGCATGACGCGCGAGCAGTACGCGCCGGCGCGGGAGCGTTCGCAGTGCGTCTTCGAGCATGTGTACTTCTCGCGCCCGGATTCGATCGTGTTCGGGCGGCCGGTGCAGGAGTCGCGCGAACGCATGGGCCGGCTGCTGGCGATCGAACAGCCCGCTGACGCCGATATCGTCGTGCCTGTACCGGACTCGGGCGTGCCGGCTGCGCTCGGCTATTCAGCCGAATCGGGCATTCCGTACCGCCAGGCGCTGATTCGCAATCACTACATCGGGCGCACGTTCATTGAGCCCACGCAAGCGATTCGCGATTTCGGCGTGAAGCTGAAATTAAACCCGGTGCGCAGCCTGCTCGAAGGCAAGCGCGTCGTGCTGGTGGACGACTCGATCGTTCGGGGGACGACCAGCCGCAAGATTGTGCGCATGGTGCGCAACGCCGGCGCGCGGGAGGTGCATTTGCGAATCTCGTGCCCGCCGACCAAATCGCCGTGCTTTTACGGAGTGGATACGCCGAGCGAGAGCGAGCTGATCGCGGCCAACAATACGGTTGAAGAGATCCGACGCTTTGTCGAAGCGGATTCGCTCGGCTATCTGTCGCTGGGGGGTCTGCGCGAGGCGGTGGGCGATGATGAGCGGCAATACTGCTATGCGTGCTACACGGGCGACTACCCGACCGAGCTGATCAACATTGAAGAACTGAAGGCCGGGAAAACGCGGCGCAGCTAGGCGGCCATGATCGAGACCTACGCTTACGCGCGCGCCGGATTGCTGGGGAATCCGAGCGACGGCTACTTTGGCAAGACCATCGCCCTGACGGCGCGCAACTTCCGTGCGCGGGTGCTGCTGTATCCGAGCGCGCGGCTGGAGATCAAGCCGTCGAAAGCGGACATGCCGGTGTTCGAGAGCCTCCAGGATCTGTACGCCACGACGCGGTGGCGGGGCTATTACGGCGGCATCCGCATCATCCAGGCGCTGCTGGTGCGGTTCATGGACTACTGCCGGGAGCAGGGGTTCGAGCTCGAGAACCGGAACTTCACGGTCGAATACGAGACCACGATTCCGTTGCGGCTGGGCATGGGGGGATCGAGCTCGATCATCATTGCAGCGCTGCGGGCGGTGTCGCAGTACTTCGGCGTCGACATCCCGCTTCCGATTCAAGCCAAGCTGGCTTTGGAAACGGAGACGAAGGAGCTGGGCGTTCCGGCGGGGCCGCAGGATCGCGTAATTCAGGTCTACGAAGGCCTGGTCTATATGGATTTCGCGCGCGAGCTGATGGAGGGGCGGGGCTACGGCGAATACGAGCGGCTGGATCCGGCGTTGCTGCCGAACATTTATCTTGCGTACCGGACTTCGCTGAGCGAAGGGACGGAAGTGTTCCACAACAACGTCCGCGAGCGCTGGAACCGGGGAGACCCGGATGTGGTGAACGCGATGAAGCGCTGGGCTGACATTGCGGCGGAGGGGCGCGAGGCGCTGCTCGCGCGCGATTACGACCGCCTGAACCGGCTGATTGACGAGAACTTCGATTTGCGGCAGCGCATCTACCGCATCGATCCGGGCAACATCGAGATGATCGAGACGGCGCGGGCGGCGGGCGCGTCGGCGAACTTTGCAGGATCGGGCGGCGCGATTGTGGGGGCGTACGCGGACGAGGCGGTATACCGCAGGCTGGAAGAGGCGATGCGCCGGATCGGCATAGCGGTGGTCAAGCCGGTCATTCAGAAGCCCTGAATTCGAAACGATCTCCGGTTCTCCGCAGGGGCAGCTCCTTGCCGCGGTACAGGACCCGGGGGGGCGCGCCGCGCAAGGAGCGAATGACGGCCCGCGTCAGCCGGCCCTTGCGCCAGGCGATGTCGACCTCGAAGGCGCCGCGCGCCTTCAGACCGGTTACGGCGCCGTTGGGGAGCGCGGCGGGCAGCGCCGGCAGCAGATCCAGGAACCCGCGGTGGCTTTGGAGCAGCATCTCGGCAATGCCGGCGGCGGCGCCGAAGTTGCCGTCGATCTGAAAGGGCGGGTGCGCATCGAAGAGATTCGGATAGAGCCCGGCCTGTTTGGGTCCGGCGGGACGTATCAGATTGCGCAGAATGCGATAGGCGTGATCGCCGTCGAGCAAGCGCGCCCAGAGATTCACCTTCCAACCCATGGACCAGCCGGTGGCGGCGTCGCCGCGAAATTCGAGAGACTTCCTGGCGGCTTCAAACAGATCCGGGGTTTCGGGCGTAATCTCCGCGCCGGGATAGACGCCCCACAGGTGCGAAACGTGGCGATGCTGGTCCGAGGGATCATCCTTATCCTCGAGCCACTCCTGCAACTGGCCGTAGCGTCCGATCCGATTGGGGGCGATGCGGGCGCGCATGTCAGAGAGGGTGTAGCACAGCGCGGCGTCGGTATTCAGAATGCGGGCGGCTTCGATGACGGCGCCGAACAAGGCGCGGACAATCTGATGATCCATGGTGGGGCCCATGACCAGGCCGCCGTGTTCAGGCGAGTTGCTCGGGCCGGTGATGAGCCAGCCATGGCGAGGATCGCGGACGAGCGAATCGACGAAGAAGAGGGCGGCGCTGCGCAGCAGCGGGTAGGCGGTTGAGCGAAGGAAGTTCTGGTCCAGGGTGAAGCGGTAATGCTCCCAGAGGTGGAGGGCCAGCCAGGCGCCGCCGGTCTGCCAGATGCCATGATTGGACGCATTGATGGGCGCTGTTCCGCGCCACAGATCGAAATTGTGATGGAGGACCCAGCCGCGGGCGTTGTAGTGCTCCTTGGCGGTGATGGCGCCGGATTCGGCGATTTCCTTCAACGCGTCAAACAGCGGCTGATGGCACTCGGGCAAGTTGGCGACCTCGGCGGGCCAGTAATTCATTTCGGTGTTGATGTTGACCGTATATTTGCTATCCCATGGCGGAGTGTTGGAGTCGTTCCAGAGCCCTTGCAGGTTAGCGGGCTGGCCTCCGGGGCGGCTGGAGGAGATGAGCAGGTAGCGGCCGTATTGGAACAGCAGCGCGAGGAGCGCTGGGTCATTGCCGCCGGCGAAATTGTGGATTCGGAGGCGGGTGGGATAGCGGGCGGCGGGGGTGACGCCGAGGTCGAGCGAGACGCGGCGAAACAGGCGCTGGTAGTCGGCGAGGTGCTCGGCAAGGAGCGCGTCGTAGCTCTTGCCGCGGATGGCGCGCAGGGTTTCGTCGTTGCGCTGTTGGGGATCGGCGGAGGCGTCGCGGAAATTCCTGAAGCTGGTGGCGCCGGCGAGCAACAGCGTGGCGGCGTTGGCGCCGGCGACGGCGAGCTGGGCGCCCTGGGCATCGATGCGTCCGCCTTCGGCGATCACGCGCAGGCGCGCTTCGAAACGAATTGCCGAGTCGCGGACGCGGCCGTTCATGGCGATTTCGCCGGCGCGGGCCTGGGCGGCGCAATCGGGGTGGGCGCACTGGAGCGAGGCGCGGAAACTGATGCTGGCGGGCCGATCGGCCGTGAGCCGGACTACGATAACCCGGGCGGGGTAGCTGGCGAAGACTTCGCGTCGGTAGCGGACGCCTGAGGAAACGAATTCGACGGATGCGACGGCGCGGTCGAGCTCGAGCCGGCGGCGATAGCTGGACGGCGCGTCGAGATCCGGAAAGTCGAGGAACAGATCGCCGAA
>Ga0070740_10006673_pt1 | contig 10007 bp, 7 predicted proteins | sample Coa_R2_FD_67286 | JGI IMG/M metagenome (GOLD analysis project Ga0070740, IMG submission 67286) | Surface soil microbial communities from Centralia Pennsylvania, which are recovering from an underground coalmine fire - Coalmine... | ecosystem: Environmental > Terrestrial > Soil > Unclassified ... | reverse complement strand
CATCCGGCAGCCGGAGGAGCTGATCCCGGGGCGTCCGCTCTTTTTCGCCACGGCGACGACGCTGAGCGGCGTTGCGAGCGGCGTGCTGGTGGAGAGCCACGAGGGGCGGCCGACGAAGGTCGAAGGGAATCCGGAGCATCCGGCGACGCTGGGCGCGTGTGATGTGTATTCGCAGGCCTCGGTGCTGCAGTTGTACGATCCCGACCGGTCGCAGGCGCTGACGTACGAAGGCGATATCCGCACCTGGGGCGACTTCTTTACGGCCCTGCGCGCGGCGCTTTCCGAGCAGCGGGCGAAGAACGGCGCGGGGCTGCGGGTGCTGACGGAGACGGTGACGTCGCCTTCGATGGCGGCGCAGCTCGCGGCGATACAGAAGTTGTACCCGCAGATGAAGTGGCATCAGTGGGAGCCGGCCGGCGCGCATTCGGCGCGCGCCGCGGCGGTGGCGTCCTTCGGCGCGCCGGTGAACACGTATTACGATCTTTCGAAGGCCAATGTAGTCGTCGCCCTCGACTCGGACTTTCTGGCATCGGGTCCGGGATGGCTGCGCTATGCGCGGCAGTTTGCGGCACGGCGCCGGGTGCAGGGCGATCAGAAGACGATGAACCGGCTGTATGTCGTCGAGCCGAATCCCACGCCGACGGGATCGAAGGCGGACCACCGGCTGCCGCTGCGGGCGGGGGATGTCGAGGCGTTCGCGCGGGCGCTGGCCGGGAACCTAGGGGTGGGGCAAGCGCCAGCCGCGGGCGGCAATCCGGAAATCGACAAATGGGCCGGGGCGGTCGCGCGCGATTTGCAGCGCAACCACGGCGCGAGCCTGGTCATCGCCGGCGATCAGCAATCCCCGGTGGTTCACGCGCTGGCTCATGCGATCAACGCGGCGCTGGGCAATGTGGGCCAGACCGTAATTTACAGCGACCCGATCGAGGCCAACCCGGTCGACCAGGTGGCTTCGATCCAGGATCTGGCGAAGGACCTGAACGCGGGCGCGGTGGACGTGCTGCTCATCCTTGGCGGGAATCCGGTATTCAATGCTCCGGTGGAGCTGGGGATGGGGGACATGATCCGCAAGGCGCGGATCCGGGCCCATCTCAGCCTCTACAGCGATGAAACCTCGGAAGCATGCCAGTGGCATCTGCCGATGGCGCACTACCTGGAGGCGTGGGGCGACGCGCGGGCGTTCGACGGCACGGTAACGATCCAGCAGCCGCTGATCCAGCCGCTGTACAACGGCAAATCGGGCCTGGAACTCCTGCAAATGCTCACGGACACTCCGGAGCTCAGCGGGTATGACATCGTCAAGGGCTACTGGGCGGCGCAGCATCCTGGCGGGGATTTCGAGGGCTGGTGGCGGCGCGCGGTGCATGACGGCGTGATTCCGAACACGGCGGCGGCGACGCGGACCGTGACGGCGAGAGCGGGGGCGATTCCGCCCGCGACGCAGGCGATTGCCCAGGCGGGGAAGCTCGAAGTGAACTTCCGGCCGGACCAGGCGATCTACGACGGAAGCTTCGCGAACAACGGGTGGCTCCAGGAGTGGCCGCGGCCGATCACGAAGCTCACGTGGGACAACGCGTGCATCCTCAGCCCCGAGGACGGACAGCGACTGGGAGTCGATACCGGGGACATGGTGCAGCTCACGTACCAGGGCCGGTCGCTGCACGCGCCGGTATGGATCCAGCCGGGGCATGCGAGCGGCGCGGCCACCCTGCACTTGGGCTACGGGCGCACGCGAGCGGGGAAGGCCGGAACCGGCATCGGGTTCAACCCGTACGGGCTCCGGACGGCGCAGGCGCTGTGGCAGGATGCGGGGCTCGATATCAAGAAGATTTCGGGTTCCTACGAGTTCGCCACCACGCAGAACGAGCGCGTTCTCGATACGCGGCGGCACATCATCCGCGAGGGGACACTGGCCGAATACCTGAAGGAACCCGAGTCGGTACACCGGGGCGCGGAAGAGCCGCCGCGCGGCCTGACGCTGTATCCGGAGTGGCAGTATCCGGGATACGCCTGGGGCATGGCGATCGACCTGACGGCGTGCACGGGGTGCGGCGCCTGTGTGACGGCGTGCGTGGCCGAGAACAACATCGCGGTGGTCGGCAAGGACCAGGTGCGGCGCGGGCGCGCGATGCACTGGCTGCGCGTGGATACCTACTACAACGGGCCGGCGGCGGATCCGGCGATGTACAACCAGCCGGTGCCGTGCATGCAGTGCGAGAACGCGCCGTGCGAACTGGTCTGCCCGGTTCAGGCGACCAATCACAGCTCGGAAGGGCTGAACGATATGGTGTACAACCGGTGCGTCGGCACGCGCTACTGCTCGAACAACTGCCCGTATAAGGTGCGGCGCTTCAACTTCTACTTATTCTCTGACTACGAAACGCCGAGCCTGAAGCTGCTGCACAATCCGGACGTGACGGTGCGGAGTCGCGGCGTGATGGAGAAATGCACGTACTGCGTCCAGCGGATCAACGCCGCGAAGATCGATTCGGAGCGGGAAGGTCGCAAGGTGCGGGACGGCGAGATCCAGACCGCGTGCCAGGCGAGCTGCCCGACGGAAGCGATCGTTTTCGGAGATATCAACGATCCCAAGAGCCGCGTGTCGCAGATGAAGGCCGATCCCAAGAATTACGGCCTGCTGGCGGATCTGAACACCCGCCCGCGCACGACGTATCTGGCCGAGCTGCGGAATCCGAATCCGGAGATCGGGGGATGAGAGTGACACTGCATTCACCGCGGAGACACGGAGGACGCAGAGAATACGCGGAGAATTCTCTGTGTTTCACTCCGCGATCCCTCGGCATTCTCCGCGTTTCGGCGGTGAGAGGTTCTAACCATGGCTGAAGTAACCGAAAAACCGCAGTCGCAGGACATTATTGCGCCCGGATATACGTTCGGGACGGTGACGGACCAGATCGCGACGGTGGTCCTCACCAAGAAGACGCCGGTGTTCTGGTTCGCGGGTATCACCGTCGGACTGGTCCTTCTGTTCTTCTTCCTCTGGTCGGTGGTGCTGCTGCTGGGCAAGGGGGTGGGGATCTGGGGCATCCGGGTGCCGGTGATGTGGGGATTCGCGATCACCAATTTCGTGTGGTGGATCGGAATCGGGCACGCGGGCACGCTGATCTCGGCGATTCTGCTGCTGTTGAACCAGCAGTGGCGCAACTCGATCAACCGGTTCGCGGAAGCGATGACGCTGTTCGCGGTGGCCTGCGCGGGCATGTTCCCGCTGCTGCACCTGGGGCGTCCGTGGCTGTTTTACTGGCTGTTCCCGTATCCCAACACGATGAACGTGCAGCCGCAGTTCCGCAGCCCTCTGGTGTGGGACGTGTTCGCGGTTTCGACGTACGCGACGGTCTCGGCACTGTTCTGGTTCGTGGGGCTGATGCCGGATCTGGCGACGCTGCGGGACCGCGCGCAGAACCGGTTCGCGCGGTTCGCCTACGGCCTCCTGGCGATGGGCTGGCGCGGGTCGGCGCGGCATTGGAGCGTGTACGAGACGGCCACACTGCTGCTGGCGGGCTTGGCGACGCCGCTGGTGCTTTCGGTGCACACGGTGGTCAGCTTCGACTTCACGATCGCGATCGTTCCGGGCTGGCACAGCACGTTCTTCCCGCCGTACTTCGTGGCGGGCGCAATTTACTCGGGTTTCGCGATGGTGCTGGCGCTGGCGATTCCGTTGCGCAAAGTGTATGGCCTCGAGGGGCTGATCACGGACAAGCACCTGGACAATTGCGGCAAGGTGATGCTGGCGACCGGACTGATCGTGGCGTACTCCTACATTCTCGAAACCTTTACCGCGTGGTACAGCGGCAACGTGTTTGAGGAAGCGGCGATCTGGCACCGCATGACCGGTCCGTACGCGGCGGCGTACTGGTCGCTGCTCACGTGCAATATCGTGGCGCCGAATTTCCTCTGGTTCAAGCGAGTGCGGAGCAGTCCGGTGCTGCTGTTTCTGTCGTCGATTGTGGTGCTGATCGGCATGTGGCTGGAGCGCTTCGTGATTATCGTCAGCAGCCTGGCGCAGGATTTCCTGCCCTCGTCGTGGGGCTTGTTCCACGCCACGCGCTGGGATTGGGCGACATACCTGGGAACGATCGGGCTGTTCCTGTTCCTGTTCTTCCTGTTTATCCGGCTGCTCCCGATGATTTCGATCTTCGAAGTCCGGACGCTGCTGCCGCAGGCTAAAGTCGAAGAGGAGGTTGGAAAGTGAACAAGCCCATCTACGGGCTGATGGCCGAGTTCGATAACCCCACGGCCCTGGTGAATGCGGCGCGGGCGGTGCGCGAGCGGGGCTTCCGCAAAATCGACGCCTACTCGCCGTTTCCGATCGAGGAGCTGAGCGAGGCGCTGCACCTGCACAAGAACAAGCTGCCGCTGATTGTGCTGATCGGCGGGATCTGCGGCGGGTTCACGGGCTACCTGTTGCAGTATTACGTGACGGTTTTCCATTTTCCGCTGAACATCGGGGGACGGCCGCTGCATAGCTGGCCGTCGTACATCGTGATTACTTTCGAGCTGACGATTCTGTTTGCGGCGCTGAGCGCGGTGCTGGGGCTGCTGGCGCTGTGCGGCCTGCCGATGCCGTACCATCCGGCGTTCAATGTGCCGCGATTCGCGCTGGCTTCGCGAAACCGGTTTTTTCTGTGCATCGAATCGACCGATCCGCTGTTCGATCACGACCGGACCATCGAAATGCTGGAGGCTCTGGGGCCCCGGGAGGTATCGGAAGTTGCGCATTAGAAGCAGGGGCCAGGGGCCGAAGGCCGGGGGCATGTGTCTGCTCGCGGCAATTGCGATGGCGGGCATGACCGCGTGCCGGCAGGACATGCACGACCAGCCGAAATATATTCCGCTGCGGCCCTCGAATTTCTTTTCCGATGGCCGCTCGGGGCGTCCGCTGATTCCCGGAACGGTGGCGCGCGGCCACCTGAACGACGACGCCGCGTATTATACCGGCAAGGGACCGGACGGCAAATTTCTGGACACGTTTCCGCTGACGGTAGACCAGGCATTCATCGAGCGTGGCGAGGACCGATTCAATATCTACTGCGCGCCGTGCCATGACCGGCTCGGGACCGGCAACGGGATGGTCGTGCGCCGCGGCTACCGGCATCCGCCCTCCTACCACATCGACCGGCTGCGGCAGGCGCCCAACGGATATTTCTACGATGTGATCACGAACGGCTTCGGCGCGATGCCGGATTACGCGGCGCAGATTCCGGTGCGGGACCGCTGGGCGATCGTCGCGTATGTGCGCGCGCTGCAGCTCAGCCAGAACGCGTCGATCAACGACGTGCCGGCCGATGCCCGCGGGCAACTCACGCAGGGAGCCGCCCAATGACCGCACAAGGATACGATTTCCGCATCGGGGCCGACCTGGCCCGCGACATCAGGCAGTGGCGCGGACGCGCCCTGGCGGCCGGCATTCTCGGCGCGTTGGCGTGCCTGGCAGGCTTCTTTATCGATCACGATCAGTTCTACCGCTCGTACTTGTGGGCGTACGTGTTCATCGTGGGGATTGCGCTCGGCTCGATGGCCTGGCTGATGCTGCAATATCTGACGGGTGGCGCGTGGGGGGTGGTGATCCGCCGGCCGGCGGAGGCCGCGGCGCGGACGCTGCCGCTGGTCGCACTGATGTTCCTTCCGGTGGCCCTCGGGATACCGAATCTGTACCAGTGGGCGCACCCGAATATCGTCAACGCCGATCCGATCCTGAAGCACAAGACCACGTACCTGAATATCCCGTTTTTCCTGATTCGCGCGGTGGTGTATCTCGGGATGTGGAACCTGATCGGCTGGCTGCTCAACCGGTATTCGGCGAGCGAGGATCGCGAGGGCGGCACGCGCTGGCACGGCAAAATGGCGAGCGTTTCCGCGCCGGGTCTGATCTTCTGGGCGTTCAGCATTACCTTTATGGCGATCGACTGGGTGCTCTCGATCAATCCGCACTGGTTCTCGACGATCTTCGGCATGCTGTTCATGGCCGGGCAGGGGCTTTCTTCGCTGGCGTTTCTGATCACGCTCCTGGTGCTGCTCTCCTACCGCGCGCCGATGAGCGGCATTCTGACGCCGCGGCATCTGCACGATGTCGGCAAGCTGCTGCTGGCGCTGGTGATGGTGTGGGCGTACTTCTCGTTTTCGCAGTTCCTGATCATCTGGTCGGGCAATCTGCCGGAGGAGATCACCTGGTACGTGGCGCGTCTGGGAGGCGGGTGGCAGTACTTCGCGCTGCTGCTGGTGGTGGGGCACTTCGCTCTGCCGTTCGCTCTGCTGCTCTCGCGCGATCTGAAGCGCAATTTCAAACTGCTGGCGTCGATTGCGGTCTTTATTCTTCTGATGCGCTTCGTGGATGTGTTCTGGCTGGTGGCGCCCGATTTCCGCAAGGACCAGTTCGGCGTGAGCTGGCTGGATTTCGCCGCGCCGATCGGGATCTGCGGACTGTGGCTGGCCTATTTCCTGACGCAACTGGAGAAACGCCCGCTGCTGCCGCTCAACGATCCGCACCTGGAGGAGGCTTTGGAACATGGCCGATAACGGAAGAGAACACGAGCGCCGGGAGCACGATATCGAGCTGCCGGACATGCACCGGCCGGAGGTTCTGCATGAAACGAGCGACATCAATGTATGGGCGGTCGGCAAGTTCGCGATCGGGCTGGGACTGCTCTGCGTGCTCTCGCTGTTCCTCCTGTTCGGGTTATTCCGCTATTTTCAGGCGGAGACCGGCGGAAAGATGCCTCCGACCGAGCTGAACGTGGATGCGCGGAGACTTCCGCCCGCGCCCCGGCTACAGCACTCGCCGATTCTCGACCTGAGAGAAATGCGCGAGGCGGAGGACAAGATCCTGAACGGTTACGGGTGGATCGACCAATCGCACGGCATCGTGCACGTCCCGATTTCCCAGGCGATCCAGCTGCTGGCGCAGCGCGGGCTACCTTCGCGGCCGCAGAACGGCCCGCAGAGCGCTTCGACGGCGGTGGTGCCGCAGGAAAGCGGATTGGGCCCGATCATGATCCAGCCCGGCGGGCCGCTGGCGCCCGAGCTGAACAAACCGGCCGCGCAGAGCGCCGCAGCGGGCGCCGGAGAGGTTCATTAGTTTTATGTGGGGCAAAGTATTACTGATGAGCGGGGTGATGGCTGCGGCCGCCCTGGCGCAGCCGGGGCAGCCCGCGCCCGCTCAGCCGAGCCTGAGCATGCAGGACAGCTCGCTCAAGCCGGCATTGCCGGGCGCTCTGAAGGGCGTCGGCATCGACCAGAACCTGGATCGGCAGATTCCGCTGAATCTGACTTTCCGCGACGAGGCCGGGCGGACGGTTACGCTTTCGAGCTACTTTCAATCCGGCAAGCCGGTGCTGATCGCGCCGGTGTATTACCGCTGTCCGATGCTGTGCACGCAGATTCTGGCCGGCGTGGCGGGCGCGCTCAAAGCGGTTTCGTTCAACCCCGGCCGGGATTTCGAAATTCTGGCGGTGAGCTTCGATCCCAAGGACACGCCGGAAACGGCATCCTCGAAACGCGACCTCTACCTGCGCCGTTACGGACGGCCCGGCACGGCCAACGGCTGGCACTTTCTGACCGGGGACGAGGCCAACATCAAGGTGCTGATGGATGCGATCGGCTTCCACTATCAGTACGATCCCAAGACCGACCAGTACGCGCACGCGAGCGGCATCATGCTGGCGACGGGGGCGGGACGCCTTTCGCGGTATTTCTACGGCGTGGAGTACGCGCCGCGCGATCTGCGGCTGGGCCTGGTGGAGGCGTCGGCCGATAAGATCGGCGGTCCGGTCGAGCAGATCCTGCTGTTTTGCTATCACTACGACCCGGCCACGGGCAAATACGGCGCCGTGGCAATGAACATGGTTCGCGCGGCGGGCGCCGGTTTCGTTCTGATCGGTGGCGGCTTTCTGCTGATTGTTCTGCGGCGGGAGCGCAAGGCGGCGCGGGCGCACGGGGTACAAGACTAATTCGCGATGGGCAAGCTACCTTTATTTCCTGAACAGGCCTCGACGATGGCCCCGCAGGTGGATCACCTGCTGTACTTCCTGATGGCCGTGGCGGTGTTCTTCGGTCTGGGGATCTTCCTGGCGATCTTCTATTTCGCCATCCGGTACCGCCGGCGCTCGGAGAAGGAGCTGCCGCACTCGGTCCATACGGGCATGGCGCTTGAAATTCTCTGGAGCGTGATTCCGTTCGGCCTGACGATGATCATGTTCACGTGGGGGGCCGACCTGTTCTTCCGCGAGAGCCGGCCGCCGGACAATGCGATCCAGATTTACGTGGTCGGCAAGCAGTGGATGTGGAAGCTGCAGCATATGGAGGGGCGGCGCGAGATCAACGAGCTGCACGTGCCGATGGGACGGCCGGTGAAGCTGACGATGACTTCCGAGGATGTGATCCACAGCTTCTTCATCCCGAGTTTTCGAGTGAAGCAGGACGTGGTGCCGGGCCGCTACTCGACGCTCTGGTTCGAGCCCACCAAGCCGGGCAAGTACCATCTCTTCTGCGCCGAATATTGCGGCACCAAGCATTCCGGCATGATCGGCTGGATCTATGTGATGGAGCCGCAGGACTACCAGGAATGGGTGAGCGGCAGCGTGGGCGGGGGGACGCTGGCGGAGGCCGGCGGCAAGCTGTTCGAGAGCCTGGCCTGCGCCAACTGCCACCATCTGGACGGCTCCGGCCGATGCCCCACGCTGACGGGCCTGTTCGGGCGCAACGTGCAGCTTTCCACTGGACAGGTGGTAAAGGCGGACGAGGCGTACATCCGCGAATCGATCCTGCAGCCGAACGCCAAGATCGTGGCCGGCTATCAGCCGATCATGCCGACGTTCCAGGGTCTGGTCACCGAGGAAGGCGTAGTGCAGTTGATCGAGTACATCAAGTCGCTCAATCCGAAACTGCCGGCAACGGAAGGCACGGCGACCACGCCCGCGCCCGTCCCCGGCAGCCAGCGCCCGAACGCAGGGGTGGCGAAGGAGCGTTAAGACATTATGATTACCGCGGCAGTACAAGAACGTGAGCATTATTTGAATGCCAGCTACGGCATCAAGTCGTGGCTGTTCACGAAAGACCACAAGCGCATCGGCCTGCTGTACCTCGCCACCATTACGCTCTTTTTCTTTCTGGGAGGCGCCTTCGCGACTTTGATCCGCGTCGAGCTGCTGACGCCGCAGGGGGACCTCGTCTCGTCGGAGACGTATAACAAGCTCTTCACCATGCACGGCGTGATCATGGTGTTCTTCTTCCTGATTCCTTCGATACCGGCGACGCTAGGCAACTTTTTTCTGCCGATGATGATCGGCGCGCGCGATCTGGCGTTCCCGAGAATCAATCTGCTGAGCTGGTATCTGCTGGTGATCGGCGGCCTGTTTGCGCTGTTTGCGATGCTTGCGGGCGGCGTCGACACGGGCTGGACATTCTACACACCGTATAGCACTTCCTATTCGAACACCTGGGTGATCGCCACGGCGCTCGGTATCTTCATCGCGGGATTCTCGTCGATCCTGACCGGCCTGAATTTCATCATCACGGTGCACACGATGCGAGCGCCGGGGATGACGTGGTTCCGGATGCCGCTGTTCGTGTGGTCGCAATACGCCACCTCGCTGATCCAGGTGCTCGGCACGCCGGTTCTGGCGGTGACGATCGTGCTGGTGTTCTGCGAGCGCTACTTCCATATCGGGATTTTCGATCCGGCGCTGGGCGGGGACCCGGTGCTGTTCCAGCACCTTTTCTGGTTCTACTCGCACCCGGCCGTGTACATCATGATCCTGCCGGCGATGGGCGTGATCAGCGAGCTGGTCTCGACGTTCTCGCGCAAGCCGGTATTCGGCTATGGGTTCGTGGCGTTCTCCAGCCTGGCGATCGCGGTGCTGGGCTTCCTCGTCTGGGGCCATCACCTGTTCGTCAGCACGCAGTCGGTTTACGCGGGAATGATTTTTTCGTTCCTGAGCTTCTTTGTGGCGATTCCTTCGGCGATCAAGGTGTTCAACTGGACCGCCACG
>Ga0070740_10006670_pt1 | contig 10010 bp, 8 predicted proteins | sample Coa_R2_FD_67286 | JGI IMG/M metagenome (GOLD analysis project Ga0070740, IMG submission 67286) | Surface soil microbial communities from Centralia Pennsylvania, which are recovering from an underground coalmine fire - Coalmine... | ecosystem: Environmental > Terrestrial > Soil > Unclassified ... | reverse complement strand
TTGGACATGTTTGGCATATGGCGTGTTCAACCCAGCCTGCATGCTCTGCTAAATTCAGGTATGACCTTCACTAGCAATCATTCCATCCCGTATGGTGACGGTCCTCCGACAGCGCCGGCTTACTTCCTTATCATGAGTGATGATAATAATCGTGCGGCCTTCTTCACGATTCAGGTTGGCAAACAAATCCATGACTTCATTTCCGGTTTGTGAATCGAGCGCTCCTGTTGGCTCATCCGCCAGAATGACTTCGGGGTTGCCAACCAGCGCTCGTGCGATCGCAACACGCTGCTGCTGGCCGCCTGATAATTGATTAGGCCTATGACCAGCCAGATGCGCGACACCTACTTTTTCCAGCATCCTCATGCCGATTTCCATCGCTTCAGCACGCGGTGTGCCGCGGTAAAATAAAGGCAGCATCACATTTTGCAGTGCATTCGACCGGGCCAGCAGGAAAAAAGACTGGAAAACAAATCCGATTTTCGTGTTACGAATTTTCGCGAGCTCTTCCTCCGACAAATGCGAAACATTCCGACCAGAAAAGTGATACTGCCCGCTGGTACACCTATCCAGAAAGCCAACGATATTCATTAATGTTGATTTGCCAGAACCTGATACACCCACAATTGCCGTCATTTCCCCGCGCTGCAATTCAAAATTAACCCCCTTCAGCGCAGAAAACTGGTTCTCGCCTAATTGATACACCTTGGTAACATTTTCGAGTCTAATTAGGGACAATAATCTTATCTCCTGTTTTCAATCCCGATATAATAGCGACTGAATCCATAGTGGTCTTTCCGGTTTTCACGGCGATTTCTTTCACCGCGCCACTCTTCTCATCGACTATCCGGATGTAAGAGTCACCGTTCTTTTCATTGACGGCCCCAATCGGCACCATGATTTGTGCCTCATCACTAACATCGATTTCAACTTTTGCGCTCATGCCAGCATGAATAACCTTTTGCTGTTCCGGTGTCAGTCTGGGTACATTTACTTCCACATTGAATGTGGGCAATCCACCGCTTGCGGACTCTCCCTGTCGATCCACACGTGTAATCTGCCCATCGAGAACATAATCGGGAAAAGCGATTCCGGTGACTTTGACTTTTTGCCCGGTCTTCAATTGATTAATCGTCAATTCATTCACTTTTATATGTACACTGATACCATTCATGTCTCCAATCACAGCGAGCACATCGCCCTGTTTGATCACATCGCCTTTGGAAATTTTTTTATTGTCTTCCTCGTTTTTGGCTGGTGACAGAATGACGCCGTCAGCGGGCGCAAGAATACGCAGATTTTCTGAATTCATCTGTAGATGCATGGCCTGGGTGATTTTATCAATGTCGGAGATTGAAAGCGTGTAAAGATTGATATTCTTGATATCCATCTGATGAAGCAAAATTTCGAGTGAATCCCTGGCTTGCAGCAAGGCAAGCTGCGCGGCGTAATAGTTTGATTTCTTCATCTTGAAATCATCATCAGAAATAAGCTGGTTTTTGTGCAAAAACTCAGCCTCGCTCAACTGGGTCTGAGAATTGTTAAAATCGCTTTTTGCCTTGACGTATTGCATTAATGCCGCTTTATACTCTGTCATGAATTTTGCAGATGAAATCTGAAATAGTAGCTGGCCCGATTTTACCGGTTCTCCGTACTGAAAAGGCAATTCGACCACCACGCCATCAACAGGGCTTGGCACCACCATTGTCTTTAAAGGCTGAATGATTCCTGAATAAAACAGTGAGTTGGTCGATGCACGCGATTCGACCGTTACCGTATGGCCATTGGAGATTTTTTGCTCCCGCGAGCATGCCAGCAAGCCAGCTGACAGCGCGACTACCAGCATCATGTTTCTGAATGCGCACCCAGAATATATTTTCATTGTAACCTCACGTTTATCTTCCACGTCTTTAGCGTATTTCCAACCAAAAGATCCAGATTGACCATCGCCTTGAGATAATTAATGCGGGCACTTAATAGCGCTTGCTGGGCCTGTTTCAAATTTTGCTGCGCAGATTGCCATTCGAGCGAATCTATCAAGCCATGCAGATATTTTTGATAGCTCACGTTATAGGTTTTTTCCTGCAGTTTTTCAGCGTCGGCTGCAAAACTCAGGGCGCGCTCCGCGCTCACGACATTGTTCCAGCCATTGATCGCGCTTGTTTCCTTGTTCCATCTTTCCTGTGTCAATGCGAGTTCAGCTTCCTTCAACGCGATCTTTGCATTCACAACTGCCTGTTTTGACTGCTGGTCATCAATCGGTATCTCCAGATTCAGGCCAATGCTTTGTTTTTGATTGGCGCCATTAAACAGACTGTTAGTGCCGGCATTAAAACCTCCTCCTGATCCGCCTCCCGTCGTCGCAGTAGCAGAGAGATTCAGTTTCCAGCGGGTATTATCTTCCGCTACCAGCAAGTCGCGTGAACGCTGGCCGTGCAGCATGATCCTGTCGGTCTGATATTGAATATCATTTTCCAGCACCAGTGTTTTTGTCTGCTGGACAGTTGGCAAATGATATTTCCGAATCAGGTTTTCTATATCCAGGCTGGTAAAATGAACATTGGTATTGGGGTCAATGCCAATCGCGGTCAACAGGGCATAACGGGACTGGGCAAGCGAATTTCTGTCATTTTCCAATTGGGTTTTCGTGCTGGCCACGTTGGCTTCCACGGTGACCAATTCATTGCCTGCCTTGCGGCCCGCCTTGATGAACAATTTTGTCTGCTCGACGGATGTTTCAGCACGCTTAACGGCTTCTTCATCAATGCTGACCGTGCGCTCCGCCGATACCACATCAAGATAAGCATTGATGACATCTGTGACTGTCGAACGCAGTCTTCCTTCAATGTTCAGCCGCGAGATCACTTCTGAATCACGCGCATTATTCAGTGAAGCCTCGACGACTGCTTTGCCAAAACCGCGCAGCAAGGGCTGCATGACTTGCAACGACAGTGCAGGATTGTAACTGTTCACCTGAGTGTTGGTTCCTGAAAGAGATACCTGGGTCCCAATTGGCGTGACAACAGAAACAGCCGGCTGAACATCGTAGTTATGCGAGCCAACAAACGGCTGGGCCAGCGACCGGTTGCGATTGAATGCTGCTGATGCCTGAAATGAATAGCGCGGATCGAATTGCCATTCCTGGACCCATAAATTGAATTTTTGTGCTACATAATCAAGCCGCGCTGTTTGTACATTGGGATTGGCGCGCACAGAAAGCAGTATTGCCTCATCCAGGGAAAGAGTGAGTTTATCTTTCAATTGAAGATCATGCGTTTCATTGCGTGCTATTTCTCCGGAAATATCCGGACTCTTCGGAAACAGTTCAAATGCCTGGGCTGTTTCCAAAAGGCAATAGAACATCATGAAGATAAAAGAGAATACTTTTTTTCGACCATGCTGCATAAATCATTCTTTATTCAAAATCGTCATTGCACGCGGTGCCGCTTGCAGTGACGAATTATGCAACAAAGCACTTTATTTCTCATGCTATTGTTTTTAGCCAGCGTAACTTCTTATCAGCTGGCTTTTATTTTTATGTTTTTTCAATGCTAGTTGGATCAGATGAGTCAGCAATTCCGGATAGGAAATACCAGTAGCCTGCATCAGTTTCGGATACATGCTGATCTGTGTGAAGCCGGGAATAGTATTGATTTCATTAAAATAAATTTGCTGATTATCCTTATTCAGAAACAAGTCAACGCGAGCCATGCCTTCACATTCGAGAGCAAGAAAAAGAGTCTTGGCAACCAGGCGTGCCTGTTCCCTGACCATTTCAGGGATGGGAGCCGGAATCAATAATTCAGCGCCATTTTCATCGAGGTATTTTGCATCGTATGAATAAAATTCGTGTGTCGGCCTGATTTCACCAACCACACTGACGACAGGATCAGAATTTGTTTTCAGTGATTCAAGAACAGCAACCTCAAGTTCAATCACATTCAATGCTTTTTCAACCAGCACTTTGGTGTCAAACCTGAATGCTTCATTGATGGCAGTTTGCAGCTGGTCGGCGGACTTCACCTTGCTTATGCCGATACTGGAACCGGTGTTCGCTGGTTTCACGAAAACAGGATAGGAAAGCTTTTCTTCTACCTGGCGGAAAAACCAGGCGGGATTTTCCTCCCATTGATCGTGCTTGATAACAATATAGGGGGCGACATTAATGCCAGAACCAATAGCCAGCCGTTTCGAAACGTCTTTATCCATGCCGATCGCGGAAGAAAGTACTCCACAGCCAACATAAGGAAGACCAGCGATTTCAAGCAACCCCTGCAATGTGCCGTCTTCACACAATGTTCCGTGCACGACGGGGAAAACAACATCAAAATGCGGACCACCCGGGGTTCTGGTTACCAAATCTTTAATTTGCTGTCTCTCGGAAGGGTTGCCTATCCACTCGGGAGCAAACCAGGTATGGCTGCCATCATGAAGCTGGGAAACCTTGTTGTGTTCAAGGCTTTTTGCAAATACATCATTACCCAGAAACCAGTTGCCTTGTTTATCAATCCCGATAGGGATGACTTCAAAGCGTGACTGATCCAGATACTGGATAACATTTGCCGCTGACCGCAATGAAACTTCATGTTCTGCTGATCGGCCGCCGTAAAGGACAGCAACACGGATTTTATCCGATGACGTCATAACATAACCTATGCAAATAATAACGAATAAGACAATGGATTCTGCAAACTATACCCGGTTTCCAAATGAACTACCATAGGAGGAGCCATGGCTCGTTATGATTGACAAAGGCTTTAAAAATGTTTAAAAATGGGTCCCAAGTTCAAAGATTGTTCAAAGGATTGCCTTAGGGGAATCTTATGAAATCAAATACTTAAGACTTACTTTAAACAAAGCTGAGAACAGAATATGAAACTAAAAAATATACTATTTTCATTTGCACTTTTTGGATTATTTGGTTTTAGCTGGCCGTTTTCCTGGTTATTTTCCAGCCCAAATAATGAACCTTTTGGAACCAGCAACTGGATTCAAAAAGAAATTCACCTCCTTAAATCACAAGCGGGTAACATTGATGATAATGTTTTGCGTCTTGGCTTGAAGGCTTATCTTAAAGCACGTCAAAAAGGCTATTCCGGTAAAGAAGTCCTGACTGTTATTGATTACTCCAAACCTTCCACTGAACGGCGCTTATGGGTTTTTGACCTGAGAAAAAATCGCACTCTGTTTAATACCTGGGTGACACATGGCAAAAACAGCGGCGGCATAAATGCAACTTCCTTTTCCAATAACCCGGGCAGTTTAAAATCCAGTATTGGTGTTTTCCTTACCGCAGAACCCTACATTGGAAAAAACGGCTATTCACTCAGACTTCGCGGATTGGAACGCGGCGTAAATGATTATGCTTATTCACGTGCTATCGTTATTCATGGTGCAGCTTACGCAAATGCTGGTAACATAAGAACTTACGGACAGATTGGACGTAGTTGGGGTTGTCCGGCCGTTGGATCCAGCCTGGCAAAACCCATTATCAATACGATTAAAGAAAGGTCCGTCTTGTTCGCTTATTATCCAGACAGAAAATGGTTATCCAGATCACAATTTCTGACAGCATAACCAGTAAGCGATTGAATTAAGGAACCACAATGAATGTAAAACTAGGAATGACGCTTTCGGGTGTTGCTCTGCTTGCGTCAATGAATGCGTTTGCCACACAATACACGGTACCACCTGCAAATGAATCGATTATTGGCCAGGTCCAGTATCAATCAACTGGATCGGGTGATAACGTTGTATCCATTTCCCAAAAATACGATGTTGGTTATAACTCGATAGTAAAAGCTAACCCGCAGATCAATATGGACCGGGCTTTATCTTCAGGAACCAGGATTAAACTTCCAACCCAGCATCTTCTGCCGAACCAGCCGCGAGAAGGCATTGTCGTCAACTTGCCGGAAATGCGTATGTATTATTACATTCCAGGGACTTCCAAAGTGGTCACTTATCCCATTGGGATAGGCAAGATTGGTAAAACCATTCCGATTACGCCTGCGGTTATCACTAAAAAGGCCAAAGATCCGGTTTGGGTTCCGCCTGATGACATACGTGAATTCAACATGACGCAGAATAATATCGCTCTGCCTCAAGTCATGCCGCCAGGCCCGGATAATCCACTGGGTCCTTATGCCATTTACATGAGCATTCCAACCTTTCTGATTCATAGCACAATTTACCCTGAAAGTATTGGTAAACGGGCAAGCTTTGGATGTATCAGAATGTATGAGAAAGACATCAAGGATTTCTTCCCGTCTATTACGAGCGGTATTCCGGTAGTCATTGCCAATTCACCAATCAAAGTTGGCTGGCAGGATGACAGGCTTTACATGGAAGCACACGCACCATTGGAAGAACATAGTGAAGCAGTCGATTCAACCTTGCCTGGAACAGTAGCCATGATCAACAACATGACCAAAGACCAGGATACGCTGGTTGACTGGCAGGCTGTCGCATTCATGGAAAAAGAGCGTGACGGCTTACCTCACGAAATAGGGATCAGGATTCCAAAATCCTGATCGGGGCATGCGGAGTATTTTGTCATCCCTGCGAAAGCAGGGATCCAGCTTTTCAACCCTGCAACTTCCTGGATGCCAGCTTCTCCCCGCTCTTGTCAGGTAAAAAACTGACATGACATCAGAGTGATTTTCACGACACCCCATTACCTCCCTTTGTCTGAAAAGTCTGTTATCAGCCAGATTTATAGTTTTGGGTACCAGTATAAGTCTCTCCTTTAAGCCTCACCATTGCCCAGTAACACACGATCTCGACGGGCAATACAACCCATCCCATACTGTTAGACAAAAGCATTGTAGCGAACCCAGGAAGTGCTTTAAAACAATGGGTATTTTTTTATCACGTACAATACATGTTGTTACTGCATTCTCGATCTTTTCCCAAATTCACCTTTATTCATTTTCCAAGCCCATCATAGTAAAAAAAATATTATTTATTCTTTTAAGAGATTGTTCTGGTTATAAGCAAGGGAATTTTTGTGGATTACCGCTTAAATTCATTAAAATTCAATTACTTATTAAAAAAATAACCTGTGGAAAAGTCCAGTATGAATAACTTGTTAACGGGGATAACTTTGGCAAAATTGAGATAAGGCGATATATTCTCGCCTTATTCACAACATATAAGAGGGATACCAATGCACTTATCCACATTATCTGAATGGCTATCCTGGATTGAATCAGTTCATGCAAAAGATATGGATCTGGGTCTGGATAGGGTTAAAAAAACAGCTGAACGTCTTGGTATTCTGACGCCCGATTGCCCTGTCATCACCGTTGGCGGTACCAATGGAAAAGGATCAACGGTAGCCGGGCTGGAATCAATTTATCTGGCTGCCGGATATCATGTCGGTGCATTTACCTCACCTATCTTGTTCAAACATAACGAACAGGTCCGTCTCGATGGACAAATGGCCAGTGATGAGGATTTTTGTGCTGCGTTTGAAAAAGTCGAACAAGCCCGTGGTGACATTTCTCTGACCATGTTTGAATTTTGTACGCTTGCTGCCTTGGTCATTTTCAAAAAAAGCAATCTTGATGTCTGGATTCTTGAAGTTGGCTTGGGCGGTCGTCTTGATGCCGTGAATATTATTGATGCAGATGTGGCTGTCATCACCAGCATTGGTATCGATCATGTGGCTTGGCTGGGGCATACCTGTGAACAGATCGGATATGAGAAAGCGGGTATTTTTCGTGAAGAACATCCAGCGGTGTGCGGTGATTTTGATCCTCCAGCAACAGTGATTGAGAGAGCGGCAGATCTGGGTGCGCCATTCTATCAACAGGGCCGGGATTTTGATTTTGAGTCTCACTCAGGTACCTGGACATGGTCAAATGGCAGCAATCGATATGATGGCTTGCCTTATAATGAACTCGCTATCCAGAACATGTCGACGGTGTTAATGGCGGTAACACTTCTGAACGATCGTCTGCCTGTTACACGGGAAGATATTGAAAACGGCTTGAGGAAAGTCAAGTTACCCGGGCGCATTCAAATCATCATGGGAGAGATCATGGAAATTTTTGATGTGTCGCATAATCCTGCCGCTATCACTTTTTTAAAGAATCGTCTCGACATGCTGCCCTGTCATGGAGAGACACATGCGGTTTTTTCCATGCTGGCCGACAAGGATATCATTGCAAGTATTCTTGCCATCAAGGGAGTGATAAACCAATGGTATGTCGCGCCCCTTTCCGCCAAGCGCGCTGCCACAGATGAATTGCTGGAAAAATCCTTTACCAGCGCTGAAATCAGCAATGTCACATTTTTCCCGACAATTACCGATGCCTATAAGCAGGCTTTGAAAGACGCAAAGAAAGGCGACCGCATCATTGTGTTTGGTTCATTTCATACCGTCGCCGATGTGTGGAGGTGTAAGAATGAATAGGAAAAATCATTAAGTTAAGACTAAATTAATAGTTGATTTTTATTTTAAAAACAGATGATTATGATAAATATTCATTAGATCCTTAGATCATTGATAAACTAGCCTTAAGAATTTTAATATATATTATAAGTAATAGATAAATAAATAATAAACGAGGGTGGGTATAAAAATATGAACTCAAGAGATAAGTTAATCGAATATCAGGAAAAACTTGGAGTATTACGTGGATTTCTGAAACTGCTCATTAGAGTAAAAGAAGCTAATGTAGCAAGCAAAGAAATCAGCAATCAAATTCGGGATGAAATCAAGGAAAAACTAGATAAAGTAATTACAAGATTCAAATTAATTTCGAATGATCCAAAGGATGTCGATAATTTAGTAAGTTTAATTTACAATGATATTGATCAATTAATAAAAGAATATCCATCTGTTACAAATATAGATGATTTAAAAGAAAATAATCCTTCAATTAAATAGTGATAACAGAGCTGTCACAATTAATTCATTACTTGAGGATATTGATGTTCAGACACCACAAAACGGAATGCAAGAACTGGTTGACTTTCTCAAAGATATCAAAATCTTAGATCTTCAAAAAATGCTTGATGAAGAACTGAGTGAGGAAGATAAAGTTCCAGATAAGCTGCCAGAAATAATCGTTAAGTTTAAAGAAAAAGTTGAATACGAATTCCCAGGCATGTTGACATTTGATTCCTTGGCGCTTGCGGATGCGCTTTTAAAAATAATGCCGCAATCCCTGCAAGTGTATGAAAAAAGCATGCTGAAAAAAATAGAATTAATTATTGGCATTTATCAAAAATATAATGCTAGTTTTGGAGGCCATGAATTTAATTTACAACAGCTATATCAGCTTATTAATTCAAAATTGGAAGAACAGCAATATACTCGAAATGGAATTATCCCAGGATTTATCGAAGTCCTGCTTGAAGCAAAAAAGGAAAATTCAAAAAACCACGATGTACTAATCAAGCTGGATGAGATAATCAGTGAAATTTCTGAATGGGATGAAAGCGGTGTTGATAGGGACAAGTTAAACGGTGTCATTGAAAAACTCAATTTACTTTACAATGCGAAAGATATACGGATAGAAAAAATTGGTTGCGCTAAGTCGCATATAAGGAGTTATGCCGAGGAAAATAAATCATATTCAAAGCCGATTGAAACCATTAAAGATGAAATTACTTCCGTACAAGAAACACGGAAAGAAGCGTTTGAAAAACAAAATCCAAAAATAGCTTTCGTTGATATCGATGGAACACTGATCAAACATGATGGTTCAATTAATCTAGAACTGATAGAGATACTTAAAGGTTACGATGAAGTCGTTTTATTTACGCAACGAAGCAAATATATACAAGCTGCGAATATCGTTGCGCAATTAACTAACCTGGCGCCGAAGGAATCTGTTCCTGAATTTCTAACAACAGGACAAGTTATTTCGGCTCTTCACGCGCATGGCATCAGGCAAGTAAAAGTATCAACGTCGGTTGATGCACAATTTGGAAGTCCTACAGAATACTATAAAAGTGAATTGGCAAGTTTCGAAGAGAAAGCATTCAAGGCTGGATTA
>Ga0070740_10006667_pt1 | contig 10013 bp, 8 predicted proteins | sample Coa_R2_FD_67286 | JGI IMG/M metagenome (GOLD analysis project Ga0070740, IMG submission 67286) | Surface soil microbial communities from Centralia Pennsylvania, which are recovering from an underground coalmine fire - Coalmine... | ecosystem: Environmental > Terrestrial > Soil > Unclassified ... | reverse complement strand
ACGGTAATCGACCCGCTCACGGTCTGTCCGTTGAGCGGAGAGAGGAACCAGAGCACCGACGTTGGGGCCGCAGCAGGAGTAGCGGTCGGCTTCGGACTGGTGGTGGGCGTCGGCTTGGGAGTGGGGGTAGCAGTCGCCTTTGGCGGATCAAGCGTGGGCGTCGGCGCTGGCGTTGCAACCGGATTGTCGACGTTGACATTGATGATGGAATAGCCAAGTGGAGTAGTGGAGCGGCTGAAGGCGTCCACCCGCAATTGGTGGGTTCCGTTGGCCACCGTAGTGGTATTCCAGCTCAGCTCGTTGTAGCCGATGGCGACCACCGTGCCGTCCACCTCCAGACGCGTCGACGCCACCGAATTCGGACCGTTTGCTGGCTTGGACGAAATCCCGACCATCACGGTAATCGAACCGCTCACGGTCTGTCCGTTTAGCGGGGAGATAAACCAAACCACCGAGGAGGCCGCAACCTGCGGCACCCATACGGCCAGCGCCGATACCAGCGCGAATGCACCTATAACATACTTAAGGGGTTTGTTTTGCTTCACCGTGCTCTTTCTCGTTTGCTTGACGAGCCACGAGCACGGGAAGACAATAGAGATTGCCAGCCTCGATGTTGTCCGTAGTGCTCGGGCGCATCAGGTAACCCCCGGCGCGGGCGGGCCAACGCCCGCGCCGGGTCATGTCTGGAAACTGTTCAGGTTTGTCAGGATTTTATTTCGGGACTACTTGGATTGTCGTGCGCGCCCGGACCGGGCTGTCGCGCGCCAACGCCGAATTTCGCTTTTCCATTCCACGGCTCTTTTATGTTACAAGAGACCGCGCCGACGAATGCCGTCGACCCGCCTTCCATCCTCTCTGTTGCTGCCCAGACTCAGAGGGCCTGAAGTTGGAGCGATCTTTGTCGTGCACTTTCCCCACCGCCGGCACGCAGGCAAATTCCAAACGCATGCGCCATCCTCTCCGATCTCGACCGCTCGACCTGCAAGAACACTGAACAAGAAAAACGCGTGTATGATGCAACAAATCCCCGCGTCTTACAAGAGAAGATGCGTTTCTATCCACAGGCCCGCGCGCTAGGCAAAATCAGCTAAAAAAAGAGAACGTGGGTGAGCGTCTCTCAGTATCGCGCCACAGATCCTGCCGGCAAAGCTCTCGCCATGCGCACCTGCACGCAGAGGTGTTGAGCAAATCGTCGCGCCAACGAAGTGATTATTCGGCCGCCTGACTCACTTTGTTCCGGCGCGATTCAAGAGCGTCGAGGCCTGGCGCGAGAAGCAGCGCATCATTGCGTCCGGTGAGCGGATTCAATTCCGCGCGCCCGCTCGCTCAAGATCGCAAACGGGTAATTCGCGACTATCCTTAAGATTGCCGAGGACGGCGCCGTGCTCAAGCTCGACAGCGGACGAATGCTGAAGGCGCGGCTTTCAGAACTCCGGCACTGGTCGTTCGCGAGACCGGCAAGGAAATGCGGTACACGCTGGCCGGGATGCTGGCGGTGAACTTTTCGGTCGCGACCGACGAGACTTACGTGTTGCAGGGACGATAAGGTACATCTTATACTTTGGGCAAAAGCGCTCGGGTTGACGCGGTGATATCGAAGAGGACCTAAGATGGGTAGTAAGAATTCAGGCCTGAAGCTGCTCGATGGGAAGGTCGACCAGTTTGGTATTCGGCGCGAAGTCGAAGATGAATTGGCTCAGATTCTGATCGAACAGAAGATCGCGGCCTTGCGCAAGCGTCGCGGCCTCACTCAGGCTGCGCTCGCCAAGCGAACAGGCGTGAGCCAGCCGATGATCGCCCAGATCGAATCCGGGAAGCTGAACAATCTGACGCTGAAGACGCTGGCGAGGACGGCGCGCGCGCTTGACGCAAGCCTTAAGATCGATCTGGTCCCACGTTCTACTTCGCGAACGAGCACCTACCAGTGGGGCACTGGCGACGGGAATGGCTCCTCAAGGTAGGCATCGGCGTGGTCGCGGCAGAAATATTGACGTACCGGGCGAGACGGTGACTGATCTGCCAACGTTTCTTTATCGGTACCGTTCGCTGACTGGTTACGCCCGCGAAGACGTGGAAAGAATCTTGGCGCACGGACAAATCCGGTTTTCATCGCCTGCCTGGTTTAACGATCCCTTCGACTGCAAACTGGCGCCCACCTTTGACGCTACGGAAGACGAAAAGCGATGCTGGCTTGAGGACAGCTACGTCCCCACTGTCTATCCCGGGCTCTCGAATACGGACCGGGCCAAGGCAGTTGAGGAACTGATGCCTGAGGGCAACGACTTGTTGAGAAAGCACATCGAGTACACGATGCAGGAATTGATTCCGAACAGCGGAGTGATCTCGTTGAGCGCCGTACCTGACCACATCCTTATGTGGTCCCATTATGCAAACGGCCACCGTGGCATATGCCTGAAATTTCGACGGTTCACCTTGCGTTTCGGTCAGGATTTTGAAGAGTTTGAGAAACAAGCTCCACCACCATACCAAGCAGAGGACGGGTTTTCTCGCCGCTATGAATTTGAAGCACAACCGGTTGATTATTCGGATGACGTCCCTAAGCGGAGACCGCTAGCAGAACTTCATAACGCGTGGCGCGCCAGCGTTTTTACCAAATCCACACACTGGCGCTATGAAGGTGAGTGGCGCGTTTTGTTGCCTCCAGGGGGAAACGTGCCCGCTTACGGCTGGCATCAGTTGCCGGCAGATTCCCTAGCCGGATTGATTCTCGGCTGCGAGATTAGCGCGGAAGACGAAAAACTGGTTCGAGAGTGGGTGCGAATGGGTGGCGTGCGCTTGCCCTTCTTGCGAGCTGAGAAAAAGCAAGGTCGCTTCGAGGTTGAAATCCGAGAAATAGGGTGAAGATCAAGTCTGTTCTGTGGCTAGAAGGTTTAGGGGTTTGTCCCTGCTTGAGGGGCGCACCTGAGGGCTGTGATCCAACTCGACATTAATCTCGGCTATGCCGACATTCAGGCGCTGAGCAATGCTGACGGCGTCGCCGCGTTCTTCGAACGTCTCGGCTATAACACGGACGTCCGCAGGATTCAGTCACCGGCGAACCTCGGCATCACCACGGAATCGACGTTGAAACCGATCAAAAAGATCGAGCTTCTCGCCGATCAGGAGGGCTTACTCCAGATATATCTGTTCGAGCTGCGCTCGGTTACGGTCGCGCTGACACGCGGGATCGTGAATGCCTTCCGCCTGCTCGCTGGCAACTACCTGCTGGTGCTGACCAGCGACTACGAACGGCTCGATTTCGTCCTGCTTGAGCGTGAGCAGCCCGCCGCTCCGGGCTTTGGTATCGGAGCGCCGCAAGTCAAAGTCCGGCCGCGGACGCTCACCGTTGAGCGGCTTAAGCCGGAGCGGCTGCGTCTGAGGATGCTTCGCCGCCTGACCTACACCGAGCCCGATCCGTTGGCCCAATATGAAAAACTCGCCGTTGCTTACACGGTCGCGGCGTGGTCAGAGGAATATTTCAACAACCGTGCTCTCTTCTCCGACCATTACTTAAGCGAGCGGCTGCGCGAGCTTCCCGAGTGGAATGAAGATGCGAAGCCGACATGGAGCCTTCTTCGCGATCTTTACGCCGGCGCCGCCGCACGCTTCGGCGGCAAAGACCGGGCCGCGCTTGGCCGCGAACTCTTCGAGCCGATTTTTGAAATTCTGGGATTTAACGCGATTTCCGGCAGCGTTCCGGATGGCCCTACCTATCTGCTCTTTTCTCAGGATCAATCAGAGGTCAACCTTTGGCGCTATGCCTTGCCTATCCCTGGGATCGTATGCTGGACGCCAAGGATTACGGGCGCGACAGCGCGGCGCCCGAGGTAAAATCCCGGCGCGCAGGTGGTGAGCCTTCTCGAACGCGGTGACGCGCTCTGGGTAATCGTGACAAACGGCCGCCTGTGGCGGCTCTATTCGCGCCGCGCCCATTCGCGCGCGACCAACTATTACGAGATCGATTTGTCCGACCTGCTTGCCGATCAGGGGCCTGGCTTTGCCGAACCCGGCGACGCGTTCGGTTATTTCTGGCTGCTGTTTCGCTGCGATTCGTTCCTACCGCACACCGTCGTCCGCCAAGGACGCGAAAGCCGCGCTTTCTTTAGTTGACCGGGTTCTCGACGAAAGCGAGGAGTACGCCCGCAAACTGGGCGAAGACTTAAAGCGCCGCGTCTTCGAGGATATTTTCCCGTTGCTGGCCGAAGGCTTCGTCGACTTTATGCATCTCGCCGGCGCGCACGTTCCTCGCGCTGATCACGCCCAACCGGCTGCGGAAAAAAGAATCTTCCGCAACCCGCTTCGCTCACTCTAGATCTCTCCCAAAGAAAGAGAAGTAAAGGAACGCAGCCATCTATGCAGGATGCGCAACGCCGGCATTCACGTTAACGCTCTGTCTTGACTTTTTCCGCACCCTCGCGAAACTCATGTCGCGGCTTGAGGACGGGACGGCGCATGGCCCAAATCATCATTCGCCGCTCAGCCCGGCAGCAAGCGATGACGCCTTGCCCGCCAGGCTGGAGGCCGCCGCGCAATCGTTGTCCGCCAGCGCGCGCCGCGCGCGGGACGCCAACTGACTGGCGCGCTGGTAAGTCTCCTGCTCGGCGGCGCTCAAATGCCGGCTGCGCGCGCGCATCAGATTGGCGTCGGTGACTTGCAGAAGGTGCTGCGCCCGTTGGCGATCCCCACTGTCGCCGGCCAGGCTCAGGGTGATGGGCGCAGCCGATACTGCGGTGGACGGCGTGGCGGCGCGCTCGGCACTGTTCACTGCCGGAGGCGGCGCCAGATCTGATTGCGCAGGCGCTCTCGACGCAGACTCGCTGTAGCCGGTGCGCGCGCTGCGAGAGTGTTCGCTAACGCGTATGTGCCGGCGGGCCGCATATGAGTAAGAAGGGCGCTGGGGGGGCGATAGGTTCAGCCACGGGGGCTGCGGCGCGCCGATCAGGTCGCATCCTGAAAGCACACAGATCATCGTCAACGCCGTCAGGGCCAGCTGCTGCCTATGCATGAATCGCTCTCGCTCCAAACTCCGCCGGCAGACAATCCACCCGGAACTGCCGAATCGGCAGCGTAATCCGTATCGTGGTGCCCTGGCCCGGCTGTGAGGCGACCTGCAAGGTGCCGCGATGCAGGTCCACGATCCGCATCGCCATCGAAAGCCCGATTCCGGCGCCGCCCGTTTTGGTGGTGAAACAGAAATCGAAGATGCGCGACAGATGCTCGGGAGCAATCCCGGCTCCCTGATCCGCGACCGCAATCTGGATGCTGTCCGCCGCGACCGCCTCGGTGCTCAGGCGCACGGTGCCGCCCTCGGGCATCGCCTCCACCGCATTGGAGACGATGTTGCTCAACGCCTCGGCCAGCAGCGCCCGGTCCGCTTCCACCTGGCCGATGCTGTTGTCGAGCCGGTACTCGGCGCGATGTTGGCCCGAAACGTAACGCTGCGCGATCTCCCGCAACAGTTCGTTGATGGGAAAGAGAACGGGCTCGATGCGGTCGAGGCGGATAAAGCGCATCAGGGAGCTGATGCTTTGCTTCATGCGGCCCAGCTCGGCGCGGATGCCCTCGATTCTGGTCTCCAGCGGCGTACCGCGCCGCGCGTCGTCGGCCAGCAACTCCAGTTGGATGGCGATGGCGTGCAGCGGATTGCGCAACTGATGGCCGATACCCGACAGCAAGCGCCCCTGGCGCGCCATCACGCGCGAGAAGTTGAGCGTGTCCTCGAGCTCCTCCACACACGACAGGTCGCGCAACAGCACGAGCGAGCCCGGATTGCCGCCGCCGAAATCCATCGCCAGCAGCGAGACCAGGAACTGCGGTGAGCCGCTGCCGTTGAGTTCCATCCGCACGTCGTGCAAGTCGCAGTGCGCGCGCAGCGCGGTGGCGCACAGCCGCACTAGCGCATGCTCGGGACCCAGCAGTTCGGCGAGGTCCTGACCGAGAGCCCGTCCCTCGGGCAGGCCCAGGCGTCCCAGCGCCTCGGCGTTGGCAAAAACCACCCGGCCCGCCGAGTTGAGCAGCAGCACCGCGTCATTGATCGAGCGCACCGCGGCGGTCAGCCGGTTGCGCTCCTCCTCCCACTGCTGACGGTCGGCCATGATGCGGCGTGAGAGGAGGTTGAACTTGTCGGCCAGCTTGCCCAGTTCGTCGCGCGATTCCACCTTGATAGCGCTGCTGGTGCGCGCGACCGCCAACTGCTCGATGCCGGCGCTCAGTGCGGTCAGCGAGCGCAGCACCGTGCCGACCATGATGGTTCCCGCCACTGAGCCCAGCACCAGGGCGACCCCGATCAGGTACAGCCCGGTGATAATCGAATGGCGCACGCGCGCGGCAATCAGCGCGGTGGACAGTTCGATTTTGATCATGCCCGCGTACTGGCCGTTGATCTCAATCACGCCGCTGGCCTTGTAGATGGTTTGCGGCTGCAGGTTGAGGAACATCGACAGCGTCTCCCACCATCCGCCCTCGGCCTGCAACTGCCCGATCGACGGCACGTCGGGGACCTGGCGCCCCTCCAGCGATTCGGGCACGGCCACGACCGCGACCCCGCTGGGATCCTCGACCCGCACCGACACCACCGCCTCGCCGAACGCGAGCACGGAGTTGAGAAAGCTGCGAAAGGCGTGATTTTCGCGCAGCGCCGCCAGATTGCGCGGCTTGCTGGCGCGCATCTCCTCGAAGGTTTGATGGACCAGCAGGTTGCCCAGCGACGCCAGATGGTTGACCATCGATTGAGTGGTGTGGCCGGTCTCCAACAGGCCGATGGCAAGGGCGGTAACCGCCAGCGGCACCATGAAGCCGGTGGCCAATTTGGCTCGCAGGCCCATCGTTAAACTCCGCCTTACCGGCTGCGGTCTTTTGTGGGGCCGCGCCCGGCGCGATGGTGGGACAGGCGGTTGTAGAGTGTCCGCAGACTGATTCCCAAAGCCTTGGCGGCGCGGGTCTTGTTGCCTCTGAAGGCTGCGATGGTGCGGTTGATCAGGTCCTGTTCGACTTCTTCGAGGGTGGCGCCCACGCGCACCTGGAAAGAGGTGCCGCTGAGCGGGCGGATTTGGAATTCGGGCGGCAGATCGGAGCGGCGCAGATAGGGACCGGAACTGAGCGCGACCGCGCGCTGAATGACATTGCGCAACTGGCGCACGTTGCCCGGCCAGTTGTAGGATTGCAGCGCCGCCATGCATTCCTCGTCGGCGCCGGTGATGGCCCGATGGCTCTCGGCGGCGAAGCGCTGAATGAAGGCCTGGCTGAGCGGCACGATGTCCTCGGGGCGTTCGCGCAGCGGCGGCACGGTGATGACGAACACGCTCAGCCGATAGTAGAGATCCTGGCGCAGCCGGCCCTCGGCGTTCGCTTTGCTCAGGTCGCTGTTGCTGGCGGCCAGCACGCGGACATCCAGCGCGATTTCGCGGTTGCCGCCCACCCTGCGCAGCTTGCGATCCTCCAGCACGCGCAGCAGCTTGGCCTGCAAGTCGGGCCGCATCTCGGTGAACTCATCGAGCAGCAGCGTGCCGCCATGGGCCAGTTCAAAGCAGCCCTTGCGCGCCTCCTCGGCACCGGTAAAGGAGCCCTTCTCGTGGCCGAACAGTTCGCTTTCGATAAGATTGGCGGGCAGCGCGGCGCAATTGATTCCCACGTAAGGTCCTTCGCCGCGCGGAGAAAGGCTGTGAATGGTGCGGGCCACCAACTCCTTGCCGGTCCCGCTTTCGCCGATGATGATGACCGGAGCTTCGGTCGGCGCCACCTGACCGATCATCTCCATCACCTGCGCAATGGCCGGCGACTGGCCGATAATCGGCCCGTCGCCCAGCTTAAGCCACGCCGCTTGCGGCTGCCCAGCCAGACGCTCCTGGGTTCGCCGCATCAGCATTCGCAATTGGTTGGGCTCTACCGGTTTTTCCAGGTATTCTTCGGCGCCCAGCTTGACCGCCCTGACCGCGTCGGAGATGCCGCCCTCGCCCGAGATGATGAAGGTCGGGACCGACAGGCGGCGCGAGCGCATTTCGCTTAACACCCCCAGCCCGTCCAGCTTGGGCATCTTGATGTCCAGCAACAGGATGTCGGGCCGGTAGGTTTCCAGCATCTTGCAGGCCTGCAACCCGTCGACGGCCTCGGCCACTTCGAAATTCCATCGGATGAGGAGTTCCCTTAGCAGCCCCCTTACAGAAGGATCGTCCTCTGCAATCAAGATCCGCTTGCATTCTGCCATGACACCCGTGGGTGGCAACGAACCGACGCGGCCCGTCGGCGGGGGATTGCCGGCAAGCGCTCTGGATTGAAACGCCACGCCCTGTGAGCAAGCGATATGCCATGCCGGGCATGCGAAAATCTCGGCGGTTTTAAGGAGGTCAGAAGCGAACCGCTATCCATTCGTGTAAAATCTGCCACCGGCTCCTAGTGGCTGTGCAAAATTTGCAACCGCAATTTGCACGGTTCAGTGACCGCCCATGCGCCACTTCATCTGCGCGATCTCATCCTGAAGCTGCTTGATGTAATCCTGCTGCTCCTGAAGATGCTTGCGCATCTCGAAGGGGCTGGCATTGACCGTGTCCTGGCCGGTGGCTTCACTCCCATCCTCATCGTGCGACGCGCCCGTGCTACGCGTTGTCAGACAGGCTTGCAGGGGAACTTCCTGCTCCTGGCACTGGCGCAAGCGCGCGCGTTCCTTGAGCAAGCGCTTGATTTCTTCGCGTTGCGTGCGCAGCGTCTTTTCAAAGTCCTGCTGCTGCTGTTCCTGGGCAGCCTGATGCGCTAGCAGCTCGCGTGTGCCCAGCGCCGACGCGCCCCCGATGCCGGCCGCGGTGGCGGCGCCCGCGCCTCCGATCAGGCCGCCAACGGTTGCTCCGGCGATCGCGCCGGCACCCATCAGAGCGGCGGTGTCCATCGCCTTTTCGCCGCCGCGCAGCATGCATTGCGCGGTGGGATGATCCTCCAGCCGCACTGCCTCGCCCGTCACCGTGAGCTCGGTGCCGACGTCGTTTTGATGGGTTGCAACGTTGATCACTGCGTCGACGTCGTCCGGATAATCTCGGAGCGCGGCGGCGCGCAGACGCCGGGCCCGTTGCGTATGGTCCTGATCGACGGCGGCATCGGCGAATGATTGGTTGACGGTCACCGTGCCGAGGTCGGTGTAACATTCATCGGGTAAGCCCTGCGCGGTTACATAGATGTAGCGGTTGGCAGGGCGCGGGGGCGGCGGTGCGGACTGCCCGGCACATCCCCAAAACGCGCCTATCGAAAGCATCGCTATTATCGCCTCCCACGCCAGGTTTCCGAGCCTGCTCATGGCCGAATTCCTCGATACAAAGACTGCGTCGCCGCCCGCTTGATTCAAAATCAGCTCTGCCGGCGCTTGGCTGGACGAATGCGCCGGTCCAACGGTTGACGCGCCGGCCGCCGTTTGACGAGTCCGCGGGCGGTGCGTATAGCTTGCCAACTGAGCATGACGCGGCGCCAGACGCGCCGGCTGCAGGCGAACAATCAAGCGGCAGGAAGAATTCGTGCACGACACAATCGTATGGATCAGTGGTGCCACCGAAGGTCTGGGGCTGGGGCTCGCGCGCAACGTGCCTTATCCCGGCGCCAGAGTTGTCAACCTTTCGCGGCGTCAACATCCGGACTATGAGACCGTGCGGTTCGATCTCGCCGAACCCGCCACCTGGGACGCGGTCGGCGCACATTTTCACAACGAACTGCGGAATTTCAGGGGCGCCCGCGCCATCTTCATTCACAACGCCTACATGGGCGCGGTGCAGGGCTTCGTCGGCGAGGTGGACCCGCAGTTGTACCGCCAGTCGGTGATCGCCAATGCGGCCGCACCGCTCATCCTGGGCGACGCGTTTGTGCGCGCCTGCAAGCCCGGTTACGAGTCGGGCCTGGTGATGATCACCTCGGCGGCGGCGCGCGTGCCGTGGGAAGGGGACGCGGTCTACTGCGCCGCCAAAGCCGCGGCCGAGCATTGGGTGCGCGTGGTACGCCGCGAACGCAAGCAGCGCGGCAAGGGGCCGTGGGTGGTTGCG
>Ga0070740_10006666_pt1 | contig 10014 bp, 5 predicted proteins | sample Coa_R2_FD_67286 | JGI IMG/M metagenome (GOLD analysis project Ga0070740, IMG submission 67286) | Surface soil microbial communities from Centralia Pennsylvania, which are recovering from an underground coalmine fire - Coalmine... | ecosystem: Environmental > Terrestrial > Soil > Unclassified ... | reverse complement strand
GACCGGCTGATGCAGATCGCCCATGCCGGTCGTGGCGATTCGGATGCGCTGGCCGGGATGGGCAGGGTTAGTGAAGGTATTGAGCGACGCGGCGGGGCCGAGATTCTCGATCTGACCCGGGCCCCAACCTTCCTGATTCTGGCTGAAAATTCCAGGATTGGAAGCAGCGATCTCGACGGGGAACGGCCTGCTCGCGAGTCCGTTGAGAGTCACGATGAGCGCACCTGGGCCTGTGGGGGTTTGAGGAGGCATGAGCGCTTCGATCCTGCGTGGCTCAGCCTTGAGAACCGTGACCGGAACCTCGGAGCGATCATGCCGAAGAACTACGGAGGTGGGGGCTGTCGCGGCGAGGCGCACGCCACGAATGGTGAACAGAGCGCCTCTGGCGATGGAGCCTCCCGCAAGCGTCGGAGGGATCTGGCTGGCGGCGTTGGCGACACCGTTCTGCGCTATGCCCGGCTGCGCTGACGCAATCGCGGCAGCCGCAACCAGGAGCATACAGATGTTTTTCAACCCCATAGGTTATCATCATGATTCGCCGCGATGAAGCTACATTTCTGGCGGATCGCCGCGCGGATCGCGTGGCGGGACTTGCGAAACTCGCGCCTGCGCTGTCTCTTCCTCGTCGCGGCGATCGCCGTAAGCCTGGGAGGGGTCGGCGCGGTTCACAGCGCCGCCAAGATTGCGCGAAACGCCCTGGAACTGGATTCGCGCGCCTGGCTTGCGGGCGATCTCTGCATCGACATGCGGGAGCCGATCGGCGCGTCTCAAATCGAGGCGCTCGATGCCTTGGGGCCGCGCGGGATCCGGTGGACGGTGATGACGACGACACTCACGATGGCGTCTTCGGATCAAGCGGCGGACTCGGGGTTGATTCAAGTGAAGGCTGTCGATCCGCAGGCTTACCCGTATTACGGGGCAATCGGGCTAATCCCACGGTCGAGTCTGCAAGCGGCGCTGAAGCCCGATTCGGTAGTGGTCTCTGAGGAGGTTCTTGACCGGCTGGAGGTCCGGCCCGGCAACTCGATCACTCTGGGAGGCCATCCGTATCGCATCGCTGCAACGATTCGGACCGAGCCCGACCGCTTCGCGAATGAAGTCGGCGTCGGAATGCGTTGCATCCTGTCGCGCGAAGGATACACGCGGAGCGGAATCGAGCAGTCCGGGAATCCGGTGAAGAACCGAGTGTTATTGCGGCTGGCGTCGGATGAGGATCTAGAGTTTGCGCGCCGGAGACTTCAGGAGATTTTTCCGGCCGGGAATCTGCGGGATTATCGCGCAGCGCATCGCGAAGAAACACGCATTTCGGAAACGGTCCTTTCGTTCCTCAGCGTGACGGCATTTCTAGCGTTGATTCTGGGCGCGATTGGCGTGGCGTTTGCGGTGCGCCAGCACGCGGAGAATTCGCTGCCGGGGATCGCGATCATGAAAGTTCTGGGCGGGCAGAGCGGGCAGATCGGCGCGCTCTTTCTGTTCCAGATCGCTTGCCTGATGATCGCCGGCATCGCAGCCGGAGTTCCTTTGGGACTCGCTGCTCGATTTTCGATTCTCGCAATCGTCGAAAAATACCTGGCGCTCCCGCAAATAAGAGCGTGGGAGGCTTGGTCGATTCTGGCAGGAACCGGCGCGGCTTGCTGCGCGATGATGCCGGTACTGATCGAACCGGCTCTGTGGATCCGGAATTTACGTCCCGCGGTAGTGTTGCGCAGAAGTATGTGGTCGGATGGGCGGGAGAAGGCTGAACACAGGCATGCGGTCGCGCGCAGTCCGTTGATGTGGATTTCGGCGGCGGCATCATCCGCCGGATTCGCAATCTTGAGCGTCTGGATGCTCCGTTCCGCCGGGGCGGCATTATGGCTGTTGATTGCGCTGGTTGTGATTGGCTGCGGTGCTGCGCTTCTTACATTCGGCGTACTTCGCCTTCCGCTCGCAGCGATTCTCAGAAGCCGCGCGGCGCTGGCCGGTCATGGAATCGCATGTTTGTCCCGTCCGGGGAACCGGTCGCGGATATTGATCGCCGCACTTGCGGCCGCTCTGACGGTCACGCTTGCCTCCTTCGAAGCCCATACTGCCGTTCTTCGCGCGATTTTCAGTTTTCTTCCTTACGACCACAACAGCCTGTATCTTGTGGGCTTCCGAAGCTTCGCGGGACATAACATCGAGGCATTTCTTCGCATGCTGCCCGAGGTTGAAGAAGTCCAGATTCTGAGCCAGATTCGGGTGCGTCCGCATTCGCGACTGGAAGGAGCCGTTCAATCACGCCCGGCCCGCCCTGTCCCGGGGGCCGTTCCACCGAACCAGGACGGATCTTGTAACGCGGACTATGTGCTCGATCTCGACGGCGGGCAGGAACGCTGCATTCCTCCGGCAGAGGCGGCCCGGCTCGCCGGGGGCCGCACACCGGGTATACGCGGCGACGTGCTGTTCGCTTCCGGTGGAACGAACATACGCACCGCGGATGCGTGGAATTTTTATGCTTCCAAGGTGCTCGGACATCAGTTGGCGACGGATCTGTTTCCGGCCGGTCACCGGCTACAGCCTATGACGGTCGATTATTATCTCGACCGGCTCGCCGCTGTGACGCCCACCATCGGATCGCTCCTTGCTGCATGCGATTCCGTGCATTCGCAATCATCCGGACCGGCGAGAGTCGTCATTCCCCAGGAACTCGCTGCTCAACTGGATGCTCATGTGGGCTCACGGCTGGAGTTTGATCTCTCCGATCGGGTGATTGAAACGGTCGTGACAGACATTGCTGAAATGCCGCCGGCGGAGGCCCTGTGGTCGTCGATGAAACTCGACTGCAGCGGGCTGGAGCAGCAAAGTCTTTACTATCAGGCTGCTGTTCGATTGCGGCCCGGCGGGCTCCCATCGGTTCGACGGGCGATCCTGGATCAGTACCCAAACATCGCGCTGATCAGCGCCGAAGAGATCAACCTGACCATCAACGCTCTGACACGCGATGCGAGTGTGCTTATCCGCGCGGTTGCCTGGTTCGCCCTAGCCGCAGGAATGTTCGTGCTGATCGCAATCGTCGCAGCTTCAGCGGCTCCGAGGACTGTCGAGATCGGGATTCTCTCCGCGCTGGGAGCGCGACGAAAAACGATCGTGTTTCTCTACACGATCGAATTCGCGGCCATAGGCGCGCTGGCTGGGATCATTGCCGCTGTTTTATCTTGCGGATTCACCTCGGCGGTTCTCGCTGTTGTGCTGCATCGGGCGGAAGCTGTGCTGGATTGGAAAACGCTGGCAGCCGCGATCACCGCCTCCATGGCTGCTGCCGTGGTCGCCGGATGGCTGCCCACGTGGAGGCTTCTCGACCGGAAGCCGATGGATGTATTGCGTTCGGAGCAGTCTTGACAGGCATTGGCGCGCCACGGGATCATACGAACTTCGATGGGTTGCAGAACCATCGTTGACAAAGGCATCGCGGCAATTGTCTTCGCGGTTGCGGTTCACGCGCAGTCGACTACGATTGCGCTTCCTCGCGTCCTCAAGGGCGTCACTTATTTCCCCCGCGGACACGCCTGGTACCGCATGCTGTACGACTGGTTTCTCGACGACTGCGAAAGCACGACGCTGCCGCGCGCGGGATGCCTTCGCGGACAGCGCGTTTCCGACATGGCCGATCGCGATCTGGACAAGCTCCGAAGCAGCGGGATCAACTTCATTCATCTCTATCTTTGGGATCAGAATTCGCTGCAACAGTCGGGGTTGCTTCGGCCCGACGCAGGATTCGTGGACTGGGATCACGGTGGTCCGCAAAACTCGCCGCGGCGGCAGTGGGAAGCCCTCAACGATTTCGTCGGCCGCGCTGAGGCGCGGGGAATTCTTCTGCATCTCGAGTTCGCCGCAACCTGGCCGCTCGCGGACTTAAGTACTCGCAAGGGAAGCATAGTCGGGGCGAACTATGCGGCGTGGGTGAGCGAGTTCATCGACTACCTGACCATCACCAATCATCATCGGAATATCGTGATCTGGGGCGTGAACTGGCCCTCCGCCGGTCCTGTTTCGCAGGACGCCAACGATCCGCTGGTTCAATTCTGGAAAACCGCGTACCCGTCGATTCTTGCAACCGTCGAGCGCGACGCAGCGCCGGGACCGCGTCCTCTGCTCGCGGTCGATGCGGACTTCAATGGGAATTCATTCACCGACGTTTTGCCGCGGCTCGAAGGTTATGTCTGGGATTGGCAGCAGACTCAGACGGTAGCGCGCAATTTCCGGCAGCAAGTGGGACTTGCGCCGGATCTGTTCAGCTTTCAACTGTTCAACGCCAATTCAGCCGATCTCAAGCGCAATCTGCAATGCGTCGCCGGAATCGCGAATTCCGTCTGTCCCGTGACGCCTGTTGAAGGAGGCGACGCGATTTCGCCGGAGAAAATGGTTGTGACAGAGTTCGCCACCAGCACATCGCTTGAAGATCCGCCCGCCGGCAATCGAATGGTTTCCTATGGCGACGCGCAGACGCCGACGACGAGCAATACCGGCCAGGCGCGCTGGCTGGAAAACACGCTCTGCGTTCTCGGCTCAGTCGGAATTTCGAAGTTCGCCTATTTCGGGCTTTACGATTCCGCGTCGCTCTGGGAATCGGATTACGAGGCGAGCCCATCGTCTGTCGCGTGGACAGGATACTGGGGCCTGAGTTCTGAAGTCGAGAGCTACGGGGACAAGCCATCATGGCAGACATTCGTGAGCTACGATCCCGCGCGGCCCGGCGGCTGCGGCGCGTCTCCGGCTCCGGTGGTGGCCATGCGAAGCGACGCGGCGTACTACACGATCGGCGATATCGCGCAGATCAGCTACACCGCCGCCGATGCCGCGCGGCTCGAATTCAATCAGCCTGTGGATTCGTCCTACTCCTGCGACGCGGTCAATCATCACGCTCTGCTTGCGGACGCCGCACTTGTCGGGTCCTGCGCTTATACGAATGCTCTGATCACAGACACCACGGACACGCTCACGCTAACGGGGACGAACCCGGGTGCATCAATGGCCACATCGCAGCGCGTAACCGTCGGGCTCGGGCCGATCGTCACCGAGACCGCGAACTACAGCACGGGACAGATTTGCGATTTCGACGCGAATCCAGGCTGCGTTCTGCATGCGAGCCCGTCGGACACCATCGGCGTTACGGGAGCCGGGTTCTCGCCGGTTGGCGGAAATCTGATCGAATTGAGGAACGCAAAAGGGAGCGCGTGGCTCTATGGCGGCGACGGCCTGTACTTCTGGAACAGCTCGCGAAGCGTGATGAGCGGAGAACTCTTCTGCGATCTGGATCCCGGTTCCTGGAGCCTTCGCGTGTGGAATCCTCATTCGAACGTCCCGTCGCTGAGTGTCTCTTTACAGATCGACGGAACTCCGTGCGCAGATCGTTCCGCCGCAGCGGCGGCGCGGCTTCGCGCGTCCGGCGATTTGAGCGGAACGGTTATCGATGACGAGACCGGCGAGCCCGTTGCGGGAGCCTCGATTACTCTGGTTTCGCGGTCCGGTTCCCGATCCGAACGACCCGTGATCCGTCAAATCCAGGCAGACGAGAAGGGGCGCTACAGGGCAACTATCGAGGCGGGCGATTGGCGGGTCTGTATCGCCGAGTCAATTCTCTATCTCGATCCGTGCCAATCGGGAGGGCCGGCGAAGGAATCATCCGCTTACAAAAAGGAAAGCGAATCCGAATTAGCACCCGCGAATCCGGTTCCTTCGTCGCGCGAAGCGGGCGGAATTCCATTCCAATGCGCAGGGTCTACGACAGTGGACGGATTCGCCACTATGAAGCGCTGGTCCCCGCGCATATGAAATTCACCGTCTCACGCGTGGATTTCGAGTATTAAACGGTCACCGCGAGCCCTGGTTCGCAGGCCATTTCCTTGCGGAGCCATGCTTGCGCAAGGCGCAGTTCGCGGCGCACCAGATGGACCGATTTCGCCAGCGCCAGCGCGGTTTCATGCGCCGTCATCCCGCCGAAATAGCGCATCTCTATAAGCTGCGCCTTCAATGGATCAGTTTTCTCCAGCAACTTCAAGGCATCTTCGAGCGCCAGGATAGACCGGTTCGGTTTCAATCCCCAGTCCCGGATCTTCGAAAGCGCGACGTTCTGCCCCGTGCCGCGCTTTTCGGCGGATCTGGCGCGCGCCGCATCCACCAGGACCTGCCTCATCAGCCGCGATGCGATTCCGTAAAAGTGCGCGCGATTTTCGTACGAAGGATGCCGTCCGCCCGCGAGCTTGAGAAAGGCTTCGTGCACCAGCGCAGTCGTTTCGAGCGGAACCGAACTCATCTCGCGGCGCAGATGCGATCGCGCCAATTTCTTCAGTTCCTCGTAAACCAACGGGATCACCATGTCGATGGCTCCGCGGTCTCCGTTTTCGAGGCGCTGAAGCAGTTTCGTGATCTGGGTGCCTTCTTCTCCGCCGTTCAATCGATTTGCAAACGACAATCCCATATATCCACCTGCGTAAATAGGTTTGTAATTTAGTTCGCCGCGGCTCGAACCGCGCCGATTTGCCGCCGAACGAAGTTGTTATGGGGAAGCACCGCCTCCCAGTGCTGCCACAGCTCGCGGCGCCGGGTTTCCATTTCGGAGGCGCGGTCCCGTTCGCCCGCGCGACGGTGCAGAGCCGCAAGCGATGCGTAAACTCGCGACATATCCACGGCATCTGCGAGATTCGTGTCTACTTTGGGCCCCCAGGCAAGAAGCTGGCCCGCGAGCTTCGTGTAAACGTCGATCGCTTGACGAACATTGCCGCTGCTCGCTTCACAATCGGCCAGAGCGCGAAGGGCGAGGTCCGGCTCTGAGCCCGGCTTAATTTTGTCGGCCGGGAACGCTTTAAGCTTACGCAAACGCTCGAACACCGAATCCATTCGCTCTCTCGCCTCGTTTTCCCGGCCGAGCTTCCGGAGCGGGTATGTAGACGCTGCGAGGGCGCTCACCTCATAGCGGCGAAAACTTGAATTGTCCTTGATTTCCGACATGTGCTGGAGCATGTGATCGTAAATCGCCAGCGCCCGGCGCGGATCGGAATTGCGGATGACTCTTCCAAGCGACAATCCCGCAAGCGCCAGCCGTCCTCGCGTTGCCTGGTTGCTGGGATCGCTGTGAACCATCCGGTCGGACATCTCGAACGCACGCGCTAGAATCGCCGCGGCCTCATCCGAACGGCCGAAGCTGATGCTGTCTTCATCGTCCAGGATTCGTCCCTGTTTGATCAGCGCGAACACATAATTGTTCACCTGATTCTGATCTGTATTCACAGAACGCGGCTCAAGCAGTCTGACCGACTCACGAATGTCGTTGAGCGCCTGATCGAGATTGCCCTGACGCCGCGATGCTTCCGCCGAAACCCAGAGGAACGTGCCCAAGTACGCCGGCCGGTCGAACGCGCGCGCCAGTTGTTCGCCCTTCTGGCAAAGCTCCAGTGCATCTTCGAACTGCCAGGCGAGCATGTGCTGATCGGCGACGTTAAGGTAGGTCGCCAAAATCGATGTCGCTTCAGCTTTGTCGCCGTCAGTCGAGCGATATTGTTCCAGCCATTTCGCCGACTGCTTGGCGAGAACAACGCTTCGTCGTCGCGGTCCTCCAGCCGCGCGATCAACATCCGGTCATGAGTGATCTGGGCAGCGCGCAGCATCGCCGTCCGGTTGAGCGGTTGCGAGCGAAGTACCGAATGGATGAGCCCTTCCGCCAGACGCAAGTTCTGTTCCGCCTGATCCATCTGTCCGAGATTCGCGGAGATTGGAACACCCTGCACGCGCGCGGCACGCATGTACGCGTTGCCAACCTCGAGCGCCAAATCCGGATCCCCGTTCGCATCGGCCGCCAATCGCCGGAAGTATGCAAGCGACGTGTCCACCATCATCTGGCGGACCTTCGTCGTTCCTGGAACTTTTCGCGCTTCCTGGTCGATGTCGAACATCTTGTTGGCCAGTTGACGAAGGTCGTTGTAGCGCCGCTGCGCGATGGTGCGTTCGCGATTCGCGAGGGCGAGGCCCGTCGACAGGCTCGCCACGGCGAGCGTCACGGCTGTGACCGGAAGCCAGAATCGCCGCAGAAATTTTCGCGCCCGGTAGAATGTTTCGCCCCTGCGCGCGCGAATCGGGCGCGACTCGAGATAACCCTCCAGATCCTCCGACAATTGCTCGATCGTGGCATAACGCTCTTGAGGCTCCTTGCGCAGAGTCTTCATCAGGATAACCTCGAGATCGCCCCTCAGGGCCGGGACGATCTTCGACGGTGGTGTGATTCTTCCCGAGCAGATGGCTTCGAAGGAATTGTTTTCCGGGGCATGGGCCGAGTAGCCGGTCAACAGCTTGTACAGCACCGCGCCGAGGGAATAAATATCGGTGGCCGTCGTGACCCGGCCGCCCGCGACCTGCTCCGGACTGGCATACTCCGGTGTCAGCATGCGCATCGCGGTGATCGTCGAATCCGCCGTCAAATCGAGCATCTTCGCGATGCCGAAATCCAGAAGTTTCGGTTCGCCTTCGCTTGTGACCAGAATGTTTGGCGGTTTCAGATCGCGATGGACCACCAGGTTTCGATGGAGGTATGCGACCGCCGCGCACACCTTCAGAAACAGGGCAACCTTCTGCCGGGCGCTGAGCGAGGAAGCATACGCGTCGATTGGTTTTCCCTCGACGTATTCCATCACCAGGTACGGTTGACCGTCTTCGCGATGTCCGGCGTCGAGCAATCGAGCGATGTTGGGATGCGACAGAGCTGCCAGGATTTGACGTTCCGCAAGGAATCGCGCGCGGAGACGAATATCGTCAACCCCGGGACGCAGAAGCTTCACCGCGACGCGATGCGAAAGCTCGCCGTCGACACGCTCAGCGGCGTAGACGGTTCCCATCCCGCCCCGGCCCAGCGTTTCGCCCAGGCGATAGGGCCCGCAGCGGAGATGTCTGGGATCGAGCTGGGCGAGCGCGCGCTTGGCGACGCGCCCGATATCCCGGTCAAGAGAACTCGTGGTCGGCAGATCGAAAGCGAGCAGCGCTTCGACCTCGCTGCGCGTCGTTCCATCGACGCCCAGACGCTCGAAGTATTCTGAGCGAGCGTCCCTCGGTAAATCCGCGAGCTCGTGAAACAGTTCTTCGACACGGGTTCTCATCGCGTGATTCCCGGCGCGAGCGGTATGTATATGGAGTCAAGGGAGACTTCCCACGAAACCGGCAGTGTTGATAACGAATTCATACGTCTTGCGATTGAGTACTGCAATAAGCCTCAGTGGAAATTTCCTGGTGCGGAATGCGCAGGCGAAGGGTTTCCCTTTAATGCGAGGTCCGCAGACTTGCGTCACTCCGTGCAAGCGCGCGGTTCAAATGTCGTTTGCTCCACCCTCCACTCAAAAATAAGTGCCGCCGACCGCGGCCCCGTTTCATATCCGCGCCTCGCGAACACTGCTTGCGCGAACTGAACGAAAACCGATTACAACTTTGGATACCTTAAGAGCATCTCCGGATGCAGTTCGTTTCAGTCACACGCCGGTAAAACTCGGTCATACCCTAGTAAAACGCCGTTCTGCGTGAAATACATCCAAGTTCCCCGCAAGAATCCGCAGGTAGCAGCAGGCATGGAGGTCTATTTTCCCGTCAACGGTTTCAGGGGAGGAACAAGGATTTGTATCGGATTCTGCTGCTTGCGCTAGGCTGGATCGCCGCATCCATGGTAGTGCTGCTTTTATGGAGAACTTGTAAAATTTTTGTGCGTTTTCATCGCGTTCGCGCCAATCAAAGAGCGCGAAAACTGCTGTTGAGGCTGCAAGAATACGACTTTACAAGCCAGCGCGCCGAGACTTGGCGCGGCACGCGACAGGCGGCGGATCGCCGCAAGAGTCCACGATAACGTCTAAAACTGCTCCTCGACTCCGCAGGTATATTCGGAGGAAAACCTTAGTGAACGATTTTTGCTGTGCCGGCGCCACCGGGCAGATACCTGCTCTCTTTCTTAATCCGCTTCAGGATTGAATTACACGCCCGTAAACGACAACTTAGTAGGAGAAAATTCATTTGCCATCGAAC
>Ga0070740_10006661_pt1 | contig 10017 bp, 11 predicted proteins | sample Coa_R2_FD_67286 | JGI IMG/M metagenome (GOLD analysis project Ga0070740, IMG submission 67286) | Surface soil microbial communities from Centralia Pennsylvania, which are recovering from an underground coalmine fire - Coalmine... | ecosystem: Environmental > Terrestrial > Soil > Unclassified ... | reverse complement strand
CCCCCCATGGCGTCCTGGGAAACGCTGTAACCGTGCGCGAAATAGCCGTTGGTCGCCCAACCGGCGAACGGCAGGCTCAATGCAGCCAGCGCGCAGACGCGCGCGGCTTGGGTCGCCATGGCGTGTTTCATCTCTCTCCTCCCCTCGTCGAGCCAAAATAGTTTTATGCCCTCGTCGTCTGCGGACGGGGCGAGCCGCGCGGCGGGCTTTTCGGCGCTCCCTTACGGAGCGTTTCAAGCGGGCGCCGGCATGCTCATTCGATCGCGGCGACCACCGGCTGCTTTTCGGTGGTCCATTCGGTCATCGATCCATCGTAAAGCTTCACGTGCGGATTGCCGAGGATTTCGCTCATCACGAACCAGGCGCCAGAGGCGAGATGACCGGTGTTGCAGTAGGTGATGGTGCTTGCGCCCGGCTTGATACCGAGTGCGTTCAGCACGCCGCGATAATCGGCGGCACTGAGGAAATGCTGCGCGGGCCCAGCGGCGCGCGTCACCACGTCGGTCGGCAAATTCTTCGCCCCGGGAATGTGCCCGGCAGCAAGCACGACCGGTTTCTTGCTCAGGCCGAGGTACTGCGGCAGCGGCCTTGCGTCCACCAGTTGCACCTTCTTCGATTTCAGCGCTGCGGACACGTCGGCGCTCTCGGCCAGCAGACTTTTACGCTCCGCATTGGCACTCCAATCGCCGCCGCCGGCCGCCGGCGGGTCGGTGGAGACCTCGTAACCGGCGGCGAGCCAGGCGGCATTGCCGCCGTCGAGAATCGCCAGCTCGTCGGTGCCGTAATATTTCAACGACCAGTACAAACGCGTCGCCATATCCACCTGATCGAGCGTCTCGCCGGGCATGGTGATGACGATCGGCTTGCTCCCGGAAACTCCCGCCGCACGCATGAGATTCTCGAAATATCCCCGATCCGGAAGCATGGCCTTGATCATCTTGCCGTTGATTTCGCGATCGACGCGTATCTTCCCGAACTCCACCAATCGGGCGCCGGGAATGTGGCCGCCGACTTTGGTCAGCGCGCGGGCACCGGTTTTAGGATCGGTTTCATAGGTCGGTGCGACGGTGAAAGTCTCCGGCTCGTCGCGCACGTCCACCACGGTCACTTCCGCGAGGTGATCGTGCAACCAGGCCGCGCTGACCACAGGGCCGGGCACGCCGGCCGCGCGGGCGGCGGTTGTGGCAACCGAAAGACCAAACAACAACAGCCAGGATGTCGGCTTCATGTCATTCTCTCCGTGTGCGGTTTCGCAAGCGCGCGCTCGAGCGCCTGAAACTGCCAGGACAGCGAGATGCGGCAGGCACTCAAGACCGGGATCCGGCGATCAGCGAACACGCGGTGCCTGCAACGCGCCGTGCTCAGGCGCCGCAGGCGCGCATCACGGCGTTCAAGGATCAGGCACAGCTGAGGGTAGAACAGGCGAACCACCGCGGACAGCCAGCGGTCGACCAGCACCGAAGAACGCCGCGTGCGTACGCGGAACCCTTCCAGGTAACGCGCAAGGGTGCGTGCGGATCGCCACGCACCACCCGTGACCCAACGGTTGGCGGCGAAAACGTGGATGGGCAGCCCCTGCGCGTCCACCGACAGCGCAGCCAGATGCACCAGCGTCGGCGCGCTGCCGCGTGCCGAGGGATTACTCTCGCGGAACAAATGGAAATGCCCGTGCTCGCCCGGTAAAGGCGGTGGCCTGCGGCCGTGACAATGGTAGTAATACCGGATGCGCCGCCGTGGATCGACGGCGTCACCGCTGGGATAATGATCCCAGGCTTGGGCCGGACGCTGGCCGCCGATCAATTCCGCGGCGACACTGCTCCCGCGCGCGGCCAGTCTCCTCATGCACTCCACCACCTCCGCGCCCGCCGATCTCATCCTCAGCAGCCGGTCGCGGGGCAACTGGCGCAGAACCGCCAGCAACTCCTCGCCCTTAAGACTCATGCGGCCGTTGCTTCCATGAACATCCGGGTCGGCCGCAGCCATACCGATCAGATCCCGCAAGGATTGGTGGGCTTTTTCGGCGCCGGGGCACAGGGGTTTTGCGGCCCGGCCGGCGGCTTGGGCGCGCAGGGCTTGGGCGCACAAGGATTGCCGGCGCAAGGATTCTGAGCCGCCGAGACGGGAAACGGCGCGACGGCGGCGCCGATCGCCATCGGCAAGGGCGCCACCGCCGCCATCGCCACGGTCAGCGCGCTGAGGCGGTCTGCCAAAGATTTTTTTCGCGATCGCGGGAGGCTCTTGCGAGATTTCATGAATTGCTCCTGAAAAGCCGAACCCTTAAGAACCCTGGGGCATGGGTCCGCGGGCGGCCGTCGCCGGCGAGGCCGGCATGGCGTCTGAAGCGCGGCGCGTCATACGCCCGACGGCTATGGCGATCAGTAACAAGATCGCCAGGACGGCCCACGTCGGCAGGTGCAAGAGCTGCGGCAAAGTCTGCGCTTGCGGGCCCGGCAGGGCTTCCAACATGGGTTTGAGCCAGTCGTAGGCGCCGGCAAACACCACCGTTCCCAGCACCAGCCCGAGGAAGAACATCAATCCATCCAGACGCCCCGAGCAAAAGGCCACCACCGAGGTGCCGGGACAGTAACCGCCGATACTCATGCCGGCCCCCACCCCGACGCCGCCCAGCAAGGTTGCCCAGAGGAACACCGTTGGAATGTAGATGTCGCTTGCGCTCATCAGACCGAGGGCTTGCAGCAGGTACAACCCGGTCGCGCTGACCAGGATGGCGGTGAACATGACCTTGAATACCGCCCAGTCCTGAAAGCGCAGTTGCGCGGTCAGCTTGCAAGCGCTGGCGAATCCTGCGTTCTCGAGCGCGTAGCCGAAGATCAAGCCGCTGACCAGCCCCGAAACGACGCCCGTATATCCGAGTGGGAAAGTCATTGCCAATACCTCTTCATGAGCAAGCCGATGCCGACACCGGCGCCGAAGAACCCGATCAGAAACAGAAAGCCCGCCGTGGCCAGCACCGCCGATCCGGACAGTCCCAGGCCGCTGGTGCAGCCGAGCGAAACGCGCGCGCCGAATCCCGACACCGCGCCGCCGACGAGCGCCAAGGCGAGCCGGCGCGCACGCGGCAAGCGCGAGGGTCCATCCAGACTCAGGCGAAAACGGCCGGCGAACACGGCGGAGGCCAAAGCGCCCAGCGCCAGGCCGATCACTTCCCAGGTGATCCAGGAATCGAGCGGATTGTGCGACGCGGTCATCGGGCCGAAGTAGGCGTTCGCCGCCGTCGCCGACGGGGCCAGCGTCTTGCTCGCCGATGCCGCGAGCGCGGTGGTGAAACCGCTCGCGCCGAGCCCGTGGCCGGTGAGCACGAACGTCAACAACAATCCCAAGCCGAGCACCAGGCCGGCCAGGTAGGGATTCCATAGCGGACGCGGTTGTGGGGTCATCGAATGTTTCTCCTCCGATTTGCGCCGCGGCGAGCCTCGCGCTGCTCGGCGCGGGGGTTATATACATACCCCTCTAGGTAATTGGTACTCGGATTCGAGCGGCCTGTCAAGCGCGCGCGGGCGGAACGCCGCTTGCGGCAGCACGCCGGGGACGATCGGCCATGCGCCGCCGCACCACGGCGGCGATGTATTCCGCCGCACGGCTACGGCCGGCCGCGGTCGCCAGTGCCGAGGGCGGACCGCAGCGCTGCGCATCGATGAACTCGTCGTCCGCAGCCAGCCAGCGATCCCAGCCGTCGCGCGTCCCGGCCTCGATCGCGAAACGCGGCGCGTCACCCAGCACGCGCGCACGGTAGTCGGCGGACTGCGCCGCGAACAGCGCGAAGCACGGCAGCGACACCACCGCAGCGTTGACGCCTTCCGCCTCCAGGCGTTCCGCCGCCAGGCTTGCCAAGGCCACTTCCGGCCCGGTGGCCAGCAGCGTGGCGTGGCGCGGCTGCCGCGCGTGCCGCAGCACATAGCCCCCGCGTGCCGTGCGGTTGGTTTCGGACGACGTCGATCGCAGCCGAGGCAAGGGCCGCTCCGACAGACACAGGACCGTTGGCGCGTGCAGCGTATTCAGCGCCACCTCCCAGGCCTCGGCGGTCTCGACCGCGTCCATCGGACGGATGACGATCAATCCCGGAATGGTGCGCAGCGCGGCGAGTTGCTCGCCCGGCAACGCGGGCAACGACGCTACGGCTTCGCTGCAGGCGCCCGCATCGTCGTTCATCGCATAGATGACGCGTCGCCGCAGCGCCGCCGACTGGCGTATCGCCGCCCGACCGAAGTCCGCCGTGGACAGCGCGCTTGCGCCCACGGGAATGAAACCGCCGTGCAAGGCGATGCCGGCCAGCACCGCGGGCAGCGCCAGCTCGCGCGCGCCAAGATGCAGGCAGCATCCGGTGAAATCCTCGCCGCCGAGTGCGGGGAGATTCGCCAGGCGACGGCGCGTACCGTCCGCCGGGCCGCTTGTGGCCACGAACACGTTGTCCTGCGCCGCCGTCAGGGCTTCGAGCAGCTCCCGACTCCATGCGCCCGGCGAGATTTCCATCGACGAACCCGTGTCGCACTGCGCATGGCGACGCAGCGTTTCGCCGATCGGCGGCGCGAGTTCGCCAGCGAGCCGATTCAGGAAGCTGGCGCGTTCGCCTTCGTCGAGTGCATGCAATCGCGCGTTCCAGGCCGCGCGAGCCGCCGCGCCGCGCTCGGCCACTTTGCGCCAGGCCCGCGCGATCATCGTGGGGATTTCGAAGGCGGCCGGCGGCCAGCCGAGGCGTCGGCGCTCGGCTGCTGCCGTGGCCACGTCGTCGCGCTCAACGATCGACTCGCCGTCCGTTTCTTTGCGCCCGGCAGGTTCGCCTCGTGTGTGGCAGGCGATGAGCGTGGGGCGATGGCCGTCGCGTGCCGCGTCCAGGGCCTGCGCGATGCCGTGGGGATCGTGCCCGTCGACGCGCTTCACCGACCAGCCCATGGACACGAAGTGTTCGAGGTGGTCGTCCGAACAGGCGGTGGCCTGCGGCGCACGGCGGTCGTCGAACAGGACGATCAGCCGGTTGAGGCGCAGATGGCCGGCGAGCGAAGCGGCTTCGTGCCCCACGCCCTGCATCAAACAGGCTTCGTCGGCCAGGACATAGGTGTAGTGATCGATCAGGCCGGAACCGTGCCGCGCAGCGAGCATGCGCTCGGCCAGCGCCATGCCCACCGCATGCGCCAGCACCAATCCGGGCGTTCCGCTTGGAACCTCCACGCCTGGCGCGCAGCCGGATCCCGTCGGCGCCGGGAAATCGATCCACGGCGGTAGCTCGCGCTGCGGCGCCGCCGTCGCGCCGGGATAGCCGGTCACACGCAGCAGCGCCCACCGCAGCGGCGCGCACGCGCCGGCCGCGATCAGCAAGCGATCGCGGTCCGGCCAGGCCGGATCGTCCGGATCGAACTTGAGAAAGCGCGCGGCCAGCACGCTCAAGGCATCGGCCATACCCAGGGACGCCGCCCCGCCGCACCCTACGCATTCGACGGCGTCCAGGGCCAGCACACGCAGCGCGTGGGCCAGCTCGGAATACTCCACCCGGCAAGGTTCCAGGCCGAATCCGGGGCCGGCGACTTCCACGCCATACGGCGGTGGACCGGCGTGCGCCGCGGCACCGGTGCCATGACCTGGCCGCGCGATCGTGCCGTCGCTCACGATCTTCATGCCTCCTCCTCTCCGCGCGGAACGATGCCGGCGGATGATCGTTGGCGGCCAATATACCTACCTGGGTAGGTACTATCGATTCAAATGATTTTTGCTCCGCGTTAAAAATTTATATTGCCCGCGCGCGGAACGCGCACCTCGTCCGCCAGGAATCGAGGCGACGATCAGGAGATCGGTGCCTGGGCCGGATCCGCCCGATCGCCGCGCGCCGGCCTGGTATCGACCGATTGGCGCAGACGACGGTCCAGCCAGGTCCCCGCGAGCAGACCGACGAGGAACAAAGCCAGCGGCCCGCTGGGATGCGCGAGATCGGCGATCGCTGGACCGGGGCACAATCCGGAAATCCCCCAGCCGACACCGAAAATCGCGGCGCCGGCGAGCAAGTTGCGGTCCACGCGGGTCTTGGTCGGCAGCACGAAGTCCGGTGCCAGCAGCGGTGCCCGCAAGCGGCGCACGAGCCCGTAGATGAGAGTGGTGGTCAACACCGCGCCTCCCATGACGAAGGCCAAGGTTGGATCCCAGCGCCCGGTGACGTCCAGGAAACCCACCACCCGGGCGGGATCGATCATGCCCGACAGGGAGAGGCCGAAACCGAACAGCAGTCCGGCGATCGCTGCGGTCGCCGCCTTCATTGATCACCCCGCCCGTGGATCAGAAATACGGTGAGGCCGGCGACGAACATGAACACCAGCGTCGCCGTCAGCGAGCGCACCGAGAAGCGGCTGAGCCCGCACACGCCGTGACCCGAGGTGCAGCCGCCCGCCATGCTGGTTCCGAAGCCGACCAGCAGCCCGGCCAACCCCATGCCGAACCACCCGGCCTGCAGGTGCACCGCCAGGCGCTCCCCGGCCAGCAACGCATGCGCCGCCGCTCCACCGATCAGGCCGAACACGAAGGGTGCCCGCCAAACGCGCTCGCCCGGTGCGCGATTGAAGGCCAGGCCGGCGAGAATCCCGCTGATGCCGGCGATGCGGCCATTGAACAGCATCAGAATGCCTGCGGCCAAACCGATCATGACCCCGCCGATCAAACCGTTCGTCGCACTGTGTGCATCCCAAACCATCGCTACCCTCCTGTCCGCCTGCGCCGACAAACTGTCTCCGATCTCGTGGCGCGCCATGCGCTTAGCGCGAAAAGGTCTATCGATATAATCTCAAGGAACTCCGACGACGACATGGACACTATATACTAGGTAGGGTATATGACGAAAAGCGTCAGCTCCTTGCAGCGGAGAACCAGCGTGAACCAGGAAGAAGTCCACCGTCGCAGCATGCTCTCTCGCCTGCGTCGCATCGAGGGACAGTTGCGCGGCATCCAGGGGATGATCGAGCGCAAGCTGGATTGTGAAACGGTGGTGCAGCAAGTGGCTGCCGCACGCCGTGCCCTCGATCGCGCGTTCTACGAGATGCTCGCCTGCAACATGGAACTGGAAATCTCCAACGCGCCCAGCAAGGATGCCGCGCGGCAGGCGGGCCTGCACGTGGCCAGGATTCTGGCGAAATACGGCTGAGTTCGCCGGCTAGTGCTGGGCTGCGGCCGCGGCCGGCAGCGCGGCATGGATCAGCATGTACACGGCCACACCCGCGATCATGGCGGAGAACGCCGCGGTCAAGGCGCCGCGGGTTCGCGCCAACCGGCCTGCGGCGCGCACACCCAGGGCGCCACCGAACACGCCGCCAGCGAGGAACACCGCCGCCAGCATCCAATCCACCAGGCCGGAGCGTGCATAGTTGGCGGCAGTCGTCAATCCGAACGTGCCGACGCCGAGCAGCGAAGTACCGATCGCCTCGAGAATCGGCATGCGCGCCGCGTACATCAGCCCGGGAACGATCAAAAACCCGCCGCCGATGCCGAAAAATCCCGAAAGCGCACCGGCGCCGAAGCCGGTCACCGCGAGTCGTGTCTGCAGATGTCGCGGGACCGGGCCACAGGCGGCGATCACCCTCGGTCGCAGCATCCACGCGGCGACCACCAGCATCAACAAAGCGAACAAAGCCAGCAGCCGCTGGCCATCCATCCATTTGCCGAGTTCGGATCCAGCCGCGGCGCCGGCCACCCCGGCTGCGGCGAAAACCGCGCCTTCGCGCCAGCGCACATGCCCGGCGCGGGCGTGCGCCAGGAGATTGGCGTAGGCATTGACCGCCACCGCCAGCGCACTGGTGCCGATAACCAGGTGCACGTCGCGTACGCCTACGACGTAGAGCAACAGCGGCACCGCGAGGATCGACCCCCCACCTCCGGTGAGCGCGAGCGAGAAACCGACCAGCGCACCGCACGCGGCGGCCAGACCGTCCTGCGGAACGTCGAGCATCATGCTGCGACTCAGGCCACCGTGTCCGGCCGCCCGCAAGCGAGATTGGCCTGGATCGCCACGTCCATGAGCCGCGGATCGGGCAGCTTGAGGTTGCGCATGATGGCGACGTATTCGGCCTTGGTCTTGCCGGCCAGCCGCGGGTTGTAGCGCTTCTCCTCGCCGATGGTGGAGACCGTCCAGCCCTTGTAGTCGTGCGCCGGATAGACCAGGGTCTCGTCCGGCAGCTTGAACAGTTTTCCGACGATCGAGTCCCAGCTCTGCTCCGGATCGCCGTTCTGGAAATCGGTGCGTCCGGTGCCGCGGATCAACAGCACGTCGCCGGTGAACACCGCACGCGGCTGCGCTGGATCGAGGACGAAACTGAAGGATTCGTCGGTGTGCCCAGGCGTATGCATGGCCTGCAGACGGATTCCGTCCACGTTGAGCACCTCGCCATCGCGCACCTGGGCGGAAACGCACTCGGCCTTGGTGAACTGGCCCATCATCGTCACGCATGCGGTCGCGGCGCGCAGATCGCCCAGACCGGTGATGTGATCGGCGTGGGTATGGGTGTCAACCGCCAGCACCAGCTTGAGATGGAGCTGCTCGATCGCCTGGAGGTAATGCGGCACGCGCTCTTTGACCGGGTCGAGGATCAGCGCCTCGCGTCCCGAGCCGCTGGCCAGCAAGTAGGTATAGGTGCTGCTTTCGGAGTCGAAGAATTGACGAAACAACACGGCCGACACCATTTATTCGATAGAGATATAAGCTTATAACATATTTTAAGGTTCGGACATCTTGCCGGCGGCCAGGCGGGGTTTTCGCAGCTCCGACGCGCAAGAAGAAACTGTTAGGCTTGCGCAAAATCTGGCCCAGGGACGCAAGATGAGCGAACTTCTGACGCGCCGGCAGGTGCTGGCGGGAATCGCTGCGGGTGGCAGCCTGCCGCTGTTGTCCGCCTGCATGGGCAGCGAGGCGGCGCAAACGGCGGCGGGACTGAGCGGCAAGGCGACGACCGAGGTCGCGGTAATCGGTGCCGGCTACGCGGGGCTGGCCTGCGCACGGGCTTTGGTGCAAGCCGGTCGCGACGTGATGGTTCTGGAAGCGCGCGACCGCGTCGGCGGCCGTTGTTTCAATCAAACCCTGCCCGCGCCCTACGATCAATATGTGGTCGAGGGCGGCGCCGAGTTCATCGGCCCGACGCAGGACCGCATGTATGCGCTGGCGCAGGAACTGGGCATCGCCACGTTCGGCGCCTACAACACCGGCAAGACGGTAAACTACGCCAACGGCCGTCGTACGACCTACAGCGGCCGCATCCCGCCGGGCGACCCGCTGGCTGCCGCCGAGGGCGCGCTGGCCATCCTGCGCCTCGACAGCATGGCCCAGCAGATCCCGCTCGATGCCCCGTGGAACGCGCCCAAGGCCGCGGAGTGGGACGCTCAGACTTTCCAGACCTGGATGGACGACAACCTCGTGGGCGCCGGCGCGAAAAACCTCCTGCGCCTGGCCATCATCGCGCTGTTCTCGGCCGAGCCGCGCGAGCTGTCGCTGCTGTACGTGCTGTTCTACATTCGCTCCGCCGGCAATCTGAATCTGCTGCTCGATACCCAGGGCGGCGCGCAGCAGGACCGCATCGTCGGCGGCTCGCAAGCCGTCGCACTGGGTCTGGCGCAAGCGCTCGGCGAGCGCATCCGCTGCAACGCGCCGGTGTCTTCCATCGTGCAGGACGCCGGCGGCGTGACCCTCGACGGCGCCGGCTTCTCGGTGCGCGCTCAGCGCGTGGTGGTGGCGATGTCGCCGTGGATGGCCGGCCGCCTGCACTATGCGCCGCTCGACGGCCCGACCCAGGCGCGACTGCAACTGATGCAGCGCATGCCGATGGGCTCGATCTGGAAAGTGCATTGCGTGTATCCCACGCCGTTCTGGCGCGAGGCCGGCCTCAACGGTCAGGCGACGAGCGACCGCTTCCTGACCAAAGTCACGTTCGACAACACGCCGCCGGAACCGGGTGCCCCCGGCGTGATGATGGGCTTCATCGACGGCCAGGACGCGCGCGACGCGCTCGCCATGACGCCGGAGGCGCGCAAACA
>Ga0070740_10006658_pt1 | contig 10019 bp, 8 predicted proteins | sample Coa_R2_FD_67286 | JGI IMG/M metagenome (GOLD analysis project Ga0070740, IMG submission 67286) | Surface soil microbial communities from Centralia Pennsylvania, which are recovering from an underground coalmine fire - Coalmine... | ecosystem: Environmental > Terrestrial > Soil > Unclassified ... | reverse complement strand
ATAATGTCCATCCGCGGGCCCTTGATAACCGCAGCGGCGACGATCAAGGAAGGACGTGAGGGCGCCGGATCGGTGGCGAGGATCCGCACCATCGCCCCCGACCGCGTGAATTCGTGAACCGCGCCTTCGTAGCGCGTGCCGCGTTCGTCGATCAGGATGACGTGATCGCCGGGGGCAAGCCGCATGACGTCGCGCATATGATGAGTTTCTTCTTCGCCCACGCGGGCGATACCGCCGGAATCAGGGGGCGCTTCGATTGCGAAGCGCGGCAGCCGTTTCATTTTTCCATCACCATCGTCGCCCATCCGCGGCTCCTTCTCGAAGCCACGAGCCTGAGATTGCGATAGGCCGCGCGTAGGCCGGGAACCTCGCGGGCGAGGATTCCGCCCATCACGAGTCGCCCGCCCGGCGCGAGCCTGGGGGTCAGTTCGGGGGCGATCGCTATCAGCACACTGCTCAGGATATTCGCCGCAATAAGATCGAACCGGCCTCCGATCTTTTCGAGTGGCGTTGACGAAAAGCGAATTCTGCCGCATCGGTTGAAGGCGAGATTCTCGCGCGCGTTGCGAAGCGCGTTCGGATCGGTGTCGATCGCCATCACTTCGCCCACCCCCATCGCCGCCATCGCGAAGGCGAGTATCCCTGAGCCGGTGCCCACGTCGAGCGCCCTTGCAACCCGGGAGCCGCCGCAAAGGATATCTTCGAGCGCCCGGAGGGTTCCCGCCGTGGACGGATGATGTCCGGTGCCGAAGCCGAACCCCGGCTGAACCACGACTCGGAATCGTCCCGGGTCGCGCGCATCGCTCCACGGCGGGACGACGAGGATCTTCCTGCCGATCCTGAGCGGCTTGAAGCGCCGCTGCCACATCGTGGCCCATCCGGGATCGACGATTGCGCGCGGCGCGCGCGATCGCCCATCCGGCGACAGCATCCCAGCCTTTCTCATCGCAGAACGAAGCTCGGATGCCCGCCCGGGGCGGAGGCGGGAAAAATACGCCTCGAGCGTCACAACCTTCGGCGCGCGCCGCCCCGGCCGGTCCATCTCCGCAACCGCGCATCCCATCGCGCCGCTGGCGACAAGGAAGCCCGCGGCTTCGTCGGCCATCACGGCCGGCACGGAAAACCGGGCCATCACATAGGAAAGCTTTTGGGCGGAAGCCATTAAGCCTCGAGTATCGCATCGGAAGGGCGTCGGTTCGAGACTGCCGCTGTTGAGCAACCACGCGCGCGCGATTGCGCCGCACTGCTCGCAGCACGTAACTTTCAGCAATGCTCACCGGGCATCGCGGATGAATCGATCGATTCTGAACATAGCGCATCGAGGGGCAAGCGGAAGGCTGCCCGAGAACACGATCGCCGCCTTCATCGGCGCGATCGACGAGGGCGCCGCGATGTGCGAATTGGATGTGCAGATCACGCGCGACGGCGCCGTGGTCGTCATCCACGACGACACCGTGGATCGGACGACGAACGGCCACGGCAAGGTCGCCGAGATGACCCTTGCAGAGATAAAGCGGCTCGATGCCGGGAGCGGTGAACGGATTCCCACCCTCGACGAGGTATTTGCCGCGACCGCAGGACGATGCGAGCTGAATATCGAGCTCAAGGAGGCAGGATGCGAGGCCAAGGTGCTTGCAGTAATGCGCAAGTGGAACGCGCTTGGAGCCTCGATGGTATCGAGCTTCGATTGGTCCGCGCTCGAGGCAATCCGCAAGCTCGATCCGGCCGTCCGAATCGGGGTCCTTGCGGAGAAGGATTCCCCGGCGATGCTCGAGCGGGCGGTCTCAATGGACGCGGTCGCGGTCAATCCACGTTACGATCTCGTCACGCCGGATCTGTGTGCCCGAGCGCACGCGCGCGGGTTGATGGTCCTGGTATGGACGGTCGATGTTCCGGAAATGATGCGGATGCTCGTCGGATACGGGGTTGACGGTATAATGACGAACTATCCCGGGCGGCTGCGCGACGTGCTGAGCGACTAATCGTGCGATACGGCGACGACAAGATCGAGGAGATTCGCCGGCGCGCCGATATCGTCGAGGTTGTCGGCGCGCACGTCCGCCTCAAGCGCGCCGGCCGCAACTACGTCGGCCTCTGCCCATTCCATCAGGAGAAGACCCCTTCGTTCTCGGTCAATGCCGAGCGCGGATTCTTTCATTGCTTCGGATGCAACGCGGGCGGCAGCGTCTTCAATTTCATTATGAGGATGGAGGGGCTGAGCTTTCCGGAGGCGGTCGAGTCCCTTGCACGCCGCTACGGCGTCGATGTTCCGGAGCGCGAATCGTCCGGCGGACCGACGCGCTCCGAACGCGACGCGATGTATGCGGCGAACCTGACCGCCGCCGAGTTTTTCGAACATGTTCTATGGAAAACTCCCGACGGCGAGGCGGCGCGCGAATATCTCGTTTCGCGCGGCATAACGAGGGAAACTGCGCACGCTTTCCGTCTCGGGTTCGCTCCCGCGCGCAATGCCTCTCTGGCCAGGGCCCTCGACAAGCGCGGACTTCGCGATGCGGGGATGAAGCTCGGGCTTGTTCGCCAGGACGCCGAAGGTCTTCGCGACTGGTTTCGGGCACGCGTGATGTTTCCGATTCGGGACACGCAGGGCAGGGTGGTTGCGTTCGGCGGCAGAGTTCTGGACGATCGCCAGCCTAAATATCTGAACTCACCTGAATCTCCCCTCTATTCCAAGACACGCACCATCTACGGCCTTTACGAGGGCCGCCAGGCCATCACCGCGCGCGACCGGGCGATCCTTGTCGAGGGCTACGTGGACGCGATCATGCTGGCGCAGGCGGGCGTGAAGGAAGCCGTTGCCGGATGCGGCACCGCGCTCACGGTCGAACAGCTTCGTCTGCTCGGCCGCTACACGAAGAACGTGATCGCGTGCTTTGACGGCGACGAGGCGGGGCGCAAAGCCTCGCTGCGTTCGCTCGAGATCTTCCTGCAGGCCGGGATGCTGGGGCGCGGAATTTTCATCCCGGCCGGCCACGACCCCGACACTTTCGTTCGGGAGCGCGGCGCGCAGGCATTCATGGAGCTTGCGGATTCCGCGCAATTGCTCGTGGACTACTTCCTTGAACAGCAGGCGCGGGAGGCGGCGAAATCGCTTGAGGCTCGAGCGCGCGCGGCCGAGCGCACGGCGCAGATGCTCGCGATGGTCACAAACAGCTTCGAGTTTGATCTGCTGGTCGGGCGGGCGGCATCGGTCCTCGGAGTCAGCGAGGATGTGTTGCGGCGCGAGGCCCGCAACGCTCAGCGCACGGGCGGAGCGCGCGAGGCGCGGAGGCCCGAGACGCCTGCGGCGCGGCCCCTGGATGCGGTAGAGCGTGCGGAGATCGGACTCGTCACGATCGCGCTGCTTCATCCGGAGTTGCGCCACAGTATAGCTGGAGCGGAAAAGAACTTCGTCGATTCCGCGCTTGGCGCGGCGCTCGCCGAAATATGCGCCAGCGATCTGCCGCATAGCGCGCTGGAAAACTGGATCGCCGAGCATCTGACCGCGGACCAGCAGGCGCATCTGTCGGCGGCCGCGGTCGGTCCGCTCATAGACAGCCCCGCGGATGCGGAGGTCACGGCAGCGGACTATATGGCTGCCCTCGACCGCCGGCGTCATCAGCGCGAGATCGAGGCGCTTAGGCGCGATGTCGCTCGAACCTCAGCGGCGGGAGGCGATGAGGAAGCGTGGGAGAAGGCGCAGGCGCTCATCGCGCTGCGGCGCGCCGCCGAGAGTCGGCGATGAGCGGGCGGTTGTTGAACGGTCGTTTGAGTGACCCCTTAAAAACCCGCCCCCAAATTGATAGCATCAATGGCTGCTCAATGAATCGCGAGGGGCCCATAGCTCAGCCCGGTCAGAGCTGCCGGCTCATAACCGGCTGGTCCCAGGTTCAAATCCTGGTGGGCCCATCCCAGTGCGATCCAATTTGCCCCCAAAATTCGTTGCCATGCCGTCGTCGCCGCGATGAGCGTGTATCTCGGAGGTTGCATTGCCTGAACAGATAGCCCGGCTGATGGATTTGCAGGTCCTCGACCGCCAGCTCCAGGAACTGGAACAGACGTTGGGGACGATCGCCGGAAAAGTCGAAAGCCTGCGCGAAGAGAGTGCCCGCTATGAAGCTGAACTCCAGCGCCTCACCGAAGAAGATCAGCAAGCCGCGGCCGCGCGCAAAAAAGCCGAAAAGGAACTCGCCGAGGGGGAAGCCAGGATCCGAAACAAGCGGATGCGACTAAACCTCGTCCGCACCGACAAGGAACTCCAGGCCCTCACCCTCGAAGTTGAGTCCCTCAAGGACACCAATCAAAGGCTCGAAAGCGAACTTCTCGCGCTCGCCGAAGCCGCCGACCCTCGCACCGCCCGAATCAAGGAACTCGGAGAGCTGATAGCCAAAGGTCGTGCGGAGCTTGCGGAGGCGGAAAAGGAAATCGCCGCTCAGGTCGAGGAGCTGAAGGCCTCGATCTCCCAGAAACGCCGCGAGCGAGACAAGGCCGCCGCTGAGATTCAGCCCAATCTGCTCCAGCGCTACAACACCCTTTTCACCCGAAGGCAGGGAATCGCAGTGGCGCTGGCTAAGGGCGGGAGCTGCATGGGATGCCGCCGGCTGCTGCCGCCGCAGCTCTACAACGAAATCCAGAAGCACGCTCAGATCCATTTCTGCCCGAACTGCCAGCGGATCCTGTACTTCGAGGAAAGGCGCGCTGAACAAGAGAATTAGCGGCACAGGGTCGGCCTAACTATCGATCCCGTCGGCGAAGAGCCGAGAGGCTGACTTCTCTTTGCCTGCCTGAGCCGACGTTCGGACCTGACAAAATACTCCATCCTTCCGGACAAGCGCGGACACGGTACACGGCCGGCATCGGCATGACCTGCCAGAAATCCATGCCCAAAGCGGAATCGATCGCGTTGAGCGCCAGCGCGATCAGGTTGCCGTGGCTTCCTGCAACGACAGTGCCTGACGGATGGCGGGCGCGAATACAGCTCAAGACTTCGAGAATCCGCCGCTGCGCGACGCGCCCGGTTTCGCCGCCTGGGGGAGCGTAGTCGAGATCCTGCCACGAGCGTCTAAGGTGTGGCATCCATACATGATCGGGCACACCGGGCGTTGTAAGGTAGCGTTCGCGCAGATCCTGGACAATTTCGATGGCGATGCCGAGGCGGGAAGCGAGTGGCTCGATGGTCTGGCGTGCACGCCGGTAGGGACTCGAATAGATCGCATCGATACGCATTTCGGCATAAGCGTCGGCCAGGCTGCGCGCGGCTTCAAAGCCTTCCGGAGTCAAAGGGCGATCGTCGTCGTTCACGCTGAGCACCCCCGGTGGAATCGGACGGGCATGCCGGACGAGCATCACCGTGGTGGTCGCGGTTTTCACGGGGGAAGTAAAACATATAGCAACGGACCGATCGAAGCATGCCAGGTCAGCCCGCGCGAGATGATAGAATTCGATCTGCCGGAGTGAGCCGGGCGATCGCTTTCCGGATGCCGGAAAGAGGAAAGTCCGGGCTCCACAGGGCAGGGTGGCCGTTAACGGCGGCGCGGAGTGATCCGCGGAAAGTGGCACAGAAAACATACCGCCCGTAAAAGGGTAAGGGTGAAATGGCGGGGTAAGAGCCCACCGGCGCGCGAGTGATCGCGCGCGCATGCCAAACCCCACCCGGAGCAAGACCAAATAGGAGGGTGAGCTGCCCGCTCGTAATCCCTCGGGTATGGTCGCTGGAGCCGCCGAGCAATCGCGCGGCCTAGAGGAATGATCGCCGCCCGCAAGGGTACAGAACCCGGCTTACAGGCTCACTCCGGTTTCAACTTCCCACAGAATTTCGAACCCCGAGAACCAGGGATGCGCGGTCGCAGCCTTATCGGCGCGACATCCGCTTTCGACCGCGATGCGACGCGGGGCGGCCGCCGGCGCCGGCAAGAACGGATGCGAGATCGGCATCGGTAGTGATGAAGCCGGCGATGCGCCGGAGCGCACCGAGATCGTGAAGGCCGCCCGCGCCGAGTTCCGGTGCCATGGCTAACTTCACTTCGGGAGGAAGTTCCTGAGCGAACCTGGAAACCCGCGCGATCGCATCCAACGTCAGTCCCCGATAGCCCTCGAGGCAATTGACCACTGCGGCCAGTCCTTTGAGATGAGCCAAATCGTGGGCAAGATCCCGCCGCAGCATCGGAATTTCGTCGAGGTGGGCGGTCGCGCCGGTCCCATTGCCCTCGGCCGCGGCCTGCAACGTTTGCTCGTCCAGGAACCGGTTGATCACGATCGCTGACAGCGAGAGGCCGTCCGACTTCATTTCATCGATCAGGTCCGCGGCCTGGCCAAGCCTGTCGGCCTCTGCCGTCGTCACCATCACGAATTTCACCGCATCCGAGCGCATCAGCGCTTCGGTCTTGCGGAGCTGATCGACGACCGCATCGACGCTCTCCGCGGCTGCGGCGAAGAAATCCGAGACGCTGGACAGCACCCGGCTTCCGGCAAAACGTTCGAGTTCGCGGACCACGAAGCGCGCCGCCTGGCTTGCGAGCTTCACGGCAAGGCGGCCGGCGGAAAGCGACGGCGAGAAGATCCATCGCGCGGCGCGGGAGTCGAGCAGGCGGGTGAAACGTGCGGGAGCCTCCAGAAACTCGAAGGCATGAGCGGCGGGGGGAGTATCGACGATCTTCAGGTCAAATCCGCCCCTCATGTGCAGATCGTAAAGCTGCTGGAGCGCCGCGAACGCCTCCGCGCCCGCGAATTCCGCGGTGAGACGTTCGTAGAACGGATTTTCCAGAATTCGCCGCCGCGTCGCCGCATCCGGCGCAAACCGCTCCGCCATCATGTCCCACACTCCCTTTACGTCCAGCATCATCGCCGAGAGCCTGAGCGTGGGATCGAGTCCGGCGGCCGACAGATGGGCTTTTGAAAGACGAGAGGGGCGGCCGCCGAGGCGCTTCATTCCGAGGGCATCGCGAAGCCTTCGAGAGGGATCGACGGTGATGAGAGCGGTATCGAGCCGCTGCTGGGCGCCGGCCAGTCCGAGCGCGGCGGTCACGGTGGTCTTTCCGACCCCGCCGGTCCCGAGCACGATTACGATAGTTCCCTTCTTGAGCAGTTCCTTCACGGCAATCCGCGCCGGCCAACAATAGCAAGCCCTGTGAACAGGCGCATCGAGGCCATTGGACCGCGAGGGCCCCGCCGCATATTATTTTGGAGGCAACAGGGAATGGACATGGTGGTGGCGGTGACGGTGGCTGTGGTGGCGGCGGTAGCTGCGCTCGTCGCGGTTGCGCTCCTGCTGATTCGCTCATCCGGTTCTGATTCCTTCGACAAACTGGCCGACAAGCTCGATTCCGTCGCGCGCGAGATGGACTCGAAGGTCACTCTGGCCATGGCTGATATGGCGACGCGGCTGGGCCAGACCAAGGGCGACCTCACGCGGGAGACCGCGGATCGGCTCTCCCAGGGCTTCCACGAACTCAGGGGCGAAGTCGAGCGCCAGCTCAAGGCTGGGCGCGAGGAGCAGGCCGGCGGGCTCAAGCGCGAAATCTCGGCTTTGAATGAACAGGTGCGCACGGGGCTTGAATCAGTGCGCGCGGAAATCGATCACAAGCTGCTTGCGATCACCAACCAGGTTCAAACCAAGCTCGACCAGAACATCCGCGAAGGCTTCGCCCAGTTCGAGAAGGTGCAGCAGCATCTGATGGCGGCCGAGGAGCAGTTGCGCAATGTTGGCGCGATCGGCGAGTCGATAAACGACCTCAACAACCTGCTCAAGATGCCGCATCTGCGGGGCAGGTTCGGCGAGGCGAGTCTCGAACGCCTGCTTGCCGACTTCTTGCCGGCTCATATGTACGAGCTTCAGGCTTCGCCGGGCGAGGGCGTTCCGGGCCGCGCCGACGCGATAGTGAAGTTCCCGGAGCGCAATCTGCCGATCGATGCGAAGTTCCCGCGCGAGCAGGTTCTGCCGCTGTTCGCGAACAGCGATCCGGCCGCGCTCGATTCGGCGCGCGCCGAATTCGCCCGCGTGATGAAGGAGCAGGCGCGCCGAATCGCCGCCTACATCCGCCCGGAAAGCGGCACCACCGACATGGCGCTGATGTACCTGCCGAGCGAGACGCTCTACATGGAGGCGGTTCTCAACGGCGACCTGAGCGAGTTTCTCAACCGGATGCGGGTGTTCGCCGTCTCGCCCAACACGCTCATCATCACTCTCCAGTCGATCCAGATGGTCTTCAAGATGTACGAGTTTGCGAAGAGCTACGAGCGCGCGACCGAGGAATTGAAAAAGGCGCAGAGCGCGTTCGGCTATTTCGAGAACCAGTTCGAGGCGATCGGCAAATCTCTTGGCAAGGCTCAGCAGGCATGGGAAGTCGCGCGGGGCCATCTGACTCGCTACCGCAACCAGGTGGTCAACCTCACCGGCGAGGAGGTGCCCGAACTGGAAGCTCCGCCGATCGCAGTGGTGGCCGGCAAGGGAAAATAGCACACTCCTTCGGCGCGAGCGCCAGAGCGATCAATTCCCGCTGCGCAGATTGAAAAAATTCGGAGAGGGGCGGCCGTCAAGGCCGCTCTTCGTCGCTGGGAGGCGGCGGCTTGAGCTGGCTGCGCTCGCTGCCTGCCGCAATCCATCGCGCCACATCACGGCGTTCGCGCCGAAGAAAGTCGCCGATCGCCTTGCGCAGGCCGGGATGCGACACGTAGTGCATGCTGCGGGTCAGGGCGGGATCGAAGCCGCGAAGCCATTTGTATTCGCCGCCCGCGCCGGGCTCGAAACGCCTGAGTCCCTGCGCGATCGCGAATTCGATCCCCGCATAGTAGCAGACCTCGAAGTGGAGAAAGCGGATTTCCTTGAAGCATCCCCAGTAGCGCCCGTAAAGGACGCCGGCCTTTTCGAGGCAAATCGCGCCGGCGACGATCTCGTTTCGGTCGCGGGCGGCGATAAATCTCAGGTGCCGCTTGAAGTGTTGCCGCAGCAGGTCGAAAAATTCCCGGTTAAGATACTGCCGGCCCCAGTAGAGCTTCTCGATCGTGGACAGGTAGACCTGAAACATCGTCGGGAACATCGCATCCGCGATCTCCTCGCCCGAATGCACCTGGACCCGGATGCCCGCTGATTCGACGGCCTGGCGCTCGTGCCGCACCGCGGTGCGCCGCTTATGCTTGAGCCGCGCGAGGTAGTCGTCGAAGGTCGCAAATCCGGTGTTGTGCCAGTGGTACTGGTAGCCGTGGCGTTCAAGGAATCTCGCGCGCGAGAGCGCTTCCGCCTCGTCCTCTTCGCAGAAGTTCACGTGCACCGACGAGAGCTGATTGTCGTCGCAGAGCTTGACGAGCGCATTGGCGATGACCGCGCACAATGTCGGGCGATCGGCCCCCGGCGCGGTGAGGACACGGCGGCCGGTATGGGGCGTAAACGGGATACCCACGACCAGCTTCGGGTAGTATCGGATTCCTGCCCGCTCCGCCGCATCGGCCCATCCGTGATCAAACACGAACTCGCCCATGCTGTGCGACTTGAGATAGAGAGGGCAGGCGGCAAGGATGGTGCGATGTTTGCGCTCGCGCACAACGATGTGAAACGGAGCCCATCCGGTCCGGCGCGCGGCGCACCCGGATTTCTCCATCGCAAACAGCCAGTCCCAATCGAGAAAGGGCGAGTCGTCGGGCGCGAGCAGTGCGTTCCAATCCTGGCGAGGGATCTTCTCGATCCCCTCGATAACGTCGACCTCGATCTGTGGCGCGGCGTCATTCATCGAATCACGGGCGAGCTTAACAAGCCCGGCGCGCGCAACAAACCTTTTGCTTTCGCGGCGACATCGGACTCCATGGTCCGGCGCCGATCTGCTATTCTAAAGGCATCCGCGGGACGCGGGAGCGACGCGATGAAGGTGGAGAACGAATATCGCCGGACTATGACCGCAAAGGCCATAGGCGGGGATGACGATGCCGGCGGCGCGGAAGGCGGCACCGTTGCCGAACGCCGCACCAGGACCCGCGCCAAGACCGCCAGGCCGCCGCTCTACAAGGTCATCCTGCTCAACGACGACTACACG
>Ga0070740_10006657_pt1 | contig 10020 bp, 7 predicted proteins | sample Coa_R2_FD_67286 | JGI IMG/M metagenome (GOLD analysis project Ga0070740, IMG submission 67286) | Surface soil microbial communities from Centralia Pennsylvania, which are recovering from an underground coalmine fire - Coalmine... | ecosystem: Environmental > Terrestrial > Soil > Unclassified ... | reverse complement strand
CCTTTGAAGTCCCGCGCCGTCAGATCGCGCACTGTGTATAACTGTAAGGCCACTAACAGATCGCTCATGAAATCTCCCGCTTCTAGACGATAGCTTATCGCATCAGTACAGCCTGAAGTATATCATCTGGAGCCAGCCTTATGTTATCCGGGCGCGGCGCGCCGTTTTTATCATCCCGTCCTATTGTGTTTCTTCATATTTTAGATTACAGTATGTTTTGGATCGATTTTTCTGTAACACTGCGAGTCCGCACTTTCCCGGGCAGTCTGGCGCCTGCGGTACTTCGCAAGCGCAGTGTTGGCGACAGGGGGAGCGGACGCAGCCTGTCCCTCACACCGCCGGCGCTGACGGATAGCCCGCCAGAGACGGCGAGGGGGCCTGAACGGTTACATCTTTCTCCTATTTTTGGGTAGCGTCGTCTTTAGATCGCTGTAGATCAGCACGAAAGGAGCTTTACACCATGCTTTACTATTTCAAAGTACGTGTCGATCACCAGGGCATGACGTTGGATGAGCTATGGGATCTGTGGGAGAAAGAGGCCGGGGCGGCCCTGCCCGCGATGGAGGCGGGGAAGCTCGTCGCGCTCTACAAGATTTCGGGGCAGCGGCGCGTCGTCGGCATTATTGATGCCGAATCCCACGATGAACTGGATCAGATCTTCATGGCCGGTCTGCCAATGTCGCATTACCTGGAGTTCGAGGAGATCTTGCCCGTGCGACCCTACGAAAAGTTTGCCGATGATGTTAAGCGGCGCTGGAAATAGGAATGCGCTCAGTGCGGCTGCCAGCCATGTTGACGGTAGATCGCCAGCGTTTGCTGGTTGCCCGGCACGTAGCTGACCATCGAATAGCTAGAGATGCCCGTGAAAACCGTTGTCGCCGTGCGCAGTGTCAGGCAGCCCAGTTCACTATGCTGCACCTGGAACACGAAGGATGGCGCGGGCCGGCCAGCGGGATAGGTCGTGGAGGCGATGCGCCGGAACTCGGGCATCTCGCGCAGCCTCTTCCAGAGGGCTTTATACTCCGGCAGGTGCGTTAGCGTGCGACTGTTGTACTGGAAATCGCTGACCAGGCGCCGCGCCAGCTCCTCCCAGCCGCGAAAGTGCTTGCGTAATCGCGGCTCGAAGACCAGTTCCAGCAGGTGGGTTTTCTCGGCGCGCTCCACCTCCTGCCGGACCTCGAACAGCGTCATCGCCGCCTCGTTCCAGGAATGCAGGAACCAGAGCCTGTCCAGCGAATGTGCCGGGTAGGCGGTATTCTGTACGAGCAGGCGGGCCAGTTCTCCCAGATCGAGCAGCGTATTTTCGAACTGGTCGGGATCGATAAGCTGGCCGGTGAGCGTCGTGTAGGCGGCGTAGAGACGTTCGCGTTCGGCGCCCGGTAGTTCCAGAGCGCGGGCAATATTCTGTACAACGTGCGTTGAAGGGTGAACACGTTGTCCGGTTTCCAGGTGATAGACATACGTGCGCGAGAGCCGCGTGGCCTGCGCGAGCTGTCCCTGTGACATACCGCGTTGCTGTCGATAGTGTGCTATAAGTTGCGCGAAATCAGAAGCGCTTTGCGTCATGCTCTTCGTATCCTTTTCGCGTTAGACAGGGTGGAGGCAAATTCCACCCCTGCATGTAAGGGCGACCTCCAGGGTCGCCCTGTTTCATCATGCCATAAGATCTGTTAGCTGGCAACGTGTTCATAATCCTCAAGGTGCCATATAATTAAAAGGAAATGGGCTGTTGTTGTTTGTCTGGATGACAGCGTTGTCATCCCCGGGCATCCAGAAGAGGTGCCCCAATGGAGAGGAAATTGCCACATGTCTGACTCATCGCTCATCAACAACACTCCAGCGGACCGGCATTCATCCGCTCAGCATAGCGCTGAGCGCGAAAAGCAAATCTCTGCCGCGGATCAAACCCGTCCCTGGCTGCGTCATTATGAGCCGGGGGTTCCTGCTTTTCTCGATATTCCCGATCATCCCCTGACCTGGCTGCTCGATAACGCGGCGAGCCGCTACCCCGGCCACACAGCCTTTATCTATTATGGCACGAAGCTGACCTACGCCCGTTTTGCCACCCTGGCGAATCGCTTTGCGGCAGCCTTGCAGCGGCTCGGCATTCGCAAGGGGGATCGCGTCGCTATCGCTCTCCCCAACGTTCCGCAGTATCCCATCGCCTTCTTTGGCGCGCTCAAAGCCGGCGCGGTGGTCGTGCCCACGAATCCGCTCTATACCGGCCATGAGATGCAGCACCAGTTGAGTGATGCCGGGGCGCGCGTCATAGTAATGCTGGACTCATTCTACCCGATTGTACGCGAGATACGCAAGGAAACGGCCCTGGAGCATATCATCATTACCAGCCCTGCCGACTTCTTGCCTCCCCTGCTGCGCACCCTCTATCCGCTGAGCCAGCGCGGGGAGAAATTACCGCAGCCGCCGCTCACCCATAAAGAGCTACAGAGCGATCCCATGCTGCATAGCATGCACGAGATGATCGATGCGCATAGCCGTGGCGTGGAGCTATTTAATCTGCCGGAACCGGCTCGCGGCGATGACCTGGCGGTGCTGCAATATACGGGCGGCACGACAGGGATATCTAAGGGGGCGATGTTGACGCACCGCAATCTGCTCGCCAACGCCTTCCAGACGCGTTACTGGACGCCACGCGCGCGCGATGGCGCGGAGACGACGCTGTGTGTGGCCCCTTTCTTCCATTCCTACGGCCTGACCGTTGGCATGAATCTCTCAATCCTGGCCGCGGCTACTATGGTCCTGCTGCCGCGTTTCAAAGCAAAAGACGTAGTGAGGGCCATCAGGCGCTATCGTCCGTCGATCTTTCCCGGCATCCCAACCATGTACATTGCCATCATGCGCGAAGCGGGCCAGCATGCCGAATACCTCAGTTCGGTCAAGTACTGCATCAGCGGCGCGGCCCCGCTGCCGGCGAAGGTGCAATCCGACTTCGAGGCCATGTCGCATGGCAAGGTCGTCGAAGGCTACGGGTTGAGCGAGGCTTCTCCGGTGACGCATTGCAATCCGCTGACCGAGGAGTGCCGCAACGGCAGCATCGGCCTGCCCATTCCCAACGTCGAAGCGGCGATTATCGATTCTGAGACCGGCAAGCCGCTGCCGCCTGGTGAGGTCGGCGAAATCGTAGTGAAAGGCCCCAACATCATGAAGGGCTACTGGAACCGTGAGCAGGAGACAAAGGATGTCTTCATCGACGGCTGGATGCGTACCGGCGATATCGGCAGGATGGATGAAGATGGCTACTTCTACGTCGTTGAGCGCAAGAAGGACCTGATTATCGCCAGCGGCTTCAACGTTTATCCGCGCGAAGTTGAGGAGGTGCTCTTCCGCCATCCGGCGGTTGCCGATGCCGCCGTGGCCGGGGCGCCCGACGAGTATCGCGGTGAGACCGTCGCCGCCTTTATTGTGCTCAAGCCGGGGATCGAGCCATCCGAGCAGACAAAGCAGGATATTCTGGCCTTCTGCAAGCAGGAACTGGCGGCCTACAAAGTACCTAAGATTCTGGAGTTTCGCAAGAGCCTGCCCAGATCGTTGATTGGCAAAGTCCTGCGCCGAGAACTGAAAGTGGGAGGTTCAGGAGGGCAGTAGCCCTCCTGGCGGGGTTCTGGGGTGTCCCCAGAGATTCTCTTCCCCATTTGGGGGAACCGGTTAAAGCGTATCTGGAGGGAAAAATGTCCACAACCATGCAACCTACCGAGCAGGGAACCGCCTTCCTCACCAGCCCGGTGAGCGAGAGCGCCGACAAAATATTCACCCTGGAGCAGTGCAACGAGGAGCAGCGCTGGATCATGGAGTCAAGCGCCACCTTTGTCGAGCGCGAGGTGCTGCCCAGGCTTGATGCCATCGAACATCAAGAGCCGGGTGTCCTGCCCGAACTCGTTAAAAAAGCCGGAGAGCAGGGCCTGCTCTCCATCGAAGTGCCAGAGGAGTATGGAGGCGCGGAACTCGGCCTGCTCACGAGCGTCCTGGTAGGCTCGTCGCTCAACGAAGGCTCCTTCGCCGTTGCCTATGGAGCGCACACCACCATCGGCACCCTTCCTATAGTCTACTATGGCAGCGAGGAGCAGAAGAAAAAGTATCTGCCGAAGCTGGCCTCCGGCGAGTGGATTGCGGCCTATGCGCTGACCGAGCCGGGCGTTGGCTCCGACGCTATGAACATCAGCACGCGGGCGGAACTCTCGTCCGATGGCAAGTACTACGTCCTCAACGGCACCAAGCAGTGGATCTCCAACGCTGGCTTCGCCGATGTGATGGTCGTTTTCGCGCGCGTGGGCAATGAGCGGCCATCGGCCTTTATCGTAGAGACGCACTGGCCGGGCATCTCGACCGGGGCCGAGGAGCGCAAGATGGGTATCAAGGGATCCTCGACGCGCCAGGTCTACTTCGAGAATGCGTGGGTGCCCGCCGAGAATTTGCTGGGCGAACTGCACAAGGGCTACAAAATCGCCTTTAATATCCTCAACATCGGGCGCTTGAAGCTGGGCGCGGGCGCAGTTGGCGGAGCGCGCACGGCTCTGGGCCTCGCCGCCGCGTATACATGCGAGCGCAAAGCCTTCGGCAAATTTTTGCACCAGTTTGGCATGATCCAGAAGAAGCTGGCGCGCGTAGCCGCCGAGATCTATGCCGCCGAGAGCGAGGTCTTCCGCACCGCCGCGAACATGACGCAGGCGCAGCAGGGCGCGGGCAGCGATACCGAGACGGTCTTCAAATCGCTCGAAGAGTACGCAGTCGAGAACTCGATTGCCAAGATTCATGGCAGCGAAGTGCTGGCGCTCGCCGTCGATGAGGGCGTGCAGATCTTCGGCGGCTACGGCTTCATGCAGGAATATCCTATCGAAAAAGCCTACCGCGACGCCCGCATCCAGCGCATCTTCGAGGGCACCAACGAGATCAACCGCCTGGTTGCTTCCGGTACGCTCTTCCGCCGCGCACTCGCCGGCAAAGTCAATCTGATGGGGATCTATCCCCAGGTTGAGGCCCGTGTCAAGACCGGCCAGTCGCCTGATCGCGCCGGAGAAACCATCCCCGCCGAGCTGCGTGAGGCCGTCAATGTGCTGGAGCGTGCCAAAGATGCCACGATCTATGCTGGCGTAAAGGTTGCCATGAAGTACATGCAGGCGCTTGAGAATGAAGAAGAGTTCATGGAGTACCTGGCGAATCTGCTCATCGACCTCTATGCCGTCGATAGCGCACTGGCCCGCGCCACGCAGGCCGTACATCGCGGCGACGAGCAGAGCGCGACACATGTGCGCCTGGCGCAACTGGCTGCCTGGCTGGCCTTCTCGCGCATCCGCGCGAACCTCGACCAGATGATTATGAGCTACACGGACGCCGATAGAGTCGAGAAAGAACTGGCGCGGGTACGCGCTTACCTCGGCGATTATCTCTTCAACGGCGTCGCGGCTCAGCGCGAGATAGCGGCGCAGATCGTCGAAAAGCAGGGCTATCCGCTCTAAATTGTTAAGGAGGCGGGTTATGGGCCTCAGCGTATGCCCGGCGGCGCTTGTCGCGGCCCCCGTTGAAATCGTGTGGGAACTGGTCTCGCAGACGGCGCTCTACGATGAATGGTGGGATGCGCGCACCGAGCGTATCGTCCCGGAGGGGCCGGCGACACCAGGGCAGATGATTTATGCGAAAGCTGTGGAACTCGGCAGGAAGTGGGAGGTGACGATGAGGGTAGAGATGGTCAATCCTGAAAGGCATCAGATCAGGCTGCATATCGAGTTGCCGCTGGGCATCATTAATGACGAGTCCATCACTTGCTCGCCCATCGATGCTGCCTCCTGCCGCGTGCAATATGGCTGAGACTTCACCTTCCCGCCAGGCTGGCGGAGCTGGCTGCTGGAAAAGTTCGGCGGCAGGCTGTTCGAGGCCGGTCCGCAGGATTCGTTGCAGCGGCTCAAACGGGCAGCCGAGGCCCGCTATCGCAATCGCGTTGTTGAGAAGACATAAGGAGCAAGAGCAATGGCAGAAGCCGTTATAGTCAGCGCACTGCGCACGCCCATCGGGCGCGCGAACAAAGGAGTTCTCAAAGATGTGCGCCCCGATGACCTCGCCGCGCTGGTCGTAAAGGCCGCCGTCGAGCGCGTACCGAAGCTTGACCGTGCGCTCATTGAAGATGTCATTATCGGCTGCGCTTTTCCCGAAGGCGAGCAGGGCATGAACCTGGCGCGCATCGTCGGCGCACTGGCCGGACTGCCGGAGACCGCCGGTGGTGTCACTGTCAACCGCTTCTGCGCTTCGAGCCTGCAAGCGGTCAATATGGCGGCGCAGAGCATCATGCTGGACCAGGGTGAGGCCATCGTGGCCGGCGGCGTCGAGAATATGTCGCGTGTGCCAATGGGGGGCTTCAATCCCAGCTTCAATCCGCGCCTTGTCAGGCCGCGCGAGGGCGAGGAGATCAGTTCGCCCTACCCTCCCTGTGAGGTCGAATACGGCTATTCCAGCTACATACCGATGGGCATAACCGCCGAAAATCTGGCTCGCAAGTATAATATCAGCCGTGAGGTGCAGGATGCCTTCGCGCTGCGCAGCCACCGGCGCGCTATCGCCGCTACCGATAGCGGTATCTTCAAACGAGAAATTGTTCCTGTGCCCCTGCCCGATGGGCGCATGATGGAGGTTGACGAAGGCCCTCGCCGCGACACCTCGCTGGAAAAGCTTGCCAGCCTTGAGCCTGCCTTTATCAAGGGCGGGACCGTCACCGCCGGCAACTCCAGCCCGCTCAACGATGGCGCTGCCGCCGTTGTGCTGATGTCCGCAGCGAGAGCACGCGACCTCGGCATCACGCCACTGGCAAGGGTGCGTTCGATGGCCGTGGCAGGCGTGGATCCGGCGTACATGGGGATCGGACCTGTGCCTGCCATGCGCAAACTGCTCCAGCGCAGCGGCCTGCAATTGAGCGACATCGACATCATCGAACTGAATGAGGCTTTCGCCGTCCAGAATCTCGCTGTTATCCGTGAACTGGGCATCGATGAGGAGAAGCTGAACCCGCATGGCGGCGCCATTGCCCTCGGCCATCCCCTCGGCTGTAGCGGCGCCCGCCTCGTCGCGACGCTCATCAACGATCTCCAGACGATGGATAAGACGCTGGGCGTTGCCATGCTCTGCGTTGGCGGCGGCCAGGGCGTGGCGACACTGATCGAGAGGATGTCATAGCTATGCCGTACCAGATTCGTAAAGCAGCGGTGCTCGGCGCCGGCGTCATGGGGGCCGCGATTGCCGCGCATCTTGCCAATGTCGGTATCCCCAGCCTGCTGCTCGATATCGTACCGCCGGGCGAGCAGAAAGATCGCGATATCGTTGCCCGCACCGGCCTGGAGAAAGCGCTCAATGCGCGCCCGGCGGCTTTCTACAGCAAGCGCGGAGCGCGGCTTGTGACCGTCGGTAACGTTGAGGACGACCTGGAGGCGCTTGCCGGCGTCGATTGGATCATCGAGGCCATCATCGAGCAACCGGAGGCCAAGCGGGCGCTCTATAGCAAGATCGAGACGGTGCTGGCCCCCGGCGTGATCGTCAGTTCCAACACGTCGGGTCTGCCCGCGCATCGACTGGTTGAGGGGCGCAGCGAAGAGTTCCGCCGCCAGTTTTTGATTACTCACTTTTTCAATCCCGTGCGCTACATGCGCCTGCTGGAACTCGTGCCAACCACCGACACCGATCCCGCGATCATGCAATTCATGCAGCGCTTCGCTACGGAAACACTGGGGAAGAGCGTCGTCGTGTGTAAGGACACGCCGAACTTTATTGCCAACCGCATCGGCGTCTATGGCTTCATGTCCGCGCTGCACCGCGCCATCGATGAAGGCTACAGTGTCAGCGAGGTCGATACCATCCTCGGTCCCAGCATGGGGCGCCCGAAATCCGCCGTCTTCCGCACCGCTGATCTCTCGGGGCTGGATACGCTGCTGCACGTCGCCGACAATCTCTATGCCAGCGCGCCAGACGATGAACAGCGCGAGACGTTCCGCGCGCCGGAAGTCCTGCGCGAGATGGTCAGGCGGGGCATGCTCGGTGAGAAAAGCGGCCAGGGCTTCTATAAGCGCATCAAGAGTCCTGACGGCGAATCGGTCATCCTCGAACTCGATCTCAAGACCCTGGAGTACGTGCCACAGCGGAAGCCGCGCTACGATTCAATTGGCGCCGCACGCAACATCGACGATCCCGCGCGGCGTATGCTCACTGTGCTCGCGGGCGACGACAGAGCGAGCCAGTTCGCGCGCGAGACCACCGCCGATTCCTTGATCTACGCTGCCAACCGTGCACAGGAGATTGCCGGCAGCATCGTTGCCATCGACGAGGCTATGCGCCTGGGCTTTAATTTCGACCTGGGTAGCTTCGAAGTCTGGGATGCACTCTTAGAGCAGCCTGCGCTCTTGCAGAAGGTCTTGCAGGATCGCGAACTGCCGGAACTGGTGCGCCGCGTGCAGAGCAAGGGACAGGGCAGGTTCTATAGCGGCGGGCCGGGGCAGCGCCGCTTCTTCGACTTTACTACGGATAGCTATCAACCTGTGCCCGCCCCGGAAGGCAGCATCTCGCTGGCCGTGGCGAAGGCTGCCGATAAGGTCATTCTCGACAACGGCTCCGCCTCTCTGATCGATCTGGGCGAGGGCGTGGGCTGCGTCGAGTTCCACACCAAAATGAACTCTATCGATGAGGGCATCATCGAAATGCTGCGTTATGCCGTTGAGGAGGGCCAGAAGCGCTTCCGCGCCCTGGTGATTGGGAACGAGGCCGCCGATTTTTCGGCAGGCGCGAACCTGCTCATGGTACTGATGGCGGCGCAGCAGGGCGCGTGGGAACTGCTTGAGAACGCAGTTAACGGGTTGCAGCAGGCGCATCTTTTGCTCAAATACAGCCCGATCCCCATCGTTGCGGCTCCAGCCGGGCGCGCACTTGGCGGCGGCTGCGAGATCATCATGCACTGCGCCCATGCCCGCGCGCACGCCGAAGCCTATATCGGCCTGGTGGAAGTGGGTGTTGGCCTGGTGCCCGCCGGCGGAGGTTGTAAAGAGTTGCTGCTGCGTCACGGCGCGAACCTGGAGGCGCAGCAGGCCAGGAAGACCGGCGGGCCGTTCACGCCTGTGCGCAAAGCCTTCGAGACCATTGCCTTCGCCACCGTCTCCACCAGCGCCGTCGAGGCGCAGGAACTGCGTTTCCTGCGCAAGAGCGATGCCATCACCATCAATCGCGATCTGCTGCTGCGCGATGCCAGAGCCGACGCGATCAGACTGGCCGAGGCCCACAGCGCCGGTCAGTGGCAGCCTCAGCAGCCGCAAATGCTGCTCCTGCCGGGACCCGGCGCGCGCATGGTACTGGAGCAGCAGATCGAAAATCTGCTGCTGGTCGGGAAGATCAGCGAGCACGATGCCGTGGTCGGGCGCCGTCTTGCACGCGTCCTCACCGGTGGCGACTGCTCACCGGTAATGCCTCTCACCGAGCAGCAGGTGCTCGACCTGGAACGAGAGGCGTTCCTCAGCCTCTGTGGCATGGAGAAGACGCAGCAGCGTATGCAGGCCATTTTGATGACGGGCAAGCCCCTGCGCAACTAACGCGCGTACAGAGGGGCGGGACAGCCATCCCTGGCTGTCCCGCCCTTGTTTGCCCTGTAGACTCACCTTACGAAGAAGCGCTGCTCCTGGTACTCTCAGACAACCAATCCTCTTTAGAAAATGGCCTCGCCGGTATCTGAATCGAAGAGATGGATCTGATCACTATCAACGGCCAGTCGTACCTTGCTACCAATGCCTACGCGAGAGCGATGATCGAGGGTAGCGACGGCATTGTGACCGCCGGTGGTGAAGTAGATCTGCAACTCGTTGCCGAGGTTCTCAACCACGTCTACTGTTGCATCGATGACGGACTGGGGGTTGCCGTTGGAGCTGACAAGCGCGGCATCCTCCAGGTGGACCGGGCGGATGCCGAAGGTAAGCTTCTTGCCTGCGGCGGCCCTGGCCTTTTCCGCGTACTGCGGCGGGACCGTTATCTGCCCGATACCTT
>Ga0070740_10006652_pt1 | contig 10027 bp, 6 predicted proteins | sample Coa_R2_FD_67286 | JGI IMG/M metagenome (GOLD analysis project Ga0070740, IMG submission 67286) | Surface soil microbial communities from Centralia Pennsylvania, which are recovering from an underground coalmine fire - Coalmine... | ecosystem: Environmental > Terrestrial > Soil > Unclassified ... | reverse complement strand
ATGAGCGAATGAAGATTGCAAGTATAAATGAATTCTGTATAGGTGCATAATGGCAATACACCGCGCGCCAATTCGCGTCCAACACCTTGTTCTAAAAGTTGTTCATATACTTGCACTGAAAGAGCGAGCGATTGTTTGTAACGATCCATCAGCTCTTGATTGGAGAATGGTGCGAGAGAAGATTGTTTATTATGTTTATCTTGGTGGCGCCATATTCCAGGGATATAAAACTCAAGTGGTGCTTTAACATAACGATAGCTGATCTCATTATACGAGTTCATGCGATGGCGCATCCACTGACGAGCAGTATAGATAGGACATTTTATTCTAAATGATAGTTGGTTGTGTTCAAATGGACTTGTATGCAAATGTTGGATCAAGTAACGAATAAGGGTACGATCACGATCGGTTAACTCGGTGACTAATTTCCCGTATGAAACACGTGCGGCATTAACAATATCAATATCTGATCCTGAAACACGTACCAATTCTAATGAACTGATACCATCGCCTAGTGGATCGAGCGCTGATGACGAAATTGAATATTCAACCGCTTGCGGTTTTTGTTCTTGAACTGTTTCCATATTCTTATTACCTTTACCAAAAAAAATTATGGTTTATTTTTACCGTATTTTTGGTTTTATGGCAATGAGCAGGAATTATTAATGATTTTTTATTACTGCTGCGGGTTGTGGTGTAAAACTACCATATGCGTGTTTAGATTGTTCGTGCACCATAGTTTTTGCAATTTCCACAATGAGAGTTGCTAATGCAATTTGGCTTGCCAAAGGTTGTACCAACTTCATATATTCCAACCCTTTTAAAGTAAACAAGGTAGCAAGACCAACTGCTGCAACTTTCATATAAGGCAGTGCCGCAGAGTTAGATTGTGCAATGGTTGTTTTCGATGGAGCCTGTTTTACCGGCAGAGCAGGATTGGCCTGCAGTGCTAAAGATGTCATCAGAAAAATTAGAGCTGCTTTAATGATATGGTTGTTCATAATATCCCCCAGATTTTAGATGTCCCTATCTACTCTTATTCTATCATGTAAATAGCATTAAAACAAAGGGGAAGTGCTTGTAGATAAGGCTTTTTAAGGGTGCTATGAGCGGCGATAATTATGGACCAGGTTAATGATAAGGCCGATCATCATCATATTGCATACTAGGCTGGTAAGGCCATAGCTGACAAAGGGTAAGCCGATCCCTTTTGTGGGAACCAGGCCGGTGGCAACAGCTAAGTTGATAATCGATTGTAGGCTCGTCATAATCACAAAGCCCAAAACCGTGTAAGTGGCAAAGGCATCAGTTAATTGCCAGGCAATGCGCATGCCAATATAGAGAAACAAACAGTAAAGAAAAATAAGCAATAAAGATCCCAAAAAGCCGGTCTCTTCGGCAATGATTGAAAAAATAAAATCGGTATGCTGCATAGGCAGATAAAAGAATTTTTGTTTTGAATGTGCTATGCCAACTCCAACAAAGTTGCCTGAGCCTATGGCGATTAATGATTGAATAATTTGAAATCCAGCCCCTTGCGGATCGTCCCAGGGATTTAAAAAAGTAAGAATTCTTTTAAATCGATAGGGCTTGAAAAGTACCAACGCGGCAGTCACTGGAATAAGGGCTGAAAGTGTAACGAGTAAATGCTTTCCTTTAAACTGTGCAATAAATAACAGTGTGAACGCGGTTATTGCCAATGTGACTGTCAATCCAAAATCTGGTTGTTTGAGTAATACTGCTGCAGTTGCACCAAGAATGCATAAAAAAGGAAGATAGCTGTAAAGTAAAGAAGACGTGCTCAACTTTTTCTTGGCCAGAAAATGAGCCAAATACAGTATTAAACTTATCTTAAGTAATTCACTCGGCTGAAAACCAAACCCTGCAATATTAAGCCAACGACTTGAACCGTGTATGCGCATTGAGATGAAGGGAAGCAAGGTTAATGCAGTAAGGATCAATGATCCTAAAAAAAGAAGGGGGCTGTATTGTTTAATCAGATCAATGGGTACCAGACGCGCTGCAATTAAACAACATAATCCAAGTACTACCCCAAACAACTGTTTTTTAACAAAATAATGAGCAGACCCAAACCGTTCTAGAGCAAAAATTGAACTTGATGAATAAATAAACAGTAGCCCAATAATGAGCAGTCCGGCGATACAACCCAAAAAAAGATTTAAGTCAGAATAAATACGCTTTTTAGTGGTTATCATAACTTCATCATCAATAATAGTGATACTTATTAAAAGCACCTTAGTATGAATAATTGAGCGCTGTCAATTATATGGTTGATGAGGAACTCTTTTCCATTGACTGATATTCATTTCCAGTTGAAATAGTGTGCCATTAGAGTATTATAATGTGCATACTATTTAATACCACTATAGGGATACTTCATGAAAAAATATCTGTTTTTAACCATATTTGCCGTAGCTTCAGCATTTGCGGCTGATGAGCAAAAAAAATCTGGCCGAATGTTTTTTAGTGAAGAATCACATAGCCAAGTATCTAAACTTGTGGCTCAAGTATCTCCAAAAAATTTAAAGAGTGAGTTCACCTTTGAATTGATTGATACTCCCGAACAATCTGCATATTGGATTGTTGGTAATATGCTTGACCGGTGTTCGATACCTGGCCTTAAAATGAAAAGGTATTCTAATCTTAACTGTTTTCCACCAGATCCTTCTGCTAGGCCTAAATCATTGTTGCCTGATTTACCCATTTTTAGAATGGGTATTTTTAAATCACTTACTAACTTTAGAGTGGCTAAGTGGAACTGTGAAGCAGATGTAATCAAGATTCAAATGGCATATCGATTTGCATTAGATGCGGCCAATAGATTGCAGCATCGCGGTCAACAAATGGTAGCGCAAGAACGCGCATTTTATGGTTATAAATATGATGTAGCACAATTGGTAGATGCATGTATACAGAATTGTTCTAATGTTTCATGGCTACAAAGGCATCCGGAAGTTCTTATGCAAAAACCTTCAATTACATGTCCTGAGCATAATGGTGATATTTTTAAAACATTTAATGCATTGGTTGGCTTGGGACAGATTCCTAAGGAGGATGTGCAAAAAGTGCAAACAGCTTATCTTTACGCATTAAATCGTATGAACTATCCAGGATTAAGTGATGCGCAAAAAGAAAGCATTCAAGAAATTGCGTTCTTTGGCTATTACAATGATGTTACTGAATTAGTAAACAAGTTTTATCAAAATCCTTAAACCGCTATTTTGCGCACCAATTGCTTAAAATACTGACCACGGTGCATATAGTTTTCAAATAAATCAAAACTTGCGCCTGCTGGAGAAAACAGAATTTGATCTCCTGGGCGCATTTTTTGTATGCAGGCATCCAATGCTAGCTCGAGCGTGGCACATGATACGCTAGCAATAGTATAGCGTGCGCACAGTGCATGTAATTGATCAGCTTCTTTGCCAAAACAATAAACAAAGTATACGGTGCCCGCCAATTGCTTTATCAAATCAGTACGATCAACGCCTTTGCTCAGGCCGCCCAACAATAAATGTATTGGTTTTGCTTTTAGTTGATGCACAGCGGCCAAAGTAGCTTGTGCTGTTGTTGATTTCGAATCATTGTAGAAATCCACCTCATTGATAGTGGCAATTCTTTCAAGCCGGTGCTCGGGTAAGCTAAGTTGTGCAACACAAATAGTAATCACCTCTAATGATACATTTCTCAAATGCAGTGCCGCACAAATAATCAACCAATTTTCTGGATATGAAATATCGGGAATAGCATGTTTTGAAAGTAACGGTGTCTGTCTGTTATCATGCAAAAGATACAGAGTATCTTCATCATAATAATATAAGCGCTCATTTGGCTGTAATTGAATATCACAAAGCGGCTGCATACTAAAGTATGAGAGAATGCTCGCAGGTTTTTTAACGGTGACTGAATCACGCAACGCCAAAGGTATGAGTGCATGCTGATTGGCCTGTTGATGTTTGATCATTTGATATTTTGCATCAAAATACTCTTGAGCATTAGAGTGTCTATCTAAATGATTAGGAAAAAAATTGGTCCATATTGCCAAATCTGGCGCGAATGTTTTGCTTAGTTCAAGCTGAAAACTGGAAACTTCAAGCAATGCACAAGAAGATTCTTGATTGAGCAGATCAAGCATGCCGATGCCAATGTTGCCGCCAACAGCTGTTTTTGTTTTAGCTGCATTTAGCAGCTGACCTAATAAATGGGTGATGCTCGTTTTACCGATAGTGCCTGTTATGGCAATAATGGGTTGGTGATAATCAGCAGCGAAAAGGTCAAGCTCAGCTATCCATTTATGCTGAAATGCACTGTATGGACGCAAATCAATCCCTGGGCTTGGGATGATATATTCATTACGTTCTAAAAAAACCTGCAAATCGGGTTGCGTATAGAAACTAATGTGATGCTTTTGTAATAAAATCTGATCTTCGCTTGATAATGGTTTTGCATCAAATACTTCTATGAGCACTTGTTTTTGCAGCAAATATGAAAGAACTGATTTGCCAACAATACCAAAGCCCCAAATGCCAATTTTTTTATTAATTAGATTCATTAAAGATCTCTTCGTCTAGAATATAACAAAGTACATATAATGAGATGCAACCGAGAAATAGAAATACCTTAAAATTCATAATACACTTTTGTTTAAAAGGAGCCATTGAAAGATCAATAGCTCCTTTTATTAAATTATATTTAACGAACTCGTTTACCAATCACTAAAGCTGTTCTCAATATCGCAGCACCGCCCATTATTATGCCCATTTTTGTGAACAAATCATTGCGCCATTGTTGTCTTGATTGAATGTTTTTTTGACGTATCGTTTGCGATACTTCATAGTTTTTCCAAAAATTATTGGGTTGTTCGCCGCTAAACAATGCTTTACTCGTTATTTTCAACAAAGATTTTTCAGCGGTAAAAGCTTGTGGAGTAATGGTCATGAAAAAGATAGCAAATATAACTTTTTTATAGTTCATAATAATCCTTAATGCGCCATAATAATGGCACTAATATAATAAAAAACTGCGGCAAAGTTACCAAATGATTCAATAAATATCTAAAATAATGAGGAAAAATTAAAGAGAAACTTTAAGGGGAGCTAGAGCTGGAAGAAGGGAAAGAAGAGAGAAAGACTCTAAACAAATAACATGAGAACTAAAATGTGGTTGCTTTACAAAATGTTGAACCATTTTGTATTCCTTTTAGTTAAAGGTTGATATTAGCGTCTAAAATAATATACCCGATCATTAAATGAAATCAAGATATTGCAAATTATTTTTTCCCTTTTGTTTTACGTTGAGCAGACACTTTCTTGGCAATGTTTCTAATTCATAGTTTTCTCCTGAAAAAGGATTTAATGAAATATAGAATGGATCCCATCAGGACTGCAATAAAACCGAGAAAGTATGTTAAGAATGGGTTCTGACGAATATCTTATAGATTGGCACCAGCTGGCAAAAAAACGATAAGGGAGTATAATCAATCATTAGTAAAAATAGATTTAAAAACCAAAGGATCCGCAGAATGGCTGAAAACAATACCATCAGCTTTAAAGATACCCTTAATCTTCCCAAGACTGATTTTCCAATGCAGGCAAATGCCAAAGTGGAAGATCCACACATAATTAAACGTTGGGAAGAGGAAAAGCTATATGATACCTCTTTTTCTCATAATGAAGGCAAAGAGAAATTCATTCTTCATGATGGACCGCCATACGCCAATGGGCATATTCACCTTGGTCATGCGTATAATAAGATTCTTAAAGACATTGTTACTAAATCAAAACGCATGCGCGGTATACATGTGCCGGTAACTCCTGGTTGGGATTGCCATGGATTACCTATCGAATTAAAAGTTACTCAAGAAAAACCTGGTTTGGCACCGCAAGAGCTGACTGCAGAGTGTCGCGCCTATGCACAACGCTGGATTGATACTCAGCGTGAGGAATTCAAACGCTTGGGTGTTCTCATGCAGTGGGATAAACCGTATACCACCATGGATTTCAAATATGAAGCGGATACTTTGCGTGCCTTTGGTGTGTTTGTTGCTGATGGATATATCGAGCGGAAGAATAAAACAGTACCATGGTGTTTCCATGATCAAACAGTGCTTGCTGCAGCAGAGATTGAATATCATGATCGAAAAGATCCATCAATTTATGTGCTTTTCCCATTAACTGCGCAAACCGTTGACCAAGCATTCCCCGAATTTGCCGGAAAAGAATTAAATCTTCTGATTTGGACTACAACGCCATGGACCTTGCCGCTTAATCGTGCAGTACTGCTCAAGCCTAATGCTTTGTATGTTATTTTAGAACATAATGGCCGCTACATTATCGTTGGCAAGGAGCTGGCAGATAAGATCTGCGCAATGGCGGGTATAGAAAAAAAGATAGTTGCTGAATTTGCTGCCAACGATCTGAAGGCGGTAAGTCCAAAAGCACAACACCCCTTTATTAATGATTTGATCGTTCCGGTTATTTTGGATGATTCAGTATCGATTGAAGATGGTACTGCCTGTGTGCACAGTGCACCTGGCTGTGGCCCAGAAGATTATGAGATCGGGGTCAAAAACAATTTAGAAATTTTCTCTCCGCTTAGCCCAGATGGCCGGTATACTGCCGCGATTGAACCACATGATTTAGAAGGGATGCTTGTTACTGATGGCCAGATTTGGGTTATCAAAAAGTTAGCAGAACTTAATCGGTTATTTTTCAAGCAAACAATCACCCACTCATATCCTCATTGCTGGCGTTGCCGCAATGGATTAATTTTCCGGGCTACCAAACAATGGTTCTGTGATTTATCACGCGCAGGCTTGAAAGCCAGGGCTATTGAAGCGGTTGATACTATTACCATGTATCCTGAAAAATCTAACAATAGATTAAAAGCTACGTTAGATGGCCGTCTTGAGTGGTGTTTATCACGCCAACGTGTATGGGGAGTGCCAATCCCTGGATTTATGTGTACCAAATGTGATTACACCTATATTACCCAAGGATTGATTGAAAAAGTTGCACAGCAAGTTGAGCAACGGGGTATCGAATATTGGGATATCGTGGTACCTGAGGAATTAATGCCTGCAGGTTTTGCATGCCCAATGTGCAAAGGAACAGAATTTAAAAAAGAGCATGATATTCTTGATGTTTGGTTTGATTCAGGCATTTCACATTTTGCGGTACTCAAACCACGCAATGAGTTTCCCGCTGATATGTATTTAGAAGGGAAAGATCAACATCGTGGCTGGTTCCAGAGTTCGTTGCTTACCGGTATTGTACTGGAAGGCCGAGCACCGATGAAGATCATTATGACTCATGGATTTACTGTTGATGATAAGGGACGAAAAATGTCCAAATCATTAGGCAATGGTATAGAGCCGCAACAGATGATTGATCAGTTGGGTACTGATGGATTACGCCTTTGGGTTGCAAGCATTGATGCTTCAAATGAAGCAGTAGTATCTGAAATATTATTACGCAATGTAAAAGAGGTTTACCGCAAAATCCGTAACACTTGCAGATTCTTGCTTTCAAATTTATATGATTATGATCATACCAAGGATGCTATTCCTTTTGATCAATTACGAGCTATTGATCAGTATGCAATACAACAGCTAGCACTTACCAATAAGAAAGTATTAGATGCATATGATGCCTATGATATTACGGCAATTTTTCATCATCTTGGTGATTATTGCTCAGTTGGCTTGAGTGCATTTTATTTAGATATTATTAAAGATCGTTTATACGTTGAAAAATCAGATGGTAAAGCACGTAGATCTGCTCAAACGGCATGTTACCATATTGTTGATGGATTGACTAAAATGATGGCGCCAGTGCTCTCATTTACTGCAGAGCAAGTTTCTGATCACTATCAAAAAAATAAAAAGCATTCTATTCATTTGCAGCATTTTGCAGATTTAGAGCATTATAGTAAACACTCAACGTATGAAGAACAATGGAAGTTTTTACATGAAATGCGCTCTGCAATATTAAAGCAGATTGAGGGATTGCGCGAAAAAGGTATCATTAAACATTCGCTAGAAGCGCGCGTTATTATCTACATTGATGAGGCTGGTCTTGGTGAGCAGTTACAGCCGTTATTTGAGTTGATTGAAACGTCAGGCCAGACCATTGATGATTTCTTCAGAGAGTTCTTGATTGTTTCTCAAGTGGAAATCAGATCTTCTTCAGGAGATTTACCACCTTCAGATGTGCAAGGATTGTTTGTGATGGTTGATCGCGCAGTTGGTGGTAAATGCCCACGTTGCTGGAACTGGGATGATACACAGAATGCACAAGGATTGTGCAGAAGATGCCAGCGGGTATTAGAAGTTTAATTAAACATTACCTTTGAAATGCGAAAGGCCACGAATGAATCGTGGCCTTTTTTGTTAGCTAAAAAGATTACTTGCTTATTTCTTTTTAGGCTCATAGGTTGCGTTAGCAAAATCTACCAATGCTTTTCCTAAATCCTCAATATTAGCTGCTTTTTTTACTTTATTAAGTAAATCAGGATCCAGTACTAATGCATCTTTTTTAACGCTTTCATCATTAAAATATGCATACCGTTTATCAGCAGAATATCCTGCTTTTCCTAAAATAATTGGTTCAACTTGTTCGGCTAATTTTTTAACCGGACTCTTGAATGCGCCAAGTATAGTTTTAAATTCTTTACCATAGCGCTCTTTTTGTGGTGCATTAAATGTTTTCATAGCCAATTTAAACGCTTTAATCGCATCAATTGCTTTGTTCATATTTCTAGTGACCATAGCGATATCTTCTACCAGATCTTTATCAACCAGCATCCCAGGAGCAGGTGCCATAAATGCCGCCATATTTTTGAAAGCTTTATTTTCTAATGCTTGTTCAATATTATCAGCAGCTTTTTCAAGACTTCTTAAATTATGTTTTGCTTCAGCGCTTTCAACAAATTTTTCTTCTTTTTTGCCTTCAGGCTTTTTACCTTCTTCTTTACCACCTTTACCGCCACCTTTTTCTTCAAATGTTTCTTCATCAGCTTCGTGAGCTGCTGCTTTTCCTCGGCCTGCTTTTCCGCCTCCTGCAGGTTTACCAGCGGGAGCCCCACCCATACCTACTTCTTCAAACATAGGTTGTTCATAAGGATAGGCTGGGTATTCGTACATGCCTTCATACGGGGCAGGAGTATAGCCACCATAATATGGCTCATAAAACTCACCGCCGCCAGTTGGCGTATATCCCTTTGGTCCTTTAGGTGCTGCAGCCTCTTTTTTTGGAGAAGGGGTGCGTGGTTTTTTTGCTTCTTCGTGTGCACGTTTTTCTGCTTTTTCTTCTTCTTCTCGATGTTCTTTAGCGCGTGGCTCATATTTTTCGATGAGCGTTGTCAGTTCTTTGTTAACATCTAAGGTATAAATGGTTTCTGCAAATGCACCAAGTATTTCTCTGATGGCATCCCGAACTTCTTTGCTGACGGTAACATTTGCTTGTTTTGTTGTGCTTAATTCCGGTGCTTCAACTAAAGGTTCATACTTTGTTAATGTTGAACTTAATTTGCCAAGATTATTATAGAGTGCTTCTTGTTTTATCAAGTCACTGACATACCGATGTTGTTTGGTTTTAGGATCAAGGCTTTCTTTTATTTTGTGCACATTGCCATCAAGAATATTAATATCATGCTTTAAAGTAGGCCAGGTAACATCGATGCCCCATTCTTTAATTTTATCTTTGGCAACCCATTGTTCAATTTTGCCGCTAATATCAGGGATACGATCCAGTTTACGCAAGAATCGTTCAGTACGAGTAATGATATTTGAAAGCATTTTTATTGCTTTATTGATATCTTCTACTTTTTCTTCTACAACTGGCTTAGTTTCTTTCTTTTCTTCTGGAGCGACTTGAACAGGAGCTTCTTCTTTAATCAATTCAGGTTGCGCTACTGCTTCTACAGGAACGAAAATATCTTCTAAGAATTGAGTAAGCTCATCTTCACTCATATTTTGCATTACCTGTTCCATTTCTTCAACATCTTT
>Ga0070740_10006649_pt1 | contig 10028 bp, 11 predicted proteins | sample Coa_R2_FD_67286 | JGI IMG/M metagenome (GOLD analysis project Ga0070740, IMG submission 67286) | Surface soil microbial communities from Centralia Pennsylvania, which are recovering from an underground coalmine fire - Coalmine... | ecosystem: Environmental > Terrestrial > Soil > Unclassified ... | reverse complement strand
ACTACATCTTCAGAGTCCGGATCGATCTTTTGCGCGGCCTTAAACTGCTCTTCGGCATGGACCGAATCGTGATTCAGCGTATAGAGGCGTCCCAGCAGAAGCCGGTTTTCAGTGCTGTTCGGCTCCAGCTCGACAATCTTGGAATACTCGTCGATGGCCAGCTTCATCATCTGGTCGGATGGGCCACCGTTCTGCATGTTGCCGAGCGAGCGCAGGTAAATGCGTCCAAGAAGCTTATGCGCTTCCAGGTTATTCGGGTTCTTCTTGATCTCGTCCTGCGCGGCGGAGATAGCATCGCGCACACGGCCCGTCTGGAAGTACAACTCGGCGAGATGCGAATTTAGATAAGGCGAGTCGGGGTCGGCGTTCAGCGCAAGCTTGTACTCTTCAATTGCGCGAGTAGCGTAGTCAGGACGGCCATAGGTGGTGGCCATCTCTTCATAACTGTGCGCCAGCGCGTAATGGTAATAGGCTGAGGCGCGATCGGGCGACTGAGGCGACTTGCTATCGGCAGCAGCAGGGGCGGCTGGCGCTTTGCTCTGGGCCAGGGTCGGCAGAGAGCAGACAGAAGCCAAAGCCAGCGTGGCCACAGTGAGGATTTGGCTGTTACGAACTAAAGGAACCTTGCGAGATGATTTCAAGGAGAACCCCTGCCAGCAGAACTTCGGCCAGAAATATGGAAATGCCGCCCTTTGTGCTGCGGGGGCGGCCTCCACTCTTCTAAGACGATTGTAAACCGGAATAGGCTGCAAAGACAGGTATACGGCTCAGGAAGCGGATTTTAGGGCCAGGCAGAACAACAGCAGCAACATCAGTTACATGGCATTACCACCTAAAGAAAAACAGCGAGCATTGCTGAAAAGAAAACGCCGCAACCAAAATGTCGCGGCGTTCTCATTTAAAGTCGACCTGAAAACTTAAACCAGCGCCTCAGCCTTCAGCCCAACCTTCTCATACCAGGAGTGAGCAGCTTTGAGAGCGTTATTTACATTCTCAATGTTCTTCACGCCTTCCGTGTTCAGCCACTCTTCGAATGCCTTCGCGCCCTGCTTGGCATAGACAGCAATGCCGTCCTTCCACGTCGCCCGTCCACACAGAACACCGTTGAAGCTCGTGCCGCTTTCCGCCGCCAGTTCCAGCGTCTCAATGAACACCGGATTCGAAACACCTGCCGATAAGTAAATGAACGGCTTATGCGTCGAAGAAGCAGCCGTGCGGAAATGCTCCAGGGCCTCGGCACGCGTGTAAGCCTGCTCGCCCTTGAAAGCCCGTGTTCCCGCAACAAACTCCATCTGGATCGGCACTTCGACCTTCAGCACATCCACGCCGTAACGCTCCTTGCCGAACTCCTCCATCGATCCCGTCACAATATCCGGTTTGCGCTTTGCATACTCCAGACCTTTCTCGTCTTCACCATGCACGGCATAGCCAACCGTCTCCAGGAAGAACGGAATATCATGCGCACGGCACTCATCGCCGATGCGCTCCACCCAAGCATGCTTGTGGTCGTTGATCGCCGACTTCTCATAAGGCGTGTAGTAGAGCAGAATCTTGATGCAGTCCGCGCCCGCTTCCTTCAGCCGCCGCACTGACCACACATCCAGCAGATCAGGCAGCCGACCCGGCAGAGCAGCGTCGTAGCCGGTCTTCTCATACGCCAGCAACAGACCCTTGCCGTTGCGCCTCTTCGACGCCGGCAGCCCGTACTCCGGATCGAGCAGGATCGCCGAGGCATGCTTCGTCAGCACCTCAGTCACCAGCGACTTGAATTCCTCCAGCGCAGCATCCGGCACATCGGCCACGCCCTTTTCCTTCGCCAGCGACTTCTTCAGCGACCCGCGCTGGTCCATAGCGGCTGCGGCAATTACGCCGCGCTCATCCGAGACGGCCTTCAGTCCGGCAAGTTTTCCGGGAGTCAGTTTCGTAGACATCGTTAATTCTCCTGCTCTTTCAAATCAGTTTGGAATTTCAGGAATTTCCTAAAGAAGTTTCACAGACGATTTTAACGCAAAGCAGGAGCAGAGGCGGCCTACATCTCACCCGTCTTCCGCTGATTGCGCTTATTCATGAGGCGGCAAGCGCTATTCTTCAAAGACGATGTGACTTATTCCTTGTTACCGACTAAGGAAAACATGACTCCCTGTGGATCCTGACCGTTAATGATGCTCTCTATCTTCGTTTTACAGCATATGGGCAGCCACGATACTATAGAGATGTAATGTGTTCCGCGCAAGAGCGCGGTGCGACAGTGCGGAAGTGGTGAAATTGGCAGACACACCATCTTGAGGGGGTGGCGCCGAGAGGCATGGGGGTTCAAGTCCCCCCTTCCGCACCAAATATCCGAGCTGATTTTGCTCTGAGGTTCCTGAAGAAAACCGAACATGCTTTTTTATCTGATTCTGACTCTCCACGTAATCGTCTGTATTTTCCTTATCATCGTCGTACTGCTCCAACAGGGCAAAAGCGCCGATCTTGCCGGCGCATTCGGCGGTCAGGGCTCGCAGACGGCCTTTGGTCCGCGCGGCGCAGCTAACCTGTTGACGCGGTTGACCACGTGGTGCGCCATTATCTTCATGCTGACCTCAATTGGTTTGACAATTCTGATGCAGAAACGCAGCGGTGGACATTCCGTTCTGGAAGGAACGAAGTCGACGCAATCAGTTCCCGCCAAGAAGTAGCTGGATCTAAGCTTTAAAACGAGAAGGCAGGCTTCGAGCCTGCCTTTGCTGTCTGTTACCATCACGCTCACAGACCACCTAAGGATTTCCTGCCAGTGAGCTTAAAGAATCCGTTTTGCCTTCTACTCTGTATTTCCACAATTGCCATTTTTCGGGTAGAGGCGCAGACTCCTGCGCCCAAAGAAATTGCTGTACATGCAGGCCGGTTGATTGATGTTCGCAGCGGACAGGTAACAAAAGATGCTTATATTGTGATTCAGGGCGAGCGTATCAAAGGCATCAGCAACAACGCACCTGCGGGTGATGTGGTCATTGATATGAGCAGGTACACCCTTGTTCCCGGGCTCATCGACTGCCATGCCCACATTTTGTCTGATCCGACGACGCAAACGGCAGGCAAATACCTGATGACCTCTGCGCCGCAGGCGACGGTGCGCGGGGTGGCCAACCTGCAAATATGGCTGGCGCATGGATTCACTGCTGTACGCGATGCGGGTGAGGAGTATCCTTCTTATCCGCAGTTCGCGTTGCGTGACGGCGTTGCAAAGGGCCTGATTACAGGACCGCGCATTGTTGCCGCGGGCAGTTTTGTTTCCGTTACGGGCGGCCATGGAGATGGAGATCTGCTTTCTCCGGACAAACCCAGCCTGCAGCAGCCGAACACAGTGGATACCGTTGATGATGTAAACCGAATTGTGCGGCGTGACATTAAGTATGGAGCTGACTGGATCAAACTGATGGCCACCGGGGGCGTGATGGACCCGATCAGCGATTATCGCGTGCAGGAGTTGAGCGATGAGCAGATGGCGCGCGCAGTAGAAGTTGCGCATCGCGCCGGGCGCAAGGTGATGGCGCACGCCGAAGGCACTGTCGGGATCAAGGCTGCGGTCCGCGCCGGTGTAGATTCCATCGAGCATGGGACCATGCTGGATGACGAGGGCGCGAAGATGATGGCGGAGCGCGGCACATGGCTGGTTCCTACGCTCTATTGCTTTCAACATGATCTTGAAACAGGCTTGTCGAAGGGCCGCGATCCGCGCAGCATGGCCAAGGGCATTGCTATTGTCAAAGAGCAGGGACCGGCATTTCGGAGAGCGCTCCAGTACCATCTGAAAATTGCCTATGGCGTAGACGATGACGATGTCGATGAGTCTGTCTCGAAGGAATTCGGCGCTTTGGTGCGCGGCGGCATGACTCCTCTGCAGGCATTGCAGGCGGCAACGATCAACGGCGCAGCGCTGCTCTCGCTCGACAAGGACATGGGAACCATCGAACCCGGAAAATATGCCGACCTGGTTGCGGTCTCCGGCGATCCGCTTACTGATATCACGGTGATGGAACACGTTGCATGGGTGATGAAGGGCGGAACTGTTGTCAAACCGCTTGCTCAATAGCTGAAGCGGGGTATGATGGATTCGCTTCTTACGGGGGCATCATGACGGTATCGCGGCGTCAATTCGTCGGGGCAGCGGCAGCCGGTTTGCTTACCGCTGTTTCTCCTGACCTTCTTCGCTCATCGCAGCCTCAGGCGCAAAGTCCGCTTACTCCCGACGAGGCTCTTAAGGAATTGATGGATGGTAATGAACGGTTCGCCTCAGGCCGCATGACCAGCTTCGAACATGACTTGAAAATCCTGAAGGAACATAATGTAGACAAGCAGGAGCCTTTTGCTGCTGTGCTTTCCTGTGCCGATTCTCGCGTGCCAGTCGAACTGATTTTCGATCAGACCATCGGACATATTTTTGTCACGCGCGTTGCTGGCAACCTGGTCACTCCGGAGATCATCGGCAGCCTTGAATATGGCGCGGCGGTACTCGGAACCAAAGTGATTCTTGTGCTTGGACACGCTGGATGTGGTGCAGTGAAGGCCGCCATTCAGGGCAAAGCTGTTCCCGGACAGATCAGTTCCCTCTTTCCGCACATTCAGCCGGCTGTCGATCAGGCCGGCGCTGATCTTGTCGCAGCGACAAAGGCCAATGCTGAGATACAGGCGCGCTTGCTGCGTGAATCTTCGCCGGTGATTGCGCCTATGGTGAAAGACAACAAGCTGAAGGTCGTCGCCGGCGTGTATGACATTGCCACCGGAAAAGTGACGCTGGCCTAGGTCTGAGGAGCCTCCATCTCTTCGAGATGTTGGACCAACGGGTGACGGAAGCGAATTCTGCCCACAGCAGACATACCTTGTGATTCTTCCTTCCGTTGCCACCTCATCACGCAAACACCGCACATGCCGGGGAACCCCGGCGCTGGTCGTCAGAATGACAAACCTTCTTTCCTAGAGCTTTTCAGGGGCGGGACCGAACTGCTTGAGCAACTCGTCAATATTGCCGGCCTTCTTTGAGCGCCAGGTTTCTTCGCACCATCGCTTCACGTCGGGCGAGTCATCGTTTTGCAGTTCCTGGTACACGAAGCTCAACACTCGGTCGGTTGGCTCTTCGACCCAAGTATTGCCTTGTCCGTGTACACGCGAGGCGCCGCGCTCCCAGCCGCGAGGCGTCAGATGCCATTCGGTCCATTCTTTGCGAATTGCCATAGCGCCAACCATTGTGACGCATTTTGCGTGTTTTGGGCAGCTTCGCGGAGAATCAAATTATGGTCCTTGAAACCTTTCCTGTCGGGCTGCTGCAATGCAACTGCACCATTCTTGGCGACGAGACCACCGGTGAAGCTCTAGTGATCGACCCGGGCGACAATATCCCGCAGATTCTGGCCCGGCTGGAAAAGCACGGATTGAAGTTGAAGCAGATTGTCGTGACCCATGCTCATATTGACCACGTGGGCGGCGCATTGAAACTCAAGCAGCGGACCGGAGCGCCGATTCTGCTTAACCAGAACGATCTGCCGCTGCTTGACATGATGGATACGCAGGCGGGCTGGCTCGGGATCGCAACACCGGATATCGCTCCTCCGGATGTAAGTGCTGAGGACCATCTGATCATCGGATTGAAAAATTATCCGGCGGAGGTGCTGCACACTCCCGGACATACGCCTGGGAGTATTTGCTTACATTTCGTTCCACAGAAATTGCTGGTTTCGGGCGACACGCTCTTTGCCGGATCCATTGGACGAACGGATCTGCCGGGTGGGGATACCAGGAAAATTCTGCGGTCAATCCACGACCGGCTGATGCCACTGCCGGATGAGACGCGAGTGATTCCGGGCCATGGACCGGCTACTACGATTGGGGAAGAACGAGTTTCGAATCCATTTCTGCAGAGTTAATTCAACCGTTATACATGCGGATGAGAGCGTTTAAGCCCGTCTGAAAGTCGTTTTCCGGCGTTAGCAGGCTCACCACAAGCCAGCCATTCCCGGAGAAGCCGAAGAAGTAGCCGGGATGCGTAGAGATTCCTTCCTTGCGGATTAAATCGATGGCTGTTTCTTCGTCGGGGCGGATTGCCGGGATTCGGAGGATTGCGTACCATCCAGCTTCGACTTCGAGGCGCGTGATCATGCTCTGCCCGGCCAGCGCTGCGTCGAGAAAGTGCAGATTTTTCGCTGTGCGCTTGCTGATCTGCTGCTGCATCGCGTGCCTGTGCTCAAGCCAGTACGGAAGAGCATGCTGGATCGGGGCGTTCATGGAGAGAAAAGTATCAGTGATGATTTCCAGGCGCGCTAAGGATTGATGCAGCGCTTCGCCGGGGCCAAGTGCAGTGATCCAGGCGGCTTTCATTTGCGGCAGAGCAGCGATTTTGCTCAGGCCGCTCAGAACAAATGTCAGAGCCGGATGCGGTCCGGCGGCAAAGCTCTTTCCCTGTTTTGGATCGAAGGCGTAGTCGAGGAAAACCTCATCGATGACCAGGGCAAGATTGTGCTCGGCGCAGAGTGTTTCAAGCTGCGCTCGTTCATTTGCTCTCGTAAAATGCCCGGTTGGGTTGTTGGGATGGACGAGCGCGATGACGCGGCTTCGCGGCGTGATGCGCTGGCGAACTGCTTCGATGTCGAGATGCCATCCATGGTCGTAGAAAAGCGCGTAAGGCGTGAGCTTCACATCGTCCAGGGCGGCAAGAAAATCGAAGAGAGGATAGCTGGGCTGCGCTATGAGGACTTCATCGCCGGGATCGCAGAGCAGGCGAAAGAGATAACTGTAAGCTTCGCTGGTACTGGTGGTGAGGATGATCTGCGCGGGATCGATTGTTGCTCCGCGGTCGCGATAGTAGGCGCTGACGGCTTCACGCGCTTTGAGCGTACCTTGCGGGATCGGGTCGTAGATAAGCGCCTCTTGCGCGGCCAGAGGGGAGAGAATGGCCGCTTCGTCATAGGTGAATCCACAATGCGTGGGATTTGAGGCGGTGAGATCGTAGATTGGCTGGCCGGATTCTTTTCGTTCGCGCAGCGCGCGGGCGAGATCGGTTTCTGTAGTTTCCCAGTTCGTGCGCGCGGAGAAGTGCATGGGGCTATCTTTTCATGTTTATCTCGATGTTAGTTGAGGCTCATTCTTTCCTACCCTTTCACAAATCATGCGAAAGAATGGGGCACCCATTTCCCCGGCACTGCTGAGAAACTGCAGGTCCTTCGACGACGCACGCTACGCGTGCTCCGCTCAGGATGACACCATAAAATAACAGGCCGCGTCTTTCATTTTGACAATCCAGCATAATGGAATAGAGAGGTGCTTTGCATGGGGATTCGCGCAGTCATTTTCGATTACGGGATGGTGTTGAGTCTGCCGCAGGAGCCTTCGGCCCTGAACAATCTGCTCACCATAACCGGACTCGATCGCGAGACGTTTGACAACCATTATTGGCGGCATCGGCATGCCTATGACATGGGCAAGCTGAACGGGCCTGCTTACTGGAAACAGTTTGCTTCGGACACAGCGATTGATCTGACAGCTACTGATATTGAGCGTCTGATAGAGAACGATGTGCTGATGTGGTGCACGATTAATGAGCCAATGCTGAAATGGGCAAGGTCACTGGCTGAAGCGGGACTGAGGATCGGGATACTCTCAAACATGGGTGAGGACACTCTGGCTTATATGCGACAGGAGTTTGCGTGGCTGGGCGATTTTGATCACCACACCTGGTCGTGTGAGTTGGGAATCGCGAAGCCCGATCCGGAGATTTATAAATACACCTGCGAAAAACTAGGCGTTGCGCCTGCAGAGGCTTTGTTTCTGGATGACAAGGCCGAAAATGTTCATGCGGCAGAAGCTGTAGGGCTGACAGGGGTTCAGTTTAAGGACATTGAGCAGTTGCGGCGGGAGCTTGAAAAGCGCGGATTGCTGGCGGATGCTCCGCTGCCTGTGGGATAAATCTTTGCACATTGCGTTGTTTCCAGTTCTTATGGCGATGCGATACCCTAGCCATTAGGAAACTGCATGAACGCATTCGCTCGCCTGACCTCGCTTGTTTTTCTTTCGTCTTCGCTTCTTTTTGCACAATCAACACAGCAAACGCCTCCAGCTTCAAACCAGGAGTTGCCTGATTCGCCGGGGACGCAGGCACACGTGAGTCCGCAACCTACGGGGCCGACTGCGGTGCTGGATACGAGCATGGGTCGGATTACCTGCAAGCTGTTTTCAAAGGAAGCGCCGAAGACGGTTGAGAACTTTATCGGGCTGGCCGAAGGGACGAAGGACTGGACCGATCCGGTGACACACAAAAAAATGCACGGTAAGCCCTTGTATGATGGGACGCAGTTTCATCGCGTGATTCCGGAGTTTATGATTCAGGGCGGCGACCCGACAGCGACCGGGATGGGCGATCCGGGATATATGTTCGAAGATGAATTCGATCCGAACCTGAACTTTGATGTTCCGGGCCGGCTGGCGATGGCGAACAGCGGCCCCAATACAAATGGATCGCAGTTTTTTATTACGGAGGTCCCGACGGAGCATCTGAACCAGAAGCATACGATCTTTGGACAGTGCGATGATTCGAGCATTCTGGTAGTGAAATCGATTGCGCGCGTGGAGCGCGATGGGAATGACAAACCTGTTGATCCAGTGATTCTGAAAAAGGTGACGATTGTTCCGGAAGGACAGGCGGTGCCTTCGGCTCCGCAGACCCCTGCTACATCGACCCCGCAATAGTCAGAATTTACCCACCCTTCGCCACAGCTCAGGATGGGGCACCCAGGGTTTCATCAACGACAAATTCAAGGAGTTGAAAATATGGCGCGTTCTGCTGGTACTTACGCGATTTTTAATACGAGCGAAGGGACGATTGTCTGCCGTCTGTTCGAGAAAGAGGCCCCGAAGACGGTCGCCAATTTTATTGAGCTTGCCGAGGGCAAGCGGGAGTGGACGCATCCGGTTGGCGGCAAGAAAAGCAGCGACAAGCTGTATGACGGCACGATCTTCCATCGGGTGATTCCTGACTTCATGATTCAGGGCGGAGATCCTGCTGGAACAGGATTCGGCGGGCCAGGCTATAAATTTGAGGATGAGACGAAGGGCTCGCCACATTCGTTCGACAAGAAGGGCAAGCTGGCAATGGCAAACGCCGGGCCGAATACCAACGGTTCGCAGTTCTTTATCACGGTTGCTCCGACAACCTGGCTGACAGGCAAGCATACGATCTTCGGCGAAGTGGTCGAAGGACAGGATGTAGCCGACAAGATTTCTCAGGTGCCACGCGGAGCACAGGACAAGCCTAAGACCCCGGTCACGATTCAATCGCTGGTGATTGAGCGAGTGGGTTAACAGGTGTCATTCAAAAAATCTACCGCCAAGACACTAAGTCCGCAAAGGTCCGTGGATAAAAGCTTTTTAAGCACAGAGAGCACAGAGGAATTTGTGCTCTCAAATTTTTTGCCTCAGGCTTCACTCGCGCTACAATTGAGTTAGTTTTGTTGCGGTGAAGGAGTTCACCCTTAACCGCTGTCCTTCCTGATAGGCCGGACAGATGATGACTCCTGACAGGGAACCCTGTCGTGGAGTTATTTTTCCCGGCGCACTTCCCTGATAAATACAGCGTTTTTGGACTTCCCTTTTGCAGCGGAGGAAGGAGAGCTGTTTTGCAGAACTATCTTTACATTGCCGTGGGCGGCGCGCTTGGTTCTCTTGCCCGGTACTGGGTCGGCACAATGGTTGCCAACCGAACAGGCACCCGATTTCCTTATGGCACGTTCGTCGTCAATCTCACAGCATGTCTACTTCTGGGCTTTGTGCTTACCCTGATGGACAGACGGCCAGTAGTCAATCCCGAGCTGAGGTTTCTGCTTCCCATTGGGTTTGTCGGGGCATACAGCACGTTCTCCACATTTGAGTGGGAGGCCTTTGCGAATCTGCAGACCGGAGCATTTCTCATCGCGGGTTTGTATGTTGCGCTGAGTTGTGTATTGGGGCTGGTCGCGGTGTGGTGCGGCGTGATGCTTGCCCGCCTGTGCGGATAAGTAGATGAT
>Ga0070740_10006648_pt1 | contig 10032 bp, 8 predicted proteins | sample Coa_R2_FD_67286 | JGI IMG/M metagenome (GOLD analysis project Ga0070740, IMG submission 67286) | Surface soil microbial communities from Centralia Pennsylvania, which are recovering from an underground coalmine fire - Coalmine... | ecosystem: Environmental > Terrestrial > Soil > Unclassified ... | reverse complement strand
AACTCCGACCTCGTTTTGCCGGTATTGCTCCTCGTCAAACGGAAGGCGGGACCAGGCTTCCCGCTCTGCGCTCGTAGGCGGGCGCACGCGGTCATAAAAGCCCGGGATCAGGATCCTGCCATTTCGATCCTTCAGCCCCGTAAGGATCTCGGCAATGGCCTGGATCGGATTGGGGGCGACGCCGCCGTAAACGCCGGAGTGGAGGTCGTGATTCGAGCCGGTGACTTCCACTTCCGTGTAGACGATGCCCCGCAGCCCAATGCAGAGCGTGGGCAGGCCGGGCGCAAACATCTCGGTGTCGCAGATGAGCGCGGCATCGGCGCCGATCTGGCGCCCTTTTTGCCGCACGTAAGCTTCAATGTGCTGGCCGCTGACCTCTTCCTCTCCCTCGATCAGGAACTTGACGTTTACGGGCAGCGCGCCGCGCTCTTCGAGCAGGCTCTCGACGGCTTTGATGAGGATATAGGTCTGGCCCTTATCGTCAGACGCGCCGCGCGCAAAGATGTCGTCGCCTCGAATCGTCGGCTCAAAAGGCGGCGTGGTCCACTCCTCCAGGGGGTCGGGCGGTTGAACATCATAGTGGCCGTAAAGCAAAAGAGTGGGTTTGCCGGCGGCCTCCAGCCAGTGCCCGTAAACGAGGGGATTTCCCTCGCCCTCGATCAGATGCACCTGCCGCAGGCCGGCCCGGCTCAACTCGCCCGCCACGAACAGCGCGGCGCGCCGGATGTCCGCCTGGTGCGCCGGCAGCGTGCTGATGCTGGGGATGCGGAGGAATTCTTGCAGGCCGTCAAGCAATCTCTGGCGGTTCATAACGACTTGATTGTAGTGCAACGCCGCCAGGGGCGTCTGCGGGCTGTCGAGCAAAGGCGCCGGCAGCGAAGATGAGCCATCTGGCGGAAGAAAGCGATTCGAACCTGCGCCGGGCAGCCGGGCGAAGCCTGCTATTGATATTGCTACTAGGCAAAGACAGGGCCGGGAGGGCAGGCCGCCGCCTTGCTCTTGGCCTTCCGCAGAGCCCTTGCGGTAGAGGAGCGGGTGCTGCGCTATATTTACTTCCAGGAACCGGACAGGAAGCAGGACGTTCCGGGAAGCATCGGGCGGGAAACGCGCGGGAAGCCCGCGCTGTTTCCTCAGCGCCGCGTGCGGCTTCCGCTTTTGGATATTTATGATGACTATTGCGGAGATCCAAGCAGCCCGAGAACGGTTGGCGCCTTATTTAAGAGCCACTCCCCTGGTCTATTCGTTCCCGTTAAGCCGATCGGCGGGCCGGAAGATCTGGCTGAAGTTGGAGACGCAGCAGCCCACGGGCTCTTTCAAAGTGCGCCCGGCGTTTCACAGCGCCATCGTGCATTTGGAGCAGGCCCGGAAGGCCGGGGTTCTGGCGTCCTCGTCTGGCAATTTCGCGCAGGGCGTCGCTTACGCGGCCCGGGAGCTCGGCCTGGACGCCCGGATCGTGATGATGAGCAACTCATCGCCCTACAAAATGGCGGAAACCGAATCGCTGGGCGCGAAAGTGGTGCTGTGCGGGAACACGTTCGAGGACCGCTGGGAAACCACCTTCCGGCTGCAACGCGAAACCGGGCGGGTCCTGCTGCACCCTTATGATTCGCCGGAGACGATCGCCGGAGACGCGACCCTGGGGATGGAATTGCTCGAGCAACTGGCGGGGCATTTCACAGTGATTACACCGGTGAGCGGCGGCGGGCTGATTTCGGGTATTGCTACGGCCCTCAAGCTTTGCCGCCCGAAGTGCCTCGTGCTCGGCGTGCAGCCGGAAGCGAACGGCGCTTTCCGCCGTTCTCTGGAAGCGGGCCATCCCGTAAACGTGGGCCCGGTGCGAACCATCGCAGACGCTCTCGTGGCGTCCGAGCCGGGAAAAAATACTTTCGCGATTGTACGAAAGTTTGTGGACGGCATGATTTTGGTGAGCGAGAGCGAAATCGAAGCGGCAGTCCGGTATCTCGCTCTCAAGCAGAAGCTGGTTGTCGAGCCGGGCGGGGCCGTCGCCGTGGCGGCCCTGCTGGCCGGCAAAGTCCCGCCTGGGGAAACGGACATCGTATGCATTCTCAGCGGCGGGAATATGACGCCCGCCGTGCTGGTGCGCTTGCTTCAAGAACAGTAACGGCCTGGTGTTATTCCGCGTCGGGGAAACGGTCGCGAATCCCGACCAACTCCTCCTGCGGAAGGGTCGAGAACAGATCGACCAGGGAAGGATCGAATTGCGCACCGCGGCATCGTTGCAGTTCTGCGGCCGCCGCTTCAAATTCGCGCGCCGCGCGGTACGGGCGATTGCAGGTGATGGCGTCTACGGTATCGACAATGCTGAACATGCGCGCGGCCAGCGGAATATCGGCTCCCCGCAAGCGGCGCGGGTAGCCGTTCCCGTCATAGCGCTCGTGATGCGCGTAGACGATCTCGGCAGCTTCCTTCATGTTCGGCAGTGGTGCGAGCAACTGGTAGCCGATGCGCGGGTGAGTGCGCATGACGGCCCACTCCCTCTCGTTGAGCGGCCCCGGCTTCAAGAGCACGTTTCGCGGAATCGCGACTTTGCCGATATCGTGCAGCAGCGCGCCCAACTGCAAATTCTGAAGATCGGCTTCCGAAAGGCCCGCCGCCTCGCCAAACAAGGTGCTGTACGCCGTCACCCGCGTCGAGTGCTGCATGGTTTCGTACCGCTTGCTCCCCAGGGCTTGGAACAGCTTCATGCTGTGACCGAGCTGCTCGGGCGAGGCCGCGCTGTTTCGGCTCAGGGGCTCATATTGGGAAAGGAACCTCGCCAAAGCCGCCTGGACCTCGGCCAGCTCCGCATCGGAAGCCGTCCGGATGTGACGGGCGACAATGGAAAGCACCTCCGCAGGTTTAGCCGGCTTAAACAGGTAATCCGCGGCGCCGGCCTCTACCGCCTCGAGGGCAACCGCCAGTTCGTACACTCCGGAAATAAGAATCACCGGCAGCTCGGGAACCAGCGCGTGCACCCTTTTCAGCAGCTCGAGGCCGTCCATGCCTGGCATGCGGATGTCGGTCATCACCAAGTCCGGCGGGATCTCCGCCTGGCTCAGGTAGGCCAGAGCGGCGAGGCTTTCCTGAAAGCACTTGCACTCGTAGCCTTCCAGAGTAAGCACCTCGGCCAGATAGTTGCGGATCGCTTCCTCGTCGTCGATGACAACAACTCTGCCTGCCGGCGTGGTCATTCGTAGAATCTTATCGGCCGGAACAGCGCGCAGTTTAAGCCGTCATCGGGTGCAGCGGCACGCCAGCGGCTCCGGGCGCTCCCTGCTAGTGCAACAGCATGGCCGGCGAATATGCGTAGTCCATTTCCGCCTGTCGGGTTGCCACCCCTCCGGACTTCGCCTTCGAAAACCAGGTGGCTTCGCAGCGACGGCCGGCTCTCAGCCCTCGTTTCCAGCGAACATTGGAACCTGTGAGCCCGGTGGTATATTGGTTGGTTCCCTACCTCCAGGAGACCGGAATGAAAGCCAGCAGAGCCTATCGACCGCCTAAGGAATTTGCGAAGAAAGCGCATGTCCGCAGCCTTGACGCGTATAAGAGGCTGTACCAGCGCGCCCTGGACGCTCCTGAGGAATTCTGGGGCGAACTGGCGGAAAAGGAACTGCATTGGTTCCAAAAGTGGGACCACGTTTTCGAATGGAACCCCCCTTTCGCCAAGTGGTTTGTGGGCGCCCGGATCAATATGTCTTACAACTGCCTGGATCGCCATCTGGCCACTTGGCGGAAGAACCGGGCGGCGATTCTTTGGGAGGGTGAATCGGGCGAGCAGCAGGCGCTCACGTATCAAGAGCTGCACCGGCGCGTGTGCCGGTTCGCCAACGTGCTCAAGCATCTTGGACTGAAGACCGGCGACAGCGCGGTGATCTATATGCCGATGATCCCCGAACTGCCGGTTGCCATGCTGGCATGCACGCGCCTGGGAGTCACGCACAGCGTGGTGTTCGGCGGATTTTCCGCCGAGGCGCTCAAGACGCGCATTCAGGATCTGCAATGCAAACTGGTAATCACGGCGGATGGCGGATGGCGCCGGGGGCGCTTGATACCGCTAAAGGCCACGACCGACGAGGCGCTCGCAGAATGCCCGAACGTTAAAGACGTCATTGTCTGCCGCCGGACGGGGGCTGAGATTCATATGCAGGCCGGCCGCGACCACTGGCTCCACGAACTGGACGAAGGGGTTTCTGAGGTTTGCGAGGCCGAAAGCCTGGATTCCGAGACGCCCCTGTATGTCCTCTACACGTCCGGCACGACCGGAAAGCCGAAGGGCATCGTTCACACCACAGGCGGCTATATGCTTCAGGTCGCGATGACCATGAAGTGGGTGTTTGATTTGCGCGATGAAGATACATACTGGTGCGCGGCGGACATAGGATGGGTGACGGGGCACAGCTACATCGTCTATGGGCCGCTGATGCAGGGCGCCACGACCCTGATCTATGAAGGCGCGCCCGATTATCCGAAACCCGACCGCATCTGGAGAATTATCGAGAAGTATAAGGTCAACATTCTTTACACTTCCCCGACCGCTATTCGCTCGTTTATCCGCCACGGCGAGGAGTGGCCCCGGCAGCACGACCTATCGAGCCTCCGCTTGCTGGGATCGGTCGGAGAACCGATCAATCCCGCTGCCTGGGAGTGGTACCACAAGGTAATTGGCAAGGAGCGCTGCCCGATTGTGGACACCTGGTGGCAGACCGAAACCGGGTCGATTATGATTTCGCCCATGCCAGGCGCCATGCCCACCAAGCCAGGTTCGGCGACATATCCGCTGCCCGGCGTCGTGGCGGACGTTGTGGACATGCAGGGAAATACGGTCGAGGCCGGCAGGGAAGGCTTCTTGATTATCCGCCGCCCGTGGCCTTCCATGTTCCGTACTTTATACCGGGACCCAGAGCGGTATGAGGAGCAGTATTGGAAGCGTATTCCCGGAGTCTATCTTACTGGCGACGCAGCGCGGCGTGACAAAAATGGGTACTTCTGGATTCTGGGCCGCGTGGATGACGTGATGAACGTCAGCGGCCATCGCCTGAGCACGATGGAACTGGAGTCGGCGCTGGTCCGCCATCCGGCCGTCGCCGAGGCGGCTGTAGTGGCGCGGCCGCACGAGATCACGGGCCAGGCCGTGTGCGCGTTTGTCACGCTCAAGCAGGGCGGTCCCGACGGCCGCGATCAGCTCGCAGAGGAGTTGCGGAACTGGGTGGCTCACGAGATTGGCAGCTTCGCCAAGCCGGAGCAGATTCGCTTTGTCGAAGCTCTTCCCAAAACCCGCAGCGGCAAAATCATGCGCCGGCTGTTGCGGGAAATCGTAACCAGCGACAAGGTTGTAGGCGATATCACCACGCTTGAAGACCTTTCTGTAATTTCCAAGTTGGCGAGCCAGCAGGAAGAGGAATAGCTGGAAGTCGCACTTTTCCGCCGGGCGCCTCGAAGCTTTGGTGATTGATGTTATCCCGGGAGGAGCCGAGGCGCCCCCGCCGAGTAGCATTGCGCACCGGAAACGCCGCCCCACCCTTTCCGGGGAAGATCAAGGGAGAACTCTTCTCATCCGCTTGTCGCATTTGCGGCCAGGCGGTGCAGCTTCACGATTTCGTCGATCAAAAACAAATCCGTGAGCAGCGCCCGGAGATGGATGGAAGCGTTCAAATTATCAATTAACTGAGAGCTGAGGGCGGGTTGCGCCAGCACGAGTTCGATCGCGGCGAGCGAATCCTTGGCATCGCGCTCGAGCACTCCCAGGAAGGCTTGGTATCGCTCCGCCGGCTGCAAACCTTCTTCCCTTACGGCTTTGGCGTAGATGGCGGCTAATCTGGAGATCGCCTCCACGGCGCGGCCTAAAAACTCTCGAAGCTGTCCGCCGGAATGGCTCCCCACGTCGCTGGGAAGACCTTGAGCCGCGTAGGCGAGCATGAACTCGTAGCATTCTTCGATCGCATTGCAGGAATGTTCCAGCTCATGGACCGTCGTTTCGTCAAGCATGAGTCTCGTCGCTTCCGGCCGCTTGGTGTTAGTTATAAATCCGCGCCGCAATCTCGCGGCGGAATTCGCCCCTTTTTCCCGCCCCCCGTTCCCAAAGCCGCTGCTAAACAGACTCTCTGCCGGGCACGCCAGAGTCCGAAGCAGCTATGCGCGGCCGCAGGCTATCGCCACAAGGTTTTGCATCACGCCGCCGGGCATCGCAGCTTCCCGCGCCTACTTTGACCCTGCCTCGGGAGCCCAGCGTTGGGGGTCATGGTGCTCGAGATAGTGTTCGCGGCTCATGGCGCCGAAAATCATGGACTTCGTAATGTCAAGTTTCTCGGGCCGGACGGCGAAGTAGACGTGCACCATCACCAGCGCGATCAACCCGACTCCGGCCAGGCCATGCAGCACGTACATCAGTCCCCAGGTCATGTCGCGAAACAGGTACGGGTTCCGGGTGAAGAAGGGCGTGCGCACCCGGAACATCATAAAAACTCCGGTCAGCATCACGGAGAGGCCGGCCAGAACGATCACCCCGTGGTACAGCTTGTTTTCGAGCGGATACTTGGCGAATCTTCTCGGCGGCGGCGCGGGCTGCCCTAAAAAGCGCCGGATTCTTCGGGACGCATCCTCGATATCGATCCGGTCGGGCCAGATGGACCAGAAGTCCAGCCAGAAGCTGGCATGAATAATGTGGTACAGAATCGAGACGGTTAGGACGATGCCTGCCATCCAGTGATAAGTGACCCAGTCAAACCGCACGCCCACCTTCGGCAGAAAAGCCGTAAAGAGGAGCACAAACATGGCCGCTGCCATGACCCAGTGGAACAGCCGCGCGCCCAGCGAATGCCGCGGAATTTTGTCTGGTATACGCGCGCTGGCGCTTGCCGGAACGCCTTCCGCATACTCATCCGGCTTGGCAAAGTACCGGATCCAAATGGCATGGACGATCAGAAAAAGCAATCCCGCGATTGCGGAAACCCACAAAAGGTAGAAAGCGATGTGGACAGGGACGTCTTGCCCCCAAGGACTCTTCCCCCACTCTAGCATGCCTAACCCTCCCGTTCGCCGCTGCCAGGCCGGCGTTCACCAGGCTCGAGTGAACCGGCGCCTTACTGTTATACCGCAGAGCCGCGTCATGCGTTGCGAAATCGTCATTTAAAAATACCTCGCCGGATTGGAAAAGTCATCCGCGCCGCTACGATTCCGGTGTTGGCTATGCGCGCCGCGGCCAGGTTCCCGAAAATCGAAGCAGAACCAATCTTGCGTGTGGCGTCGCCGGACCCTCGCCGCGTCCAAGGCAACGGCCCTTCCCTTTCCGGCTCGAAGAGACGGCTACCATCCACAGGGATACTGTCGCGCCCCTCAGATCATGTTTCCGGAAAACGCAGGGTATGGCTGCGGCATCTGTGCAGTAAGCTTTTGGCGTGTGGCCCTTAGCGGTGGCGGCGCGAATTGCGGCGGCCATCGGATCACGCAGCTAACCGGTGATTCTCGAACGCTGCGCGTGATCGCCGATTTAGCGCACGACCTGCATTTGACGGCCTTCGCCGCCGAGGCTATTATGAAGAAGACCTGCCTGTGCGCCTGTAGCTCAGATGGATAGAGCGTCTGCCTCCGGAGCAGAAGGTCGGGCGTTCGAGTCGCCCCAGGCGTACCAGATTTTTCGAACACTTCCGCACTTTGGTTTCGCCTTTCCTTGCTGCCTGGGTAATACTTTCTCAACCAGCTTTGCGCCGGAAGACCAAATCCTTCGCAGGTCCCGGCTCCGGCGGATTCGATAGCCCGTTTGAGTTGACTCAGGAAATCTTCGACTTCCTTGCGAGCCTTCTCCTCGACTTTTTTCGCTTTGGCAGCTTCTTGGGGCGCAATCTCTCTTGCCACCGCTCCCACTCCTTTCGCCGCCTGGCGAGTTCCCTTTCCGCCTCGGCTAGCTCCTCACGCCGCGAGCTTCAGCTCGCGGGAGATGCCGGATACTTCGGCATTGCGATGTCGGCCGCGCCCGGTTATCACCCCAGGCGGTCGATCAGCCACGCAGAGGGTACCGGTCAATGCGGCCTCCTCAGCCTGCCACCCGGCAGGCGGTGGCGTAGAATAACCATGAACCGCCGTTCTCAACCTCCCACTGCCGTCAGGACGCCATCGTGCCGCAACGTGCTGGATCACTTGACCGATGAACAGAAGCCCTCGGTGGCCAAGAAGCTCAACGCGGCCTACGCCATCGGAGACTACGCCGCCAAGCTGACGCTGACCCAACTGCATCGCGAATTGATGGACCTCAATCCCAGCGCGGCGCGGAGTTTGGAGGAAGGCTTGGAGGAAACGCTGACCGTACACCGGCTCCACCTTCCCCCGCAACTCCGGAAGAGCCTGGCCAGCACCAACGTGATCGAGTCCGCCTTCTCCATTGTGGAGCGGGTTTGCTTAAACGTGAAGCGATGGCACAGGGGTGATCAGCGTGAGCGCTGGGTGGAATCCGGCCTCCTGTGGCGGAGAAACAATTCCGCCGAATCCAAGGATATAAACAGATTCCTGTCCTTCTCAAAGAATTGGAAGCGATCGCTTCCTCTAAGTCGGAGGTTGTCAAACGTAGGAAGGCGTCGTAAAGTGGGTTGCGCGAGGGGCGCTACTTTCAACGGAAACTCGGACAATCCCTACTTCGATTCCCGCCTGGTCTTTCCTCACCCATCCCGTGCCTTTGCCGGTTTTGTCTAATCAGGAGTCCCGTTTGGGGCTGGTGGAGGGTCTACTTCGCTTCTGCTGGATCCGGGCGATCCGGCTTGGGCTGGAGGTGCATGCTGCGGTAGGCCTGCCTGAGCTTTTCCTTCATGTCTTTGAGTTTCTGGAATTCTGCGAGTTCGCGGCGGGAATCGTCAGTGCGCCCCAGGCGGCGATAGACCATGGCTAGTTGATAACGGATGACGGCGTCGAATGGCTCCACCGTAACGGCATGCTCCAGGAGCGGCTGAGCCTTCCCCGGCTGGTCCATGGCAATCCACACCTTTGCCAGGCCGACGCTGGCGTCGATGTCATTTGGCTGCAACTGGAGCGCCCTTGAAAAGCGCCTGGCGGCCGCCTGAAGATCGGACGCACGCATAGCAAACTCCCCCAACCGGCACTCGGATTTTTCGTCGTAGGGGTTTGCCGCCAGAGCGGCCTCATACTCCTTTTGAGCGCTCTCCGAATCCCCGGCTGCGTTCAGCATCTCGCCCAGCTCGAAATGGCCCCCGGGGAGGCGCGGGTCGATCCTAAGGGCTTCCCGGTAATGCGCGATGGCGCCCTCGCTATTGCCCTGGCGAGCCAGCTCATGAGCCATGAACTGGTGCATACGCGCAGATCCAGGCGCACTGATGGCAAGGCTGAGCATGACCTCATCCGTTTGCGCCGAGTAGATACGGTATGCCGCGTACAGGATATTCGGATCGGCGGGCTTCAACTGCCGTAGCACACGCACGATACCCGCGGCTTTTGCCAAATCTCCCCCTCCGTAATAGAGCTCCACCAACTCCATTCCGGTTTCCACCTTCAGCTTTTCTTCTTGTAGCCGCGGCAACGATTCCCTGAGGTCAGCCTCGGCACGATCAATTTCGCCGATCCGTTTTTCCGCCATACCTAGCAGGGCTCGGGTCCGCACAAAGGTGGGCTGGAGCTTTACAGCGGCACGAAGCTGCGGGACTGCCTCTGCATAGGCCCCGCGAAAGAACAGCAGCACCCCAAGATTATTCCTTGCGTCAGCATTATTCGGATCCAGAGCGACCACGGCTTTGAATTCACCAGCCGCGGCATCGGTTCGGTTACTCTTGAGGAACTCCCTCGCCTTCTGGATGTGAGTTTCGATCTGCTGCCGCTTATCGGGCGAGGACTGAGCGAGGGTAGAAGTCGCCAATACGACGAAAATCGCAAGCGTCTTGAAATCCATATCAGCTACGGCTCGAGCCTATGGAGCCCCCTTTCCAGACAGCGACGGCAGGTGGATCCCAGCGACCCGCCGTGGCGTTTCTGAACGGCCAGGAGCAGGAAACAGCGCCTGGTCACCTTTGTACCGGCTGCCAGACGCCACGCTCG
>Ga0070740_10006646_pt1 | contig 10033 bp, 9 predicted proteins | sample Coa_R2_FD_67286 | JGI IMG/M metagenome (GOLD analysis project Ga0070740, IMG submission 67286) | Surface soil microbial communities from Centralia Pennsylvania, which are recovering from an underground coalmine fire - Coalmine... | ecosystem: Environmental > Terrestrial > Soil > Unclassified ... | reverse complement strand
CCCGAACAAGATGGGGGCCTCAACAAGACGGGGGCAAGCCTCCGTCACCCTGGTTTCCCCGGCCCGAACAAGATGGGGGCCTCAACAAGACGGGGGCCTCAACAAGACGAGGGCAAGCCCCGTCTCTACATTTCCAACGTGGAAGATGGGGCAGGCCCCCGCCTTCGACTGGCCCATGCCCCATTCTCCACCGTTATTTCTGTTCTCCAACAGGGGCAGGGTCGACGCGCGGCTCTCCTGGCTTCTCAGGGGGAGCCAGCACACCGCGCTGCTTGAGCTTGAGGTATATCCACAGCGCCAGGCCAAGCAAGAGACCGCCAAAGAGGTAGCCGCCCAGCACGTCGCTCGCCCAGTGATCGCCCAGGTAGATGCGCGATGGACCAACGAGGATCACGAAGAGCGCGGGAACAATCAACAGGGCATAGTGCCACCAGCGATTCCTTTTGAAGAGGATCAGGCCCAGCGAAAAGAGCAGGCCGAAGAAGGCGACATAGGACATCACATGTCCGCTGGGAAAACTCTGCCCGCTGGCAGACACAATAATGTCAACCAGTTTCGCCGTTGGGCGGGGACGATTCACGATTACTTTGATCGCGAGGTTGGCAACTTCGCTCACAGCGGAGAGCGCCACGATCAGCACGGCTTCCAGGCGCAGCCGTACCATCCAGAACGCCGCAGCCGTCAGCCCGATCAGCGCCGAGAAGATGATGGTATGGAAGCCCAGGTAGCTCACAGCGATCATCAGCGTGTTCAACCATGGATCCTGGTCCTCCTGGAACTCCTTCGTGATAGCGACATCAATAGCCAGGATGGGATGAACATGCACATACCACGCCAGTAACGAAAAGAGCGCAAAGAGCGCGAGATAGATAATGATGAGAATATACCCGCGCCTTAACGAGAGGTACCACGGTTCGCGGCTCTGCTCAACCTCCTGCTGCGCCTGCTCAATTACGCCCTGCACATGCTCCTCCGCCTTTTGCACGTTCTGCTCGACTTCTTCTCGTGGGGCTTCTCGTGGCATAGGATTATTACCTTTCTTTTAAGTGCATCTGATTGGCGATACCATCGCTTGCTCACGCCTGCGGCGCTCGCCGGATCTCTATTGTGTTGTGAGAAATGCGCTTCGCGCATTTCTCACAACACAATAGAGATCCCTTGCGTGACTATGCCGCGCGAACGTCTGGCGACAAAGGGCGAGGATGCTGAGGATCAGATACTTCTATTACGTTCCTGTATGTAAGAACGTTTCTTGCAACGATGCGCGTCACTTTTTGCACTCCTCGCCACCTCTGGCGGCTCGCACAGGATGGGAGGAGGGCCAGGCGCGCGGCTCTGAGCTGTCAGAAGATGGAGGCGAGTGCTGCAAAAAGATGATGGACACGTTTCTTGCGCTGTTGGGTTGACGAGTCGCCCTCTTTCTGGCTATAGTGATGAGAGAGGAGAAAGGAAATCAGCTATGCCACACATAGAAGTAAGACCGGCGCGGCCAGAGGACCGTGATGCGGTACTTACATTTTGCGCCAATACCTGGGAGTGGGGCGATTACATCGAGTACGTCTGGGATGAATGGCTGCATAATCCCGATGGCCTTCTGCTCGTTGCTACTGTCGATGGGCGACCTGCGGGCATCACGCACATGCAGATGCTGACGAAAACCGATGCCTGGCTCGAAGGACTGCGCGTTGATCCCGAATATCGTCACCAGGGATTGGCGAAAGCGCTGGACGAAGCCGCGCTGGTTGAGGCGATGCGCCGTGGGGCGGCCTATGTGCGCCTGGCTATCGACTCCCGCAATACTCGTTCCATCGAAATTACCGAACGCGGCCACATGCACAGGATAGGAGCGGTTGCCCTCTATCTGGCCCCTCCGCTGGCGAGCGTTATGGAACGGCGCGCCGTTCAGGAGCGGGCGCAACTGGCGACCCCGGCGGATCTCGACGACATCATCAACTATCTCAACGTCTCAAGCATCTTTCCCGTCGTTGGCGGCGTCTATTACGTGGGCTGGAAAGCCTATCCCATCACTGCCGCATTGCTGGAAGCCAAAATAGCGGCACAGCAGATCTATCTGCTGCGCCGTTGGGATCGCCTGGACGGGCTGGCGATAGCGGAGCCGCGCACGGAGCGCGATGAGCCTCGCCTCTCACTTGGCTACATCGACGGGCCAACGGTTGAATCGATCAGCCTGCTCGCCTACGACCTGCGGCGTCGCCTGACCGAGATGGGCCTGGCAGGCGTGCGGGCCTACGCGCCGGATATGGTGATGGTGCGCGATGCCTTCACCGGTATCGAGTACGAGTGGGATGGATCGGTATTCTACACCTACGAGCGCGGCCTGACCTGAAACCGGTTATTCGGCCGGGTTAAGCACGGCATCCAGGTTTTTCAACGCATGGTAACGGAGCAGCCAGCACCCGTAATTCATGCCGCCGCCGACAGCCGGCAGGGCCATCCATTCCCCATCACGGATACGGCTCTGGCGTAGTTGCTCGATCAGCGCCGTCGCGATGCTCGCGTTGGAGAGATTGCCATAGTAGCGGAAGTTATCGGCCAGCTTCTCCATTGTCGAGGCGGGCCAGCCATAGTCGTTGATGAGCAGTTCGCCCAGCCGCCGCGTGATACGCGAGTTGGCCTGGTGCGGCACGATATGCCCCAGATCATCGGGGTTCAGGCCCGCATGCCGGCAGAGCGCATCCACGCTTTCGGCCATCGCGCGGGGAGCCTCGCGGAAGACTTCCTTCCCGTTCATCTTTGTGTAGCCGACCATATAGTGCGCGAGCAACTGATTGAGTTCTTTGCCCTTGCCCTCGCGGTACAACTGCTGCATCTTCATGTCCACCTCCGCCATCTCGATCACATCCTTGCGCAGAGGCGTCTGATAAAGCAAGGCCGGGCCTTGACTGGCGTCGGAGCCATTGATGAGGTAGGTATCTTCATCGCCGCGCTCAAGCAGGAAAGCCGCTGCGCCTTCGCCAAAGAGCGAGCTGGTTTTCCAATCGAGGACGTTCATGATATTGGGCAGAAGGCCCTCCGCCGTGACCATCAAAATCAGTTTCGCGGATCCGGCGACCAGCGCCTCGGCGCACATCTGAAACGCCTCCGTCTGGCAGGCGCAGGCCCCCTTGAGCATCGTTGCGCGCACAGGCTTGAGGCCCAGGCGCATCTGCACCAGGGCGGCGATAGTGGGGAAGGCGTCGTTGTCGGAAGAGGAGGCGCCGATCACGGTGTCGATCTCGGAGGCGTCGCGACCAGCGCTGGCGAGCGCCCGCCGCGCGGCAACCAGGGCCATATCTACCAGGGTTTCATCGGGTTTAGCGGCGGGATCATCGATCAGACCAGGGGCTTCGGCCCCCGCCACCCTGCGGCAGAGTGCGAGCGTGCTGGCGCGCACATAGCGCGTACTCAGCCCCGTCACCCGCTCAAGGTCGGCCGCTGTACGCGGATCACCCAGGCGAGTTGAAATATAAGCAAAGAATTCGTTGGTGATAATACCCTTTGGGGCATAGCTCCCCAGGCCGATGAGGCGCACTCTGGCCCTGGTATAATTCTGAGGCACGATATACGTGTAATGAGGCCACTGGTCGTCCGGTCCAGGTGTCATTGATGTGAGACCTCCATATTGAGGATATATAGATTAATTTCTCAGAGTATAACACATGGCGGGTACGTCTGTCTTGCCCGGAAGGATACAGAGGGAGCCATCATCTTTTTGTAACAGTGGTCTCCTTCTTCAGACAGTTCTGCGTCTTCGACGCCTCACGCGGGGTGAGAAGGAAGGCCAGGCGGCGCCTGGCCTTCCTTCTCACCCCGCGCGAGCCACCAGAGGTGGCGAGGCGGGCATAAAGCGACGGGCACGATGGTTTTACCAGCGATAATCGCGGCGATCACGCCGGCCACCGGAGTCGCGGCGATTGCTACGGCCTCGTCCTCCGCTATGACTATAGCTGTAGTCATTGTCGTAGCCACTGCGGGAGCGTGAGGCGCGCTGGGCCTGGAAGCACTCGTTGCAATAGACGGGGCGATCTTCGCGCGGGACAAAGGGGACCAGAGTTGAGCGACCACATGCCGCGCAGACTGCTTCGTACTGCTCGCCTCGCGATGAGCGCCCGGGGCCGCTCGCAGACTGGCCTCCCCGGCGGGCGGCGCGGCAGGCAGGGCAGCGCGAAGGCGTATTCATCAGGCCCTTCCTGGCAAAAAACTCTTGCTCACCTGCGCTAAAGATGAACTCGTTACCACAATCACGACACGTAAGGATGCGGTCCTGGTAGTCCTCATTGGACATCATCAGTAATCTTTCCCTTCTTGACTCTCCGTTCCGCCTACAAACTGTATACGTGGTCAGGATCCACAGGGCAAAGGAGCACAGAACAACATAATCCATATCACAGTAGCGAACAGGAGGATGTATCTTCTGGTGGTTCTAGCAGCGATTCCTACAAATACCGGACGGCGGAACGAAACCGGGGCTTCGGATTCTTATTCAATCCCAGATGGGATATTGCGCCCAAACCACATCCCCATTGTAGCACATGTCTGGTAAAAGTGCAGCACCTTCCTTGCTTGAATCGCAGTTTCAATCGCAGTTTCATCTCGGGCGAGATGTTGCGCCCAAACCACGTTTCCATTGTGTTTCAATCTCAGACGGGACGTTGCTCCTGATTTTATTATAGCACATGACCTTCTTGACCTTGATGCTAGGATAATAGAGCTACGAGTCTTTTGTGATCGCCGGAGGGACATGTGAATCCAGCGTCTGCGAACAGGCGCGAGGCGCCGAACCTGGCGCCTCGCCCGCGCCAGGTCCACACCATCACAGATCGCTTTGCGATGGCAAATACCTACCTCGTCAACGATGAGCGCCTCTTCGTGGTTGATCCAGGCTCCGAATTGCATATCCATCTGCTGCAACAGTATTTACAACGTTTCCTGCTTCGCTCGCCCGCCGAAATTGATCTCATCGTGTTAACGCACCTGCATCCTGAATATACAGCGGGAATCGAAACCCTGAAACGTCTCTGCCGCGCTCCGGTTGCAGCTTCCGCCACGGTGCAGCGCCTGCTGCGGACCGGGACCAGGCTGCCCGGGATCGGCCATATGGCCGATCAAATGCTGCCGGGCGCTCTCCATCACATCGATCTGTTTCCGCCCGCCTATGTGCGGCAGGCGAGGATGATCGATGTGTGGTTGGAGGATGTCGCCGGGCTGCCATCTCACCCTGACTGGCGCGTGATTGCCACCCCCGGCAACTCGCTGGAGAGCCTCTGCCTCTATAATGCCTTTACCCGAGAGCTGCTCTGTGGGGATACGCTATTCCCTATTGAGGGGAACACGCCGCGCCTGCGCAGCCAGGGCCACACTCCTCGCATGGAGGAGACGCTGCGCGTGCTGCGCAGCCTGCCAGTTTGCTATCTCTACCCCGGCCACGGACGGCCCGTCCTCTCGCGGCACCCCTTCAAGAACGTCGAGATAGAATAGTAAGCGGGCGACTCTTGCAGTCGCCCCTACCATACCCGCCGGGGCTGCAATGCGTCTATGGCAGGGGCGAACCCTGGCGATTGCCCTTCCCGGCCCCGGCGCGGCTGCCCTATTCCTTCTGCTTGCTCGGCAGGCGCAGCGGCACGGGACCACTGCCTGTGCCAGCAATCGGACGTGGAGCGATAATCCGCGTCAGCGATGAGGTCGGAGTCATCTGCACCGATGTATATGCCATGTGGATATTGCCCAGGCAGACAATATCGCCAGGTGTGAGCAAACGCGGTTTGAGCAGCGGCTCACCGTTCACTTTTGTTCCGTTGCGGCTGGCAAGATCCTGCACATAGTCGCCATCGGCCTGTCGCAAGAACTGAGCGTGCTGGCGCGAAATCGAGGCATCGTTGATGACGATATCGCACTCAAAGCCACGCCCTACCGTTATCAATGGCCGATCCAGCAGAAAACACTGGCCGGCCATATCACCGTTGCGGATGGTTAAGGCGCCTCCTCTTTCCTTATTGAACGGCCAGGGCGTGGCGTGATCGATTTGAGCCGTATCCTGCAACGTCTTCCATGACTCTTCCGTCATCGCCCCCTCCGCTATGGAAACCGGGGCAGAAGCGAGCGCGGCGCCTTCCGCCAGTGGCTCCGTTGCTGGCAAAATCGCACTCTCCGTATCAGGCGCGTCCTGAGAGCGGCGCAACCTGTGGTTGGCGAGCGGATCACTCTCTTCGGCGGATTCACGGCTCTGCTGCGCCGCGATAAAGACAAAGCGCTGCTCGCCAATCTCCAGCACGTCGTTCGTCCTCAGCAGTGCATAGCCGCGAATGCGCCGGCCATTGAGCAGTACACCGTTGAGGCTATTGCAGTCGGTAATATAGGTCTTTCCCTCATCCCAGGCCAGTTCCGCATGATGGCGGGAGGCCACATCATCATCAATCCAGATGTCGTTATCCTCGTCGCGTCCGATGGTCGCTATCTTCCGTTTGAGGGCGAGGCGCTGGCCCTGGAAGTTTCCACCGCTGTACTCCAGCCAGCCCCACGGTGTATCTTCATCGAAGACGAAAGGTTCAAGCATGCCAGGCTGATGGCGTGGAGGATGGAGCGCGCTCGCCGCACTCGGGTGAGCGCGGCGTTGCAGGCGCGGAATGTGAAACGATGTGGTCGTGCTGCGGGGCGTGGTAAAGAGGTAGTACGTCGAGGTGACACCCAGCGGCAGGATCCAACCGCAGAGCGCAACGTAGCCAAGCGCTACCTCGATCTCCGCGAACGAGAGCGTCGCTTGCAGAGCGGCAAAGCGCATATTGTACCAGATAATGGCGGGGAGCAGCAGCAGAGCCGAAATCACACAGATCACGATAGCCCCGGCCAGTTGTCGCGTCGTCCCGCGCTGGCGCAGGGATGTGTAGAGCGCGTTAGCGGCAACAGCAAACATGCAGCATGCCAGTCCACCATAGCAGCCGGAGTTAAACCAGGTCGGAAAATCCACCATGCTCGTTGCCCCCTTCCTCCCTTCAGAGCATTGGACCTATCTGCGCATTGCGAGCGTCACTGATCGATATCGTATCGAGAATCGTATGCTGAGCCAGGTTCTTCTGATAGAGATTATCCGCCGCGACATTGGCGGAGTCCGCCGCGACGTTGCTGTCGACATCAACCGCGTCCCAGTATTGAAAATGCCGGTTATCAGGTGTGACCGCGACCCCCAGAAACGCATGGCCGGGAATGATGACGATTTCCGTGTTGATACCGATGCGCTCGGCAGCCGAGGCCAGCAGCGTCGTCAGCTCAACGCACATGCCGCTGCCCTGCTGCAACACCTCCGCTGGCAACCTGACGTTCTGCGTTGCCGCGCTGCCTCCGGCTGTGCCCGTGTAGGGAACGCTGGCCTGGATATAATGTATATGATAGTCCAGGCGCAGGGTATCGTAAAGCGCGTCAACCTGGTCGGCCACCTGCTGAGCCGTCGCGCCATTATAGCCGACCATCGCCGGCGGCACGGGCGGCGGCTGATCTCGCAAATGCCTTTGCGCTTTCCTCACCAGCGCCGCTATCGCAGGATCATCGGGCGTCACCCATGCCGCGATGCGCAGGCGGTTCGCCGCTACCCATTGCATCAGCCAGCGCGAATGCAGCAATAAAGGAATGTCGTTGATATAATACAGGTGTCCCGCGCTGTCTCTGGCCTCCACATGCAGGGCGGTATTGAGTTCCATTGTCAGTTTGCGTAAGACCTGGCCCTGGAGTGCCGGAATAAACGTAGACGACTGCATTGTCCCCGTGACATTCACTGTTCGCGTCTGCACCTGGCTAACGCGATCAATCGCCACGCTGAGCAGCAGCGTCACCGGGCGACTGCTGCTATAGCTCACGGTAAAGAGCGGATACTGCGCGGCAACGTAAGAGGGATAGAATGCACTGAAAATACTCTGCGGCGCTTGCACGCAAATATGCACCGGCGGCTGGCCCCCACAATGCTCCTGATTCGCCAGGGTGTTCTGCTGATAGCGCGAGTATGCCTGCGTGCCCCCGACGATATAGCCCCCCGAAAGCCCTACCAGCGCCATCAGAATCAGAAATAGAAAAAGATATTTTTTACCCATCAGTTTATCAGCCCCAGGACATAACACACGCATTCTATACCGGATATCACTTATAAATCATGATATCATTCTGTACCAGGATGCACAATTCGCTGGGACTTGTGGGGGAAGATAAGCGGGCCATGTAAAAATTTGCGGTTCTGTTCGTCTCCGGTGGCTGCGACGATATTACCATCTGCATCGTATTCTTCTAGAGGCATGAGCGTTTGCGAGTAGAGGCATGAGCGCTGCGAGCGCCTGGTGATCTCTATCTTTTAAAGATGGTACAACCGTGAACAGTAGAGGCGTCTTCACGCATTGCGGCCGCGTCGCTCATGGAGGCTCGCACACTCGCCTCGTGCGTTACAGAGAAAGGAGTATACATCATGAGTTTCGAGAATATAGATACCGTCAAGTCATTTATGAGTGCGCTGGAGGGCAACGACTTCGACCAGGCCGCAGACTACCTCGCTGACACGTTCATCTTCAGTGGCTGGACGCCGCAGCCGCTCGACAAGCGCAGCTTTATGGGCCTGATGCAAGGGCTGAAGTCCGGCATACCCGGGCTGATCTTCAACCTGCACAATGTTGACGAGCAGGACGATAAAGTGACGGGAACCTTGCAGATCGCCGGCTACCAGACCGCGAGCATCAATCTGCCGCAGTTGAACCTCCCGCCCGTTCCGCAAATGGGGCGCAGCGTCTCCTTACCCACAGAGAACGTCGAGTACACGCTGGCGAACGACCAGATCGTTCGCATCGATATCGAGCGCGTCTCCGGGGGCGGCGTTGCCGGACTGCTGCACCAGCTCGGCGTCGACATCCCCTATGTTCTATAAATTATCTGCAACCAGGACGCCGCTTTTTGTATTCTATCCAGTAGAAAAACAAAATGAGGCCCGCAGAGCCAACAGGGAAGGAATACATGGAGCCAGGCGGCGAAGCGCCAGCAGATCTCCTGGATCTGCTGGCAACTGACCTGAATCGCTATTTCCAGCTACTGGTGTTGAATTCTCAACAGCGGCTCTATGTATTTGCCTTGCGCCAGTCGGGCAGCCCACAGGATGCGGAGGATATCGTGCAGGAGGTGTTCATTCGCGCATACCATGCGCTGGCGGACTATCCCGCCGAGCGCATACGCGCGATGAAGCTCCTGCCCTGGCTGTACAAAATCACGCTGCACGTCTTCTATCGCCATAGAAGTGGCGCGAGCCGCCTCCAGTGCATATCGCTCGATACTTCGGAGGAGAGTGCGCTCCTCGAAATCGCGGACGATGAGCGCGAGCAGCCCGAGCAGGCGCTGGAGGGGCGAGAAGAGATACGCGAACTCGAAGCGATGATCGCGCGCCTCCCGGAACAGTACCGCGTTGCGATCGGTTGCTATTACCTGGCGGAACTGAGTTACAGCGAGATAGCTGACCTGCTGCACCAGCCCATCGGCACTGTCAAGTCGAACGTGCACCGGGCTATGCAACTCCTGCGCAAGTTTCAATCCCAGGCGGGTATGAGGAGTCACAGCACAAGCGGTCTGCGAGAGGAATAGTTATGGAAGAGAATGAGAATGTGAGCCACGAGAGCCAGCATGATGACAACCGGATGGGTGTGCAGGAGAATGGTCTGAGCGCTCAGGCTCCATCTTCTCTCCTGTCAACAGTGTTGCAGCGCCTGAAATTCGTCTCCGAGCAGGCTCCTCACGAAATAGCGGTTGACGACCTGATGGCAAAGCTGAAAAGCGCCGACTGGCAGGTGCGCGCCGCCGCAGTGCGGACGCTGGGACGACTGGAGGGTGCCGCGCCTGTGGATCTGCTGGCCGCGATGCTGAATGATGAAGATGAGTCGGTGCGTGCCGCTGCGGTGAATGCGCTGGGCAACAGCGGCTCGCGGGCGCCGCTGCATACGCTGGTGGCCGCCCTGCATGATCCCGACTGGCATGTACGCGAGACGGCGGTCTATGCGCTGGGCAAACAGGGGAGCCG
>Ga0070740_10006645_pt1 | contig 10034 bp, 9 predicted proteins | sample Coa_R2_FD_67286 | JGI IMG/M metagenome (GOLD analysis project Ga0070740, IMG submission 67286) | Surface soil microbial communities from Centralia Pennsylvania, which are recovering from an underground coalmine fire - Coalmine... | ecosystem: Environmental > Terrestrial > Soil > Unclassified ... | reverse complement strand
TTGCCGTTCAGGTTGATGGCGGCGCCCTTCATCACGATGAGTTCCGGCGCGCCCTTCAACATCACCACCGGCAGCGCCTTCAATGGAAGCGGCATCTTCAATGCGCGGCCCGCGTTTGCCACCAGCGCATCCAACCCCAAGAATGTGTATAGTACGCGCTGGGGCGTCTTCGACGCCAGCCCTCTCCCGGGCGAAACCATCATCCCCTACAACTACGGGGAAGGACCTGGACAGTTCACGGTCAACATACGGCTCAGCCGCACGTGGGGCTGGGGCGAGAAGAGATCCGGCGCTACGGGCGGAGGCTTTGGCGGACCCGGCGGTCCTGGCGGTTTCGGCGGACCGCGCGGCGGCGGTCCGGGCGGCGGCGGATTCAGCGGCGGAATGCGCGGAATGATGGGCGGCTTCGGCGGCGGCAATACCGGGAAGCGCTATAACCTGACGTTTACGATTTCCGCCCGGAACGCGCTCAATCACGTGAATTTCGGCCCTCCGAATGGCGTCCTGGTTTCGCCGTTCTTCGGAACCTCCACGACGCTGGCTGGCGGGGGGCCGGGCGGCGGCGGTCCAGGCGGACCTGGCGGCGGCGGCTTCGGCGGCGGGAGCGCGGCCGGCAACCGGAAGATCGAGCTGCAACTCCGATTCCAGTTCTAGGCGCTTCACGACAAACCGCTCGCGCTGAATTTGCGCAATTTGCCTCCCCGGCTTCGGGAGCGCGCCTAGGCGCCGCCTTGAGTTGCTACGCCCGGCTCAGACCTAAAGCCCGCATGCGCTTATGCAGATTCGTGCGCTCCATGCCGAGCGCACGAGCCGCATGCGAAACATTCCATCCGCAATCCTCGAGTGCGCGGCGGATATGATCGCGTTCGGCGCTCTCGCGGGCCTCGCGCAGGTTCGACTTGGGAGCTGAGTCTCGCGGCGCTCGGATCTCGACCGGCGCAGCCTCGATGTCGATGTGATCTCCCGGCGTCAGAATAGCCATGCGCTCCACGATATTCCGCAACTCCCGGACGTTTCCGGGCCAGTGATGCTTCTCAAGAAGACTGTAAACTTCGGCATCGATCGTCTTGGGCCTGAAATTGTTGCGCTCGCAAAATTCCCCCAGAAAGTACTCCGCCAGCGCGCGCACATCGCTCGGACGCTCGCGCAGGCTCGGAACGCGGATCGGAACCACGCACAGCCGGTAGTACAGGTCCTCGCGAAACTTTTGCTGCGCAATCAAATCCTGCAAATTGCGGTTCGTCGCGGAAATCACGCGGACCGACACGCGGATCGGCTGCTCGCCGCCGACCCGGTGAAACTCGCCGTCTTGCAGCACCCGCAGCAGCTTCGCCTGCGACCCGGCATGCAGATCGCCAATCTCGTCCAGAAACAGCGTGCCCCCATCGGCGAGCTCGAACTTTCCTCGCCGCATTCCGGCCGCTCCCGTGAACGCGCCCTTTTCGTGTCCGAACAGCTCGCTCTCAATGAGCTCGGTTGGAATCGCCGCGCAATTCACTTTGACAAACGGACCTGACGCGAAAGGACTGTGCTGGTGTATGTGGGCCGCGAGCAACTCCTTGCCGGTTCCGGATTCGCCCATTAACAGCACGCGGGCGTCCGCGCGCGCCGCCATCGTCGCCTGCTCCACCACGCGCGTCCACGCCGGGCTGGATCCGATCATCCGCTCGCCCGGTCCCACCAGCTCCCGCAGACGCTGATTCTCGCTGCGCAACGCCGAGTGCTCCAGCGCGTTTTTCAACGCCAGCAGCACGCGATCGCGGCTCAGCGGCTTTTCCAGGAAATCAAAGGCGCCGGCGCGGGTCGCTTCCACGGCGTCCGCAATCGCTCCGTGTCCGGAAATCATGATGACCGGGGCGCAGCCCTCCTGCGCCTGGATGCTCCGCAGCAGATCGATGCCGCTGCCATCCGGTAGCTTCAGATCCAGCAGCCACGCATCCACGCGGCTGTTATAAGCCCGCGCCTCGGCAATGGTGGCGCACGTTGCGACGGAATAGCCCGCTCGCTCAAGTATCAGCTTGAGCGAGCGCCCGATGTTTTCTTCATCATCGACAATCAGAACTTTTTTCATCTCGCTTTAACGGCGCCGCCTGGGGCGGCCATTTCCGTGACGCGCTCTACCGGCGCAAGCGGCAATGTGACGCGGAACGCCGCCCCGCCGAGTTCGCTGTCGATCAGCTCGACGTCTCCGCCGCACAGCAGCGCGCTCTTTCGCGCAATCGAAAGGCCGATGCCCATACCGCCCTTCTTAAATGAAATCGTCGGCTCGAAAATCGTGGCGCGGGCCTGCGGACTCAGGCCTGGACCGGAATCGTGTATTTCGACGGCGGCTGCGCCGCGCCGCTGCGCCGCGCGAACCAGGACCACGCCTCCAGGTCCTGCCGCTTCCGCCGCGTTTTCCAGCAGATTCGTGAACACCGCCTTGGCCAGATCCGGATCCGCCATCACCGCGGGCTGCTCCGGCGCAAGCTCGAGGTTGTAGACTACGTCCGGATGCGCGGATCTCAAAAATGAACAGCGCTCCTCGACAACGGCGTTGAGATCAGCCGGTTCGAGCGAGACCGGCGGCTCGGAAGCGAGTTCGGAGAAGGCTCGTACGCGCCGCTCCAGGCTGTTCACCTCATCAATAACGATTTGGGCGGCCTGCCTGAGAAACTCTGCGTCTTCTCCAGTCTGCCGCGCCAGAATTTCTTCCACCGTCAGCCGGATCGGCGTCAATGAGTTCTTCACTTCATGCGCTGTCTTCCTGGCCAGGGCCTGCCAGCTCGCCAGCCGCGTCACCTGGACCAGCTTTTCGCGCGATTTCTCGAGCTGGTCCGCCATATCATTGAAGGCGGCGATGGCTGCGCCAATCTCATCGTTCCGATCGCTTTCAACGCGCGCCGCCAGGTCGCCTGCCGCCACCGCTCCCAGTCCGCGCGTAAGCTTCGCAATCGGGCTGCTCACGCGGTGGGCGAAAAATGCCAGCGCGGCGAATCCTGCGATCCAGATGCCGGAGCACACCGCCAGCAGCGTGTAGAAAAACCCCCGCCGCAAGTTGCGGTCGCGCGCCGAATCGATGGCCGCGCGCGCCTTGGCGTATTCATCCGACAACGAACGCAGCGGAGCGCCCAGTTCCCGCCAGTAGACGCGGACTCCTGCGGCAGTCCGCTCCAGCAGCTCCAGCCGCGCGCCGCCCTCCCCACTCGTCTCGAAGGCTTCCGGCGCGCCGCTCTCCCAAAAATCCACGAGCGCCGGCGGCCAGACCTGCCGGTCCTTGATCGCATATATCTTCGCAGGCGCGCGGCCGGCGCGGGCGTCGGCCTTGAGATTGTCCCGCTGAAGCTGGTAATATTCGCGGCCCACCCTTTCCAAAGACTTCGATGTCGTGTCCAGCTCGCTGATCGGTGAAATATCCAGGCTGCGGTTCAACAGCTCGACGCTGGTCCACAGCGTGAGCGCCAGCGGTGGAACCGTCGCCGTGAAGTAAATCAGAATCAGCCGGCTCCGCAGACCTCGCGCGCCTTTCATGTGGCAACGGATGGCGATGGACGCCGGTTTTTCTGCATTGGACCGGCGCGCACTTCATTCAGACGAACCGGACCGGTCTCCGCGCTCCAGTGCTGCTGGTCGGAACGCGCCGGCCGGCTGAATATTTCGATCAGGCGCGACAGCGCGACGCCCGATTCGCCGAACAGCGAGGGTGGATCGGCCTGGTCGGCGGTGCGTATGTCCAGCCGGACCCACACGGGATCGGTCGCAGAAACTCCAGACAGCGGAACTGCAATATGATCCACGCACCAGGCTTCCGCCGCTTCCGAAGACAGGTGGGAAGCCGAGCGCCTTTCGTTCGGCGGCGGCGCTTCGAGTCCCCGCATGGAGGACGGCTTCAATTTCGTGACCGAATACTTCTCCTCCCACAAATCGTAGCTCACCACGAAGCGCTGTATCGCGCGGCTCACCACGTTGCCGCGCGATCCCGAGGCCAGCGAGAGCTGGAAATCGTAGGAAACGGCGGCGCCGTTTTTCAGGCGCTCCAATGCAGCCCCGGAAATGAAGTGGAGCCGCGGCGCGGTAACGCGAAGCTCGCCGTTGTGCGAATGCAGCGTGAGCTCTTCGGCCCACATTGCGAACACAAGCCCGCATAGGAAACTGACCGCCAACCATGCTGGCCCGGATCGCGGCATCATTCAGAAACTGAATCCCGCTATGAATACGGGATCAGCTCGTCCGGCGTTCACCGGAAAGGCGATTGCAATCAGAAACCCTTCGCGCCCGTCGGTGCGAAGGCCGAAGCCGATCCCGTGCTTGCCGCTTCGATCCGCGCTCCGGTCCCAGATCGCGCCGGCGTCATAGAACACGTCAAACAGGCGATATCGATACTCGATCGAGCCGTGGATCACTCGATCGCCTCCGAGCGGGTCCAGGTCATACTTGTTCCATCCCCGCAGCGTTTCCGCATTGCCCAGCACGAACCGCTCATAGAGCGGCGCGGTTCCGGTGATGCGTCCTGCCAAAAAGGCGACGTCCATGGAGTGATGGTCGTGGCGCAGCGCATAGCGCACCTTCAAGGCGTGCCGCGCATAGGCGAAATCGCTGTCAAGCAGCGCCGTTGCGGATCTGATGCTGTAGCCCGCGTCCAGCTCGTGCTGGTTCGCGTCCGCATCTTCCCAGCGCCTGTGCAGCCGCAGACTGGCGGCCGCGGCGTTGGACCACGCGCTCGCAGCGCCATCCAGCTCCGGATCGATCTGGTTGAAGATGGCGCCGAAGGATAGCGTGATGCCCTCGCCGAAAACAATGGTCGCCTCCGGCTTGAAGCTGTTCCGGGCGCGATAAAGCGCCCCGCCGCTGCTCAAAAGTCCAGCGGCCTGGAGCGTTGACGGATTCCACTGCTGGTGAAAGCTGTCGAATTCGAAGCCCAAACGAAGCCAGTCCACCCCGATCGCTTTTCGTTCCGCCCGAGCCCGAATGCCGGAGTATCGCTCCACCAGTTCGTCGCCGTCGCTCAAAACGCCGAATGCCACGTCTGTCTGGCCGATGGAAAGCGTCCCGTCCGCTTCGCCGCTCCATCCCTGCCGCGAGTGATAGGCCAGCTTCGGCACATCGATATCGAATTTTCTCAGCCGTTCACCTTCGACTTCGAACGTCACTTTCACGTGTTCAGGCATGTCGCCGCGGGTGGTCAGCACGGAAACTCTGGCGGCCCGCAACTGGCGGCGGATCCTGTCCGCAAGCCGGTTCAACACTTCATGGTCGAGTTTTTGGCCAACTACGCTGTCTATGTCATGACGCAGATCGGCGGTAAGACGAGACGCCCACTTCCCGGACACCCGAACGCTCTCCACCGTGTACCGGGAATTGACGTTCAGGTCCGGGTCTTCGCTCCAGGCGAATAATGGCGCTGCGATCAGGGCGAGAACTGCTGCGCGAAACATACGGCAGGAGCGAAGCACGTAAGAAGCCGTGCGTATCTGATTGAATAACAATTATATAACGCCCGGAACAGTGTGATGGCCAATCACACCTGTAGCGCGCGCATCGCTTCCCGATGAGAAGCGTCTGCGCTCAGTACCGGTTTTGGCCGCGTTTTACGGCCGTTGACTCGGAGCTCCTGCTGATCCGGCTTCGAGCCGCGCCGCTTTATGCGCCGAGCGCCTGATGCGCGGCTTTCGCGCCGCGCTCCCGGGCGGCGGAGCGAACCGCATCAGCCGAGTTCACGATCAGCAGTCGTCGGCCAAGCCGTATCAGCCCGCGACGCGCCAGCGCGTTGAGCGTGGTTGACGTGGTCTCGCGCGTCGCGCCAATCAGACTCGCAAGTTCGCTTTGCGACAGCGGCAAGGCGTACTCCTGCCCGTTTACGGCGTTGATGCCGAAGGTCGTCGAAAGCGATCCCAGATAATGCAAGATGCGGGACTCGACGTCATTCAGGCACAGCAGCGAGATTTTTTGCTCCAGCTCGCGCTGGCGCTGGATCAAGGCCTCCGAGAGGTGACGCCAGACTTCCGGCCGCGATTCGCAGAATTGCAGAAACACGTCTCGCGGAACCTCATACACGACGCCTTCCTGCATCACCTCCGCCCACAGCCCGCGTTGCCCGCCGACGTACAGCGCCTGCTCACCGAAGATCTGACCTGGACCGACGATGCTGACAAGAACCTCTTTACCGTCCTCGGAGCGTTTGATGGTTTTCACGTAACCCGATTCGACGAAGAATACGCTGTCGGCCGTCGCGTCGCCCGCAAAGAGCGTCATTGCGCGGCGCGTGGGCGCGTGTCTCCGAACGCCTTCGAGTTGAAGTAATTCGTCGCGGATTAATCTTGACAAGCCTGCGCTCATAACATTGTCAGAACATTATATGACTTACAAGACTTCAGTGAAGCAGAATATAAAAAAAATTTTACGTTCCGGCCTGCTTTCGCAGGCGGCTGGCGAGCGCTCCCGCAGCGCGGAACTCTGGTTCGAGATCTGCGGTGGACAGTTTCGCCTGATAATCGTTCAGCTTAGCAATTAATTGCTCAAGCGCGTCGTTAATGTGCCTCCCATTGGTAACAATGATGTCACGCCAGACATCCCAGGGGCTCATGGCAAGCCTCGTTAGTTCTATGACGGCTGGACCAGCGACTTCCGTCGCGTCGTCGCGCTCGCTCAGCAAAGACGCGAGCGCTGTGGACAGCAGTTGTGGAACGTGCGACACCAGGGCCGTCCTGCGGTCGTGCTCTTCAGCATCGAGTACGACCAGTTGGGCGCCAATCCGCTCGAGCCATTCGCGAAATTGCGCGGCGGCAGGCTCATCCAGATCGCTCCGCCGGCGCGGCGTCAGCACGTAGGGACGGCCGCGAAACAGAGATGCGTCAGCGGCTGCAACGCCGCGGGTCTCCTTTCCCGCCATCGGATGTCCTCCAATGAACAGAGCCCGGCTGACCCGATCCCGCGCCGCCGACATGATTTGCGCCTTCGTGCTCCCGGCATCTGTAATGAGCGTTTCTGGCCGCGCGCGATCGCCGATCTCGGTCAGCGCATCGATGATCGAGAGGATCGGTTGCGCCAGATAAATCAGGTCCGCGCGTTCCGCCGCCTTCTGAAGCGTCACGCCTTCATCAATCACGCCCATGCGCATGGCGGTTTCTATAGTGGCCGGCGAGCTCACGCCGAGAATGGTTCCGCGGAAACCGGCTTCGCGGATCGCCAGAGCGAAAGAGCCGCCGATCAGTCCCACGCCGGCGATAGCGACCGTATCCATCCGTCAGATGGTCCGTCCCACGGCCTGCGCAATGATCCGCAACTGCGACATGAGCTCCGTGAACTGTTCGGGGCGCAGCGACTGGGCTCCGTCGCTCAGGGCATGATCGGGATCATGGTGTACTTCCACCAGGATGGCGTCCGCGCCCGCGGCCACGGCGGCGCGCGCCATAGGCAGCACCTTGTCCCTGCGTCCGGTCCCATGCGACGGATCGGCCGCCATCGGCAGGTGCGACAGTTTCTTCACCACCGGGATCGCCGAGATGTCCATGGTATTGCGCGTGTAGGTTTCGAAGGTTCGGATGCCGCGCTCACACAGGATCACGTCGTAGTTGCCGCCGCTTAAGATATATTCGGCCGAGAGCAACAGTTCCTCGATCGTCGCGGAAATGCCGCGCTTGAGAAGAACGGGTTTCGAGGTGGTTCCGATCGCTTTCAACAGATTGAAATTCTGCATGTTGCGCGCGCCGACCTGGAGGATGTCGACGTAGTCGCACATCATGCTCAGTTGCGACGGATCCATGACTTCGCTGATCACCAGAAGGCCGTTCCGGTCGGCTGCCTCGCGGATCAGTCGCAGTCCTTCTTCGCCCAGGCCTTGAAAACTCCAGGGCGAACTGCGTGGTTTGAACGCGCCGCCGCGGATCACCGTGGCGCCAGCTTTGGCGACCATCTCCGCGATGCATTCGATCTGGTCGCGATTTTCGATGCTGCACGGCCCCGCCATGGCGACGATGCGGTCGCCGCCGAACTCCACGCCCCCCACCTTCACTACCGTGCCGTCAGGGCGGAAGGTGCGGCTCGCCAGCTTGTATGGGGACATGATGCGGTGGCACTCCTTCACGCCCTCCATCACTTCGAAGTCTGCCGGGTCGAAGTCGTCCATGGGTCCCACGCCGCCGAGCACCGTATGCACCACCCCGGTGGAGCGGTGAATCGTAAAGCCCAGCTTCACCAGCCGGTCGATCACTGCCTGAATCTGCGCCTCGGTGGCGCCCGCCTGCATCACTACCAGCATTGCTATTCCTCAATATTCCCGGCGGCTTCGCGATGCGCCGGTTCGACGTCTTGCGCACGGTCGCTGTCCAGCATCTGTTCCCGCTGGATGCTGCGCATCTCATCGATAATCCGCTCGAACACGCGCCGTACGGCGTCCGCCGCCAGGGGGCCGCGATTGTGTGAGACGACATTCGCAAACACCTGGTCCTCCCGGTTCGGCTCATAGATTGGCAGCGACAGCGCCTGTTTGATGCGTCCGATCTCCTCGACGATGCTGGTGCGCAGGTTGAGCAACTTCAGCAGCCGCAAGTCGACTTGGTCAATGCGCCGCCGGCATTCGGCCAGTCGCGCAAGACCATCTTGTTCCGCCTTGGTCATGTGTTCCGCCTCAACCCTGCCGCCAGCTCGCGCGCGAATTCTTCCATCTTCTGTTCGAGCGCCGGACTGTTGCGGTTCTCTTCAATCACCCGTACGAATGCGCTGCCCACGACAGCGGCATCGGCGATTTGCGCAACCTCGGCGACATGCTCCGTCCGCGAAATGCCGAATCCCACTGCAACCGGCAGATCGGTCAAGGCGCGCATCGAGGCAACCAGCGGCCGCACGCTTTCTGAGAGCGATGTTCGCTCGCCCGTTACGCCCGTGCGCGACACCAGATAGACAAACCCGCTCGAATACTCCGCGACCATGCGCAGCCGCTCCGGCGTGCTGGTCGGCGCTCCTAAGAAGATCGTATCCAGCCCGGCGGAGCGCAGGGCGGGGACATGCCGCTGCGCCTCTTCCACGCTCAGATCGGTCAACAGTGCGCCATCCACGCCAGCCTGGAGAGCATCCTGGGCCAGCCGCTCAAATCCGTAGCGCAACAGCGGGTTCAGATAGCTGAACAGCACCATCGGGATCTGTGAGGACTGGCGAATTTCGCGGGCGATCCCGAGCACCCTGGCGACGGTGGTCCCCGCGCGCAGGGCGCGGTCCGACCCGCGCTGGATCACCGGTCCGTCCGCGATCGGATCCGAGAACGGCACGCCGAGCTCGATCAGATCAGCGCCGCCGCGTTCGAGCGCAGCGACAATCCGCGCTGTGTACTCCGGCGAGGGGTCTCCGGCGGTGATGTACGCGATCAGGCCGGCTCGCCCTTCGCCTTTGAGCCGCTCAAACAATGAGCGAATTCGGGTCGGCGGCATCCAGCTCCGGGAGGTTCTCTCGATAGATATCTGTGTCTTTGTCGCCACGGCCGGAAACATTAATTACGAAAATCTCGTTTTTCGCCTCGGGCGCCTGCCGGACCGCTTCCGCCACTGCATGCGCGGATTCGAGAGCCGGAAGGATGCCCTCGGTGCGCGCCAGCAGTCTGGCGGCCTCAAGCGCCTCCGCGTCGCGAGCATTCACATATTCCGCCCGCCCTCGATCATGCAACCACGCATGCTCCGGTCCGACCAGCGCGTAGTCGAGGCCCGCCGAAATGGAGTGCGTCAGCGAAACCTGGCCGTCGTCGTTCTGGAGCAGGTAGCTGTAGGCGCCATGCAGCACCCCGGGCGCGCCGCCTGAGAAACGCGCCGCGTGATCGCCGAGCGCCCCGCTCCGTCCGCCCGCTTCAACTCCGATCAGGCGGACCGGCTGGTCCGCAACAAACGCAGAAAACATTCCAATCGCGTTGCTGCCGCCCCCAACGCAGGCAAACACCCGGTCTGGCAGCCTGCGCTCGCGCTCCAGAATCTGGCGCCGGGTCTCGTCGCCGATCACGCGATGGAAATCGCGAACCATCAGCGGATACGGGTGCGCTCCCAGCGCCGACCCGAGCAGATAGTGCGTCGATT
>Ga0070740_10006644_pt1 | contig 10035 bp, 3 predicted proteins | sample Coa_R2_FD_67286 | JGI IMG/M metagenome (GOLD analysis project Ga0070740, IMG submission 67286) | Surface soil microbial communities from Centralia Pennsylvania, which are recovering from an underground coalmine fire - Coalmine... | ecosystem: Environmental > Terrestrial > Soil > Unclassified ... | reverse complement strand
GGGCTGAAGCGGGCGGTCAGCAGCACCAGCACCAGCGAGGCGATGAACATCTTGCTGGCATAGGTCGTCAGCGGCGGGGTGGGGTGCCATTCGCTGACCAGTTGCAGCACGGGGTTCTGGCCGAAGCGGGCCACCTCGATCAGCAGCTTCGGGCCGTACGGGTTGGCGCACGCGGCCAGCGCCGACAGGCCCAGCATCAGGGCCAGGCGGCGCGTGCCCAGGTCGGCCAGCGATACGACGGGGCGCAGGCCCGACCAGAACCGCCCCCAGAGCAGGCCGGCCAGCGTCACGCCGAGGACGATCAGCCCCAGCGGGAAGGCGCCGTGCAGGTTGGCCCACACGGCGAAGCAGGGCGGCAGCCACAGGACGGCCCAGCGCGACACCGGCTGGCCGGGGCCGAGGGCCGGCGCGCAGGCCAGCAGCGTCGCCGCCCAGAAGACCTCGCCCATCGTCTGCGGCCGGAACACGCCGAAGTACGTCCAGCGGCAGGCTTCCATCAGCACCACGCCGGCGCAGGCCAGCGGCAGCGACCCCGACACGCGCCGGTAGGCGGCCAGGTACAGCCCGACGCGGACGGCCTCCACCAGCCCGTAGAAGAGGGCGACCCCCTCGGCCCCGCCGCGGGCGTAGGCGAGGTAGCCGAGCACCTGGCTGAGCCAGAGGGTATCGACGAGCGGGCGGTCCTTCTCGCTGAAGTCGGAGAACGGCTCGTGCTCGGGCAGGCGGCCGTTCTGCCAGATCCATTCGCCGTACTTCCAGTGGCCCCACGTGTCGAGGTGCCAGATGGGGGCGTTGCTGGCGCGGAAGAAGGCGAGGGCGACGAGGAGCAGGGCGAGGGCGAAGGACGAGCGCTGCAGGACGGACCATGCACGGGGCAGCCGGCCGGCCGGCGACTTCGCTTCGGTGGACATCGCGGCGAACTCCGTTCGGTCATTCATCCCGCGTCACTGCCGGTACGGCCGGCCGCTCTGGTACAGGTGCAAACGTTCCTTGATGGCCCGCGCCAGGTGGTTGTCCCCCGCGGCCGAGGCCACGCGCAGCGCCCGGCAGGCGGCGGCGCGGGCGTCGTCGAAGCGGCCGGCGGCGGCGTAGGCGGCGGCCAGCACGTCCAGCTCCGCCGGCTCGGGGTCGCCGTGCCAGGACGCCGCGCGGGCCAGCAGCACGGCGCGGTTGGCGTGGGCGGCGCCCGCGTTCGGGTCGGTCGCCAGCCGCCAGGCCCTGCGCCGGGCGGCCTCCGGCCAGTCCGGCTGGAGGCGCTTCGCCTCCCGGTACTCGGCCTCCGCCTCGTCGGCCTGTCCCAGCTCGTACAGGGTGAAGGCCAGGTAGAAGCGGCTGGGGGCGTAGTCCGGGCGCAGGGCCACGGCCCGGCGGAGGTGGTCGGCGGCCTCGGCCGTCTGCCCGCGCAGCAGCAGCACCCGGCCCAGGCTGGAGCGCGGCCCCCACGGGTCGTCCGACAGGCGGGCCGCCTCGGCCAGGTGGTGGGCCGCCTCGTCCAGCCGGCCGCGCTCCTCGTAGGCCGCCCCCAGGTTGTGGTGGGCCATCGCGTACTCGGGCCAGTCCGTCAGCACGCGGCGGTAGTGGGCGATGGCCGCGTCGAGCTGCCCCCGCCGCTGGCACACCAGGCCCAGGTTGGTGCGGGCGCCGGCGTGGCGCGGGCGGATGGCCAGGGCGCGCTCGAACTCCCCGGCGGCCTCGTCCAGCTGGCCCCGGGACAGGTAATGGCAGCCGAGGTTGTAGTGGGCGGTGCAGTTGTTGGAGGTCGCCGCGACGGCCTGCTCCCACAGCGTGACGCTGTCGCGCCACGTGAGGGCCTGCCTCCAGGTCAGCGCCACGCAGGCCGCCAGCAGGGCCGCCGCCCCCACCAGGACGATGCCGCGCCACTGGGGCCGGCGGGCGAGGAAGTCCCCCAGCCCCCAGGCCGCCGCGACGGACAGGCCGACCAGCGGGACGTAGGTGTAGCGGTCGGCCATCGCCTGCTCGCCGACCTGCACCAGCCCGATGACCGGCACCAGCGTGCCGAGGTACCACAGCCAGCCCACCAGCAGGTACGGCCGCCGACGGGCCTGCCCTACCGCCAGGGCCGAGACGCCGGCAAGCACCAGGCCGGCACCGGCCCACTGCCACCCCGGCGGCAGCGCCTGCCGGTGCGGGTAGAAGACCGCCAGGGACGACGGCCACACGGCCTTGCCGACGTAGCCGACGTAGGCCACGGCGGCGTTGGCCACGCGGGCGCCCGGCGAGTACCGTTCCAGCGTGCCGACCGCGCCGCCTTTCTCCTGGGCGTAGTAGGTCACCACGCAGGAGGCCGCCGCCAGGGCGAAGAGCGGCAGCTTCTCTAGAAGAACTCCCGCCCACGCCCGCCGTGAAATCCCCTCGCCCCCGCTTCGGGGGAGAGGTTGACTCCCCTCGCCCCCGCTTTGGGGGCGAGGGGTAGGGGGTGAGGGGGCTTGCAGCCTTCGCAGCGGCCACCAGTCCAGCAGCAGCAGGACGCACGGCAGCGTCACCAGCATCGGCTTGGCCAGCAGCCCCAGCGCGAACGCCAGCACCACCAGCAGGTAACGCCACCAGGACGGGCGGGCCGCGTAGCCGGCGTACAGCCACAGCGTCAGCATCCAGAAGAAGGCGCTGAGGACGTCCTTGCGCTCGGCGACCCAGGCCACGGACTCCACCCGCAGCGGGTGGACGGCGAACAGGGGGGCCACCAGGGCGCTGCACCAGACGGCCCCGGTCAGGCGCCGCAGGGCGAGGAACAGCAGCAGGGCGGCGGCGGTGTGGAAGGCCAGGTTGGTCAGGTGATAGCAGCGGGCCTGAGCGGCGGTCTCGCCCGGCGGGCCGAGCAGGTTGCCCAGCACCGGGGGCAGGGACCGGTCCAGCGCCGCCGCCGGGGCGGCGAGGGGGTGCCGGCCGGCCGCGTCGAGGTGGCGGTCGAGCATCAGCGACAGCCAGGTGAGCGGGTGCCAGTTGGTGGCGTGCGTCGTGCGGAAGGCCCAGGCGACGTTGGCCGCGCTCAGCCCCTGCTGCACCGGGCGGTTGTCGGTGACGTAGAGCGGGTCGTCGTAGTTGACGAACCCGCAGCGCAGGACCGGCGCGAACGCCCCCGCCGTGCCGGCGGCCAGCGCCAGGCAGATCAGAAGGTCTTTCCGGGAGGGCATGTGCTCTCAGTAAGGGAGACAAGGAGACAAGGAAACCGGGAGACAAGGAGATGAAACAGGTCGCTCCCCGATCTCCTTGTCTCCTTGTCTCCTTGTCTCTTTGTCCTGGTCTACTGGCGGGGCTTCTGCAGCTCCTGCTGGCCCTTGCGGGCCTTTTCGGCCAACTCGTCGAAGTGCTTCTTGCGCTCGGGGTTGTTCTCCGCCCCGGCGCGCTCGGCGCGGGCGACGGCCAACTCGATTGCCTTGTTGTAGCTCTGGAAGGCGCCGCGCAGGGCTTCCTTGTCTCCCTTCTGGGCCAGCGCCGCGTAGGAGTCGGCCAGGTGGAGGAAGACCTGCGGCTCGCGGGTGTAGCGCTGGGCGGCCTCCTTGAACACCGCCACCGCCTCCTGGGGCCGCTCGGCGGCGCGGTAGATGACGCCGAGGGTGTCGAGGAAGTTCAGGTTCAGGCGGTCGCCGCTGAGCGGCCTGCCGCTGAACCGGCCCTTGCGCACCTCCTGGACGATGGCGTAGGCGGCCTGCGGCTGCTTGCGCTCCTCGTTCTGCAGCCAGGCCAGGTTGTTGCCGGCGACGAACTGGCCGGGCGACTGCTTCCAGACCTTCTGGAAGGCCTCGATGGCCTTATCCACGTCGGCCTTGCGGTCGTCGCCCTTCTTGCCCTTGCTGCGTTCCAGGTAGATGCTGCCCAGGAGCAGTTGCAGGTTGAGGGCGGCGGCGTTGGCGCGCGGCCGCTTGTCCTCCGGGGCGCCGGCCTGGGCCTCGGCGGCGGCCTTCTCGGTCAGGCCGAGGGCGCGCTCGGCCCAGGTCAGGGCCGGGTCGAAGGCCCGGGCGTTCTGGAAGCCGCTGCCCACGGCCAGGGCCACCAGCAGCTCGCCGTTCAGCAGGGCCAGCCGGGCGTTGCGGGCCCGCTGCTCCTTCTCCTTGTCGTCCTTGGCCGGCGGCAGCTTGGCCTGGGCCCCCTCGATCTGCGCTTCGAGCTTCTTCAGCTGCTCCGTCAGGAAGGTGTCGGCGCGGCGCACGGCCTGCTCGACGTGGCCGCTCGCGCAGAGCAGGCGGATCTCGGCTTGCACCCCGTTCAGGTCGTCGGGGAAGCGCTTCTGCCAGCGGGCGATCTCCTTGAGGGCGGCGTCGTACTTCTTGGACTTCTCCAGCAGCTCCGCCAGGCCGAGGTAGCCGTTCACCCGGTCGGGGTACCTGGCCACGAAGTCGCGGTAGACGCGCTCGGCCTCGTCGGGCTTGCCCTGGCCGCGGTAGGCGGCGGCCCGCCACAGCTTGACGTCGGGGTTATCGGGCTGAAGCTTCTCCAGGGTTTCGAGGTGGGCCAGGGCCGCGTCCCATTGCTCGTCGCCCAGCTCCAGGTTGATGGCCAGGGCGAGCGCCTGCTGGTGATCGGGCTTGGCCTGAAGGGCACGGCGGGCTTCGTTCAAGGCGATGTCCGGCCGGCCGGCTGAGTTCCACATCAGGGCCGACAGGTAGGCCCCCTGCGCCGAGGCGGGGTCCTGCTCGCGGAGGGCGGCTTCCAACCCCTTCAAGGCACCCTCCATGCCTTCCTTGCCGTAGATGTTATCCAGCTGGCGGGCCAGCTCGGCGTAGGCGAGCAGCAGGGCCGGTTCGCGCTCGTTGGATTGAAGGAGCCTCTGGGTCAACTCGAAGGCCACCACGGGCGATTCCTTCTGGGCCAGGCCCAGGAGGCTGAGCAGCAGTCCGTTCTGGGACGGCCCCTTGATGCGGGTGAACTGCACCGAGCGGCCGTAGGCGCGGGCGGCCTGGGCGAAGTCGCCGCGCTGCCGGGCCAGCTGACCCTGCCAGAAGTAGAGCAGGCCGTTGTTCTCGTGGCGGCCGACGAGGTCGGCGATCTTCTTCTCGGCCTGGTCGCCGCTGCCGGTGCGGGCCAGGTAGATCACGTCAAGGATTTCGGCCTCCAGCCCGGGCTTCTGGGCCTGCAAGGCGGTGATGAGCTTGCCGGCCTCTTCCGACTGGCCGCGGGCCAGCAGCAGCTGGGCGCGGTACAGCTCCAGCCCCGGCTTCCGGTCGGGGTACTGCTTGCCCAGCCGGTCGATCACGGCCAGCGCCTCGTCGAGGCGGCCGCGGGATTGCAGCCAGCGGAGCCACACGAACTGGGCCTCGGCGGTCTTGTGCTGGGCGGCGAAGTCGCGGAGCAGGTCCTCGGCCTCCTCGACCTGCCAGGCCAGGCCGCGGCGCAGCTGCAGGTTGGCGGCCAGCTTCAGGCCGAGGTCGTTGGGCGAGGCCAGCAGCGTGGCCAGGGCCTTGGCGGCTAGCGGCCGGTTCGGCTTCGGCTGGCTGGCCAGGAGCTGCGCCTGCGCCCACACCAGGCTGGGGTCGTCGGGTTGGAGCTTGCGGGCGGCCTTCAGCTCCTCGGCGGCCTTGTCGAAGGCGTCGCCGGCCGCCAGCGGGTCGTCGTTGGCCAGCCGCTTCCGGCCGACGTCGGCGTAGTAGGCGATGAGCAGCAGGTCGGCGGCGCGGCCTTCGGGCTTGTCCTTCAGGCGCTCCCGGATGGCCTGGGCGGCGGGCAGGCGGCCCAGGGCCAGCAGGCAGCGCATCTGCTCCAGGTCGAGGGCGTCGCGGCTGGGCATGAACTGGGCGCGGAGGCGCTTCGCCTCCTCGTCGGTGAGGCTGTCGAGGCGCTGGTAGAACTTGTCGAGCTGCTTGAGGGCGGCGAGGGCCTTGTCGTACTTGCCCAGGCCGAGGTAGGCGGCGGCGAGGCCGAGGTGGGGGTAGATGGTCTCGGCCAGCCGCGGGTTCTGCTGGGCGGCGAGCAGGTCCTGGACGGCCTGCTCGAGCCGGCCGTCCATGAGGGCGGCCAGGCCGAGCATCAGGTGGGCGTTGGGGGCGCGGTCCCGGGCGCCGCGGAGCTTGGCGAGGTGCTCCTCGGCCTGCTGGGGCTTTTTCAGGAGGATCAGCAGCCAGGCGGCCTCCTCGTGCAGGGAGAGGACGGCCGGGTGGTTCGGCTTGAGGCCGCGCTTCTGGGCGGCGGCAAGGCCGTCGGTGGCGTGCTTGAGGGCGGCCTCGAAGCGGTTCTCCTTGCGGGCCTGGCTGGCCAGGCTCAGGTAGGCGCTGGGGTCGGAGGCCGGCCCCTTGGCCAGGGCGGCGTCGGCGACCTTTTCCAGCCGCTGGCCGAGGCCGGCCTCCCCCTGCCAGTCGGCGGCGGGGAGCTGGGCGGCGGCGGGCAGCTGGGTGATCGTGCTCGGCAGCCGCGTGGTGTAGTAGGTGACCCGCTGGACCATCAGCTCGGGCGGCTTCGGGGCGCCGGCGACCTGTTCGCAGACCCGCAGGCCGAGGTCCACGCGGTCCCGCGTCTGCTCCCGGTCTTCGGACGCCGCCAGGGCCAGCAGGAGGAAGTCAAACAACCCCCGGGCGTTGGTCGGGCTGCGCGAGAGGGAGGCGCACAGGTACGGCTGCTCCGGGTTCTTGCCGTCGGCCGGCAGGGGCGGCTGGTTCAGGTCCTTCTGGACACGGTTCAGCCCGTAGGTCAGCAGGTCGCGGAACTGCTCCTCGGCGGAGGGCTGGCCTTGCTTGCGGGCGGGGTCGTCCGGGCGCCTGGGGGCGGGCCGGCGGGCGGTCTTCTTCGCCTGGGCCACCTTGAGCCGGAGGGCCTCGGCCTCCACGGTAATCTCACGCCACCGAGGCTCCGGCTTCTCGCCCTTGCGGCCGTTCGCCTGCCAGCGCTGCTCGGCCAGGTCGTGGACGGCGCGCATGTGGGCCAGGGCCGAGTCCGCCCGCGGCGTGCGGGCCTTCAGGTCTTCGAGGGCCAGCACGTAATGGGCGGCCGCCAGGCGCGGCTCGGGGATGTCGCCGCCCGAGTCCGCCTCGCAGGCCAGCAACCGCTGGGCGAAGGGCACGGCCCGCCTCATGTCGTCCTGGAGGAAGTAGAAGTCGAGCATGAGGCCGTGGGCCTCGGCCATCTTCGGGTCGCGGCCGCTGGCCTGGTTGGCGCACTCCCAGGCCCGGCTGTTCAGGTCGGCGAGCGCCTGGGCCAGCTGCTTGCTCAGCTCGGTGTCCTTGGCCCGGTCGGCCTGGTTCTTCTGCTCCTCGGTGACGCTGTACAACCCCACCAGCACCCGGTGGCGGAGGAGCCAGCCGCGGGCGTTGTTGGGGTCCTTTTTCTCGTCCAGCAGCTGCTGGAGCTGCACGTCCGCGTACTCGTAGTGCTTCTTCGCTTCGAGCAGGTCCTTCGGGTCGCCCTGGCGCTCCTCGGCGGGCCGGGCCAGGTAGCGCTTGCGCGCCTCCTCGCCCTTGTCGTAATACTTCTGCGCCGAGGCGAGCAGGGCGTCGGGGCTGCTGAAGACGTGGGAGTAGCCCCAGATGCCGCCGAACACCAGGCCGGCGACGACAAGGACCCCCACGACGAGGATGAGCATGCTGCGAAGGTTGAAGCCGAATCTCACGGGAGGCACTCCTGTTGTCGATTCCGCCCCGCCCGCGGCGGGCCGCCCCGGGGCCGGGTGGGCACTGGTTTTCAAGTATAGGTCAAGCGGCAAGCGCCACCGGGGGGGGGCCGGCGGGCCGCCTGGGGGGAGTCCTGATTCTACTACGTTCCGCCCCGGCCGGGCGGTCGCCCGCCGGGCGGGAGGGGAGTGGCTCCGTCACCGGGCCGGGTTGCCTGCCGCCGGGCCCACGTAGCGGATGGGGAGGGTGTCGCTGCCCATGCGGGCGCCGGGCGGGAGGACGGACCGCCCGTCCCTGTCCGGGGCGTGCAGCTGTTCGTCCACCTGGCGCACGAACTCCGCGGCCCGGTTCAGGTCCTCGGGCGTCTTCGCCGTGGTGAACACCGACAGCGTCACGCTGGGCAAGGCCCGGGTCCGCCGCTGGTAGACGCGCTGCAGGGGGGACAGCCCGTCGGCGGTCGGCGGCTCCAGGGTGTAGTGCCAGTAGTAGACGAAGCTCCGCTGGCCGTTGCGCGTGAAGCAGAAGCGCTCCACGGCGGGGCGGCCCTCGGCCACGAGCAGGCGGTCGTGGCCGGCGGGGTCTTCCGCCCAGCCGGACGCCTTGCAGCAGATCAGCGGGTGGTGCTGCCGGTCGCGGCCGTCGCGGAAATGGATCATCCACAGGTTGCACTGCGGCCCGGCGGCGGGGTTGTCCTTGAGGACGTAGACCCGGTTGAGGCCGTCGTCGGCGCTGCGGAGGTAATCGAAAGAAGGGAGCGCGGCCGGAGGAACGTCCTGACCGGACCACGCTCCCAGGGACACGGGGAAGCCCGTGAGCGGCTTCTGCAGTTCCGGCGGCTCCGGGAGCGGCGCCGCGGCGAGGTGGGCCTGGAGGGCCCACTGGCCCACCACGGCAACGCCCAGGCAGGCGACGGCTGCCCCGAGTCCTTTGGGCGCGATGATGAGGGGGCGGGCCGGCGGGTTGCCTTTCGCCTCGTCGGCCGCCGGGCCGCCCTCTTCCTTCGCGGTAATTTTCGGCGCCGGCAGCAACCTGCCCAGCAGGCGGCTGGCGCCGAGCAGCAGGGCGAGGCCGACCGTCATCGTCACCAGCCCCCAGGCCGTGTGGTAGGCGCCGCCGACCCACTCCGCCCCGAAATGCCGCAGGATGAACGCCATCAGCAGCACGCGCAGCAGGTTGGCCAGGATCGCCACCCCCGGGGAGGCGGCCAGCAGCAGGGCCTTGAGGCCCCCCGACCGCTTGCTCAAATGGGCGACCAGCAGCGCCAGGGCGGCGAAGGCCACCACCTGCCGCAGCCCGCTGCACGCCTCGCCGACCTCCAGCTGCTCGCCCGGCAGGTAGAGGATGTAGCCCTGGCGGTAGACGGGCAGGAAGACCTGCAGGACGGCGGCGCTGAGGGTGGTGACGACGCCTTGCAGCCAGACCGCGGCCTGGTCGGTCAGGGCCACCGGCAGCGGGAACAGGAAGAACAGGAACAGGATCGGGAAGCGGAAGCGGGCGGCCCACTCGCGGCCGCCGACGGCGACGGCCAGCCCGTGCAGCAGGGCGACCAGGGCCAGGAAATCGACGGGCGGCAGCCAGACCAGCACGGCGAGCAAGTGCAGCAGGCCGCCGCCGGCCAGCCAGACCAGCCCGGCTGGCACGTTGCCGGGGCCGGGCGGGTAGCGCTTCAGCACGCGCCAGGCCAGGAAGCCGCTGACGAGCGGCACCAGGAAGCCGTGCGAGTAGTTGTCGTCCTCGAGCCAGGTGCGGTACAGCTCGTGGAAGCGCTGGGCGAAGAGGGCCGCCAGGAGGCCGACGGCCCCCGCCAGCAGCAGCCACGGCAGCCACCCGGGCCGGGCCTCCCCGGCCGGCGGGGACGGAGCGTGCGTGCGGTGGCCCACCTCCGGCGGCGCGGGGGCGGCCGCGCCCGAGAGGGCCGGTTGAGCAGACATCTGACAGGACCCCGTGTCCGAAGGTCGTTGTTGGCCGGCCGGCTTTCCCGGCGGCAGGTCGGCGGCCACCGTCGGCGGGAGGGGTTGCCCCCCGCCCCGGTCCCCGTATGCTTCTGGCCGCGGACCATTCAACAAACTATGTGGAGGGGTAGAAAGCAAGCGCCGTGCCGGAGCCGGCCGGCCCGTCGCAGCCGGCCCGTTGTTCCGGCGATTTTTGGCCGATTGGCCGGGAAAACCCCCTCGGAAAGGGCTGTTGCCGGGCCGCCGCCCGGATCGACCTATCTCGGAAGGTTTATCCGTTCCTTAGCGCTGTTAACGGGGGCCGTTAACCGGGCTTAGCGCGGCCGGGCCTGGTGGACCGCCCGGCACGAAAGGAATCTGCAAGGGCCTTCCGGCGGCAACCTCGCCTTGACGGCCGGCGCCGGCCCGGTAAGGTGGATTTCACAAGTACTAGCAAAAGATCGACTTGCCCGCAGGACGCCGCGCGTGCCTTCCCCCGGCGGGCAGGCTCCCCGCCGGGGGGAGGAAGCTTGCGGATTACGCCCCCG
>Ga0070740_10006642_pt1 | contig 10038 bp, 4 predicted proteins | sample Coa_R2_FD_67286 | JGI IMG/M metagenome (GOLD analysis project Ga0070740, IMG submission 67286) | Surface soil microbial communities from Centralia Pennsylvania, which are recovering from an underground coalmine fire - Coalmine... | ecosystem: Environmental > Terrestrial > Soil > Unclassified ... | reverse complement strand
TGGATCGGCCGGTGATCCAGGAAGCGGCGCAGGTCGTCGGCCAAGTCCTTCGCCGCGGCGTAGCGCTCGGCCGGCTCCTTCGCCAGCGCCTTCAGCACCCCGGTTTCCAAATCCGCCGGGATGGCCCGATCGAGCACGCGCGGCGGCCGCGGTTCCTCCTCCGCGATCCGCTTGAGGATTTCCTGCCGGTCCTGCCCTTCGACAGCCGGCCGGCCCGTGAGCAACTCGTACAGGGTGGCGCCGAGCGAGCAGACATCGGTGCGGTGATCGACCAGGCCGTGCTTGGCCAGCGCTTGCTCCGGACTCATGTAGCGCAGCGTCCCGACCAGGTCGCCGGTCATCGTCAGGCCGCTGTGCGCTGCCGTGCGGGCCAGGCCGAGGTCGGTCACCCACAGCTGGCCGTGGCCATCGATGAGCAGGTTACCCGGCTTCACGTCGCGGTGGACGATGCCCAGGCCGTGGGCGTGCTCCAACGCCTCGGCGGCCTGAATGCCCCATTCGGCGACGCGGCGGAAATAGGCGATGTCGCGGGGCGCGGTCTGCGTGGAGGCGGCAGCAACCGGGTGCATGGCGAGGTCCGGCGAGCCGAGGGCGTTAGCTGGCGAGCCAGGGGCGTCAGCCCCCGGAGGAACGGCGTAAGCGGCGGTGGCGTTCCTGTCCTCCGGGGGCTGACGCCCCCGGCTCGCCAGTCCCTGCCCCGCCAACAACTCGGCGAGGCTCTGCCCCACGATAAACTGCATGGCGTAAAAGTGAACGCCGCGCTCCTGCCCCACCGCATGCACCTTGACGATGTGCGGATGATCCAGGCTCGCCGCCGCCCGCGCCTCGTTCTGGAAGCGCTGCAAGTGCCGCGGGTCCATCGTCGCCGCGAAGGGCAGCACCTTCAGCGCCACCCGCCTTCCCAGCGACCGCTGGACCGCCTCGTACACCACCCCCATGCCGCCACGGCCCACCTCGCGCAGCAGGTCTAAGTCTCCCAGCGACTCGGGGGCCTTGAAGATCTCTCCGTCTCGGTGAGAAGGGGCGACGGCCTTGCGCAATGGCGCGGCGACATTTTGCAGCCGCTCCTAGCTGGCGAAGAACTCGCCCAATTCGGCGGCGACCTCCGGCTAGCGGGCCAGCCAGTCGGCCCGGTCCGGGGGCGTGCCGGCTTCCGCGGCCTCCAGCAACGCGGCGAGGACCTCCCCCAGCCGTTGCTCGCGCTCGCTCGTCTGCGTCAGGGTCGCTTCCACGGGTCACTCCTCCGCGCCGCCGGCCAGGGCCTTGCGCAGCCAGCCGGGTCATGGCCCGGAACAGCAGCGTCGCCACGGCCCCCTTGCTCCACCCCAGCGCCTCGGCCACCTCCGCCAGGGGCTGGCCGCGCAGGTGGTGCATCTCCACCGCCACACGCTGGTCGTCGGGCAGCCGGGCCAGCGCCTCGGCCAACCGGAGCAGCTGCTCGTTGCGGATGGCTCGCTCCGGCGGCGACGACTCCCCCGCCGCCAGCCACGCCTCCCGCCGGGCCGATGACCGCTCCCGCTCCGCCTCCAGCGAGCGTTCGCGGGCCACGTCGCGCGCCGCCGCCCCGAGCTTGCGGACCTCGCCGGTCAGGCTGTTGGCCAGGGCCCGCCGCAGCCAAACCAGCTGCCGGCCCTCATCCCACTGCCGCAGCTGCTCCCACGCCTGGTGCGCTTCCAGCAGCGTTTGCTGGACCACGCCGGACAGATCGACCTTGCCCTGCAAACTCGGGTCGAGCTGCATGCGGGCCAGCAGCGTCAGGTAGTGCCGGAAGCGTTCCAGCTCCCGGCCCGCCCCCGCGGGGGTGGCGCTCATGAGGGGTGCCTGCGATAAGAAGCGAGGAAACGGCCGCGCCATTACGGGTCGGCGCGAAGTATTTTTCCGGGCATGGCCCGGACGCCCCGGGACGGCCGGCGGCCGTTGTACCTTGCCGGGAAGAGATGGGGAAAGAGATTTGCCGGGCAGGTGGGCTGGGACCCGCCCGGCCCGGCTCACGCCCGCGTCCGCCGCCGCCGGTTGCTCACCACCAGCACCAGCACCGACAGCCCCAGCAGCCCCCCGGACACCACACCCACCAGCACGAACGTCCCCGTCAGCCCCTTCCGCACCCGCTCCGCGTCCCGGTCCAGCGGGTGGACGATCTGCAAGGCCCCGCGCACGTCGCCCACCTTCCAGTCGCGCTTCGGCGAGTCGCGGTGCGTGTTGTGGCAGTGGATGCAGTTCTCCTTCAGCACCCAGGCCTTGACGTAGCGCAGCACGGGCCGGCCGTCGCGCTCCGTGAACTCGTAGCGCTCCGTAGCGCCGCCCGCGCTCATCGCGCGCAGGGCCTGGCGCTCGAAGTCGTCGCGCGGGCCGCCGTCCTGCCGCCACGGGAACGGGTATTCGCTATACAGCCGGACCTCCATGCCCGGCGCGCTGCGGTGGTTGACGCGCTGGCCGAGGTGGTGGGTGAACGTCGCCGGCACCAGCATCGCGGCGGTCCCCCGCGGCGGCTCGGCCTCCTGGCTCGTCTCCTGCACCACCGGCACCCCCGCCGTCTCCACGCGCTTGACGACGCCGCTGTACAGGTCGTGGGCCTCCTCCAGCGTCAGCGCCTCCTGGGCGGCGCTCTCCAGGGCCGACTCCTTCACGAGCTGGTCGGACAGGCTCGACAGGTGCCACAGGCCGATGGCCGGGCCGAGCGTCACCGCCAGGAGCAGGCCGGCCGGCACCGGGTTGCGGCGGCACCAGCGCCACAGCCGCTCCGCCCGCCCCACCGGCCGCGCCTTGATCGGCTCGCCGGCCAGCCAGCGGCGCAGGTCGTCGGCCAGGTCGCGGCCCGTGGCGTAGCGCCGGGGCGGCTCCTTGGCCATCGCCTTCAGGCACACCGTCTCCAGGTCGCGCGGCACCTCGGGGCAGAGCCGGCGCGGCGGCCGCGGCTCGTCCTCCAGCACCTGCAGCAAGAGCATCCGGCGGTTGCCCTGGAACGGCCGCTCGCCGGTCAGCAGCTCGTACAGGATGACGCCGAGGCTGTACACGTCGCCGCGGCCGTCCACCTTGTGCGCCTCGCCGCGGGCCTGCTCCGGCGACATGTAGGCCGGCGTGCCGAGGACCTCGCCGTCGAGTGTCAACGGGGTGTCATCGCCGTCGCGCTTGGCGAGGCCGAAGTCCATGAGGTGCGGCCGGCCGTCCTGGTCGAGCATGATGTTGGACGGCTTCAGGTCGCGGTGGATGACGCCGTGGCGGTGGGCGTAGTCGAGGGCGTCGGCCACCTGGGCGACCAACTCGGCGGCGGCGCGGGGGCCGATGGGGCCTTCCGCCAGCCGCTGGGCGAGCGTCTGCCCCGGCACGAACTCCTCGACGAGGTAATAGGTGCCGTCCTCGGCCTGGCCGGTCTCGTAGAGGGAGACGATGCCGGGGTGCTTGAGCCGGGCGGCGCTGCGGGCCTCGCGGAGGAAGCGGTCCACGTCCTCCTGCCCGGCGAGCCGGCCGGCGCGGAGGAACTTGATGGCCACGACGCGGTCGAGGTCGGCGTCGCGCGCCCGGAAGACGCGGCCGAAGGAGCCGGCGCCCAGCTCTTCGAGCAGTTCGAACTTGCCCAGCCGGCACGGCCGCTCGCCGGAGGCCCAGCAGGAGACGGCGGCGGGGGGGCGCGCCGACCGGGCCGCGGCCAGCAGATCGGGCGGCACGTCCTCGGTCTCGGGGAGCGGCTGGCGGAGGCCGACGAGCAGCGGGTCGGCGACGGCGTCGAGGGATTGCAGGGCGGCCTCGCAGGCAGGGCAGGCCTCGACGTGGCCGGCGAGGCGGGCCAGTTCGGGGCCGGGCAGGTCGCCGACGGCAAAGGCGGCCAGCTGGCTCGGCGTGGGGCAGCGGGCGGCGCTCATGGGTGCGGCCCTCCGTCGCGGCCCCCGATGTGGCAGGGGCCATCCAGTTGAACGGCGGCGCGTTACAGCATCGCACCCGTCGCTCATGGCCCGGCGAACCGGCCGCGGGAGTTGCCGGCTTTGGCCTGTCACCCGCCAGCTCCCGCAGCCGGTTCGCCGGGTCTTGAGCGGCCGCCTCACGCCTCGAGGCGCAGCAGCAGGTCGCCCGCCGCCACCTGCGTCCCCGGCTTGACCAGCACCTCCGCCACCCGGCCGGCGCGCTCGGCGTACACCGTCGTCTCCATCTTCATCGCCTCCAGCGCGAGCAGCTTCTGCCCCGCCGCCACCTGCTCGCCCGGCGCCACCGCCACGCTCACCACCAGCCCCGGCATCGGCGCCCCCACCTGGGCCGGGTTGCCCGCCTCCGCCTTCGGGTGCGCCTGCCCCCCCCCTTGCAGCGAGCGGTCCAGCACCAGCACCTCGCGCGGCTGGCCGTTCAGCTCGAAGAACACCGTCCGGTAGCCATCCGGGTGCGGGTCGCCCACGGTCAGGAACTTCACGATCAGCGTCTTGCCCTTCTCGATGTCAATGCTCACCTCCTCGCCCGGCTCCATGCCGTAGAAAAAGACCGGCGTTGGCAGCACGCTGGTGTCGGAGTACTTCTGCTGGTGGGCGGCGAACTCCGGAAAGACGCGCGGGTAGAGCAGCTGCGTCACCACCTCCTGCCCGCCGACCGGCCGGCCCAGCTGCTTCTCCATCTGCTGCCGCGTCTTGTCGAAGTCGGCGGGCGGCAGGGTGGCGCCGGGGCGCTCCGTCAGCGGCTTGCGGCCCCGCAGCACCCGCTTCTGCAGCTCCGGCGGGAAGCCGCCCGGCGGCTGGCCGAGCCGGCCCTCGAACAGCTCCACCACCGACTCGGGGAACGCCAGCTCGCGGGTGCCGTGCAGCACCTCCTCCGGCGTCAGGTTGTTGCTCACCATGAACAGGGCCATGTCGCCCACGACCTTGGACGTCGGCGTCACCTTGATGATGTCGCCGAACAGCCGGTTGACCTCGGCGTAGGCCCGGCAGACCTCGTGCCAGCGGTCGCCCAGGCCGAGCGACTGCGCCTGCTGCTGCAAGTTCGTGTACTGCCCGCCGGGCATCTCGTGGCGGTAGACCGCGGCGCTCGGCGCGATCTGGCCGCTCTCGAAGGGGGCGTAGTAGCGCCGCACCGCCTCCCAGTACTCGGCGGTGGCCTCTAGGCTATCGAAGTCCAGCCCGGTGTCACGCTCCGTGAAGCGCACCGCCTCGACCAGCGTGTTCAGGTTCGGCTGGCTGGTCATGCCGGACAGCGGCCCCATGGCGGCGTCCACGACGTCCACGCCCTCGTCGGCGGCCATCAGGAGGGAGGCGATCTGGCCGCCGGCCGAGTCGTGCGTGTGGAAGTGGACGGGGATGCCGATCTCCTGCTTGAGCGCCCGCACCAGCTGCCGGGCCGCGTAGGGCTTGCACAGGCCGGCCATGTCCTTGATGGCCAGCAGGTTGGCGCCGAGCTTCTCTAGCTCCTTCGCCAGGTCCACGTAGTACTTCAGGCTGTACTTGGGCCGCTTCGGGTCGAGGAGGTCGCCGGTGTAGCAGACGGCGGCCTCGGCGAGCATGCCGGCCTCGCGGACCGCCTCGACGCCGAGCCGCAGGTTGGGCAGCCAGTTCAGGGCGTCGAAGATGCGGAACAGGTCGATGCCCGCCTGCGCCGACTCCTTGACGAACGCCTGGACCACGTTGTCCGGGTAGTTCGTGTAGCCGACGGCGTTGGCGGCGCGGAGCAGCATCTGGAAGAGGATGTTCGGCACCCGCTCGCGCAGGTCGGCGAGGCGCTGCCAGGGCGACTCCCGGAGGAAGCGCAGGGCGGCGTCGAAGGTGGCCCCGCCCCACATCTCCAGCGAGAACAGCCCGGCGTGCCGCGCGGCGTAGGCCGGGGCGATCTGCAGCATGTCGTAGGTGCGCATCCGCGTCGCCAGCAGCGACTGGTGGGCGTCGCGGAAGGTCGTGTCGGTGACGAGCAGCCGCTTTTGCCCCAGCACCCACTGGGCGAACTTCTCCGGGCCGAGCTGCAGGAAGCGGTCGCGCGTCCCCTCCGGCGTCGGCGTCGTGAGCGGGTCCCCGGCCGCCGGCGGCTGCACCGGGGCGCGCGGCACCGCGGCCTGCTTCTTCCGCGCCTCGTCGCCCCACAGCCGCACCACCTCGGGCTGGCCGTTGACGATCACCTCGCCGATGTAGGAGAGCAGCTTGGTCGCCCGGTCCTGCCGCTGCGGCAGCCGGAACAGCTCCGGCGTCTCGTCGAGGAAGCGGGTCGTGCAGCCGCCTTCCAGGAAGCGCGGGTGCGTCACCAGGTTGATGAGGAAGGGGATGTTCGTCTTCACGCCGCGGACGCGGAACTCCTGCAAGCTCCGCTCCATCCGCCGGGCCGCATCCACGAAGCGCAGGCCGTGGGCGGTCACCTTGACCAGCAGCGAGTCGTAATAGGGCGTGATGACCGCGCCGGTGAAGGCGGTGCCGGCGTCGAGGCGGATGCCCATGCCGCTGGCCGAGCGGTAGTTGGCGAGCCGGCCGTAATCGGGGATGAAGTTGTTGGCCGGGTCCTCGGTGGTGACACGGCACTGCAGGGCGTAGCCGTGCGTGACGACGGCCGACTGGTCGCCCAGCCCGATTTCCGGGTGCGACAGCGGCATGCCCTGGGCGACGAGGAGCTGGCACTTCACCACGTCGTAGCCGGTCACCTCCTCGGTGACGGTGTGCTCGACCTGGATGCGCGGGTTGACCTCGATGAAGAAGAACTCGCCGGTGTCGGCGTCCACCAGGAACTCGACGGTGCCGGCGTTGTCGAGCCGGGCGGCGCGGCCGACGGCCAGGGCGGCGTCGAGGATGCGGCGGCGCACGGCCGGGTCGAGGTTCGGGGCGGGGGCGATCTCGGCGATCTTCTGGTGGCGCCGCTGCACGGAGCAGTCGCGCTCGAACAGGTGAACCACGTTGCCGTGGCGGTCGCCGATGAGCTGCACCTCGATGTGGCGGGCGCGGGGGATGAAACGCTCCAGGAACACGTCGGGGATGCCGAAGGCGGCGCCGGCCTCGCGGCGGGCCTGGTCGAGCGCCTCGTCGAGCTGGTCGGCGGCGCGGGCGACGCGCATGCCCCGGCCGCCGCCGCCCATCGCCGCCTTGACGATGACCGGGTAGCCGAGCTGCGCCGCAAGCCGGCGGGCCTCGTCGTTGGTCTTCACGGCGGCGTCGCTGCCGGGCAGCACCGGGACGCCGGCCTGGCGGGCGAGGGCGCGGGCCGCCACCTTGTCGCCGAGCCGTTCGAGGATGTCGGTGCGCGGGCCGACGAAGACCAGCCCGGCGTCGCGACAGGCCTTGGCAAAGCCTGGGTTCTCCGAGAGGAACCCGTAGCCGGGGTGGATGGCGTCCACGTCGTGCTGCCGGGCCAGCTCGACGATGCCGTGGATGTCGAGGTAAGCGCGGATCGGCTCGCCGGGCTTGCCGACGCGGTAGGCCTCGTCGGCCTTGAAGCGGTGCAAGGCGAAGCGGTCCTCGTGCGAGTAGACCGCGACGGTGCGGATGCCGAGTTCGTGGGCGGTACGGAAAACGCGGATGGCGATCTCGCTGCGGTTGGCGACGAGGAGCTTGCGGATCGGCGTGGGCGCGGCGGGGGTTTCCTCCGGCATGGCAGGGGTCCGTTGGGGTTAGCGGGTCGGCGGGCGGCGGGCGAACGGATGTATCCTAGCGAAAGGGGGCGGGGGGCGGCAGGGGACAGGAAGCGAGCCGCCGGGTTGATCCCGGCGGCCAGTTGCGAGGGCGCTTGTCACGGACTTTCCAGGGCCTGTGGAGGCGATCCTGCCACTGGTGGAAAGCGTGAACCAAGCCCGCATCCCCCCGTGCCCAGTCGTGAATCGGCAGGGCCTCACCTGTCCGTCCTGGTCATCACGGCCCCCGCGCTCGATTGTACCTGCCCGATCCGGCGGCGGGGCGCTGAATGTGGCGGCCGGTAGAATAGAGTAAGAGGGAAGCCCATCCAGTTCCCACGGCGGCGGCACCGAGGCCGCGCCGGTCGGGCGGCACGGACAGCACGGGCGGCGGTCCAGGGGGTGCGGCATGAGGTGGAAGTGGGCGGCGGCGGGGGGCGCGGCGCTGGCGGTCCTCGCCGGCATAGCCGTCGGCGCGTACTGGCTGCTCCGGCCGCCGCCGGGCGTAATGAAACTGCCGGGCGTCGTGGAAATTCAGGAGGTCCGCCTCGGCTCCAGGGTCGGCGGCCGGGTGGCCGAGGTGAAGGCCGTCGAGGGCGACCTGGCCGAGGCGGGGCAGCCGCTGGTGGTCCTCGACGTGCCGGAGCTGAAGGCGCAGGCGGAGCAGTTGCAGGCCAGGCTGGCCCAGGCGGAGGCCGAGCTGGACAAGGCCCGCAACGGCGCCCGCAAGGAGGAGAAGGAGGCGGCCTGGGCGGCGGTGGAGTCCGCCTTCGCCCGCTGGAACCGGCTGGAGGCCGGGCCGCGGCCCGAGGAGATCGACCAGGCCCGCGCGGACCTGAAGGCGGCTGAGACTGACTTGAAGTGGGCCCGGGAGGACTTCGACCGGGCCGAGCAGGTCTACCGCCGCAGCGCCGGCAGCCGGGCCGACTACGACGCCGCCCGCGCCAACCTGAACCGCTCCCAGGCCAAGGCCGACGCCGCCCGCGCCCGCCTCGAGCTGCTGCTGGCCGGCAGCCGGCCCGAGGACATCTACGAGGCCCGTGCGGAGTTGGAGCGCGCCTTCGCCAACTACGACCTGCTCCTCGCCGGCACCCGCTACGAGGACGTGGAGCTGGCCGAGGCCCGCGTCGCCGAGGCCCGCGGCAAGCTCCGCGAGGTCGAGGCCAACCTGGCGGAGGCCGTCGTCCGCGCCCCGGAAAGAGTCGTGGTCGAGGTCCTGGCCGTCCGCAAGGGCGACCTGGTGATGCCCAACCAGCCCGTCGTGCGCGTCCTCCGCGCCGAGGACATGTGGGTCAAGGTGTACGTCCCCGAGACGGAACTGGGCAAGCTGCGGCTCGGGCAGGACGTCGAGGTCACGGTGGACGCCTACCCCGGCCGGCGCTTCCAGGGCAAGGTGATCCAGATCGCCTCCGAGAGCGAGTTCACGCCGCGGAACGTGCAGAGCCTCGACGAGCGCCGCCACCAGATGTTCGGCGTCAAGGTTCGCGTGGACGACCCGCAGGGCGTCTTCAAGTCGGGGATGGCGGCGGACGTGTGGCTGCCCTTGCACGACTGAGGCAGGGGCCAACGCGGAAGGGGCTAACCACAGAGACGCAGAGAAGAGAGAGAAAAAACAAGACAGACACTGTGTCCGGCCCTGACCCGTTCGCCTGCCCCTTTTGCTTGTTTCTCTGTTGCTCTCTGCCTTTTCTTCCCTGTGCCCTCTGTGCCTCTGTGGTTAGGCTCCTGGGGCGCTGTCGGCAGTCGAGGGGGACAAGCATGGGGAAGGCCGAGCCGGCCATCGACGCGCGCGGCGTCACCATCCGCTTCGGCACGTTCACCGCCGTCAGTCGGGTGGACCTGACCGTCGCCTCCGGGGAAGTGTTCGGCCTGCTCGGCCCCAACGGCTCCGGCAAGACGACGCTCATCCGCGCCCTGTGCGGCCTGCTGCCGCTGGCGGAAGGCTCGGCCCGCGTTCTCGGCCGCGACGTGGCCACCGAGGCCGAGGCCATCCGCCAGAGCATCGGCTACATGTCGCAGAAGTTCGCGCTCTACGAGGACCTCACCTCGCAGGAGAACATGGACTTCTACGCCGGCATCTACGGCCTGTCCGGCGCGGAGGCCCGGGCGCGGCAGGCGGAGCTGGTCGAGCTGACCGGGCTGGGGCCGTACCTGGGCCGGCGCGGCGGCCGGCTGTCGGGCGGCTGGAAGCAGCGCCTCGCCCTGGTGTGCGCCCTGCTGCACCGGCCGCGACTGGTCTTCCTCGACGAGCCGACCGCCGGCATCGACCCGGTGGCCCGCCGCGACCTGTGGGACCTCCTCTTTCGGCTGTCGGCCGAGGGCATCACCCTGTTCGTGACCACGCACTACATGGACGAGGCCGAGCGCTGCGCCCGCGTCGGCTACATCTACCTGAGCCGGCTGCTGGCGGTCGGCACCCCGGCGGAGCTGAAGAAGTGGCCCGGCGTGACGCCGCCGGGGACGCGGCGGCTGGAGGTCCTGGG
>Ga0070740_10006640_pt1 | contig 10041 bp, 7 predicted proteins | sample Coa_R2_FD_67286 | JGI IMG/M metagenome (GOLD analysis project Ga0070740, IMG submission 67286) | Surface soil microbial communities from Centralia Pennsylvania, which are recovering from an underground coalmine fire - Coalmine... | ecosystem: Environmental > Terrestrial > Soil > Unclassified ... | reverse complement strand
TAAGGGACCCAGCTTAACTCTGACTTCCGAGTCCTGGAAAAGCAGGTCCTTCGCCTTCGGCTCAGGATGACAACTGAAGCGTCAGGGATGATTTCCAGCATCGAATCGCTGATCTCCGGCATCTGTTTTATGCAGGAGATTCTGTGGCAAGACGCCCCAACCTCAGCTTTATTCTTCGATTAATAGGCCGCGCAGCAGTTCAGCCGATGAAAGGCGAGCAGCGCGAACCAGTTCCGGCTGAAAACGGAGAGCTGGGAGTTACATTCATCGGACATTCTTCGTTTCTGATCCAGATTGGCGGACTCAATCTGCTGGTTGATCCGGTCTTTGCAAACTGGCTTGTCGTTCTGCGCCGTCTCCGCCGTCCGGGTGTATCTATCAGGCATTTGCCGCCTATTGACGCGGTTCTGCTTTCACACGCGCACATGGACCATCTCAATCGCCCCTCGCTGCGTAGAATCATCCGGCACACGCGCAGACTTACAGGCAAAGCTCCGACCGTTATCGTGCCGTGGCATGTGAACGATGTGGTTGCCGATCTCGGCTTCTCCAGCATTACTTCGTTGGCGTGGTGGCAATCAGTGCAGATTGGCAACGTCGAATTCACCCTCACTCCGGCAAAACACTGGGGTGCGCGCAAGATGACAGACACACATCGAGGCTTCGGCGGCTTTGTGATTCGGAGCGGCGCGCAGTCGCTTTATCACTCGGGCGACACGGCCTATTTTGGCGGTTTTCATGAAATTCGCGAGCGCCTTGCTCCGCAGGTCGCATTGCTCCCTATCGGGGCCTATTCGCCTGACAGTTTCCGCTCCGTGCATACAAGTCCTGAAGACGCGCTCCGCGCCTTTATGGACCTGGATGCGCGCACAATGATCCCGATGCACTACGGGACATTCTGCCTTTCAGCCGAACCGATCGATGAGCCCTTGCCGCGACTGCTGGTTGCGGCAGAAGAAGCAGGGCTGGCTTCGCAGATATTGCCGCTCGCAGAAGGCGAAACAAAAATCTTTTCGCAAAAAGATGTTCCGGTTGAAGACGCCATCGCCGGTCGATAGGCAATTTATTTCGCCGAAGTTGACAGCTTTTCATACTGCCTGAATACTGGTGCAAATCTTGAATAAGCCGTAGACTTGCACTCAGATTCGATGAGCAAAACTGGTTCGCACCCCACGCTCGCTGACGTAGCACGCAAAGCCGGAGTCGGCACTACGACTGTTTCGCGGGTCATTAACGGCGGGCATCGCGTGAGCCCGCGCACTCTGAACCGCGTGCGGTCCGTGATTGAGCAGCTTGGTTACATGCCGAACCAGGCGGCGCGCATTCTTAAAGGCGAGCGCACCAAGACCATTGGACTTGTTATTCCCAGCATTGCTGATTCGTTTTTTTCAAGCTGCGCTGAGGCCGCGCAGGAAATTGCGCGGGCCAACGATTCCCTGCTGATCGTAACGGTCACAAATAACGATCCGCACATCGAGATGGAAAATCTTAATGTGCTGATGCGTCACCGCACGGATGGATTGCTTCTGGCTCCGGCGAATTATCAGAGCGAATCGCTGGCGGAGTTTCTCGGCAGGATATCGACTCCCGTTGTTTCCTTCGACCGTCCTGTTCCTAAAACGGAGGTCCCCAGCGTCGTCTCCGACAATTACAACGGCGCGCGCAATGCTATCGAGCATCTGATCGGTCACGGCTACAAGCGCATCCTTTGCCTGGGGGGCGAAACAACGCTTTACACCATTAAAGAACGGCTCCGCGGGTACCGCCATGCAATTGAGGAAGCCGGGTTGCCCGCGATCATTGACATGTCGGTGAAGGACTATAAGTCGGCGGAGTATGCGATTGAGAGCCATCTGGCAGCCTCGCAGCCGCCAGACGCTATCTTTACCGTCAAGAACAGCACCACAATTTATGCATTTGAAACATTGCAGAAATTGAAGGTCGCCGTGCCAAAGACAGTGGCGCTGCTCGGCTTCGATGATTTCGAGCTGGCCTCCACGCTGCGGCCTTCCATCAGCGTTGTACAACAGCCCATTGAAGATATGGGCCGCATCGCGGCGGAAATTCTCTTCGAGCAGCTGTTCCCCTCCAAAAAGAAAAAACATCCGCTTGCAAAAAAGCGCCAGGACCAGGTAAAGCTTGAGACCCGCCTGGTGCTTCGGAACTCCTGCGGATGTAATCCCTCGGCAACATAGAACTATTTCCTGAGAAGTTGCGTATAGATGAAAAGTAGAGAGGAAACGCTACCACTTCCAAATGGAATCGTTTCCACCAGTCACTTTTTTCGTGTATATTGCAGAGGGCTGCGATTGGATTTCGCGCCTTGTGACAGAATTCAGGATTTCCTCCGAACTTATTTCTTCGGAGCTGTAAAACCGACTTCAAGGGTCGGCGTCTAGTTAGTTGAGACTTACTGCGTATGAGTTCTTTTTCGGTTGGGGTGGATTTAGGCGGAACGAACCTGCGCGTCGCAGTATATACGCGCGCAGCGGGGCTGCTGGAGACAATACTGCTGCCCACTCGCCTCTCTGCAGGCCGTCATGCGGTGATAGAAGACATGTGTCAGGCCATCCGCAAGCTGCTGGCAAACCATTCCGCGCAGCATGAGCTTGCCGGAATCGGCATCGGCACGCCCGGACCGCTGGAACTCCCGGCAGGCCGCCTGCACAATCCGCCAAATCTGCCCGGATGGGATGGATTTGAGCTGCGCGCCGAGATTGAAGCGTGTCTGGATATACCGGTCACCGTGGAGAGCGATGCCAACGTAGCCGCTCTGGCTGAATGCGTCCTGGGCAGCGGACGCACTCTCGGTATTGATTCGCTCTGCATGCTGACACTGGGCACGGGAATCGGCAACGGCATCATTCTGGATGGAAAGATATGGCACGGGGCGCATGGCATGGCAGGCGAGGCTGGACATGTCAATATATGGCCAGATGGCCCCGCCTGCGGATGCGGCAGCAGTGGCTGCCTTGAAATGTATGCCTCAGCGACTGCCGTGCGGCGAATTGCTTTTGAGGCGGCGCACTCGGGCAACGCTCCGGCAATTGCAGCATTAGCTAAGAGGAACCCTGATTTCACCACACGCGATCTGGCCGACCTGGCGGAGAAGGGAGCCGCGGATGCACAGCGCGTTTTTGACGATGTGGGACGCGCGTTGGGCATCGGACTGGGCGATCTGGTGAATACGCTGAATCTCCCCCTGTATGTTGTAGGTGGCGGACTGGCGAATGCCTGGAACCTGTTTTCACCCGTGTTATTTGAAGAAGTGCGCCGGCGCAGCTATGTGTATCGCCTGACGGAGCCGGGCAGCGCTGTTTTGAATGGCAATACAGACGCGGGCACGCGTATCATTGCCGCTGAGCTTGGCGCGGATTCCGGTCTGCTTGGGGCCTGCATCCTCCCTTACACCATTTCGGAGCAAAGAACTGCCGGCACGCCTGACATCAGTCTTCGGTAGCAGAAGGGCTGCCAATTCCCTTATCTGGACGCATCGATGCGATTGAACGCTTATCTTTTTAAGAGCACCATTGTTGGCGCGCTTGGCGGACTTCTTTTCGGCTTTGATACCGCCGTCATCGCCGGCACCACTCATCAGCTGACTGAAATTTTTCATCTCACCGCAGGCGAACTCGGCTTTACTGTTTCCATCGCCCTGTGGGGCACAGTCATCGGAGCCATGTCTGCCGGCGCCATCGGGCAGAAGCTGGGCAGCCGCGAGGCCCTGCGCATTATGGCGGTGCTCTACGTTATCTCGTCTATCGGTTGCGCATTTTCCTGGAACTGGGGTTCGCTGCTTGCCTTTCGCTTCATTGGCGGCCTGGGTATCGGAGGATCGTCAGTACTGGGGCCGGTGTATATTGCGGAGCTGGCTCCGGCAAAATGGCGCGGACGACTGGTTGGGCTCTTCCAGATCAATATCGTCATCGGCATTCTGCTGGCATACTTTTCCAACTTTGTCATCGCGCGCATCGGGCTTGGAGCCTTGCAGTGGCGCTGGCAGCTTGGAGTCGCAGCATTTCCCGCAGCACTCTTTCTGATCATGTTGTACGGAATTCCGCGCAGCTCACGCTGGCTGGTAACACAGAACCGTATTGATGAAGCGCGCTCCGTGCTGCAGATGATGGGGTCTCCGGACTCTGAAGCGGAGCTGCGGGAGATTATTGATTCGATTCATCTGGAGCGCAGCGCAAAATCTGAACGGCTGTTTCAGTACAAATACCGGCTGCCGATTTTTCTGGCCATCACCATCGGCATGTTCAATCAGCTTGCCGGCGTCAACGCGATTCTCTATTACCTGAACGATATCTTCCGTGCAGGCGGCTTCAGCGCTGTGTCAGGCGATCTGCAGGCAGTCATGGTAGGCGCGATGAACCTCATCGCCACGCTGCTTGCTATGACTGTCATCGACAAACTCGGCCGCAAAACACTGCTCCTGATTGGTTCAGTCGGCACAGCGGCATGCCTTGTTGGCGTGGCCGCGGTTTTTTTCACACAATCGCATCAGTCTTATCTGGTGTGGCTGCTGGTGGGCTACATTTTCTTCTTCGCCTTCTCGCAAGGCGCAGTCATCTGGGTTTACATCAGTGAGGTGTTTCCGACGCGCGTGCGGTCCAAGGGTCAAAGCGTGGGCAGTTCTTCCCACTGGATCATGAATGCCATCATCTCCGGAACCTTTCCGCTGCTGGCAAAATACTCTGCCGGCGCGCCGTTCGTATTCTTCGCGGCCATGATGGTCCTGCAGTTCTTTGTGGTTCTGTTTGTATATCCGGAAACGAAGGGATATACGCTGGAGCAGATGCAGCATCGGCTGGGAATTGAATAACACTTGCGGGGGTTAAGGCATGATGCTGAAGCCGCCGACCTTGCCGTCATTAGTGACGAGAATCTGAATCTGGCGAACGCCACCGGTAAAAAAGGCGAGGTAAATGTAATTGACGCCATTTCCGTTTGCCATGCGCGACCGCTGCTTCATGCTCATCTGAATAAGATGACCAAGCGCTGAAAGCTGCCTGCTGGATCGAGCAATCTCTTCAGGCGTAAGGGCGACGTTCATCTCCGGTGTCAAAATGGCGCGGTCCGGTTTGCTGATTGATATCTCCTCGAACATTTTTCGGGCCAGAGCCTGCGTGCGGGTATCTTCTTCTGTGCCTTCTGCGCTTGCAACCTGCTGCGGAGCGCTCACATGCGGATCGATCAGCGCCAGGATATCGTGGGCGATCTGCTCAGGCACGCCGCGAAAGACCGCGTCCGGGCTGTTGGAAAGCACAGCAACAGCTAACTGGTCATCGGGAAAAATTGCATTCAGGCAATAGCCCCCCACGAGCGGAGCGTATCCGTTGTGCCATAGTTCACGGTGACCGCTAATCGATGCAGGCACAAAACCCATGGCATAATTCACCGGCTGCCCATTTGCCAGTTTTCCGGCGGTCCATAACTCGCGCATTGCCGCCGGATTCAGCAGCCTGCCACCGATCAATGCCGCATCCCAGTGCATGAGGTCATTGGCGCTCGAGACGATGTTTCCCGCTCCATAAAACAGATCGAGACTCAGCGGCACAGGAACCGATGCGAAGTTGCCTGCTGTTCCTTCATAGGGAGTGGCGATGTCCTTTTGCGCCTGATATCCCATCCCGGAGGCGTTCATAATAAGCGGAGAAAAAATATTCTGCTGCACAAATTTATCGAAGGACATGCCTGAGCTTCTGGCCACAACTTCAGCCAGCACGGCGTAGTTTGTATTGCTGTATTCCCATCGTTCTCCCGGAGCGAAGTCGGGTTTATCAGTCTTCAGAATCGCGAACAGCTTTTGGGGATCAATCTGGCCCTCGAGAGGCCAGTTGTGTTCGCTCGTAAGCGGGTAATTGTGCAGGCCGGAAGTCTGATTGAGCAGCATCCTCAGAGTGATCCGATCTGCATTGGGCATCTCGGGCAGGAAACGGGCCAGCTTGTCTTCGAGCGAGAGCCTCCCACGTTCAGCCAGCAATAGAATGGAAACAGCAGTGAACTGCTTAGTGATAGACCCTATGGAAAAGCGGGTACCGGCCATTACCGGCGTTCTGCCGGTCAGATCGGCATAGCCGTATCCATTGGCAAAAACCACCTGGCCCTTGTACAGGACAGCCAGCGAAAAACCCGGCGCGCGAGACTGCTCATAAGCTGTTCGTCCGATGCGGTAAATGGTTGCGGTATCCAGCGTCTTTTGAGCAAACGCGATAGAAGCTCCTGCAAGAACGAGGCACAAGCTGAACATGCGCAACATGGCGGGATTGTAACGCTCTTTCTGCTTCGCTAAACCACAATTCGGGGCGCTGTGTAAATCCGCCTCATGATGTGGGCCGGTGTGTTACATTCGGTTTTATCAAAGCATAAAACTCGTTGATCTCACGGTGATCGGCTTTTCCGTGTGGTTATCTGCGTGAGAGGCACCTTGGATTTTTTCGAGAAAAATCCTAATCCAATGTGGATTTATGACTCGGAGACGCTGCGGTTTCTCGATGTCAATCAGGCAGCCGTCGATCTCTACGGCTGGTCCCGCGCAGAATTCCTAAACATGAGCATTCTCGACATTCGTCCTCAGGCGGATGTCGAAATGGTCCGGGCCAGCGCCCACCGCGTAGGCGCGCAACGCGCGTCTGGTCCGTGGCGGCATCTTTATAAGGACGGCTCGGAGCATCTGGTGCGCATCGCCTCCTATGCAGCGGAATATGAGTCGCGACCAGCTCGCGTAGTGACGGCGAATGATGTCACCGACCTGATAAAGACCACCGAAGCTCTTAGGCAAAGCGAGGACATGTTTCGCAGTCTATGCGCTTCGAGTCCGACAGGTGTCTATAAAGCCCGTGTCGATGGCTATGTGCTCTATGTAAATCCGGTGCTCGCCGCCACATGGCAGATGAAAGAAGAAGAGATGCTGGGCCTGGGATGGCAGCGGCGCGTACATCCGGACGATTTGGAAACGCTGACTACAGGCTGGCTGAAGACAAATGCGGCAGGAAGCTCTTATGAGCAGATATTCCGCATTCTCTGGCCATCGGGGGAAATCCGCTGGATTCACGGGCGCTCGACCGCAGTGCGCGGTTTGACTGGAAAACCTGTTGCTTCCATCGGAACCACAAACGACATAACCGACCAGCGGCAAGCAAATGACGCGCTCCGAATGAGCGAAGCCGAACTGCGCGCGCTGACAGACCACATGCCGGCTGCGCTGCTCTATGTGGATGCTCAGGGAAAATGCCGGCGCGCCAACCGCACATTTGAAAACTGGTTCAACATCTCCCGCGAAGAGATTCTGTCACTCGATTTTGAATATATTGCTGTGCGCGGCGATGGAAGACAGCATGAATCAGAGGTGCGCCGCGCATGGGCAGAGGTCATGCAGGGCCGGCCTGTCCGGTTCGAAAAGTCCATCGTCATTCACGGCTCCAGGCGGATCATCGAAGCAACCTACACGCCTGACCTCGATTCCGAGCAGCGCGTTTTAGGCTTCATTGTGCTCCTGCATGACATTACAGACCGTCGCGAATTGGAAGACCAGTTCCGCCATGCGCAGAAAATGGAAGCGATTGGCAGGCTTGCCGGCGGCATTGCACATGACTTCAACAACATCCTCTCGGTGATAAATGGATATGCACGCATCATTGAGCATGAACTGCATGGCGACACGCGACTGAGCAGGATGTCAGCTGAGATTCACCGCGCCGGAGAACGCGCCGCGCGGCTTACCCAACAACTGCTCGCTTTCAGCCGAAAGCAGGTCAGCCAGCCGCGTATCGTGCGCATCGACGACCTGCTTCGTGATGACGAAACCATGCTGCGCCGTCTCGTCACTGATTCGATCTCTGTCGAAATGATTCTCGGCGCTCATGATGCATGCGTCGAGCTCGACCCGCACCGTTTCAGCCAGGTCATGCTGAATCTGGTGGTGAACGCAAAAGACGCCATGCCCCAGGGTGGCACTCTTATTATTCAAACAGCCGTAAGCGACCAAACGGTTACGATCAGCGTTCACGACACCGGCTGCGGCATGACTGCCGAAGTGAAAGAGCGCCTGTTCGAACCGTTCTTTACGACCAAAGACGCCGACAAAGGAACAGGGCTGGGTCTGGCTACGGTATACGGCATCATTCGTGAAGCAGGCGGAAGCATTGCAGTGGAATCGACAGAAGGCGACGGATCGACCTTCTTACTTTCCCTTCCCATTGCGCACAAATCACAAACAGTGGACGAAACACCCGACATTACGGAGTCACCTCAGCGCGGAAGCGAGACGATTTTTCTGATTGAGGACGATGCCAATATTCGCTACCTGCTTGCGCATGCGCTGGAATCCACCGGCTATCGTGTTGTGCAGGCTGCCGATGGGATAGAAGCTCTGGCCATGGCAAAAGACATTCTGCCTCTGATCGATGTCATTATCAGCGATGCGATTATGCCGAAGATGGGTGGACAGGACCTGATCGCCAGACTGCGGTGCATGCGTCCGGAGCTAAAGGCGCTCCTGGTGAGCGGTCACATTGATGCGGACCCTAAAGACATGACGGGCGACCCGCGCACATCGTTTCTCTACAAGCCAGTCGCGCCAAACATACTGACAGCAGAATTACGGCGATTGCTCGACAGCACGCCGGCGTCAGTCTGAGGCCTAGTTGTTGTCTTCGCGCCGATGCAGTGTCGGACGGTCGCTGCCGTTCTGAGGCGCATTTGGATCAGCATTCGGATCAGCCGTGCTCGCGCGCCGAAGTGTTGGCTTGCCGTTCTTCGGTGTCAGAAGCTTGCGCTTGTTTTCGATGCGGGCCAGCCGCGCCTTAACATCATCGAATTCCGAAGTAGTGACAAGATATTCGTCCTTTGCCGGCAAAATCTTCGCAATCTCTTCCTGCGTATGCTGAATGCGATCCGGCGTCTGTGGATGATTGGAAAACGCCTTCGCTACCGCGCCCGGTTTCTGCTTCTCCAGGTTCTGTATCTTCTCAAAGAAGGTTACAAACGCCTGCGGATCATAACCCGCGCGATACATGTACTGCACGCCGAGAAAATCGGCCTGCGCTTCAAATTCGCGCGAAAACATGAGAAATGTCATCGGGATGGCGATGTTGACCGCTTCATAGATGCCGTATCCGGTCCAGGTATAGCCTGTCATCATGATCAGCGGTATGGTTCCGAGCTGCGCGTAATTCATGCGCGTCATTTCACGCGCCGCATGGTGTGCGCAAACATGGGCCGTCTCATGCGCCATTACTCCGGCAAGCTCCGCTTCTTCATCCGCTGCGAGGATCAATCCTGAATTGACGTAGAAAAATCCCCCCGGCAGCGCCATGGCATTGATCTCATCCGTGTCGATGACTTTGATGGTGAACGGAACCTTGCAGTCTGAGTTCTTGACGATATTCTGCCCGACGCGGTTGATGTATTCCGTCACAACCGGATCGGTGATCATTTTCGTGCTCTTCTCAATCTCATCGGCGTACTGCTTGCCCATCTTGATCTCGGATTCAGTCGAGTACCAGTTCCCCAGACCGCGTCCGCCAATATTGCGGGTACCGACAGCATTCACATCGTCAATGCTGCCCTGCTTAACGTGGACCTCTTTCGGTTCGGTATTTATCTGCGGCTGATTGCTGGCAGGCTGCGGATTGCCCTTTGCCGCATCTTTCTGGTCTCCTGGAGTCCCCGGAGGAAGCGTTGGCGGAGTAGGCGAGGGCGACTGCTGTCCTGGGGATTCCGGAGCGCCGGCCACAGGAGGTGTTTGACCTGGAGCCGGAGTTCCCGTAGGACTGGTCTGTGGCGTGGTCTGCGCAAACGCCACCGGAGCCAGCACCAGACTGGCAGCCAGCAAAAGCTGCGGTGGAACCATTTTCCGGGTCAAATTCTTTGTCATACAGCACTCCCGTGAGCCGGATACAGCTCACCCTGTTTCTATAGACGCTAGTATGCGCCTTTTTGTCAGTCTGTGCTCTGATTTCAAATGCTTTGGTTTTGACAAGGGCAACGATTGTGCGATGACTGAGAAGGCTCGCGTACGTTTTCGGGGACAGGTTT
>Ga0070740_10006634_pt1 | contig 10051 bp, 6 predicted proteins | sample Coa_R2_FD_67286 | JGI IMG/M metagenome (GOLD analysis project Ga0070740, IMG submission 67286) | Surface soil microbial communities from Centralia Pennsylvania, which are recovering from an underground coalmine fire - Coalmine... | ecosystem: Environmental > Terrestrial > Soil > Unclassified ... | reverse complement strand
CTTTGCGTCGCGCGCGCGTGCTCTTCCGTTTCCGCGAAATCTTTGAGCGGCGCATGGAAGAAGTGGCCGCGCTCATCAACAGTGAGCATGGCAAAGTCATGTCCGATGCACGAGGCGAGGCCATGCGTGGTCTTGAGGTGGTCGAATTCGCCGCCGGCATCCCGCACTTGCTGAAAGGCGAATACACCGAGCAGGTGGGTGGTGGTATCGACAGCTGGTCGATGCGCCAGCCACTTGGAGTCGTGGCCGGCATTACGCCATTCAATTTTCCAGCAATGGTGCCGATGTGGATGTTTCCGATCGCGCTCGCCTGCGGAAACACCTTCGTTCTGAAGCCGAGCGAGCGTGACCCCAGCTCATCGATTCTGCTGGCTGAAATGCTGAAAGAAGCTGGCTTGCCCGATGGCGTCTTCAACGTCGTGCATGGCGATAAAGCCGCAGTCGACGCCATCCTCACGCATCCCGTGATCCAGGCCGTCAGCTTTGTTGGGTCCACTCCGATTGCCGAATACGTCTATCGCGAGGGCACGAAGCACGGTAAGCGTGTGCAGGCCCTGGGCGGCGCAAAAAATCATCTCATCGTGATGCCCGATGCTGATCTCGATCAGGCCGCAGATGCGCTGGTCGGCTCGGCATATGGCTCCGCCGGAGAGCGCTGCATGGCCATCAGCGTTGCTGTCGTAGTCGGAAACCAGACGGCGGACAAGCTGATTGCAAAGCTGCAAGACCGTATCGCCGGTCTCCGCGTCGGCGACGGCATGAAAGAAGAGGCCGATTTCGGTCCGCTCATTACGAAGCAGCACATGGAGAGAGTAGGCGGCTATGTTGAGCTGGGCGGCAAAGAAGGCGCCGAGCTCCTGATAGATGGGCGCAAGGCCGCAGTGCCTCGCGGCGAAGGCTTCTTTCTGGGAGCCTGCCTTTTCGACCACGTAAAGCCGGAGATGCGGATTTATAAAGAAGAGATTTTCGGCCCCGTACTTGGCATCGTCCGCGTCAGCAATTTTGAAACAGCCCTGCAGCTAGTCAACGAGCACGAGTACGGCAACGGCACTTCGCTCTTCACCCGCGATGGCGATACTGCCCGCGACTTCGCGAGGCGCGTGCAGGCAGGCATGGTGGGCATCAACGTGCCCATTCCGGTGCCGATGGCTTTTCATAGCTTCGGCGGATGGAAGCGCTCACTCTTTGGCGATCACGCCATGTATGGCCCGGAGGGAGTGCGTTTCTATACGCGGCTGAAGACCGTAATGGCACGCTGGCCAGCCGGCATCCGCACCGGCGTCGATACTACAATGCCCACGTTAGGGTAACTCCCGGGGCAAGGGTGCCCCACATCTCGCAGAGATGTGGGATTTCTATCAGGCAACACACAATGCATCCGCGATGTGCAGATGCCTATCGAGTGTAGCAATCCCCCGCGTGATCTCTTCCTCAGAGATAATCAGCGGCGGCGCGATGATGAAGTGGCTCACCCACGCCTGCATGCTGACACCATCGGCCAGCGCTTTTGCTGCGATCTGATCAACAACGAGCGGTTTGCCTGAAACTTTATCCGCATAGGTGTTGAACGGCTCTTTTGTGTTTTGGTTCTTCACGATGTCCACTGCCCAGAAGAGTCCTTTGCCGCGCACGTCGCCAACGCTGGGATGCTTGGCTTTCAGCCAATTCAGCTTCTCCTCAACAAAGGGACCAAGTTTGCGCGCCCGCTCGACCAGGCCCAGACGGCGCATCTCTTGAATCGTGGCGACGGCAGGGAGCAGGGTCATGGGATGCGCTTCATAAGTGTGTCCATGTGCGAAGTAGTGGTCCTGGAAGAAGTCGCCGATTTTTTCCGAAGTAGCGCAGAGTCCAAGTGGCATATAGGCGGCAGTAATACCTTTGGCAGTGGTGAGAATGTCCGGAGTTACGCCCCACAGATTCATGGCGAACCATTCGCCGGCGCGTCCCCATCCGCTCATGACTTCATCGGCAATGAGCAGCACACCATGGTCGTCGCAGATGCGGCGCAGCTTCGGCATATATTCCGGCGGCGGCGGAATTACCCCGTTCGTGCCGACAATCGGTTCGACGATCACTGCGGCCACATCGGATTCGTTGCGGATCATATGCTCGATGTAATCAGCGCAGGCGATCCCGCAACCTGGATAGGTGTGCCGGATGGGGCACTTATAGCAATGCACTTCCGGCCCGAAGATGACACCGGGGCCTTTGCCGCGAGGTTCCATGGCCCAGCGGCGAGGATCACCGGTGGCAGCGATGGAGCCGGCAGTCGATCCGTGATACGAGCGGTAGCGAGTGATGATCTTTGTCTTGCCGGTATACATGCGCGCAATCTTGAAGGCGGCTTCATTGGCGTCCGTGCCTGAGGTGGTGAAGAAAAATTTGTTCAGTCCCTTCGGGAGCACTTCCAGCAGCAGCTTTGAAAGATCTGCGCGTGCGGTGGTGGTGTAACCCGGCAGAACATAAGCCAGGTCCTGTGCCTGTTTTGCAATGGCGTCGATGACGGCCTGGTTTTTGTGGCCGAGATTCGAGCACATGAGCTGAGCGGAGAGATCGAGGTATCGCTTGCCATTCGCGTCGATGATGTAGCAGCCATCAGCATCGACGATATGCAGCGGATTCCAGCCTTTCTGAAAGCGCCACGTGCCGTAGTTTGTCTCGCGCGTAATGCGGACGACTTCTTCTGAAGTCAATCCCGTAGTAGAAGGCTGCGAGATGGTTTCGTTGGGAGTCATGGAGTCACCTCGTTTGGTTGCTTGCCCAGCATCATCAGATAATAAAGCGCTCCGGAGAGAAAAAATCCGACAAACCACGCATAGTCATAAAGAAATGCGACGGAAGGAATGAAGCGGCCAATCAGAGCTACCACCACGCCAGTCACAAGCGCAATCAGGGCCGCCGGGTTCAGCCCGCGCTTGTATTCATAAGTTCCGCCGCGGCGATACAGTGAGTAGCTGTCGAGCTTCGTTCCGCGGACCAGAAAATAGTCCGCCACCATAATACCCGCGACCGGGCCAAGCAGGCCGGAGTAGCCGACGAGCCATCCGAAGACATAGCTGCCGAAGGTCTCCATCAGCTTCCACGGCATCATGGCCAGACCGAGAAAGCCGGTAATCATACCGCCGGTGCGAAAGCTGATGAGTCGCGGCGCCAGATTAGAAAAATCATTCGACGGCGAGACGACGTTGGCGGCAATATTTACGTTGAGCGTAGCAACGAGCAGCCCGATCAGCCCGAGAAAGGCCGCGAATGGCTGATGGATGCGGCTGATCACCTCGATGGGATTCCAGATAGGCTCGCCGAAAACGACCGTCGATGCGGAGGTGACGGCGACGCCGATGAAAGAATAGAGCGTCATCGCGACAGGCAGGCCGAATGCCTGTCCAATCATCTGCGCGTTCTGGTTTTTCGCGTAACGAGTGAAGTCAGGAATGTTCAGCGACAACGTCGCCCAGTATCCGACCATCGCCGTTAGCGATGGAATAAAGAAACGCAGGAAACTGCCAGTCGATCTGAACCGGCTGGGCGCGGACAGCATAGGCCCAAAGCCGCCTGACTTATGCAGCATCCAGAACAGGAGAATAAACGACATCAACAGAAGAAAGGGTGCAGACAGACTCTGGAGGAAGCGGATCGATTCCACGCCGCGCCATACGATGGCCATGTTCAGCAGCCAGAAACCGAGGAAACATGTCCACAGCACCCACGGCATGCGGATCGTTTGCGGCAGTAGCACGCCGACCATAGCGGCAATGGCTTCACCGCCCAGCCACGACTGGATGCCGAACCATCCGCAGGCGACGATGGCACGGAGAATAGCCGGAATATTCGCGCCCACCGGCCCGAACGATGCGCGCACAAAAACAGGAAACGGGATGCCGTACTTTGCGCCGGCATGCGCATTGAGCAGCATGGGGATAAGCACGATGAGATTGCCTAGCAGGATGGTGAAGATGGCATGCTTCCAGTTCATACCGCCGGCGATGAGCGATGACGCAAGCATATAGGTCGTCACTGCCATTGACATGGAAAACCAAAGCGCAATGTAGTTGTAGGTGCTCCAGGTACGACGTGCAGGCTCGGTGGGCGCCAGGTCCTTGTTATAAAGGCGCGGATCCGGAACAAGCTCGGTTGTGGCCGGAATCAAGCAAGGCCTCCGGCATTGGCTTCTCGCCTCACGAATCGTCCGCGTCCGGTTGCGCCAAGAAATTTGCCCGGTTGCGTCGCGTTGTCCACCACCAGTTCGCCCCGCGAAAAGACCTTCGCTGCATTGCCTCTCACCTTCCATCCTTCGAACATGTTGTAGTCGGTCGCCATGCGTTGCGTTGCCGCCGAGATGGTGTATTCGATATTGGGATCCCAGAGGAGAATGTCTGCGTCGAGGCCTGCCTTGATGGCTCCCTTCTGCTTCTCCATGCCGAAGATGCGGGCAGGCGCAGTGCAGCACACCTCAACAAATTTTTCCGGCGTGATGCGGCCTGCATTGACGCCGTAATGCCAGATGATCTGCAGGCGGTTTTCAACGCCGGGGCCGCCATTCGGAATCTTGGCAAAGTTGTCGCGCCCCAGCGATTTCTGGTCGGCAAAGCGGAATGGACAATGGTCGGTAGAGACGACCGAGAGTGGCCCGTTTGCGAGTGCATTCCATAGCGGTTCCTGGTTCCATTTCTCGCGCAATGGAGGAGTGAAGACAAACTTCGCCTCATCCCAGCTTTTGCCGGGCATCTGCTCTTCCCGCGAGAGCACAAGATACTGCGTGCAGGTTTCTGCCAGTGCCCGCGCTCCGCGTTGTTGCATGAACTTCAGGTTGTCGAGCGCATACGCATTCGAGAGATGCACAATGTAGACCGCTGCTCCAGCCATTTCGGCCAATGCAATGGAGCGGTGCGTGGCCTCGGCTTCTGCCTTCGGTGAGCGAGACAGCGCATGATAATGCGGCGCAGTCTTGCCCTCTGCCAGCATTTGCGCCACAACGACGTCTATGGCGCTGCCGTTTTCCGCATGAATACAGCAGAGTGCATTCAGCTTCGCAGCCTTCTGCATCACGCGAAACATAAGACCATCGTCGATCATCAATACACCCGGATAAGCCATGAAAAGCTTGAAGCTGGTGATGCCTTCATCGACCATCTCTTCCATCTCACGCAGCCCCTGCGAGCTATCGCCCGGTCCGAGGTCGGTGACGGCCATGTGCAGCGAAAAGTCGATGCAGGCTTTGTTCTCCGACTTTTTACGCCATGTATTGAGCGCTTCGCGCATGGTGTGTCCCTGCGATTGAAGAGCGAAGTCAATCAGCATGGTCGTGCCGCCAATAGCAGCGGCCTGTGTGCCGGAGGTGTAGTCGTCAGCAGAAACTGTACCGCCGAAAGGCATGTCGAGATGTGTGTGTACGTCAATACCGCCAGGCATTATCAACAGACCGGAAGCATCGACAACCTCATCATCTTTTGCATCGATGCTCGCGGCAACCTGCGCGATCTTTTCGCCTTCGATCAGCACGTCGGCCTTCTTCGATCCATCCGCGTTGACAACTGTGCCGTTTTTGATCAGCATTCCCATTGCTGTTTCTCCCGCGCTAGAAGTTAGGATTGCCGGCGCCAGCCTGCGCATCCACAACCACGCCGCTGACCGCGCGCTCCTCCCATGTCTCAGACGGCAGCTCGTTATCGACGCGCTCCATCGTAATGCACTCCGGTACCGGGCATACCAGTGAGCACAGGTTGCATCCGACGCACTCGTGTTCATCCACACGAGGGATACGCGCAAGCGGTGTAAGAAAAGGGCCGATTTCACCGGCGCCGTCGAGATCAAGCTTGGGAATGGGAGTCGTTGTCATGCGGCCGGCGCTCTCCGCAGCAATCGTGCCCGGCGCGCGCGTTATGTCAGTCGCAGGCAACGCGCGGTCCAGATGGATGCACTGATGCACGCCGTCCCAGCACGCGATATAGCAAAGCTCACAGCCGATACACCTGTCTTCGTGAATCCGCGCGACAATCTTGTAATTCAGGTTGAGATGCTTCCAATCCGTCACCTTCGGCAGCGAGAGGCCGCGAAAATCATCCGGTGACGCAAAACCTTTCTTTCGCATCCACGCGAGCAGGCCATCGGCCATGTCTTCCACGATGCGATAACCATAATGCATTACCGCCGTGCATATCTGCACTGTGCTCGCGCCCAGCAGCATAAATTCTGCGGCGTCCTGCCATGATCCGATGCCGCCAATCGCGGACATGGGCAGCGTCGCCTGCGGATCGCTCATGACCTGCTGCACCATATTCAGCGCGATAGGCTTCACCGCCGGGCCGCAATATCCGCCATGCGAGCTTTTACCATCAACATTCGGGCGCGGTTCCAGTGTGTCGAGGTCGATGCCGGTAATGGAATTGATGGTGTTGATCGCTGAGAGCGCATCAGCCCCGGCCTGCTTCGCCGCGCGCGCCGGCATGCGGATGTCGGTGACGTTTGGAGTCAGCTTAATGATGACGGGAGTACGCGCTTTTTCTTTTACCCATTCTGTAATCTGGCCGCAGTACTCCGGCACCTGGCCAACAGCCGATCCCATTCCGCGCTCGCTCATCCCATGCGGGCAACCAAAGTTCAGTTCCAGGCCGTCCGCGCCAGCATCTTCAGCACGCTGCACAATTTTGTGCCATGCTTCACGCTTCGACTCGACCATCAGCGATGCAATAACAACATGCTTCGGATAACGCCGCTTGACCTCAGCAATCTCGCGCAGGTTGGCTTCAATCGGACGGTCGCTGATCAGCTCAATGTTATTGAGCCCCATCATGCGTTGGCCATTCCAGTCGATGGACGAATAGCGCGAGCTTACATTGGTAATCGGCTCGCCGATAGTCTTCCACACCGCGCCGCCCCAGCCTGCGTCGAAGGCGCGCATCACCTGATCGCCGCAGTTCGTTGGCGGAGCAGAAGCCAGCCAGAACGGATTGATACACCGGATGCCGGCGAAGATGGTTTCAAGCGTTGGCATGCTGTTCCTCCAGCCATGCGGCAATGCCGATGCCTGCGCGTTTGCCATCCGCGACAGCGTCCACAACTTCGCGGCCTCCGTTCACGCAGTCGCCGCCTGCAAAGTACTTCGGATCTGAGGTCTGCCCCGTGGCACGGTCGATCAAAATACGTCCGCGCTCAAGTTTTACTTTGCTGCTCAGAAAATCGGTGAGGGTCGACTGGCCAATAGCAAGAACGACAAGATCAACAGGGAGTTCAAAATCTTCGCCCGGCACAGGCGCAAGCGAGTCATCCATCTTTGCGAGATGAATGGCCTCCGCCTTCCCATTGCCGCTGATCCCGACAGGTTGCGCATGCCATAGAAACTTCACGCCTTCCAGTTTCGCGTGCTCGTACTCATATGCGAATGCGGGCATCTGCTCAGGGCCACGCCGATAAATAATGTGTACTTCATCTGCGCCCAACCGTGCTGCGGCGTTGGCGGCGTCAATGGCCGTGTTCCCTGCGCCGATGACAGCCACACGCTCAGGGGCCGAGATAATTTTGCCGCTCTTGTAATCGGCAATGTAATCCAGCGCGTCTGTTACGCCCTTCAGGTCTTCGCCGGGAATGCCGAGTTTATGAATCGCGCCGAGGCCCAGACCGAGAAAAACCGCATCGTACCGGGCCTCAAGCTCCGCCAACCTCTTTGCGTCAACCGTGATGTTGCAGTGGAATTGGACTCCTAGCTGCGCCAGCATATCGATCTCGCGCAGGCTTTCGGCGAGAGGAAGCTTGTACTCGGCAATGCCATAGGTGTTCAGTCCGCCCGGCAGCGGACGCGCATCAAAAATCTCCGCGCGTATGCCGCGCCGCCGCAGCTCCGCAGCGCAGGAAAGCGACGCAGGCCCACCGCCAATCAGCGCGACCGCTTTACCGGTGTCCGCGCCTGCAGAGAAGGGAAGTAGAGCTCCACTTTCGTGGAGTGAATCCATAGCAAATCGCTGCAGCCGCGCAATTGCAATCGGTTGCTTATTGTAGCGGTGCATGACGCAAGCGCCTTCGCACAGCACCGCAACCGGACAGGCACGGGCGCAGCTTGCGCCCAGAATGTTTACGTCGAGAATCGTTTTCGCCGAGCCTTCCAGATTTCCACTGGCAATTTTCTTAATGAACCGTGGCACATCGATATGCGTCGGACAAGCTGCGGTGCAGGGCGCGTCGAAGCAGTAGAGGCAGCGGTTTGCTTCGGTAATTGCTGCTGTTTTGTCGAAAGGCGGATGCAGATCAGGAAAGCATGCGGCGATTTCGGGCGCGCGCGGCGCCTGCTCGAAAAAATTAGTAGGATCGCTCATCAATGCCTCAAAGATCCCCCGCAGCATCGCTGCTGGAAGTCTGGGTCATGCTCATATTTCTACAGCAAGCAGCGAATACGCGCCATGTTAATGATTCTGCTCTATCCAGTGAAGTGTTTTCCTGGCTAGATGGTCCAGCGCAATTACCGCCTGTTCAATATGCTCGCGCTTCGTGTCCTCAGCCTTGTTGTGGCTCAGCCCATTGAGTGACTGAACAAACATCATCACTGTCGGAACGCCGAGACGAGCGACTTCAGCAGCATCGTGCAGTGGCCCGGAAGGAAGTCGCTCCGATGTGCCTGCAGTTTCGATGACTGCCTCTTCGCATAACTTGATGAGTTCCCGATGAAAGGGGATCGGCTCGATGGACCAGATCTTTGACCACTCGACCGAGCAGCGCTCTTCCTTTGCAAATCGCTCACTCGCCTCGCGGGCTTCGCGCAACATTCCGGCGAGCACTTCTGCGTCAAGGTCGCGCATATCGAGCGTGGTCTCGCAGTGCCCCACGACTGCGGTCACAATGCCCGGGAAGGTTTTCACGCTGCCCATCGTTGCCACTGACTGTGGATACCGACGCGCGATTGACCTGATTTCCAATGCCAGCTTAGCCGCCGCTGCCAGCGCGTCGCGTCGAACTTCCATCGGGGTTGAGCCGGAATGCGCCTCCTGACCATGGAATGTAATGCCCCAGCGCTCGACTCCTTTGGTCCCCAGGACGACGCCGAGCGGCTTGCCCAGCTTTTCGAGGATAGGCCCCTGCTCAATGTGCAGCTCCAGATATGCGGCGATGTTCCTGCGCTCGCTGTTGGCATCGCCGATGCGCTCCACATCGATACCGCAGATCTTCAGCGCCGTTTCCAGCGTCGTTCCGTCGCGGTCTGTGCGTTTGCGGTCAGCTTCAATGGAATGAGTGCCGGCGAATGCCGAAGAGCCAAAAAGGCTGCGCCCAAAACGTGCTCCTTCTTCATCGGCCCAGTCCACCAGCCGCACTGTGCATGGCGGCCTGCCGTTGTACTCTTTCGCAAGGCCTGTGAGCACTTCTAATCCTGCCATCACGCCCAGTGCGCCATCGAGCCAGCCGCCATTCGGCACCGAATCAAGATGGCTCCCCAGCACCAGCGCCTTTTCCGATTCTCCTGTAAGCGTGATCCAGTGGTTGCCCGCCGCATCATAATGATGCTCTACCGGAAGGCCCTTCAGTTTCTCTTCAAACCATGCGCGCGCCTTGAGCCACATCGGCGACCATGCAATTCTCTGCGCGCCATTCGCATCGGAAGTAAGAGCGCGAAGTTCATCAAGATGCTGCAGTACAGCCTTTGGATTGACCATCCCTGTCCTTAACTACTTTGCCGGCGTAATCACGATATTGCGAAAAGCAACGTTGCCCTTTTCACTGCCTTGTAGATAAATAGGGCCGGGCAGCGCTTCATGGCTGTCGAGAGCACCGCCGGTAATTCCTGGAATTTCTTTATTGTCGATAATCGTCTGGCCATTCTGCGCGATAGTGACGCGACGCCCGACGAGCGTGATATCAAAGCTTTGCCATGTGTCGGCTTTACGCGGCAGTTCGGGTGATGGAGCAATAAATCCATAGACCCCGCCGGTGTGATGACTTGGCGGCTCGGCTTGTGATTCGGTTTCAATCTGCACCTCGTAACGACCCCGCAGATAAACGCCGCTGTTTGCATCTTTTCCGCAGTTGAATTCAATGTGGAGCTTGAAATCCTGAAATTTTTGTTCGCCAA
>Ga0070740_10006632_pt1 | contig 10052 bp, 11 predicted proteins | sample Coa_R2_FD_67286 | JGI IMG/M metagenome (GOLD analysis project Ga0070740, IMG submission 67286) | Surface soil microbial communities from Centralia Pennsylvania, which are recovering from an underground coalmine fire - Coalmine... | ecosystem: Environmental > Terrestrial > Soil > Unclassified ... | reverse complement strand
ATCCGCCGGCTGCTCGCCGCCGGCCGCAGCCTGCGCGGCCTGGTGCCGGAGCCGGTGTTGCGTTCTTTCACCGCAGAGGACCTGCGCGCCCTAAGCCGAGATGAAAACCCCGAAACCGACTGAAGCCGACCCCTCGGAGCGCCTCGCGGCACTGGCCGTGGCAGCGCTCGAAGCGCTCAAGGCCATCGACGTGCGGGTGCTCGACGTGCACCGCCTCACGCCGTTGACCGATTACATGGTGATCTGCACCGGCACCTCCAGCCGCCACGTCAAGTCCATGGCCGACAAGCTGCTGGAGCAGGCGCGCCAACACGGCACGCCCGCGCGTGGCGTGGAGGGCTTAAGCGAAGGCGAATGGGTGCTGGTGGATCTGGGCGCGGTGGTGGTGCACGTCATGCAGGCGCAGGCGCGGGCGTTCTACCAGCTCGAAAAGCTCTGGGATCTGAGCGAGACCGAAGCCCGTGCCCGCGCGAGTTGAGGGCCGAAGCCGAACGCCCGGCCAGGGATGGCCGGGCGGGGGTTTCCAAAAAACTGCGAAGTCTCGCCACGGACGGCAAGAATGAAACGATCAAGCCTCCGAATATGCGTCTTCGGCTGATCGCCATCGGAACCCGCATGCCGAGCTGGGTGCAGTCGGGTTTCGAAGACTACGCCCGCCGCCTGCCGCGCGAACTGAGACTGGAATTGGTGGAAATCCCCACGCCCGCCCGCAGCGGGGCGGCGGATCTCGCTCGCCGGCGCGCGGCCGAAGGCGAAAAGCTGCTGCGCGCGGCTGGCCAGGCGCGCCTGATCGCGCTCGACGAGCGCGGCGCCTCGCTCGACACCGCCGCCTGGGCGCGGGCGCTCGAGGGCTGGATGCGGGACGGAGGCGACGTGGCGCTCGCCGTCGGCGGGCCGGACGGCCATGCGCCGGCGGTGCTGGCGGCGGCGCAAGCGCGCTGGTCGCTGTCGCCGCTGACCCTGCCGCATGCCCTAGTGCGGGTGATCGTGGCCGAGCAGCTTTACCGCGCCTGGACGGTGCTGGCGGGACATCCCTACCACCGCGCCTGAAGCGCCCCCCCAAGCGCTGGTAAACGCGCGTTCAAAAGAAATTTCCTTGCCGCCGCCGCCGCCGGGCGCCGACAATACGTTGGGAATCCTCAAGCCCACGACCGCGAGCCGCGCATGCCGACCCGTTTCGAACTCGCCAATGCCATCCGTGCCCTGGCGATGGACGCCGTGCAGAAAGCCAACTCCGGACATCCCGGCATGCCGATGGGCATGGCGGACATCGCCGAGGTGCTGTGGAACGATTATCTGGTCCACAACCCGGCGGATCCCAAGTGGTTCAACCGCGATCGTTTCGTGTTGTCCAACGGTCACGGCTCGATGCTGCTTTATGCGCTGCTGCATCTGACCGGCTACGCCCTGCCGATGGAGGAGCTGAAAAATTTCCGCCAGCTCCACTCCAAGACTCCGGGCCATCCCGAGTACGGCCACACCCCGGGCGTGGAAACCACCACCGGCCCGCTCGGCCAGGGCCTGGCCAATGCGGTCGGCATGGCGCTGGCGGAGCGCCTGCTCGCCGCGCGTTACAACCGCGACGGCTTTTCGATCATCGACCACTATACCTACGTCTTCGCCGGCGACGGCTGCCTCATGGAAGGCATCTCCCACGAAGCCTGTTCGCTGGCCGGCACCCTGGGCCTGGGCAAGCTCGTGGTGTTCTACGACGACAACGACATCTCGATCGACGGCAAGGTGGCGGGCTGGTTCCGCGACGACACGCCGGGCCGCTTCGAAGCCTACGGCTGGCAGGTGGTGCGCAAGGTCAACGGCCACGACCCCGCCGAAGTGAAGCGCGCGATCGAGACCGCGCGCGCCCAGCAGGAGCGCCCCACGCTGATCTGCTGCAAGACCGTGATCGGCTTCGGCGCGCCCAACCGCGCCGGCACCGCCAAGGCCCACGGCCAGGCCCTGGGCGAGGAAGAAGTCAGGCTCGCGCGCGAAAAACTCGGCTGGAGCCATCCGCCCTTCGAGATTCCGCCGGAGATCTACGCCGGCTGGGACGCGCGCGGCCGCGGCCAGGAACGACAGGCCGCCTGGAGCGAGCGGTTCGAGGCCTACGCCCGGCGCTATCCGCAGGAAGCGGCGGAACTGACCCGGCGCATGCGCGGTGAGCTGCCGGCGGATTGGCGCGCGACGATCGAAGGCGTGATCGAGAAGGCGCGCGCCCAGGACAAACCCGTGGCTACGCGCAAGGCGTCGGAGAACGTGCTCAACGTGATCGCGCCGACGCTGCCGGAGTTGGTCGGCGGTTCGGCCGACCTGACCGAATCCAATCTCACGCTGTGGCACGGCGCCAAAGTCATCGGTCCCGGCGATCTCTCGGGCCAATACCTGTTCTACGGCGTGCGCGAGTTCGGCATGTGTGCGGCCATGAACGGCCTGGCCTTGCACGGCGGCATGATTCCCTTCGGCGGCACTTTCCTGGTGTTTTCGGATTACGCGCGCAACGCCATCCGCATGGCGGCGCTGATGCGCCAGCGGGTGATCTACGTCTTCACCCACGATTCGATCGGCTTGGGCGAGGACGGGCCCACCCACCAGCCGGTCGAGCATCTGGCGTCCCTGCGCCTGATTCCGCATCTGCGCGTCTGGCGACCGGCGGACGCCTTCGAGACGGCCATCGCCTGGCGCGCCGCGGTCGAGCGCCGCGACGGGCCGACGGCTCTGGCGCTGTCGCGCCAGAACCTGGCCCCACAGCCCCACACCCCGGCCCACGCGGACGGCGCGGCGCGCGGCGGCTACGTGCTGTGGGAGCCGGCGCGGCCCCCGGAGGCGGCGATCGTCGCCACCGGCTCGGAAGTCGAACTGGCGGTCAAGGCGGCGCAGATGCTGGCTGCCGAAAACCGCGCCGTGCGCGTGGTGTCGATGCCCTGCCTGGAAGTGTTCGAGGAACAGGATGCGGTTTGGCGCGAGCAGGTGCTGCCGGGTGCTTTGCGCAAGCGCCTGGTGATCGAGGCCGGCGTGAGCCGCGGCTGGCGCGCGCTGGCGGGCGCCGAGGGCGCGGTGCTGGGGATGGACGATTTCGGCGCTTCGGCGCCGGCGGCCAAGGTCTTCGCCGAATTCGGCTTTACCGTGGACAACGTGGCGCAGAAATTGCGGGCCTTGCTCGGCTGAGGCGAAACCGTCCTCGCCGCGCGGGAGCAGAATCCCGCCAATGGCAGGGGTAAAACACGCGCTTGCCAGCGCCGGGCGAGCTAGCTACCATGCCTGCCTTTCGGAGCCCGGGTATTGGCGAGCGCATTAATTAACCGCCGCCGGCCTTTCGGTGCGAGAGCCCAAATTGGAGTCCATCCGTGTCACTTTCACTCATCGCCATCGCCGCTGAGGCGGCGGACAACGTCGCCGTCGTCAATCCTGCCGATCTTTCGATCCAGCACCTGGTGTCGCAGGCCGATCCGGTGGTCAAGGTCGTGCTGGTGCTGTTGGTGCTGTTTTCGGTGTGGTGCTGGACGGTCATGTTCGAGAAGCTGTTCGCGATGATCAGCGCCTTCCGCGCCGCGGATCGGCTGGAGAAGACGCTGGAGAGCGGCACGCTGGAGGACATGATCAACTACCACGACAAGCACCCGGTGTCGCAGATCATCGCCGCCGGCACCGCCGAGTGGCGCGAAGGCTCCGGCGAGCACGAGCACGAGGCGCTGCACGAGGTGCGCGACCGCATCGAGCGCGCCATGCGCCTGGAGTTGTCCAACGAGACGCGCCGCATCAACAAACGCCTGCCGTTCCTCGCCACGGTCGGTTCTTCCGCCCCCTTCATCGGCCTGTTCGGCACCGTGTGGGGCATCATGAACACCTTCACCGGCATCGCCGCCTCGCACGACACCAGCCTCGCCACGGTGGCGCCGGGCATCGCCGAGGCGCTGATCGCCACCGGCATCGGTCTGGCGGCGGCGATTCCCTCGATCATGGCGTACAACAGCTACGCCACCAACGTGGGCCGCTACATCGGCCGCCTCAACACCGCCATCGGCCTGTACGCCGGACGACTGTCCAAGCGCTTCGCTCCCGCCGCGAGGGCTTAAGCCGTGGCGATGAGCGTCCAATCCCCGGCGCGCGCAGGCGACGATGGGGAGCTGGGGCCCGTGGCGGAGATCAACGTCACGCCGCTGGTCGACGTCATGCTGGTGTTGCTGATCATCTTCATGGTCAGCATGCCGCTGATGATGTCGCAGCTTCCGATTACGCTGCCCAAGCCGAGCCTGGTGCAGTCGGACAAGCCGCCGGAAAAGCTGACGGTGTCCTTCGACGACCAGGGCATCTACTACATGCAGATGGGCGACGGCCCGCGCGAGCCGGTGGCTTACACCGAGCTGCCGGCGCGGCTGCACGCCATCGCCGAACAGGAGCCGGACAAGCTCGTCACGGTCTGTGCCGAGAAAGACGCGATCTATGACCGCGTGGTCGACCTGATGTCGATCGTGGGCACGTCCGGCTTCTACAAGGTGACGCTATGTCCATGAGCACCCAGTCCAGCTTCAGTCTGGCGGAAGAGGACGACATGGCCCCGGTCGCCGCCATCAACGTCACGCCGCTGGTCGACGTCATGCTGGTGCTGCTGATCATTTTCATGGTCACCGCACCCTTGATGCTGTCGCAGGTGCCGATCACCCTGCCCAAGGCCAGTCTCCAGGAGATGGGCAAGCCGCGCGACCCGCTGATCGTGTCCTTCGACCTGCAGAACAACTACTACATCGACACCGGCGGCGGGCACAGCGAACTGGTGCCCTACGACCAGTTGCCGGCGCGCTTGCACCAGATCGCGCTGACCATGCCCGACAACCTGGTCTATATCCGCGCCGACAAGAACACCACGTTCGACCGCGTGCGCGACGTGCTCAAGATCGCCGCGGAGGCCGGTTTCTACCGCGTTTCGCTGATGTCGCAGGCTCCGCAATAAGAACCGGGGCCGAACGATGAGAAAGACGCAAGACAACAAGCGCGTCAGCGCCGGCATGGTTGTATCGCTGGTGGTGCACGCGGCGCTGATCCTCTACCTGCTGCACATGGTGCATCCGACGCTGCTGATGCCACCGCAGCACAAGAATCTGCCTACCATCGTGCTGGAGCCGCCGCCTCCGCCGCCGCCACCGCCCCCGCCGAAGAAGCCTCCACCCCCGCCGCCCAAACCGCCTCCGCCGACGCCGCACGCGCCGCCGCCGCCGCCGCAGGAGATCGTGACCCAGGCGCCGGTGACCACGCCGGACGTCCCGACGGTTCCGCCGCCCCCGCCACCCCCGCCGCCGCAACCGGCACAGCCGGTGCGCAAGGTGGGCACTTCCGTGCCGCAGTCTTACTTCGACGCCTTGCAGCGGACGATCAGCAACAATGTCCGTTATCCGGCCAAGTCCCTGCGCGACGAGGAGGAAGGGACGTGCAAGGTGGTGGTGACGATTTCCCGGGACGGCACCATCGAGGACGTCAAGCTCAAGAGCAAGACCGGCTTCGTCGCGCTCGACGCCGAGTGCAAGAACGTCTTCGATCGCATCGTCAAGTTCCCGGCGGTGCCCGCGAGCGTGTCGCCGGACATCACCGACTTCGCCATCGAGCTGCCGATCACCTTCAACTTGCAGTGACTGCGGTTGCGCGCCGGACCGATCGCGGACGGACGCCTGACCAACGGCGGCGGCAAGGCCGCCGTTTTTTTTGATGCCGCCGATAAAAAATATTGGCGCTGGCGGGCGCTCGACGAATGACCGCCATGCGGGGATAACGTTAAAATGGCCCGGTCACCAGACGCGTTCGCCGGGTCCTTGCCCATCAACCGGGAACGGGCGACTTGACCTGGATCATCGCCGCCGGCGGCCGTTCGGGTCGCCTCGGCGGCATCCGGACCGGATCTCGCAGGACGCACGCGCGCCTGCGCAAATTGAAGAGGAAAATCATGGCAGTCAAAGTCGGTATCAACGGCTACGGCCGCATCGGCCGCAACATCCTGCGCGCGCTGTACGAGTCCGGACGCCAGGACGTGAAAATCGTGGCGCTCAACGATCTCGGCCCGCCGGAAACCAACGCCCACCTGACGCAGTACGACACCGTGCACGGCCGCTTTCCCGGCGAGGTGAAAGTCCAGGACGGCAACCTGGTGGTCAACGGCGACGTGATCAAGGTGTTCGCCGAACGCGACCCGGCCAAGCTGCCGTGGGGGGGCAACGGCGTGGACGTGGTGCTCGAATGCACCGGGCTGTTCGCCAGCAAGGACAAGGCCGCCAAGCATCTCGCAGGTGGCGCCCGCAAGGTGGTGATCTCCGCGCCCGCCGGGGACGACGTCAAGACCATCGTCTACGGCGTCAACCACAAGACGCTCACCGCCGACGACCAGATCATCTCCAACGCCTCCTGCACCACCAACTGCCTGGCGCCGCTGGTCAAGCCGCTGGCCGAGACCATCGGCGTGGTGCACGGCCAGATGGTGACGATCCACTCCTACACCAACGACCAGGTGCTGACCGACGTCTTCCACACCGACCTGCGCCGCGCGCGCTCGGCGACGCACAACATGATTCCGACCAAGACCGGCGCGGCCGCCGCGGTGGGCCTGGTGCTGCCGCAGCTCAAAGGCAAGCTGGACGGCTACGCGGTGCGCGTGCCGACCATCAACGTCTCGCTGGTCGATCTGACCTTCGTCGCCGCGCGCGACACCGACAGGAAAGAGATCGACGCGGTGCTCAAGGCCGCCGCCGCGGGCGAGCTCAAAGGCATCCTCAAGTATTCCGACGGCCCGCTGGTCTCCAGCGATTTCAACCACGATCCGGCGTCGAGCACCTACGACGCCACCCTGACCAAGGTGATCGACAAGCGCCTGGTGAAAGTCTGCGCCTGGTACGACAACGAGTGGGGCTTCTCCAGCCGCATGCTCGACACCACGGTGGCGCTCGCCCACGCGCGCTGAAACGAGCGCTTCGGTCATGCACTTCCTGCGCCTCGCCGATCTCGACCTTCAAGGCAAGCGCGTCTTCATCCGCGCCGATCTCAACGTGCCGCTGGACGAGAGCGGCAGGATCGCCGACGACACCCGCATCCGCGCCTCGCTGCCCGGCATCCGCCTGGCGCTCGAGCGCGGCGCCGCGGTGCTGGTCACCTCGCATCTCGGCCGTCCCACCGAGGGCGAGCCCAAACCGCAGGACACGCTGGCGCCGGTCGCCGAACGCCTGAGCGAGCTGCTCGGCCGCCCGGTCCCGCTGATCCGCAATTGGGTGGACGGCGGTTTCACGGTGAAGCCCGGCGAAGTGGTGCTGCTGGAAAACTGCCGGCTCAACCAGGGCGAAAAGAAGAACAGCGCCGAACTGGCCGCGAAGATGGCCAGGCTGTGCGACGTCTATGTCTTCGACGCTTTCGGGACCGCGCATCGCGCCGAGGCGACCACCGAAGCCTTGGCGCGCGCGGCGAAAGTCGCCTGCGCCGGTCCGCTGGTCACCGCCGAGCTGGAAGCGCTCGGCAAGGCGCTGCACGCGCCCGCGCGGCCGCTGGTGGCGATCGTCGGCGGTTCCAAGGTCTCGACCAAGCTCACCATCCTCGATCGCCTCGCCGACAAGGTGGATCAGCTCATCGTCGGCGGCGGCATCGCCAACACCTTCATGCTCGCCGCCGGCCAGCCGATCGGCAAGTCGTTGGCCGAACGCGATCTCGTGCCGGAAGCCCGGCGCATCATCGACAAGCTGACGCGGCGCGGCGCCTCGGTGCCGCTGCCGACCGACGTGGTGGTCGCCAAGGAGTTTTCCGCGACCGCCGCGGCGACCACCAAGGCCGCCAAGGAAGTCGCCGACGACGACATGATCCTCGACATCGGTCCGGAGACGGCCAAGCACCTGGCCGCGCTGATCGGCCGCGCGAGCACCGTGGTGTGGAACGGGCCGGTCGGCGTGTTCGAGTTCGAACCGTTCTCCGGCGGAACGAGAGCGCTGGCGCAGGCGATCGCCGCGTCGCAAGCGATGTCCATCGCCGGCGGCGGCGACACCGTGGCGGCGATCGCCAAATTCGGCGTCGCCGACAAGATCGGCTATATCTCCACCGCCGGCGGCGCCTTCCTCGAGTTCCTCGAAGGCAAGACCCTGCCCGCCGTGGCCGCGCTGGAGGCGCGGGCGGGCGGGTGATCGAGGCTTGGTCTATTTCTTGTCCTTGCTTTTTCCCGACATGGCGCCCAGTTTGTCGTTCAGCGCCTTGAAATAAGCGTTGAACTCGTCGGCCGCTTCCTTGGCCGCTTTCAGATGGGCGTTGCCCAGCGCCTGCTGCTGGTTGACGTAATTCTGCACGCAGTCCTGGTAGGCCTTGTTGTCGGCATTGATCGCATCGGCCTGTTCTTTGGTGAGGCTGGTGCCGATCGCGGACAAATCTGGCGCCTTGCAGGGGTTGGCCTGGATGGATTCCGCAGGGGCGGGTTCTGCGGCCCAGGTGGAGCACGCCGCAACGGACAGGATGGCGGCAAGCAGGGTCTTGCGATTCATGGATCGGGATCCTCGTGTTCTAATGGGTACGAAGCGCACCGGGCATCAGCCGAGCGCCGTGTGTGCGGAATCTTATCGCAGCCGCGGCGTATTAGCCGGTGAAGCCGCGCCGGACTGTGCGCTACACTGCAGAGCCGGCCGAACCGCCGGCTTTCGTGAATCTTCCCCATGCGTTTCGAAGGCACCGACCGTTACGTCGCCACCGACGATCTAATGCTGGCGGTCAATGCGGCGATCACCTTGCAGCGCCCGCTACTGGTCAAGGGCGAGCCGGGCACCGGCAAGACCCAGCTCGCGCGCGAAGTGGCCGCGGCGCTGGGCGCGCCGTTCCATGACTGGGCGATCAAGTCCACCACCAAGGCCCAGCACGGGCTGTACGAGTACGACGCGGTCTCGCGCCTGCGCGATTCCCAGCTCGGCGACGCGCGCGTGCACGACATCCGCAACTACATCGTGCGCGGCAAGCTGTGGGAGTGCTTCGAATCGGAAACGCGTCCGGTGCTGCTGATCGACGAGATCGACAAGGCCGACATCGAGTTTCCCAACGACCTGCTGCGCGAGCTCGACCAGATGGAGTTCTACGTCTACGAGACGCGCCAGACGGTGCGCGCGCGCCACCGGCCGATCATCATCATCACCTCCAACAACGAGAAGGAGCTGCCGGACGCCTTCCTGCGCCGCTGTTTCTTCCACTACATCCGCTTCCCCGACCGCGAGACGATGCAGAAGATCGTGGACGTGCACTTCCCGGGCCTGAAGAAAACCCTGGTCAAGGAAGCGATGGAGGTCTTCTTCGGTCTGCGCGAGCTTCCCGGCCTGAAGAAGAAGCCGTCCACCTCCGAACTGCTCGACTGGCTCAAGCTGCTGCTGGCCGAGGACATCGGCCCCGAAGTGCTGCGCGAGTCCAGCGTCAAGAAAACCCTGCCGCCGTTGTACGGCGCGTTGCTCAAGAACGAAGCCGACGTGCATCTGTTCGAGCGACTCGCCTTCATGGCGCGACGCTCGAACTGAAGCGGCGAGCCGCGTGGAAGGGCCCCGCGTGAAGCGCGGGGATCACGGCGTCGCGAGTCCGCGCAGGCGGCGCGGACGCATTGCGCCCGCGCCGCCCTCCCTCATTTCCCGAACAGCGAATCCAGCGCTTTCTTCGTCGCCGTGCCGAGGTCCGGCTTCTGCGCCGGGTGGGCGCCGACCGGCTGGCTGGTGAAGCTGCGGTAAACGATCAGCGAGGCATGGTCGCCGAAGGGCTGGTCGCCGGGTCCGTTGAGCAACTGCGTCACCTGGTTGCAGCTCGCCTGTACGCGTTCGGCGAACTGGCGCGCGGTGTCGTAGCGGTCGGCGTTCTGCTGGTCGGCGAGGCCGCCGAGCGTGGGTTTGAGCAGCGCGTTGCGTTCCGCCGACTGGCGCTGCGCGGCATAGCCCTTGTCCAGGCAGGCATTGGCGGCGGAACGGTAGTGGGTGACCGCATCGTTGATTCCGGAGACATACAGCGGCGCCGCCGCGGCGAGCGCGGTCTTGTAGCTCTGCGCGGCCGGGGCCATGCAGTGGCGGTCCACGTTGTTGAGA